>Ga0137363_10001377_pt1 | contig 13955 bp, 12 predicted proteins | sample MadtaG_FD_104800 | JGI IMG/M metagenome (GOLD analysis project Ga0137363, IMG submission 104800) | Vadose zone soil microbial communities from Angelo Coast Range Reserve, California, USA - Mad1_115_16 metaG | ecosystem: Environmental > Terrestrial > Soil > Vadose zone | place: USA: California...
AACAAATGACTTTCGCGTTTCAAGGCCGCGAAGTCCCTGGTGTTGGCAGGCGCCCGGGGAACGTTCTGTTCGGCATTGGTGCGTACCAGATAAACGACACGATCAGGATCCTGAAAAGGAAGGGGCTGCAGAAGAACGTTCAGGAACTGGAAGATCGTGGTGTTTGCTCCGATACCGAGCGCAAGCGTGAAGATGACCACCCCGGCGTAACCGCGATCGCGCAGAAATGTTCGGATACCATGCCGGAGATCGCTCAGGAATGTCGCCATGTTTGCATCCTCGAGATCACGAACTGCAAATTGCCTGCCAACAACATGCAATTTTAGGCCTGTGTTTTCTGCAAGTTCCAGAAAGCGTGAACACTTTGCGTCTCGTTTTCGTAAAAACCCGTTGCGGAAACGAACACTGTAACTTTTGACCAAAGCCACAGTTCTTTACCGAAACGGGGGTGTTCATGAAGACGTGGTCTCGATTTGTGATGGGCGCAATTATGCTGCTGCTTCTTATTGGTTGCGGTTGCGCGCGTGTTGCGAGAGCCCAGAATTACGCGGATGGTTCCTTCCAAAGGACCCTGAATGTTTCCGGTCCTGTCGAACTCGACGTTTCAACCGGCTCCGGCCGAATCGAGATCCACGCTGGAACCTCCAGCCGTGTGGAAGTGCACGGGAGAATCCGCGCCTATGACGGACTTTTCGGGACACGCGACGTGGGCCGGCTTATTCGAGACATCGAGTCGGATCCTCCGATTGAACAGAGCGGCAATGTGATTCGAATCGGTAGAACCGACCGTTTCAGTCACCGGGACCACGTTTCCATCAGTTATGAGATTACCGTGCCGGGAAATACGCGAGCGCGGTCACGTACCGGTTCGGGCAGCCAGGAGATTGCAGGAATCGAAGGGCCAGTGGATGCGACCACCGGTTCGGGCAGGATTCGAATCACCAACGTGAGAAGCGTGTCGGCCAACACCGGAAGTGGCCAAATCGTGGCTGAAGACGTTAAGGGCGCTTTGCGCGCTCGAACGGGAAGCGGGGGAATCAAGGCTGATGGTGATCTCGGGGACCGATGGGACCTGAGTACGGGCTCCGGTCCTGTGGTTGTCCGGTTGCCGCAACAGGCCGCCTTCGATCTGGATGCGCATACCTCTTCCGGTTCCGTCACTGTCGATCACCCAATCACTGTCAGCGGAAGACTTCGGCGAAATGAAGTCAGTGGAAGAGTCCGCGGTGGAGGAGTTGCCCTCGACGTCAGGACCGGTTCGGGAAGTATTCGGATCGAATAATAGAAAGAGGTTTTGAGCCGCGGATTCCGCGTAGTTTGGGTAATCCGCGGCTCAAAACCTCTTCGTTGAAATCCACACTAGAGGTTGCGCAAATCCTCGAGAATTTCCGCAATCGCTTTGCGAAGGTCGTGGGGCGTGGCCAGATTGAACGTTTTTGGCCGAAGCGGCTTCATGAAGTTCGCAAGCTGGTCGAAAACATCGTTCAAATTCAGGCGAAATCGAAGGTGATAGATCCGGCAGCGGCAGTCACCGGCCAGTTGCAGCGGCTCGAGATCGGAACCTTTTTCAAACAGCAGCGAACTGGTGACGACGATAATCACGCGCACAGGCTGTTCCTTCGATGAACTATCGGCAGCGAGCCGCTGCGCCAGAACTTCACGGAAAAATGCGCCGTTGTTTTTGCGGCCTTCGAGCGCCTTCGCGCTGATGAGGGTGCTGTTTGCTTTCGTGAGTGCCTCGGTCAGAGCCTTCCAGTCGATCTTTTGAAAGTCTTTCTGCTCGAAAAGCACTTCATGCCGGGAGAGATCGAGCCCTGTCGCGGAAATCGAACCCGCACTCAATTCCAACTGGGATAGTGCAGCCAGTGCCCCGATTGTATTCAGGTTGTGATTGCGAATCATACGCCCACGGTTGGCCCATTGTTCAGGAGGACTGAGTGTGGAAATCAGTTGGACTTCCAGCGGACGCCTGTTCTTGACGGGGAGGAAAAGTTCACTCGATAAAAAGCCGAGCCCGCCGTCCTCAGTTTGCTGCGGGAACTCAACGAGGGGCAGATGTTGAAAGGCGGTGGGCAAGGGATCATTTCGGATTTCAGCAACCCTGACGCGGCGCTTTGCGACATTGTGCTTTCCGGTCTTCCGGTCATAGAGCACAAGCCATAACAGATAATCACCCGGCTGAACCGAAACCCGCATCAGGAACTGCGCCTCCACGTTTTTAGGCAGTTCTTTTTCGATGGTGTTGCGCAGAACGATCGGTTCATTGAGCCATTCGGCATCGGGACTGCTGATGCGGCTCACCAGGTACAGGTCATGCTGGTTTCCCGACCGGTTGAGATCCTTGCCGTTGATGCTCGCGAAATACGTGACTTCCAGGCGTTGATCCATCCGGAGTTGCGCTTCCCGGACTGTGACCCGCCACGGGATTTCGACGCTCTCACCGGCATTGAGCCAATCGGAAATCGGAATCGATCTGAGATTGAATTCAGAGTCTTCGGACGCGAAGGCGCCGGCCGGGGCGCAAATGATGAGAAAAAGTATGAAAAACGGTCGAGCCATTTTGCCAACTCTACCACTCGCGACCTTGTGATTTCAGCTTGAACTTGATCGATAAATCGTTGGGATCGATGAGGGCAGCGCGTTGATAAAGAGCGGCCGCCTCCTGGTGCTTTCCCATTTTTTCCATCAGCATTCCCCAGTCGAACAGGAGGCGAGCATCAGGAAACTGAGTCTCTTCCACGGCGCGCCTGTAGGTGTCGGAAGCACTTGCCAAATCGCCTTGGTTTTCGAAACACTCCGCCAGAAGCCAGTGAACGGACGAATTATTCGGCTGTATCCTCAGGGCTTCATCGATGGATTCGCGTGCGCGATCACAGTTGTGGTCCAACTTCATTTGCACGCCGGCGAGTCCAAGCAACAGCGGTGCATTTCGTGCCACTGTCAGTCCGGCCTCAAACTGGACTCCCGCCTCGGATGCAAACCCCCCATCCAGCAGGGCCACGCCAAAGCCTTGACGGCCTCGGATATTGTTCGGAAACACACGCACCATATTCTTATAGAAGGTGTAATTGTCCTTCCAGACGTAGTTGTGACTGATACACAGGACGGCTGACACGGCTAAGATCCCGCCGATGACCCATAACCTGGTTTCGCGCCTGGAAATCCTGGTCCAAAGCATCCCTGCGATCAGCGTCATACCAAAAAGAGGTACGTAAAGGTAACGCTCCGTCATGATGGCATTCGTCGGCACCAGCCAGTTGGAGACGGGGAAGAGTGTCACGTAAAAGAAAAGAATGCCGAGAGCGATAAGGGGTTGACGATGGACGAGGCGGATGGCCAGGACAATTGTCGAGACGATGAGCAATACGCCGAACCAGGCGTCCCAATCCGTGGCATTTGCGATCGGAATCGAGTTGAAGTCGTAATCTCCGGTCACATTAACAGGCGCCAGGATCAAACGGAAATACTGCAGGAAGGCGCGGCCCGATGTCAGTTCGCGCTGGAGAAGCGTCCAGGCCCCGTTCAGGTATTGCGGCGGGGTCAGATTGTCGATGCCCAGAACCCACAAACGGAGCCCAAAGTAGAGTGCCCCGGTCGCGACAAGTGACCCCAGGCGTTTCCATTCCTGTAGAACCGCTTTGACGCTGCCCCGGGTAATCCAGATATCCAGGGCGATCACCGCCGGAAACGAAATGGCATTTTCCTTACTGAGGAGGCTCAGAAGGAACGCGGTGACACACCATCCCATGCGGCCCTTTCGAAACATCAACCATGCCAGAAAGAAAAACGTCGCGGACAGCAATTCGCTTCGCCCGGCGATACCGGCCACGGCTTCGGTGTGCGCCGGATGAGCGAGATAGATCGCGCTGGCCGCCCAGGCGGCAGGACTTGCCCAAAGGAAGCTGCGGACCAGAAGAAATACAAGGTAGCCGTTGATCGCGTGCAGGACGAGATTGGTCAGGCGAAAGCCGGGAGCCCATCGATGCCAGAGCGAGTACTCGATTGAGTAACCAAGGATGACGAGCGGGCGATAGATGCCGTCGCCGCTCTTCTCACCCCAGAATGGGGTTTTGAACGTATGAAGCGGTTGGATGCTTCGTATGTCCGGGTTCGCCGCGACGATCAGCGCATCATCCAGGATGAAGTCGTTTGCAATGGAATTGGCGTAACAGATCGCAACAATAACGAAACAGAACAGCAGGCCCCGAATCGGGAACTTGCCATCAGCGCCCATTGACTTCCTCGAGATACTCCGCATCAATATTGACGAGCCAGGGATCAAACTTTCCAAGCCCCAGAGCGCTTCGTGCAGCCAGCAAGCCCGTCGCGATCGCGTGGTCCTGGTTGTTGTACTTGAACATGCCGGAGCGGCCGATCGGCAGCAGGTTTTCAAAATCCTTCAGCCAGGATTTCACCAGACCAATATGTTTTTCATATCCGATTTCCATAACCGGATATGCCTTGGTGCTGCGCACAACGAATCCCGAGAGCGCCTGTTTATCAGAGCGGATCAGTTTCATCTGTTTCATTTCCTGCAATGCAAGCGCGATCAGGGCTTCATCTGTTGAACTCCATACGGAGTCGCCGCGGGTCGCAAAGTATTCCGCCGTGACGGGACTGACTTCCGCAACGCTACCGGCCATGACGGGAGAGAAATTCCGATAGTTCGACAAGCGCGCCATCTTCACTTCTTTCGAGTGAATGTAAATCCAATTGTCAGGAAAAGGCACACCTTGAAGCTTGATATGAATTCCGAGATGGTCACGGAACTGCAAGGCCCGGCAGGCCGCAAGTACAGCGTCAGGGGGCGGCGGGTCCATCATTTCGACCATGTCCGTGATCGGAGCGCTGGACAGAAGAAAGTTTACAGGCAGCTCCTGTTGCACACCGTCGACGCCTTGTATCACGAGCGATCGAACTCGTCCGCCTTCTCGAAGTATTCGGCTCACGCGGGAGTTCGTTTGCACGATGCCGCCACGTTCCTCGATGATGGACCTCATCTTTTCATAGAGCTGACCGGAGCCTAATCTGGGAAACAGGAACTCGTTGATCAAACTCTTAACCCGGCCATTGTTGCGGAACAGAGCGTTTCGAGCAGCCTCCGGAAGACTGAGACCTTTGATGCGTTGCGCAGCCCAATCGGCTCCAAGATGCGAACAGGGAATTCCCCAGACTTTTTCCGTGTAGTTCTTGAAAAAGGTTTCATAGAGGCGTGCGCCAAACCGGTTGGTGACCCAGTCTTCGAAGGTTCGTTCTTCGCGTGGACTCACGTACTGCCGGATCTGCGAAAGGCCGTAAGCGCCGATCACCAGGCCGCATTCCGCCAGGCCAAGCCCGCGTACGACATTGAGGGGTGTGAGTGGATAATCGAAGAGCCGGTTGTTGTAGAGAATGCGCGTCAGCCGTTTAACGAGTACGACGTCTTCGGCGAGAATGTCGAGATAGAGTTGATGAACCTCGCGGTTCTTTGTATAGAAACGGTGCGGGCCGATATCGAACAGGCAGCCCTCATGTTCAAGTGTGCGGGCCAGGCCGCCAACCTTGTTCGAAGTTTCAAGAACCATGGCTGACGCGCCATGTTTCGTTAATTCGTAAGCGGCAGCCAAACCGGACGGGCCAGCCCCGATGATCACCGTATCAGACATCGACTTGTAGTTCCTTCCCGAGCACTTAAAATTATAGATGGATCTCCCACTCAGGAGACCACAGGGAAGCAATCATGCGAACGGCATTCGACGTAATTGTCCTTGGTTTAGGCGCCATGGGGAGTGCGTCCGCCTTTCAACTCGCAAAGAAGGGAAGGCGCGTGCTTGGTATCGATCAATTTTCGCCGCCTCATAACCTCGGCTCGTCTCATGGCGGCACTCGCGTCATTCGACAGGCGATTGGCGAGGGCGACGAATACGTACCCTTAGCGCTTCGATCCTACGAATTGTGGCGCGAAATAGAAGCAGCCACCGGAAAAAACATTCTGGAGACAACCGGCGGATTGATCATAGCCGGTGCCACGACGGGAATACCCATCCATGGCGCGAAAGGTTTTCTGGAGGAGACAATCCGGTGTGCGAAGAAATTTGGGATTCGCCATTCTGTTTTGGACACCAACCAGATCAAAACTCGATTTCCTCAATTCAACCTGATCGGCGATGAGCAAGCTTACTACGAGCCGATGATGGGTTTCCTTCGTCCGGAATTGTGCATCGAGTGCCAGCTTTTCTTAGCGGAGAAACATGGAGCGGAGATCCGAAGGAACGAGAAAGTGTTGGAACTGATACCTTCGTCGCATGAAGTCCTGATCAGGACATCATCGGGACAGTACACGGCCGAGAAGGTTGTTGTGTCCGCCGGTTCCTGGATAACTCAATTCCTCGAACAGGAATTTGCGGGCTCCTTCAAGGTGTATCGGCAGGCGCTTTATTGGTTTGACATAAAGGATTCGTTGGAGCCTTTTCTTCCCGGCAGATTTCCGGTTTTCATCTGGATGTTTGGCAGGCATCAGGACGATTTCATTTACGGGTTCCCTGCGATTGATGGTGTGCGTGGCGGGGTCAAAGTCGCTTCGGAACAACATGCATTCCAAACCAATCCCGAAACTGTTGAACGTGAGGTCAGAGAGGAGGAAATTGATTCAATTTATCAGCAATATGTACGAGACAGGCTCCCTGGACTAAGCAACAAGTGCGTTAAGACCACCACTTGTTTGTATACCAGTACTCCGAATTCCGGATTTGTGATCGATTTTCACCCACTCCATTCGAGCGTTCTTATCGTTTCCCCTTGCTCGGGACATGGATTCAAACACTCGGCGGCTATCGGCGAGGTCGTGGCCGACCTCGCCATCACCGGTCAGAGCAGTATGGACACAAAGGAGTTCAAAATAGATCGATTGCGTCGGTAAAACCTATTTCACAGGAGACAGCGAAGCAACGTACGCCGCGATCGCCACAATATCCTCATCGGTCAACTGAGCAACGGGTTTCTTCATCAATTGAGCATCGCCACCGTTTCGCGTGCCGTCCCTGAACAGAAAGAGCTGGCGAGCGACATAGATGGGGTGAAGCCCTGCGAGCCGTGGCACGTTACCCAGGCCCTTCAAGGAATCGCCATGGCAAATATTGCAGGCGATCGTTTTGCCGGAGCCGCCCTTGATTAACGCTTCGCCCTTTGCGATGCTGCCGGGAGGTACGTAGGCGATGAACCCGGAGTGAGGATCACGCCTGGTCGCTTTCGATTGGTCCTGCGGGAGCGTAATGATTCGATTTCCTATAGGCTCCGTTCCGCCTGCGGCCAGCGCGAAACGCATGCGTCCCTGACCTACGAAAGTCTTCGGGACCGTGGCGGCTTCCATCACTTTGGTCCAGACGGTGGGTTTCAATGTGGCGAACCATTCGCTGGCCTGTCGTGTTTCCTCGTCCGAAAGTTCCTTTGCAATCCCGTTCATCCGCGCGGCGTCCTTTCGCGCTCCGCTTTTGAAATCCGCCATCTGACGAATGATGTATTCCGCCGTAAAGCCTGTAAGGCCGGCAGATTCCGGGTGGCCCTCTCCAGACATCAGATGGCAGGCACCGCATGCAAGCGCCCCCGCGTGTCCGTGTTGAACGATCTGTGGAGCCTGCGCGTGCTCGTCGGGGTACCAGTCCGGCGGATTGGACAGATCATCGATCTGTTGCGGCGTGTATGCCTTCGTGCTCCCAGGCAAATTCCTGGGCCCGCCCTCCTCGGCCGGAAGAGATCCGTTTATCGCCGGGAAAGCCCAGGTCATGTCCTTACCGGTTTGTTGTTGCTGCCGGGCTGCGGCTGAAAAAATGAAAGCTAAACCAAGCAGCACAACACATACAGTCTTCTTCATCGAAGCCTCCTCGTGCATTTCAATTTTGCATTCGCGGGGTGGCGACAGTTTACACCGAATTCGGGGACAGACAGAAATTAGCCGCGTAATTCGCGTAATCCGCGGCTAATTTCTGTCTGTCCCCGAATTCCCATCTTTTACTAGCCATCGGCAAAACTTGCATGCATAGTTTGGCAGAGAATCGCTTTTTTACCGCTGGAGGTTCGATCGTGAGGATCATCTATCGCCGCCCCATTCTTCGCATGAGGTTGGTTGTCGTTGTTCTGGCCAGCACTGTGTTCTTCAGCTCGCCATCTTTCTTCGCAGCCGACACCCTTCCCTCCCAACTGAGCGACGACGTGTTCTGGCGGATGGTTTCGGATTTTTCCGAGGGAAGTGGCTCTTTTCGTTTCGAATTCATGTCGAATGAAAGGGAGTTTCAGTCCGTGATGCCCGACTTGATAGCTACAACGAAACCAGGAGGTGTCTATCTGGGCGTGGGGCCGGAGCAAAACTTCACATACATTGCGGCGACTCAGCCAAAGATGGCCTTCATCACGGATATTCGCCGCGAGAACATGCTCGAACATTTGATCTACAAGGCAATCTTTGAGATGTCTTCGAACCGTGTCGAATTTGTTTCACGGCTCTTCTCGCGAAAGGTGCCCGCCGGCTTGACCGCGAGGTCCACAGCGAGGGCCTTATTCCAGGCCTACCGGGCGACTGAAGCGGATCGCGAGATGTTTACCCGCAATCTGGAGGCGATAAGGGATCGTCTGAAGAAACTTCATCACTTCGAATTCACCGGCGAGGACGACGCGTCGATTGAATATATCTACAGGACGATCTTCAATGCCGGCGATGCATTCATTTACTCCACCGGAGGTTTCGGCGGCTTCAGAGGCGCGACTTACGCGGACTTGATGACGGCGACAGATGGGCGAGGAGAAGCCAGAAGCTACCTCACGACGGAGGAAAACTTTCGAGTGGTTCGCGAGATGGAGCAGAAGAATCTCATTGTACCCGTGGTGGGCGACTTCGCAGGACCGAAGGCGCTCCGGCGGATTGCGCAATACCTGAAAGACCACAATGCAACGGTGAGCGCCTTCTATACATCGAACGTCGAGCAGTACCTCTTTCAACAGGGCGACGACTGGCGGCGCTTCCTTTCGAACGTCGCAACATTTCCAATGGACGCGTCCAGCACCTTCATCCGCAGCGCGCACTTTGCTTACAACAACGGTTCTGTGCAACCGACCAGACAACTCAGCGGTGGGAACTTTGTGCAGTTGCTCTGTCCGATGGCAGACCTTATCAAGGCCTTCAATCAGGGCCGAATACAAGACTACGACGACGTTATTCGAAGGTCCAGGCCTTGAGTGTCCTCTACGGAATCGATGGCTGCCGGGGCGGATGGCTTGTGGCGCGGGTCGTAGAAGGCAACGAACCTGGACTGCATCCTGAATTTTTCATTCGAACGAATCTTCAGCCGATATTTGCCGAGGCCAGGAAAGGCGTCGCCGTCGTAGCGATCGACATCCCGATCGGGATTCCTGAAACGGGTGAGCGCCATTGCGATATCAGTGCCCGTGAAGAGCTGCCTTCGGGTCGTAAGAGTTGCGTTTTTCCGGTGCCGATGCGATCGGCACTCCCGGCGACCAGCTACCTTGAGGCGTGTCTCCTGAATCACAAAGCATCCGGCCGCCGCATTTCAGTACAGTCATTCGGAATTCTTCCGAAAATTCGTGAGATCGATCGACTTATGACGCCCGGGCTGCAGCAATTCGTCCGAGAAGCACATCCGGAGGTGACTTTCGCTGTTCTTACCAATCGGACCGACCTGGGTAATAAGAAGCGTGCCGAAGGTCGTGCGAAACGATTGGCTGTGCTGGCCGGCGAAGGGATGAAGCTTTCGCTCGATGACATCTGTCAGCAGCGGATTCTGCTGGGGCGTCACCTCGTCCAGGTCGATGACCTCATCGATGCTGCCGCGTGCGTTCTGACCGCGAAGAGGATCGGAAACAGGCAACACGTTTGCTTTCCGACGACTGTATGCAAGGACTCACGAAAATTGAGGATGGAGATCGTGAGTTGACCCCTTTGATCTCGTGCCACTTCCTGGTGGTAATCTGCAACCCCCGATAAGCCACTCAAAATGCGTTCTTGCCGACGCTGATACTATATGTTTGCCAGAGTACATAAGGTTACAATATGTACGTCTGACAAATGCCGGCAACTGACAGCAACCTGCCCGGCAGTCTAATAGAGGGAGGCCGCCTCCCGACTCGACCGTGTGAAGAGTCTACGGCAGGGAGGCGGCGAATCGAATCCATGCCAAGTAATGGCGAAAATGAACACGAAGTTCGGGGTGTATCGGTCTCGGCTGTGGATTTGAAAATCGTTCTTGTGAACGCGTGAACATTCCCCACTCCGAAAGACATCCCCGGCTTACAACAATCTGAAACCGCCGACAAATAGTGCCGGACAAGGACGTTAGAGCCAGCCTTACGGCTGGCCCCGGCGCGTGGCGGGCAGGTACAGTCCAGTGCCCAGAAACGGCGAAATCAATACGGCATTCGGGGTCTACAAGAGCCTGTGTTGCGAATATGAAATAGTCGTTCGTGAAGGCGCGACTTTTCCTCGGTGCCCCAAGCATCCAAACTTTCCGACCGTCTGGAACGTGTTGGATGTCGAAATCCGCCCGTTGCGTGTTATCAGGCAGACCAACCCCGACCCTCCCAGCTGATCGCCCGAACGTTGGAAAGCCGATGCACGAGAAGGTAGACCGAACTGTAGCGGCGGTCTATGACCGCCGGCATTTCGTTGATTCCGGGAAAAACCGGCGCTCATAGAGCGTCGCTACAGTTGGATTCACCTGTTATACGGTATTGGCATTTCCTCGACTTGTGCGAGTATCGTCAGCTATCCTCATACTTGATCTGCCTCGGCTTACCGCGTCCCTAACAAGCGCATGATTGCCCAGCATACAGACATTCCAGACGTGCTGATAATTGAACCGCGAGTCTTCGGAGATGAAAGGGGCTTTTTTTTCGAAAGCTATAATCAAATCCAGATGGCCCAGTTTGGGATTACAGATGTATTCGTGCAGGATAACCATTCGCGTTCGGTGAAAAATGTAGTGCGAGGACTGCATTACCAGATTCAGAAGCCGCAGGGCAAACTGGTGAGGGTCACCGCAGGCGCGGTATTCGATGTAATTGTTGATCTGCGAAGGAGTTCGCCCACGCTGGGCAAATGGTTGGGAGTGGAAATGTCGGCGGCCAACAAACGCATGATGTGGATACCTCGAGGCTTTGCCCACGGCTTCGCCGTGCTCTCGGAATCTGCCGAATTCCAGTACAAAACGACCGACTTCTATGCGCCGCAATTCGAGCGCTGCATCCGTTGGGATGATCCCTCAATTGGTATCGTCTGGCCGCTCGACGGCGAGCCGATAGTCTCGACCAAGGACCGCGCTGGCGTGGCCTTTGCTCAGGCCGAAATGTTCGAATGATCCTGCAATCATTCTTAGTCCGATGAAAGATCGAAGCACAAGCACTCGACGTAAAGGGATCATTCTCGCGGGAGGATCGGGCACTCGCCTGTACCCCGTCACAAAGGTCCTATCCAAGCAACTGCTGCCCGTCTACGACAAGCCGATGGTGTATTACCCCTTGTCGACGCTGATGTTGGCCGGCATCCGGGATATTCTTGTGATTTCGACGCCGCAGGATATACCTCGCTTCGAGCAGCTATTGGACGACGGCCGGCGTTGGGGTATTGATATCACCTACGCCGTCCAGCCTGCTCCCGAGGGCCTAGCGCAGGCCTTCATCATTGGCGAGCGTTTTATCGGATCCCACAGTTCTGCGCTCGTGCTGGGAGATAACATCTTCTATGGGGCCGACCTTCCGACTCAACTCCGCGCCGCGAGTGAAACGGATTCAGGTGCCACCGTTTTTGCATACCCCGTGCAAGATCCAGAACGATATGGAGTGGTCGAATTCGATGCCCAGGGCCGTGCCATCGGATTGGAGGAGAAACCGAAGGTTCCCAAATCCCGCTATGCCGTCACCGGACTCTACTTCTATGACGAACGCGTTGCCGCGATTGCGAAGTCGTTGAAGCCGAGCCCGCGCGGTGAACTCGAGATCACCGATCTGAACCGGCGGTACCTGGAGTTGGGCGCGCTCAACGTGACCGTGATGGGGCGCGGGCATGCGTGGCTGGATACGGGGACGCACGAATCGCTGGTCGAGGCATCGCTGTTCGTGCAGACCATCGAAAAGCGCCAGGGCCTCAAGATCGCCTGTCCAGAGGAGATCGCTTACCGTATGGGCTACATCGATCGATCACAACTGGAAACATTAGCGGCGCCGATCGCGAAAAGCAGCTACGGGCAATATCTTTTGGATTTGCTTAAGGAAACGATTTTTTGACTCGATGCGTCTGCGCTCTGCTACTGGCTTAAGGCAGCTTGCGTGCAGTCACTGGGAATGATGGATCCTGGGAAACTTAGCATATTTACGGCCCGGTCTGGTGCTGTAAGCATTGAGGTTAACGGCGCTCCGTACCACAGCCCGTATGATCCGGTCCGTGAGGCAGATAAGTTCTGTTCGGCGCTGAAAGTCGAAGATGCGGACGTCATCTTATTGTTTGGCTGGGGGTTGGGGTACTGCGGTGCAGTCCTCCAAAGGCGAATGAAGCCGGGCACGCGCGTGATTGTTTTTGAGCCGAATGCGGGCCTTTTTGAGATTTACCGCGCTCATGCCGGTACCCGGGAAGCGTTAAAACACGAGGTTTTTCAATTCGTTGTGGGCGACTCAGTCCGGCAGTTTTTTGACGATTGGGCTCTCAACGGTTGTCGGGAAACCGACCATTTCCTCTGGATCGAATGGCCTCCCGCCGCTGTCCAGCATCGGGAAATGCTCGAATCTCTGAAGGCGGATTTCCGGAAATGCCTGCGGGATAAGGCAGCCAATCTTCTCACGCATTTTCGCAACGGCGAAATGTATTTCCAGAACGCGCTGGCAAACTTTCGATTCCAGGCATCCGCCGACGTCGGCTGGCTGTTCGGGCAGTTCAAGAACGTACCGCTTGTGATCGTTTCCGCCGGACCGTCTCTGGACCGGAACATCGCCGATCTCCGCGGCGCGGAAGACCGCTGTTTCATCCTCTCAATGGACACTTCACTCCGTCCTCTCCTCGCAGCCGGCATCACTCCTCATGCCGTCATGGCTGCGGATCCGAGCGAACTCAATGCCCGCCATATTGCCGGCGCGGTGCCTGAGCAGGTTTACCTGATTGCCGAACAGGGCATTCAGCCCTCCGTCCTGGAATCCGCGGACCGGCGCTTCCTGTTCGGCCTTGGTTTGTTTCCGGATCCGCTGTTCGCGAAGTTTGGTTTTGCGAAGAGTTCCCTCGAAGTGTGGGGCTCGGTCGCCACGGCAGCATTGGATCTGGCTTGCCGCATGGGCAACAATCCGGTCATTTTCATCGGTCAGGATTTTGCCTATTCGTGGGGTCGTGCCTATGCGAGCCATACGATTTTCGATGGTCTGCCATTTTCGGCCGAGTGGTCCGGACCGCTGAAAGAGATGGATATCTGGGGCGAGCTCGTGCACACGACTGAAACCATGATCGCGTACCGGGATTACTTTTCGAGAAAGCTTCGCACTCGCCCGGACATCCGATTCATTAATGCTACGGAAGGCGGCATTTTGCGCCTCGGGGTCGACATACTTCCCTTGCGCGAGGCGCTCCGGCTGACTGGCAAGCGTCGAACCGATGTTGCGGCGATACTCCGCGATAGATATCGTATCCAGCGGACGACGGATAAGGCGCTGACGCACTTCCTTGACGTTTTGCGGTTAGGCCGTCAGGACTGCGGCTGCATCTCGGCCTTCCTCGAACTCGTGGCCAAGCAGGCATTGCTCGAGAACGATTCCGGCACGATTCAGAAAAAGATCCAGTGGGGAATACAGCTGATGGAACAAGCAATAGCCGGGTGAGGTGTGTCCTTCAGTGAACATTCTGCACATCACAACCTTCCTTCAGGGCGGAGCAGGATTGGCGATTGCCGAACTTGCGTGCAGTCAGGCCGCTCGAGGAAATCAGGTCACCGTGG
>Ga0137363_10001381_pt1 | contig 13942 bp, 9 predicted proteins | sample MadtaG_FD_104800 | JGI IMG/M metagenome (GOLD analysis project Ga0137363, IMG submission 104800) | Vadose zone soil microbial communities from Angelo Coast Range Reserve, California, USA - Mad1_115_16 metaG | ecosystem: Environmental > Terrestrial > Soil > Vadose zone | place: USA: California...
GCCGTGGTTTTGTGGCAGTCATCACTAGCAAACATAGCGGGGGAGTGATGGCCCGTCGATTCCTGCCGTTCGCCGCCGTGATGCCCTTTGCGCTCGGTTGGCTCAAACTTGAGGGCGAACAGGCCGGTTTGTACGGCGCCGAATTTGGGGTGGCGATGTTCGCCAGTAGTTGCGTCGCGATTTTCAGCGTCCTGATTTGGTTAACCGCGCGATCGTTGAACCGGACCGACGCTCGCCAGCGAAGCGCCAGCGAAGCTCTGCGCGACAGCGAGGCACGCTTTCGCCAGTTGGCTGATGCGATGCCGCAAATTGTCTGGACTGCCCGGCCAGATGGTTGGCTCGACTATTACAACCAGCGATGGTTCGACTACATGGGGTTGACGCCGGAGCAGGCCGAGGGTTGGACTCTGGAATCTGTAGTGCATCCGGATGACTTGCAGCATTGCATTGACACCTGGAACGAGTCTTTGTGCACGGGCACGACGTATGAAAACGAGTTTCGATTCAAGCGCGCCTCGGATGGCGCCTATCGGTGGCACCTGGGACGTACGTCGGCGGTGCGAAACGAGGCAGGGCAAATCAGCAAATGGATTGGCACTGCAACGGATATCGACGATCAAAAGAGAACTGAACAGGCATTGCTCGGTACGCGCGAGGAACTTGAGCAACGCGTGCAGCGGCGGACTGCTGCACTGGCCAGCGCGAACAACGATCTCAAAGTGGAAATCGAAGGCCGCAAACGGATGGAGGCCGCGCTCAGGGAGAGCGAAGAGAGCTATCGCGACTTGTTTGAAAATGCTCAGGATCCTATCTATGTTCACGATCTTAACGGTGTGTACATCTCAGTGAACCGAGCTGCGGAAGAACTCGCTGGTTTCACGCGGGCCGAGATAGTTGGCAAAAACTTTGCCGACTTCATGGCTCCGGAATATGTAGAGCAGATTCGCGCGAACCTTAAGAAGAAGCTGGAAGGCGAGGGGCTGACTGCCTACGAAATCGAATTGCGGGCGAAGAACGGACGCAGTATACCCGTCGAGGTGAGCACGCGCCTCATCTATCAGAATGGAATTGCAGTGGGGGTTCAGGGCATGGCGCGCGACATCACCGAACGCAAACTAGCGGAAGAAGAGCTGCGGAAAAGCCGGGAGCAATACGAGCTGGCCGTGGAAGGCTCTAACGACGGTCTGTGGGATTGGAATATGTTAACCAACGAGGTCTATTTTTCGCCCCGCTGGAAAAGCATGCTCGGTTACCAGGACCATGAATTCGAGAACTGTTTCGTGGCTTGGGAAAACGCTCTTCACCCCGATGATCATGCCCGCGCCCTGGCCACGATTGAGGCTTACGTCGACGGCCGCACACCTCACTACGCACTAGAGCACCGCCTGCGGCACCAAGACGGAACCTACTCTTGGATTTTGGCCCGCGGCGCCATCCTGCGCGATGCGAGCGGAAAGCCCTACCGCATGTCTGGTTCACACACGGACATCAACGAACGCAAGCGCGCCGAAAGTGAACGCGACGTGATCTCAGAGGTCATCCAGAGCGTTAACCTGACTTCAAACCTCGATGAGTTACTCAAACAGGTCCACCAATCTTTAAAGAGAGTTCTTTACGCCGAGAACTGCTGTGTCGCTCTTTTTGACAAGCAGACCGGTTTGTTCGAGGCGCCGCTCTTTGTCGATCTGGTCGAAGCTAATCCGTTTCCCATGGCTCTCAGTAAAAACTGCACCGCCAAAGTGTTTAGTAGTGGCCAGTCGCTGCTGATGAATGAAGCGGTCTTTGCCGGACTCCTGGATCGGGGCGAGGTCGAGCTAATCGGCAGACCAGCACCATCATTTCTCGCCGTGCCGCTAATGACCTCAGTTGAAACGATTGGCGTCATCGCGGTGCAGCACTACGAAAAGGAAAATGTCTACGGCCAGAGCGATGTGGAGTTTCTGTCGGCCGTGGCGGCGCAACTGGCGCTGGCTATCGAGCGCAAACAACTCGAAAACACGCTCCGTAAGGAACGGGCCTTCCTGCGTACCCTGATCGATCATATTCCCGATTCTGTCTATGTAAAGGACCTGTCCTCGCGGAAGGTGATCGCGAATGTAGCCGAAGTACGGCTGGCCGGCGTGCAATCAGAGGCCGAGATATTAGGTAAGGATGATTTTGCTTTGCATCCGAAGGAATTAGCGGAACAATTCCTGGCCGACGACCAGGTGGTTCTCCAAACCGGTCAACCCGTGATTAATAGAGAAGAGTATGTGATTGATAAGCAAGGTCAAAAAACCTGGTTACTTACCAGCAAGATTCCACTGCGCGATGAGAACAATCAAATCGCCGGCCTAATCGGCCTGGGTCGTGACATTACCGATCGCAAACGAATAGAAGAAGAACTAAAGACGAATGAAAGGCACATGTCTGATGCGCAGGGAATCGCTCATCTGGGTAGTTGGGATTATGACGCCGTTATCGGCGAGGTGAAATGGTCCGCCGAACTGTGGCGCATCTTTGGTCTCGACCAGCGCGAGTTCGGACTATCGTATGAAGAATATCTGGCGATGGTGCATCCGGACGACCGCCATCTGGTGAAAACCATTAACGAAAAGTCGCAACAAGAGAAAAAGGAATTCGGCTATGACTATCGCATCGTCCGCGCTGATGGGACCGTGCGGGTGCTTCGCGCCAGTGGAAGAGTTATTTGTGACGAACAGGGTCAAATGCTGAAGATCAGGGGCACCGACCAGGACATTACTGAGCAAAAGCGAATCGAAGATGATTTAGAGCAGGCGCGCAATTCGGCCCTGGAATCCGCCCGACTTAAATCAGAGTTTCTGGCCAACATGAGCCACGAAATTCGCACGCCCATGAACGGCGTTATCGGCATGACCGGGCTTCTGCTCGATACCGAACTGGATGCGGAACAGCGCGACTGCGCTGAAACGATTCGCACCAGCGGCGACGCGCTCTTAACGATCATCAACGACATTCTCGACTTCTCGAAGATCGAAGCCGGCAAGCTCCAATTCGATGTGGTTGATTTCGATCTGCGCAACGCGGTCGAAGGCACGGTGGAGTTATTGGCGGATCGGGCGCGGGAAAAAAATATCGAGTTCGCCTCGTTCATCCACAGCAATGTCCCGACGGCGTTATGTGGTGACCCGGGCCGGCTCAGGCAAATACTCACCAACCTTACCGGCAACGCCCTAAAGTTCACCGATCGCGGCGAAGTAATTGTGGCGGCCGAGAAAGAATTCGAAACCGATGCCGCAGTGATGATTCGATTTACCGTAACAGACACCGGCATCGGCATTAGCGAAGAGACACAGCAGAAACTCTTCCGGGCGTTTACTCAAGCCGATGGCTCGACCACTCGAAGGTACGGTGGTACGGGACTCGGTCTCTCGATCTCGAAACAACTGGTCGAGATGATGGACGGGAAAATCGGCGTGACCAGCGAGCCGGGAAAAGGTTCAACCTTCTGGTTCACCGCGAGCTTTGCCAAACAACCGGCCGGCGTGGTTACGGCAGCGCCAAACATCGAGAGCCTGGCGGACCTGCGCGTCCTGATCGTTGACGACAATGCGACCAATCGCAAAATTCTGGCGCATCAATTGAACTCATGGGGGATGGTTCACGACGAAGCGGATTCCACGACGCGCGCTTTGGATCTATTGAGAGATGCCTCAGCCCGGGGAAATGCATACGATCTGGCGGTTTTGGATCTAATTATGCCCGACGTCGATGGCTTTGAACTGGCTCGCCGGATCAAATCAGATTCAAATATTAGTTCCGTGCGCCTGGTGCTGCTGACTTCGGCGGGACAGCGCGGGGACGGATCGAAAGCTCGTGAAGCCGGCATCGCCGCTTACCTGACCAAGCCGGTTAAGCAGTCCCATCTATTCGATTGTCTGATTAACGTTCTCAGTACTTCACGCGAGCCGGCCAAGGTCCCCGACTCGATAGCTCCATCAACTCTCGTCACCAGACATACTTTGCAGGAGGCTCGGAAAATGTCCCCTAAACTAATTCTACTGGCGGAAGACAACATCGTGAACCAGAAGATCGCCGTGCGCCAGTTACAAAAACTTGGCTATCGCGCGGATGTGGTGGCCAATGGTCGCGAGGCGGTCGAAGCCTTAAGCCGCATCCCTTACGACCTCGTCTTTATGGATTGCCAGATGCCGGAAATGGATGGCTATGAAGCGTCCGCGGAGATTCGCCGCGTGCAGGGCGAAGCGAAGCACACACCCATCGTGGCTATGACGGCGCACGCTCTCCAGGGCGATCGTGAAAAATGCCTGGCGGCGGGCATGGATGATTATGTTTCCAAACCCGTTAGAGTAGAAGACTTGATCCGAGTGCTCGACGCGTTTTTTGCCGAGGTTAGCAACGAAGTCACCGAAGTGAAAACCGCGCATAACGCTCCCGCTGTCGATGTGGTGAGGTTTCATGAAGCGATGGGTGACTCTCCGGAAGAATTCGCCGACATCTTCGAGATATACGCGAACCAGATGTCAGAAAGCCTCGAGAAGCTGGACGCGGCGTTGTTTGCCCGGGACCATCGCGAAGTGGAATTGATCGCTCATAACTGCGCGGGCACCAGCGCGAACTGCGGCATGACTGCGGTCGTCGCGCCGCTTCGCGGATTGGAAGAAGCAGGTCGCGCAGGGCGGTTGGAAAATTCCTCGCCGCTGTTGGCGCAAGCCCGGCTCGGATTCACGCGCATTCGTGGGCTGCTCAAAGACCCTACACCACAGCCGGCCTAGATGGAGCATCCTTATGAAACGAATTGTTGTAGTTGACGATCAGCCGATACTCGGAACCATCTACCGTACTAAGTTCACCGCGGAAGGATTCCAGGTAGACGTCGCTTCCGACGGCGAGCAAGCGCTGGTGCTTATCGAGCGTACGAAGCCGGATCTGGTGCTGCTGGATTTGAATCTGCCGAAAATCGATGGCATGGAAGTGCTAAAGAGACTAAGGGCCCAACCGTCATTTCTCATCCTGCCAATCCTCGTTTTCTCTGCCAGCGCGCGGCCGGGAATTACCGAAGAGGCATTTGCGGCTGGAGCCACGATGGTCCTGTCAAAGTCGAATACCAGCCCTAAACAAATGGTCGAGATTGTCAACAAAGCGCTGGCAGAGGCCCCTCAACCGCTCGGGTTAGCAAAGATCTCGGAGAACCCGCTGATAGACGTAAACACAGCACCGCAATCTCAGGCAAAGGGAAGCATTATTCTACTCGAAGATCATTCCGACACCCGCGCGATTATTGCCCATTTACTGCGACGCAAGGGACACCATGTGACCTGCGTACATACACAGAAAGACGCCATGATGCTGGTCCAGAGCAACCAGGTTGATCTGTTTCTTATTAATCGCGGGCGTGGCGATTCGTCCGCTTCATTCTGCAGGGACATGCATGCAGCTTTTCCGAATCCCTACATCATCGCGTATTCAACAGCGGCCTCGCCGGCAGAGAAAGAAGAAGTATTACGGGCCGGCGCATCGCGTTACCTCAGCACGCCGGAAGAACTCATGGATATCGGGGAAATTTCATCAAATTCTATTGCTGACAGCCAACGAATGGCTGCCTGAACTACCACCACTCCTGTTTGGTTATTGAAAAGGATCAAAACAAAATGACACTAGAAGGCAGGCAAAAATCTAATCGGGTTCTAATTGCCGATGACGATCCCGTGATGAGGTGTCTGATCGCCTCAGTGGTAACAAACGAAGGCTATTTCCCAGTGGTGGTAAGCGATGGCCGCGAGGCGTATCAAATTCTCCGGTCAGATGCGGACTTCCAGGGGGCTTTGCTGGATATGACTATGCCGTGCCTGAACGGAATCGATCTTGTCCACTATATGAGAAGCGAGAAGCGGCTACAGAAAATTCCAATCATGATGATTACCGCTGAACAGGACTTGAAATTGATGTCGGACAGTTTCACGGCCGGGGCCACGGCCTATCTACCAAAGACGTTTACCCGCGAACTACTGCAAAATGCGCTGCGCATGCTGCTCCGCACTCCGGCCGGAACCCGCGTCGCTGCCTGAGAGCCAGGCCCAGCGCATCCAGGGGTGACCAACTTGCAAAACGAAATCGCAATTAACGATATGTGTAAATTCCCGGCAGAACTGCGGAGTCTTCGAACCCATCCGCAGGTTGACATGGAAGAAACCGATCTCTCCGGGCTGACTTCACTGGGAGATCTGCGATGGGTTGGGGAGCCCGACCTGGTTGTCGAGTTGATCGACCTATACTTAAAGGATGCGCCGGAACGGATTCAGTCGATACAAGCAGCCGCCGCGAGGGCTGACGCGGTCGCGGTGAAGCAAGCGGCTCACACTCTGAAAGGCAGCAGCGCCAGCCTCGGCTTTCATCAAATCGCCGAGATCGCCGAACAGCTCGAACAGTTGGACTGGCGCAATTCGCATTCTCGTTTCGACGCGCTGACCGAACTGTTGCAGTACAAATTTGCCAGACTGCGCGAGGCTCTGTTGAAGATACGAGAGTCGAGGCTTTCATAACCGATCGTGAAACCTCATCAATCAACATCACCGGTGAGTCTAGAGCTCCTCGGCTTCGGCATGCCACGCTCTTAATGATCTTCGTTTTCAATTCCTCTGTTGGCCGGCCAATTCGTGCGACGGTCCTCGCATTGATCGTCGTTGGATGACGCGCTCCTCGAACTGAAACTTTGTAGGTGGCACGAAACGTGCCTATAAGAATACCTGGCGTCGAGAAGTTGAGAAAACGTGCTGCTCGACGATCACCTGGGGCTCGATGCCCCGGCTTTTCGCAGTCAGTCGGTCGCAAACGCCGCTACCCACCCCGCCATTACACCGCCACACGTTCGCCCATCCAGCGAACTAGAAAAAAAAAGGCCCTAAGAAATGAATTCAATCTACGATCTAATTCGATCCTCATCCATCCTGGTTCTTTTAGCCGCAATGTCGATCTCTCAAACCGCGATGGGAGCCAATAGGCGTCCGATCAAAGCTCAAAAACACGGGCGAGCCGAGAAGCGCGAATCACGCGGTCGCCGCGCCGAAATCCAGCGTTTAGCCGCTCGCCGACGCGCTGAGGCTGAGGCTGCCCGCCTGGCCGCAATTGCCAGAGAGCGAGCCGCTGATGAAGCGCTGCGCAATAGCGTGCAATCGATGATCGAAAAAGACGATGTCACCGGCGAAGATCCTGAGATACGTCGCATCGCTGTTAATGCGCTCGGTCATCACGCAGGCACCGTAGTAGTAATGGATCCAAAGACCGGACGCATCTATTCAGTAGTCAATCAACAGTGGGCTTTGCGAGAGGGCGTGAAGCCTTGCTCGACAATCAAACTGGTGACCGGGCTGGCCGGCCTGAACGAAAAAATAATCGATCCCACCAACACCGCCGCGATCTCTTACTCAAACAAAGTAGATCTCACCAGCGCCCTCGCGCACTCCAAGAATGATTATTTTCAGAAAGTCGGTGGACAAGTTGGCTTTAAGAAGATGATTTCCTACGCGCGTCAACTCGGACTGGGCGAGAAGACCGGCATCAACCTCAGCAATGAATCGAAAGGCAGCGTGCCCGAAGAGAAGTCAGGCTTTGCCGTCAATCACATGTCCTCGCATGGCGATGACTTCAAAGTAACCGCAGTACAACTGGCAACGCTCGTCTCAGCCATGGCCAACGGCGGCAAGTTAATTACCCCTTTTGTCCCGCGCACGCCGAAGGACGAAAAAGGACCCGCGCCAAAAGTTCGCCGCCTGGTTGAAATCAAAGCAGACTCTTTCGAGCACATGATTCCCGGAATGATTGGCTCAGTTAATTACGGCTCAGGACGGCGCGCATTCAATCCCAGTGAGACGATCGCGGGCAAGACCGGCACCTGCATTGAGCAGGGCGTCTGGATTGGGCTCTTCACATCGTACGCACCGCTCAAGAACCCTCGCCTCGCCGTCGTGGTTATCGGGCGCGGCGCCGACGGTCGTAATCACTTTCCCGTCAGCGTTGCCGGCCGGATCTATCGCGACTTAGGGGTACGTTTCGGCGCGACGACGATGGAACAGATCGCTACCAAACGCAATTCGCAATTGCAAAGGGATCTTGCGGCTCCAAAAGACTCAATCGCGGTTACCGAAACCACTTCGCTCGCCTCTGACACGGAAGATTCTGAGGAAGCCGATGACGACAGCTTGACGAATGGGGCGCGGAAGATCGAGACGCCAAAGACAATCTGGGGCGATCCTCGCCGGCCCGCCGACAGCAAAGTCAAACGCGTGCTCCTACCCGTCTCAAATCAAACTGAAGACACTGCTAAACCTGCGAAGACCTCGAGCCAGACGGCACCAAAGCCGGCCCAACGAGCAAGACGAGTCGCGGGAAATTAGATAAGTAGGCATCAAATCATCACGACGCTAGAACCTCCAACCGTAAAGGAAAAATCACATGACCCCATCAATGAATGGCAATGACGGCGACGAACAGCCGAAGCCTAAAGATCTCCGCACCGCCGTCCTGGAATTTGAAGCGAGCTTGATAAAACAGGCTCTGGCTGTAACAGATAACAAGCCAACAGCAGCGGCCAGACTGCTCGGGCTCACCAGCCATCAGGCCCTCCTCGCCATGCTGGACAATCGGCACCGGACTCTCCGCGACGAACTCGGCCTGATGAAGCGGCCGCGGCGCAAACCATTAATGAACGAGGAGTCGATTTGATCATCCTCTGGGCGTGCGAACCTAAAATTCGCACCACCCGATAGTCGCTGGTTCACAGCCAACACCCGCCACCCGCAATAGCTCCCACTCCTCGCGGAAATGACGCGACCAACGCGCGGCATCGCTCTCGGAAACAGATCATGAAAAGCCTTCAAAGAAGAAATCGATTCCCCTGCTTCTTGTCGCTATGCCTGGCGCTGATACTTTTAAGTATGCCGGCACAAGGCGCGGTCGGGTACGACGACAGCCCGCTCAATGTTGGTGATGTCCTGCTGGGACCTTGCGGTGTTCCGGGCGCTCTGGGTCCGGAAGGAACAAACGACGACTTTACTAATCGCAGCATCAGCACCGGCATCGCTAACACGGGTCCCGTGACAACGGCCCCGATCGCTATCGTTTTCCGAAACACGCTGCAGAATACCGGCGCCGGCGACGACTCTTTTGTGCTAAGTGCGCCCGCAACGACAGCCGGCTTTGTGATCGAAATGAGCATCGACAACGGCGATCACTACATCACGCTGGAAACGTCACATCCGAGCATCACAGTGGCAGTCGCCTATCGCGCAGCTACGATCGTCCTGGTACGGATCAACGCGCCTGCTGGTCTCAAACTACTCGCCGGCTTCGATACCGTGATCCGCGCAACTTCGACTGTCACGCCGACCGCGACGAACGACACCATCGATCGTCTCTACACCGGTTTCATACGACTCGACAGGACAGCAACGGTGGTCAGGCCAACCGCCGGTGCGGCGGTACCGGCTTCGGGAGCTGAAATTGAATTCGCGGTTACCTATGCAAACGTCAGTAGCGCTGCAGGTGTCGGCAACTCTTTGCTGACGGCTCACAATCTGGTGATCAGCGAAAATGGTAATTCAGCCTCTAACAATTGGGGCGCAACGACCGAGCACGTCGTGGGCGCCTCTGATACTCAGGGCGGAGTAATCGTAGGCGATCGGGCGGGTTCAACCTGGCTCACCGATATTGTTACGACGCTGGAAGCCGGGCAGACGGGCGTTTTCAAATTCAAACGAAAAGTTAAGTAATCAACTTTATGATAACTTCGATGTTGACGCATGATTCAAGAAGAAGCCTCGTCCTGCAACCAGACCTGGAAACAGCTTTGTTCGGCGCAACCGCGCTTTTACGGGTGCTGGTAGTGGATGACGATCCGGCTACGGGACAGCTACTGAGCTTGGTTGGCGAGAAAGAAGGCCTTCAGATCGTCAGCGTCGACGATGGCCGCAAGGCTTACCGGATGCTGAAATCGGACGCCAACTTCGCCGCCGCCGTTTTCAATATGACGATCCCAAGTCTTAAGGGGCTGGACCTCGTTCGACATATGAAGACTGAAAAGCGTCTGATGCGCATTCCGATAGTAATCGTCGCCGGCGACAATGGGTTGCAACTTATCTCCGAAAGTTTTGCCGCAGGCGCACTGGCGTTTCTGCCAAAGCCGTTTACTGGAGAAAAACTGGCGCGGACGCTAGTTCTGGCGATTGGGAGTCAGGCAGGTAGAAAAAAAGCGGACGCGCGGACAGGAAAACTGGCGGCATAAAAGTCTGAGCCGACGACGGCTAATGATGCCTTGATTGGGGCACGATAGCCTTCTCTCTCTCTCTCTCTCTCTCTCTCTCTCTCTCTCTCGAGTAATCCAGGCAGTCTTGATCTGCGCCGCGTAGCGGCAGTTTGAATTTGGCTCGGCCTTTCAAGAGTCTGTCGGAACAAACGAACTCTGTGGTTCTCTGTGTGACCTCTGTGTCTCTGTGGTATTTTGCTAAGTCATTTTCACAAAGACATCCGCTTTTCCCGACAGACTCTAAATGGCCGGACTACATTCAGGCGTCACTCTGCGACGAAGCAAACCTTCATAAAAAACGCTGATCGACTTTTTGAGCAAAGCCGTGCTCGATCGATATTTTCCCATTCAAGTATCGCCTCAGACGGAACGACTGCGGCTCACCACTGGACGGCAAACTCCGAGCTAGTCAAGATCTGCGCGCGACGATATCCGGCGCGTCACCCGAATTTCCGAAGTAGAAACCTTCGTCCAGACATCGCGCCCTCAAAGACGGCGGCGACTGATTTCGAATCACGGACGGTACTGCAATTCCCTGGATCTCAATCGGCTCTCCCTCGCGCACGACAACCCGCGTGCTTACTTCAAGCGGGACACTCTGTCCGTCCTTGGCGATCAGGTCGATCTCATACACCGTGCCGATGCGCTTAGTCACATCATCCATGATCTGTTCGCAAGCCCGCGCGGCGATTTCCGGGTGCAGCAATTCGGCGATGTTCATCCGGCAAGCTTCCTCACGGCTATAGCCCGAGATTCGTTCGCCTTCGTCGCTTAGAAACGTCAGTTTGCCGCTCAGATTATGTGCATAGGTCACGTCGGTGGCGCGCTCTACTATTTTCTGCTCTGTTGTTTGATTCGAATAATCCATTTGTTCTCAACTCAATTTGGCTGCGGCATTTCAGCAACTGCGGTGTGCTCCAGCACAATCGATTACGCGCGCCTTGATTTGGATTGTCCTGGCGATCGGGGGAATCGTGCCGGTACTGCGAAATGGGACAAGTCGGGCAATTAGCCGTGGAGAGATGACTCGATCAGGCCCTGTCAACCGAGGCTGGGCCGCTCACAAATAGATCGTCAGCACGGTTTATGCCACAGAATTGATGCCAAAACCACTGGCGATAGCTATCGATCCTGCAGTGCGATTGGCGGCACAAAGCTTGCACTGTTGCTGCCCGTGGTGAAGCTGCACACAGTTTTTGAATTCGCAGCGACGCTGAATGGAAAACGGTGATAGCAGTCCGGGAGCAGCCCCGATCCAATGACTTCCAGCTCCATCATCACCGCCGGATAGCAGAAATGCTGCCACGACTCACCTTCCCAGAATAAAGCGGGTTCAACGATCACCATTCGTGAGGTTTAGTTCGCCGGCGGTGTTCGCAAGAGCGTTACATCCCAACCAGCAGTCGCCATCGACACACATCGCTCTTATCTAAAGCACGCCGAATTTACCCGGAGAAACTTACATGCGAGCACATCGAACACTACTTTCCCAGGCGTTTCGCCTAGCAGCTTTGTTGCTGTGCGTCGTGAACATTGCCGCAAGCGCCACTCTCACTTCAATGGTCAAAGTAGACACTGGCCGCGATCGAGTGAGATTCGTGGATCTCGCAACGGTCAGCACCGGTCCTGAGGCTTCTGCCCCTGGCTTTAGATGGAACGTAAGCAATAAGGCGTTACCGCTGCTCGGTATCCCGAATAGTCATTTGACGCCGGGTCTTGATCAAACTCTCAGTTATCCATTGGCAAATTTCAACTTCCCCATTTTCCAGGCACTGAATTACGACGACGAGCATGCCCGTTATCTCCTGCCTTCGCTCTCAAAAGAAACCAAGGGTGTCCATTTCATTGAGTTCATGCCGAACGAGAGTAAGCACACCTACACATCAATAGATGGCACAAATATCCAGCTCATCGACAACGACAACATGAAGGTGGTGCGGATCGCCGATGGGACCAGATACGTTTTTGTTCGCTATCCCGACGGTGAATTCAGATGCTCGAGCATTAAAGATTCCAGCGGCGCCTCTCTGAGTTTGCTTTATACCGCAAACGGCTTGCTGCTCCACGGAGTAGTAGATTCTTCGGGCCGCACGATTACCTTTAACTACGCCAGCGATGGGATCAAGTCGGTGACGCAGACCTGGATGGCTAACTTAGAGGGCTTGACCAAAACCTGGACGGTCGGCGAACAGCCGGAAATTCCCGTCAAGCCGGATCTGAAATACTCGCATGCCGTTGGGTCCGCATTCACCAAAACCCTTCCCAATAACGCCGTCGTTCGCGAGTACACGACGGCGATGGCCGCTTCCGATAAAACCCTGGCCGGAATTTTTGGCGGGCCCAATGCGGTCGCCGGCGCCAATGGATTCGAACCGGCGGGCCTGGCTGCCACGTACCCGTTTTATCGCGGAGATATCATCGGGGACGATGGGATCGAACGGCGCGGACATCTCTCTTATGCTATGCACCTCTATGGAAGTCCGGATGGGACCGGCGACTCTCCGGTATATGTGCCGGCGGGTTTTACTCAGCACAGCAGCGAGCCTTCGCCGGTAGACGCGGCGGTAATTTTCTATTATCCGCGGCTGGGAAGTCTAACTGACGTCACGCTGGCCGTCTTTCACGTGGCCGATTTTCAGCTCAGCAGTGAAGGCGAACGGGTCCGAATCGGAAGGCTCGGCGGACCAGGTGGCTCCTCAGCATCTTACAAACACTCTCACATCGAATTCTATCGCGGTAACACCGGTCTGCCGACGGTTTCAGCACGCCCGAGTCTGCGCATCGATCCCACCACGGTATTTCCCATCGCAGTCCCCGGAAAATGATCCCCAACCCCGCTCAGCCTTTCGGTTCGAAAATCCTCCACATGAACAGCGCGCAAAACGAAGGAACCGGTCTTTTGGAAAATCCGCCGCTGTTAACCAGCACCACGGCTCACTCCTCATTACTTAATCCGGAATACCCTGAGAGTCATGATCATCGCATTCTCATCGTTGACGATGAAGCAGCGGTGCTGAATCTCTTTGCTACCTATTTGAGTGAGACGTACTCCTGCGAAACGGCGGCTAACGCCCAGGAGGCTCTGGACATTCTAGCGCGCGAGCCTTTTGCGCTCGTCGTTACTGATATACAGATGCCCGGGCTGAGTGGAATCGAGCTGCTTCGCAAGGTTACCGAGTATTACAAAGATACCGCTGTAATCATCTTTTCCGGCATCGCACGCGCCCAACGGGTCATGGATGCGATCAGAGTCGGCGCCTCCGATTACCTGATCAAACCGTGCGATCTCGGCGCTCTAACCATCTCAGTTGAGCGTGCTTTGGAAAGACGGATGTTGTTGCGGAACGCGAGTCGATACAAACAGGACCTGGAGAACCGCAACACTGAACTAGCACGCCAAAAAAGGGAGCTGGAGCGGCTTCAAGCGCAGGTTCTACAGGCGGAAAAGATGGCCTCACTGGGGCAACTGGCAGCGGGCGTGGCGCACGAGCTGAACAATCCGGCCGGCTTTATCTATAGCAACATCGATCTGATGAAGGGATATATCGAACGATTGAAGAGATGCCTCCTTGACTATGACGGGTTAGCGCTTGCCCCCGCAGCCGCGCAACAAATCAGAGCCATCAAGAAAGAGATCGACTACGACAATATCGTTGGCGA
>Ga0137363_10001389_pt1 | contig 13901 bp, 4 predicted proteins | sample MadtaG_FD_104800 | JGI IMG/M metagenome (GOLD analysis project Ga0137363, IMG submission 104800) | Vadose zone soil microbial communities from Angelo Coast Range Reserve, California, USA - Mad1_115_16 metaG | ecosystem: Environmental > Terrestrial > Soil > Vadose zone | place: USA: California...
CCGCCAGCACAATCTCAAGAACCTCCATGTGGAGATTCCACGGGAGAAGTTTGTCGTCATCACCGGGCTGAGTGGTTCGGGGAAATCCTCGCTGGCTTTCGACACTCTTTATGCCGAGGGGCAGCGCCGATACGTAGAGAGTCTCTCCGCTTATGCGCGGCAATTCCTCGATCAAATGGAAAAGCCAAATGTCGATTTTATCCAAGGATTGTCTCCTGCGATTGCGATCGAGCAGCGCAGTGCCGGCGCCAATCCGAGGTCGACAATCGCGACCACCACTGAAATTTACGATTATTTGCGGGTCCTTTTTTCTGCTGTCGGTCAGCCGCATGATCCCCTGACCGGTCGGCCGTTGAGCCGCCAAACGCCTCAGCAGATCATCGATCAGGTCCTCTCGTACGAAGCCCACTCCAAAATCATGGTGCTGGCGCCGCTCATCAAGAATCAGCCGGGCGAGTTCCGGGATGTGATCGAAAAGCTCAAGCGCGAAGGATTCGTTCGCGCGCGCATCGATGGTCAGTTTATGGAGCTGGATCGCCCCGAGCCGATCCGGCTCAACAAGACCAGGCGGCATACGATCGAGGCGGTGATTGACCGGTTAGTCATTCGCGATGGGATTCGCGTGCGCCTGGCAGATTCAATTGAGACTGCGCTCAAATTGGGCGGCAACCGAGTTGTCGTCCTGCGAGAAATTTCAAGAACAGCGGACGCCCAACATGCAACGCCGAACACCCAACATCCAACATCGAACACCGAACCAGAGGAGTGGGAAGAATTGCGCTACTCCACGGATTATGGAAACGCGGAGACGGGATTCACGTTAGGCGATTTAACTCCCAGACATTTTTCTTTTAACAGCCATCTCGGGGCATGCCCTGCTTGTCATGGGCTTGGCACGCAATTGGTCTGCGATCCAGACCTAATGATCTCCGATCCTGGGAGAACGCTGGCCGAAGGCGCAATCACACCTTGGCGGCGCGGGACAAAGCGGATGCAGGCATACTACCGGCATCTGCAAAAGGCGCTGGTAAAGCATTTTCACGTCGCTGAAGACATTCCGTTCAGCGATTTGCCAGAGCAGTTTAAACAAACGCTTTACTTCGGCACAGATGGGACGCCGATTCAAATGAGCTTCAGCGACAACGGAGAACAGAAAGTCGCAAAACCGTTCGAGGGACTCGTGCCGCAGATGCAGCGGCTTTACGAGGAAACCCAGAGCGAATTCACTCGTAACCGCATTCGCTCTTTTATGACACGCGAACTGTGCAAGGTGTGCAACGGAGCGAGGCTTAAGCCGGAAATCCTTGCGGTCACCATGAAAGATCGAAATCAACGCGAATTGAACATTCACCAGTTCAGTGAGCTTACGATCGAAGCCGCCGCCCAGTTTGTTGGCGCTCTCGAACTGACTGCGCAGCAACAGACAATTGTGACCGATGTAGTGCGTGAAATTGAATCGCGCTTGCAATTCCTCGTTGAAGTCGGTCTCGGTTATCTCACGCTCGATCGCCAGAGCGGCACGCTGTCCGGGGGCGAAGCACAGCGGATTCGATTGGCAACACAGATCGGCTCTGGCCTTGCTGGAGTGCTTTACATCTTGGATGAACCAAGCATTGGGTTGCACCAGCGCGACAATGGCCGGTTGCTCGGAACCTTGCGCCGTCTCCGTGATCTCGGCAATTCAGTCATCGTAGTTGAGCACGACGAAGAAACAATCCGGACGGCCGACCACATCATCGATCTCGGCCCGGGTGCGGGCCCGCGGGGAGGCGAAATCGTGGCGCAAGGGAAACTCAACGACATCCTGTCTGCGAAGAATTCTTTAACTGGCGATTATCTTTCCGGCCGCGCACGAATTCCCGTTCCCAGGCAGCGAGTTAAACCGCGACTTGGCAACCAATCCGAAGGCTGGCTAACACTCGTGGGAGCAACGGAGAACAACTTAAAAAGCATTACGGTTTCTTTTCCGCTCGGCTGTTTGACTTGTGTCACTGGTGTCTCCGGCAGCGGTAAGTCCACTCTGGTGGACGACATTCTGCGACGCGCACTGTTTCGGCGCTTTTACAATGCGAAAGAAAAACCGGGCGCGCACCGTGCGATCCGTGGAGTCGAACAGATCGACAAAGCGATTGTGATTGACCAGAGTGCCATCGGCCGAACGCCGCGCTCAAACCCGGTCACGTACACCGGTGCATTTACACCGATCCGCGAACTATTCAGCCAGCTGCCTGCGGCGCGGGTCCGCGGTTACGACGCCGGGCGTTTCAGTTTCAATGTTAAAGGCGGCCGCTGCGAAAACTGCGAAGGCGGCGGATTAATCAAAATCGAGATGCACTTTCTGCCGGACGTATATGTCGAATGCGAAGTGTGCCATGGCAAGCGGTACAACCGTGAGACACTCGAGATTACTTACAAAGGCAAAAATATTGCCGATGTTCTCGATCTGACTGTGGATGAGGCAACGCGCTTCTTCCGCAACGTGCCCAGCATCTCAGAAAAGTTAAATTCGTTGCTCGATGTAGGTCTCGGTTATCTGCGACTTGGCCAAGCCGGAACAACTCTCTCCGGCGGGGAAGCGCAGCGCGTAAAACTCGCCACAGAGCTTGCGAAAAAGGCGACCGGGCGCACCCTTTACATTCTCGACGAGCCGACGACCGGATTACATTTCGCCGACATTGAGAAATTGCTGCAAGTGCTGATGAAGCTGCGCAACGCGGGTAATACGGTGATTGTGATTGAGCACAATCTGGAGATGATCAAATGCGCCGATTGGATCATCGATTTGGGACCTGAAGGTGGCCAAGATGGGGGCGATCTCGTTGCAGCCGGTCCGCCGGAGGAGATCGCGGCTCTTTCCGTTAGTCACACGGGGCAATATTTGCGGCCAATGCTGGAGAAGAGATGAGCCTAAGAAAAATAGGACTCAGCTGCTTCCTCTGCGTACTCGCGCAACTCGCCCGCGCGGACATTTCCGCTGAGATTACGCAAGCGAGCGCGCCGCTAACCGAAGGCGTTCCAGAAGTAGCAGTCGCGCGGTTGCAGGCATTGCTAAATAAAAATCTGCCTGAAACCGAATGGCGCCTCGTCGCCGAGAAACTTGCCGAAGCCCAAGTCACTGCAAGAGAGCCGGAGGACACGCTCGTTTTGTTGGCAGATCCTCGATTACGCGAGATGCCATGGGCCAAATTCTGGCGCGCCCAAGCCTTGGCCGGTCTAAACCGATGGGCTGACGCCCTGCCGTTGTATGAGGAGCTGACGACAGACCGAGGTTCGCCCTTTCATGGAGCAGCCGTATTTGGCACGGCGGAGATGCTGCGCGCGTTAGGAAAGCGACAAGGAGCCGTGAGAAAACTTAACCTCCTGTTCCATGACAAGGAATGGGCTACCCCAGCGCAGTTACGAGCAGCCGAACTGTACATTGAAATGGCCGATGCTCCTAATGCGCGGCGCCTCCTGGCAGAAATGCGGCCGACATTGGTGGCGGAACGGAGGGAACGGCGGGTGTTACGCGGGCGAGTGGAGCTGATCTTGCAGCGACCTGAAAGAGCAATCGGCATGTTTCAAGCGCTTCTGAAAAGGCCTGAGGGAACGGCTCATGCCACGCTAATTGCGGCGCTCTTCGGGATAGCCGATGCGCATATGCAACTAAAAACGCCGGAAGCTGGAGACGATTTCATCGAGCGATTTATCGACCAACACCCGGCAGACTCGGATCTGCCTCTTCTCTTTGAAAAATTGGATGAACTGTATCGCGCGCAGCACAAACCGTCCCGCAACGAACTGGAGAAATGGGTACGTAGGCCGGAACAGCCACGGCGATCGTTTGCCCGATGGTATCTCGCTCGGATGGAAGTTCGCGCCGGGCGTAGGGAGCGAGCCCGGCAATTGTTTTCGGATCTGCGAGGCACTAGCATCAGATCCCCGGCGTTCTCGGAGGCTTTCCTTGAGTTTGCACAATTTGAAGTGGATGACCGGCATTTCGATGACGCGATCGCGATTTTGGATGATGCGCGTCTGCTGCATCCCGAGCCGGGTTTGCTCGCTCGGATCAATTTTTTGTCCGCCAACGTGAATTACCTGGCGAAGCGATTTGACACAGCGACCGCGGCTTTTGAACAAATTGCGTATTCCAATTCGCCCTGGACAAAAGCTGCGTTGTTTAATGCATCCAGCGGCTGGCTACAACTTGGCAATCACGCCCGTTTCCTGACTGATTACAGTGAGCTGGAGAAGCAAGGCGGCGACGAAGAAGCGCGCGCGAATTTACGATTGAATGAAGGTTTGATGCAGGCGGCGAAAGGCGACAAAAAAGCGGCGGGATCGTTGCAGCAGTTCATTCGTGATTTTCCCAAAAACCCGCGCGTGTCGGAAGCCTGGGTTGGTCTGGCTGAGCTAGCCTTTCACTCCTCACCGCCGCGCCTTGACGAAGCGCGCAAAAATCTGGCTCATGCAGCCGAGTCGAAGCCAACGGCCGCGGCCGCGGAACGCGCCGACTATCTCAGCATCTGGGTGGAGGAGACAGCTGGTGGAAACGAGATGAAAGTCATTGGCCTGGCAAAGAAATTTCTGGAACAGCATGCCCTCTCACCGTTTGCTCCGGAGGTTCGACTTAAATTGGCCGAGCTTTATTACCGGCACCAGGATTTCGCAAACGCGCAGACGCAGTTCGAAATTATCGCACAACAGAATCCCGACGATTCGCTCGTGGAAAGAGCACTTTTTTTCGCGGCAGAATCGGCCATGTCGAGCATGGGCGAGCATTCACTGGACCGGGCGATTGTTCTGTTCGATCAGGTCGTGCAGAAAAACGGCCCGCTGCGGTGGGCTGCACGCAATGAACAAGCCCTGATCGAGCGCAAGCTTGGCAAGTCAAAGGATGCTCTCGCGTTGTATGATGAGGTACTAAAGAGCGACGCTGACCTCTCCTACAAACGTGAGGCGCTTTGCGGGAAAGGCGATATTTTCTTTGAGGCGGGCGCAACCGACCCGAATAATTATCAGCGCGCGATTGAAACGTACGACCAATTAGCCTCTGATAAGGACGAGCCGATCGACTGGCGTAACCAGGCGCTCTTCAAAAAGGGATTGTGCCTGGAAAAGAAAAGCGATCGAGCCGGCGCCCTCGCGACGTTTTACAAGATATTGGAAGACGAGGCGCGCCCAGATCAGCGGCGCGAACCCTTCTGGTATTATAAAGCTGGATTTAACGCTGCACGCCTGTTGGAGGAAGATTCGAAGTGGGAATCGGCCGCTGCTATCTATGAGAAACTTGCTGCAGCGGGAGGCAGCCGCACTGAAGAAGCCAAAGCGCGTCTTACCAATCTTCGGCTGGAACATTTCCTTTGGACGGACTGACCGTAGAGACTTCAGGGCGGCTCAAAATGTCGGATTTTTGTCTTAAAACGACGGACGAATAAGGCTTGCACGAAATCCGAAGCGGCATCACAATTAGGGCGTGAAAACAGCAAGCAGACCAGGTCGCTTGGGCGGCTGGTCGGTCCGGTGTGCAAGCGTCGCGCTCGCGTTCGCGTTTTGCGCATCGGCATTTGCTGCTGATCCGAGCAAGGACGTAGATCTCCCGGCACAAGGACAGCTGGTCGCCAAGACCACAAAGAAGCTGTGCTACACTGTGACCGGAACCTCCAGGATCCCGCAACCTTGCGATCGGCTCGCTGCAATTCCGACTACGGCCAACCATATGACTATTTACGGGCATCATACGGGGAGATAAGCAAAAACCCCGACGATTTCGCCGGTAATGACGCGCTCCCGCGCGGCAGCGCGGACGCAGGTTTACATTTTTGGGCGCCAAGCCATCAATCCGCGCAGTCGCGCACCAACTTTTTCGATTGGACGATTTTCAGCTTCGCGCAGGAGTCGCGAGTAACGTGTACCGCCAGTTTTCATTTCCAGAATAAATTCGCGCGCAAACTTGCCAGATCGAATTTTTTGCAGCGCCGATCTCATCCGCCTTTGTACAATGCGATCGATGATTGTTGGACCAACAGTTAGCTCGCCCCATTTTGCGGTATCGGAAATCAGCTTTCGCATGCCTGAAAGTCCTGCCTCATGGATAAGATCGACAATAAACTTGAGTTCGTGCAGACATTCGAAGTACGCGAGCTCAGGTGGATAACCGGCGCCAACGAGTGTGTCAAAACCAGCGCGAATCAGCGCGCTGGTGCCGCCGCAAAGCACTGCCTGCTCACCAAAAAGATCGGTCTCCGTCTCCTCTCGGAAAGTCGTCTCCAGCACGCCGGCGCGCGTGCATCCGATTCCCTTTGCCCAAGCCAACGCCGTTTGTTTCGCGCGCCTGTTGCGATTTTGGTGAATCGCGATCAAGCCCGGCACGCCGCGACCTCGAAGAAATTCCCGGCGCACCATTGGCCCGAGCCCTTTGGGAGCGACCATCACAACGTCAACATCTTTCGGCGGAATGACGGTCCGATAATAAATCGCAAACCCGTGTGCGAAGAGTAGAGTCTGACCGGCGCGCAATCTGGGAGCGATCTGTTCCGCGTAAATCGCCGGCATTTGCGAGTCCGAAAGCGCGACAAAAATAATGTCGCCACTCCGTACTGCTTCCGGCGTATTGAAAACTTTCAGACCGTTACGCCGCACGCGCAGTCGCGATTTACTGCCGGGATACAGGCCAACAATTACGTCCATCCCGCTGTCCCGAAGATTGAGTGCGTGCGCGTGGCCTTGCGCTCCGAACCCGATCACCGCACACGTTTTTCCCTTCAGCCAGCGTATGCTGGCGTCTTTGTCAGTGTAAATGCGGACGGCCAAAATTTAGCTGCGCGGCGTGGCCAGGCAGGAATCTGCCGTCGCAAGCACCGATTTGTCGTCGTTATCCGTCAGTCCCGCGAGGAAACCGCGAATTCGACGAAACGATTGACGCAAGAACAGATCAGCGGCGGAATGATCGGGTGCAGCCGCGTCGCCGTTTCGACGGGCAAATTGGATTTCGCTGTCCTTACGGCTCAGGACACAAGTCGACGCGAAGAGATCCATCGCCGCGTTCGCGATCCTTTGCTGAACAAGCTGCATATCCAGAATCGGCTCGCGGTAAGTAATCAACGCGCGGTTCACGGCGAAATTAAAACGCCAGATCAAGCGGCCGAGCTGCCGCGCATGCCCGCGGAGCTGCTCGCTTTGCACGGGCACATCAGGCACGCGAATCGTCGCGCCAAGCCGGTTCTTCCCAGCGGCCCACGCTTTGCTCATCCGATCGCGCGAGGGTTTCATCATCGTGTCGTAGATTTCCTTGAACTCCATGCCGGGCCCGCGCATCCCCACCAGCGCGATAAACGAAGTGAGCACTTCGTTCGCGCCTTCGCCGATCTGGTTGATTCGCGCATCACGCAGCATTCGCTCCAGCGGAAGATCCACAAAGTATGCTGAGCCGCCGTAAATTTGAAATACGTCGTTAATGCACTCCCAAAGCCGCTCGGTCGTGAAGACCTTCAGCATCGCGGTTTCCAGCATGTAATCTTCCAGACCCCGGTCGATGAACGATGCTGTAACCGTCGTCATCGCTTCCGTCGCGTAAGCATCCGCCGCGATGCGCGCGATTTTCTTTTTGACCAAATGAAAATTACCAAGCGTTTTGTTGAATTGCTTCCGCGTATTTGCGTGCTGGATCGCCAGCTCCAGGCACGTCTTGGCCGCGCCGGTGCAACACGCGCCAAAAGTTGTGCGGCCGAAATCGAGTACCGTCAGTGCGACTTTAAGACCTTTGCCCAGCGGTCCGAGGATGTTTTCTTTTGGAACCTCGACGTCGCGCAAAGCGAAACGTCCAGTCGCAGTGCCGCGGATTCCCATCTTCGGCATCCGCTTCTCGAGCATCTCGAACCCGGGCATGTCGGGTGTCACGAGAAATGCCGTGATCGCAGTTTTGTCCGATCCCGGCACGGGCGTGCGCGCCATCACGGTGAGCTCGTGCGCGATCGCCGCGTTAGTGATGTAACGTTTTTCGCCATTCAAAACAAAGTGCGAGCCGTCTTCACTTGGGCGCGCTTGCATTTGCACATTTGCTGCATCTGAGCCGGCTTCCTTCTCAGTGAGGGCGAACGCGCCCAGTTGCTCGCCAGTCACTAACTTTGGGAGCCATTTCTGTTTTTGCTCATGTGTTCCAAAAAGCAGTAAAGCGCGAATTCCGATGGAATGATGCGCATTGACAAAAACCGAGGTCGATGCGCAACGCCTGCCGATTTCTTCCAGCACTTTGCAGTTGGCCATCTGCGAGAACCCGCGCCCGCCGTATTCCTTCGGCGCGGTCATGCCAAGCACGCCGGTCCGACCAAGGCCATCGATCACGCTGCGCGGTATGTCTGCCTGGCGGTCGATCTCCGCAGGATCAAGATCTTCGTCCAAAAATTTGCGGAGTTCAGTGAGCGTATCATCCAACTCGATTTGTTCCGCAGCCGGAATGCGCGGATACGGCATCACCCAATCGGAAACGAAATGTCCCTGGAACAATCCCTTGGCAAAACCGAGCGCCTGCGGGCCTGCAAAAAGCAGCTCCTCCGCTTGTTGAATTTCTTTCTGTCGCTGCGCGTCGAGCTTGTTCATTCAGTTGAGCTGTCGAAAAAGGGGCGACGCATTGTAGCCGTGGGTGCCCGCCTGTCCAATCAGGTGGAGCAGCTGCCGTTTGAAAATCCGAGCGTCAGTAATCCCGAAAACGTGGATTTGGAGCCTGGATTTGAAGCTCTGTCCTCAGCTACATCCCTGGCTGGTCCCGCATTCGGTACACACGCCGCATGCGCCGGCACGAATGACTTTGTCGCTGCCGCACACCGAACAGGTGATTCCCATGAAGATGCTACCAAGCGCGACCATGACTCGGTCGGCGTGGCCGTTTCCATTGCCGCTTTGGTCCACCGCGCTCGCGCGTTCGACGGGATTGGGCAAATTGTTTGTAATCACGTCAATCACTTGTTTGTCGCCGGTGCGCGCCAAATCCGTTACGGGCCGGTTCAGGGTTTTTTTTTCGATTTCGACAATCTCTTTGAGAGGCAAGTCCGGCTGCGCGCGGTTTGGCGCTGTTGCTTCCTTGTAACCTTTGATAAACTGGCACGCGAGCCAACGGAAAACGTAATCCGTGATGCTGGTCGCATGGCGGATATCCGGATTTTTTGTGAACCCGCTCGGCTCGAATCGCTGATACGCGAATTTCTTCACCAGACTCTCGAGCGGCACGCCGTACTGCAGCGCGATCGAAGTCAGCGTGCCGACAGTGTCCATCAGCCCGCCGATCGTGCTGCCTTCCTTCGACATGGTGATGAAAAGCTCACCCGGTTGTCCGTCTTCGTACAAACCGACAGTGATGTAACCTTCGTGACCGGCAATCTCGAACCGGTGGGTCATGGAATTGCGTGTATCCGGCATGCGATGCCGAACTGGTTGATCAATCCGGCTGCGCAGCGTTGCCAGTTCTTGTTCCAGTTCGAGGATGCGATTTTGTAGTTCCTCGGGCCCGGTGGGAAGGCCGCCGTCAGCGCCGGCGGCTGCAGTACCCATATCTTTTGTTTTTCGCGTGTTCAATGGCGCGGAGCGCTTCGAACCCTCGCGATAAATCGCGACTGATTTCAAGCCGAGCCGCCAACCTTCGATGTACGTGTTCATGATGTCGTCCACGGTGGCGCCTTCCGGCATGTTAACAGTCTTCGAGATCGCGCCGCTCAGGAATGGCTGGGCCGCAGCCATCATTTTCAGGTGTGCCATGTAATACAGCGCGCGCTCACCTTTGAACGGCTTGAATGCGCAATCGAAGATCGGCAAGTGCTCAGGCTTCAGGCCAGATGAGATTTTGGATCCGTCGGGGTCGGTGACGTCCTCGATCGTGTCGAACGCATCGATGTGCGGGATAATGCGATCGATCTCCTCAGAATCATAACCTAGCTTCTCCAGTGCAGGCTTGACCGTCTGATTGACAATCTTGAGCATGCCGCCACCTGCCAGCAGTTTGTATTTTACCAACGCGATGTCCGGCTCGATTCCTGTCGTGTCGCAATCCATTAGGAAACTGATAGTGCCCGTCGGCGCGAGCACGGTCACTTGCGCGTTGCGGTAGCCGTAGCGTTTGCCCAGCTCCGCCGCACTGTCCCAAACTTTTGCAGCTTCTTCTTTCAAATGCGCGAACTCTTTCGCGTCTGAAATCTCGCGCACCGCGTCACGATGCAGCTCGATCACTTCGAGCGTCGATGCGACGTTATCTTTGGCGACGAGCTTCGGCACGCCGCTGGCGCGCGCGTCGCGATAGCCTGGGAATGGCCCTATCGCCCTGGCCAATCGTGCGCTTTGTTCGTACGCTTCGCCGGTCATGATCGCAGTGATCGCACCACAGAGCGCGCGGCCTTCCACGCTATCATAACCGTGACCATAACTCATGATCAGTGAGCCGAGATTCGCGTAGCCAAGCCCGAGTGTGCGAAAAATGTGCGAGTTCTCGGCGATTTCTTTGATGGGGTAACTCGCGTTATCGACAATGATCTCCTGCGCTGTGATGAAGATGCGCACCGCCGCTTTGAATCGCTCCACATCAAAATCACCGTCCGCGGTCTTGAACTTCATCAAATTAAGCGACGCCAGATTGCACGCGGTGTTATCAAGGAAAAGATACTCTGAGCACGGGTTAGTGGAGTTTTGCCGGTCTGTGCCTTTGCAGGTGTGCCATTTGTGAATCGTGGAATCGAATTGCATTCCAGGATCGCCGCAGATGTATGTGCCCTCCGCGATTTTGCGTAAAAGCGTGCGCGCATCTTTGCGTTCACAAGGCTGGCCGTCCGTCACCCGATGCGTCCACCATTCTCGGCCTTCCAGCGCTGCTTCCATAAATTCGTCGCTTACGCGCACGCTGACATTTTCATTCTGATACATCACCGAGCCGTACGCGTCGCCATTGTAGCTGCCGTCGTAACCGTGCTCGATGAGCGCCCACGCTTTTTTCTCTTCCTTTTGCTTCGCGTCGATGAACTCTTCGATGTCCGGATGCCAATCCTTCAGCGTATTCATCTTCGCCGCGCGCCGCGTTTTCCCCCCGCTTTTCACTACGTTTGCAACCTGATCGTAAACTTTCAGGAACGAGAGCGGCCCACTCGGTTTGCCGCCGCCACTCAATTTTTCTCTTGTCGACCTTAATGAGGAAAGATCGGTTCCCGTGCCGCTCCCGTACTTGAAAAGCATGGCCTCGCTCATGGCCAGCCGCATAATGTCCTCCATCGTATCGCTCACACTCTGGATGAAGCAGGCGCTTCCCTGCGGATACTCGTACTGCGACGGCGCGCGCTCGGCTTTGCAGGTCTCGCGATTGTAAAAATAATTCCCAGCGCCTCCGTCCTTGCCGACGCCGTATTGATGATACAATCCAACATTGAACCACACCGGCGAGTTAAAGGCGCCGTGCTGATTCAAACACAGCCAGGTCAGTTCGTCGTAGAAAGCCTCCGCAGCTTCTTCATCCGCGAAGTAGCTATCCGCGATTCCCCAGTCGGTGATCGTGCGCGTGACGCGGTGAATCAATTGCCGCACTGACATTTCTCGTCCGCCTTTGTACGGATCAGTGCCATTCGCGATATCGCCGTAAAAATATTTTGAGACTGCAATCTTGGTCGCCAACGCGCTCCAGCTTTTCGGGACTTCAATGTCCTCCTGCTTGAAAATGACTTTCCCGCTGTCGTCATTGATTTCCGCGGTGCGTCGTTCCCATTCGATCTGATCAAAAGGCGCAACCGCAGCATCGCTGAACACGCGCGTGAAGTGCAGACCGCTGTTTTTCTCTTTTTTCGTTCCTTTTTTTCGGCGTGTGTCCGATGGAGGCGCTCCAGTGAGTGAAGCGGGCGGAATTCCAGGTTTTAGTTGAATCATGGCGGTGAGGGAGGGTTGAGATTTCGAATAAGGTGCGAATACTGGTGAACAGCGGCGCCAACAACCTGTGAATACCAGTCAACAACAAGTAATAGCGTGGCTGTCCACGTGGATATACAATATGCGGTAAGCCGGGCAGCCATGGCAAGCCCAAAATTGTAACATTTTTGCGGACAGCAGAGCGGCGACCCTTGTCGCGTTCGGCAGCGTTTGCCGAATACCCTGGCCGCGCCAAGAATTAGACGTCTTTAGCCTGACAGACGAACGCCCAACGCACAACGCTGAACGCCCAGTGTCGAACACAGCTGCATTCGACCCCCGCCGCGCTGTAGGCTTGCGAAGGCGGGTTGAATGTTGGACGTTGGGCGTTCGATGTTTCTCTTGCGTCAAGGAAGGGTGGCTGAGTCCGGTTTAAGGCACTCGACTCGAAATCGAGCGTGGGGAAACCCACCGTGGGTTCGAATCCCACCCCTTCCGTGAAGATTCTTTTGCGCGTCCGGCAAAGCCGCTACTTTACTGAGACAAAATCAGCGTTTGGCGGCGTCTTTGCTATGATCGTCGAAGGCCGCCTATCGAATGAAATCAGAGTTGCATCCCGTTTGTTCAACGGCAGTTTGCTCGCTTCATCTTTTTCTATGAACACACTGTCTCGGTTTTTTCTTCTTTGGTTTTTGATCGCGTTCAACCCGCCTTCAATTCCAATAGCCTCGGCGCAAAAATTGCCAGACACAACGCGATTACTGCGTTTCCCAACGACAAATGGCGCACAGATTGTTTTTTGTTACGCAGGTGAGCTTTACGCGGTCGGTAAAGACGGCGGCACGGCGCGCCGCCTGACGAGTGGCCCGGGTTACACTTCATTCGCGCGCTTTTCGCCGGACGGAACGCAGATCGCGTTCACTTCGCAGTACGATGGTAACACCGAAGTTTATGTGATGCCTGCGGAAGGCGGGACTCCGAAGCGCCTGACGACTTCGGCTACGCTTGGGCGCGACGACGTTTCGGACCGTATGGGTCCAAACAACATCGTGATGGGGTGGGAGAACACGAAGCCGCTGGTCGTTTTTCGTTCGCGAATGAAATCGTTCAACGATTTCATCGGCTCGTTGTTCGCCGTCGGCCTCGATGCGGAATTGCCGCAGCAATTGCCAGTACCGCGCGGCGGATTTGTTTCATTTTCGCCGGATGACTCAAAGATGGCGTTCAACCGCGTGTTCCGGGAGTTCCGCACTTGGAAACATTATCGCGGGGGCATGGCGGACGATATTTGGATCTACGATTTCAAAACCGGCGCCACCGAAAATCTGACGAATAATCCAGCGCAGGACATCTGTCCGATGTGGGGACCGAACAACAAAATCTATTTCATCTCCGATCGCGACAACCGTATGAATTTGTTCGTTGTCGATCTTGCGACGAAAGAGACCAAGCAGCTCACGCACTTCACTGATTTCGACATCAAGTTTCCGTCCATCGGCAAAGACTCGATAGTTTTCGAGCAAGCCGGGTATATCTGGCGGTACGATCTTGCCACTGGACAAGCCACGCCCGTGCCAATCGAGATCAAGGAAGATTTCGACAGCGGCCGCGGAGGACTCGTCGATGCATCCAAGCATCTCGAATCTGTGAACCTCGCGCCGGACGGCGAGCGGACCATTGTTGTCGCGCGCGGCGATCTTTTCTCCGTGCCGGCAAAGAACGGCACGCCGCGCAATCTGAGTAAGACTTCAGGCGCGCACGAACGCGAGGCAGTTTGGTCGCCGGACGGAAAATGGGTCGCCTACAACTCGGATGCGACAGGCGAGAACGAATTGTATGTGCGTCCGCAAGACGGCAAAGGCGAGCCGCAGCAGATCACGAACGGCGCGGACACTTATTACTACGCGCTGAAATGGTCGCCAGACAGCAAGAAGCTGCTCTGGAGCGATCGCTTGCAGCGGTTGCGCTATGTCGATGTTGCGTCCAAGGCCGTGACCCTGGTCGACCAGGACAAATTCGGCGAGATCCAGGGTTATAACTGGTCGCCCGAC
>Ga0137363_10001403_pt1 | contig 13868 bp, 8 predicted proteins | sample MadtaG_FD_104800 | JGI IMG/M metagenome (GOLD analysis project Ga0137363, IMG submission 104800) | Vadose zone soil microbial communities from Angelo Coast Range Reserve, California, USA - Mad1_115_16 metaG | ecosystem: Environmental > Terrestrial > Soil > Vadose zone | place: USA: California...
CCTCTAGACTTTTCGCTGCTTTCAGAGTTTTTGGTAGGCACAGGCGCGGTCGCCGAGATACTCCAACAGAACCATCGCGATGGAGTAAGCCTCTTCTCCGGAAGCGCAGCCTGCAACCCATACTCGGATCGGGTCTTTGGCTAGGCGCTGCTCGAAGAGCGCGGGAAAAACAGTTTCTGACAAACCTGCGAACGTTTCCAGATCGCGGAAAAAGCCGGTCACTCGAATAAGAAAGTCCCGCGCCAAAGCTTGAACTTTATCAGGGTACTGTATGAGCAGATCGGCGTATTCGGCGACTCCGTCTACCTGACGGAGAGCCATGCGCCGCGCGAGCCGCCGATGTACCGTGGTCTGCTTGTAGTGTGAAAAATCCGTACCGTTTCGACCCTGCAGCAAACGGAAGATCCGGTTCAGGCTGTCTTCAGCTTGAGCGAGTCCATCGGGCGGCGTATCTGAGTTCAAATATCGATGGCGTCCGATCCGGACCAGCTCCTTGCCCAGTTCTTTCGAAGGCATGACAAAGTCAACGCAGCCGGTCGCGATCGCGCTTTTCGGCATGCCATCGAACTTTGCCGTCTCCGGTTCTTGCGCCATCGTGATCCCGCCGGCGGCCTTTGCTTCCTCCAAGCCCTGCGCACCATCGGAATCTGTGCCAGATAAAACTACCGCGATCGCCCGGTGCTCATGTTGCTCGGCGAGCGAGCGGATGACAGGTTTGTAAGGCCGATCCCCAACCTCGCGAGAACGAAGCCGCAAAACACCGTGCGCGACAATCATGGTTACGTTCGGGGGAATTACGTAAAGGTGATCGGACTCTATCGTCGCGCCGTCGGTCGCGGTTTCAACCTCGATTGCGGTTTTCTTCGCCAGGATTTCAGTCAGAAAGCTCTCGTGCAGCGGATCGAGATGTTGCACGAGCAGATAGGCCATCCCCGTTGTGGCGGGGAGCTCTGCGATTAGTTCGGAGACGGCTTCCAACCTCAAACGGAAATACGAGACTTAACTAATGTTCAGGTTGGAAGTTCGAAAAATAGCGTGCGCCGATATCAACAAACCTTAAGGCAGGGAATTACCTTTCACAACTCGGCACGGCCAATTCGGGCGTGCGCATCCGCTATCACATCGTTTAGTTGCGGATTCAACAGATCGGCTAGGTAAATTTCCAGGTATATGGCTCCAGATTCGATCCCGCGATTCACCGCAAGCTGAAGCATCGTGTGTGGATCGCACGGACGCTGAAAATGGTTCATCCGACAGCTCGAATCGTCGGTAACCCTCCACGCCATCTGGAAGGCTACTTTAGCAGATCCGGCAATCTGTTTGAGCTGGGGCCATTCCCAATTCGCTTGCAGGCCATTGTTCTGTACAACGAAGCGATTTTTGATCTCCTCGTTGCCGATAGAAATGATTGAAGGTGCAAGCGCAGTGTTGGAATCGCGCTTCGGAATCAATCTCCCCGCATCGTCGATCGGCGGCATTCCCCATGGGCCCGTCTGAAGCACGAGCGCTTGAGTGGAAAAAACTTCCAAGTAAGCGCGCGCGATAGTCCGCCACGTCTCTTTTATCTTCGCGGAGTTGTAACCCAGTGACTGCCACTCGCCAACATCATCGTTAGGCGGACAGTTTACCAACCTACTCGCGTTCCCTTGTCCCGGGCGCGAATGGGGGAGCAGCAGTTCCTCAGTTTGGGCGTTAATTCCCTCAATCTTTACCGAAACCAGCGCCGGATTCCCATAGTACCGCCGGCCAATAGCCCGAACGAAAGCAAGCCATTTGGATAAGTAGACCGGATCCCAGGGCACTGGCATTCTGACCTTGCTGCACGGTGGCGGTCCCCACAGCTTATCCCATAGAAAAGAAAATTGAGCAGCTCCCTCTCGATAGACCCAATCGGGCGTGAAGACGCCGGGCGTAACGCCGAGAGATACCAGTTTGCCATGTTCGTTGGCTTGAGCGATTTCGGTGTCGATTGGCGCCCAATTGAACTGCCCTTCAGAGGGTTCAAGCGCATTCCAAAAGTAGCGCAACGCGATGCCATCGACCTGGGGGTTGTTAAAGATCGGGGGCGGTATTGGCCGATTTGGATCTCCTAGCGCGAAGACCCCATGGAGCGTACCGCACCACGCCGGTGGGCCGGTTATCGCGATCAAAGCGAGCGCCGCAAACGACACTGCCATTTGCAAAGGGGAGAATCTCGCCAACGCAATCTTTGCCATTTACCACCGTTGCTCAACGTCGCCCCTCGCCCATGGACGAGTCAAAGGACTCCGGCACTTATATCTAGGTCCCCGACCGTAAAAATGCCGGAGCGCTATCGAGCAGGAAGACTTGCTGCTGAGTCGATTCGTAAACAATCCTTCCATTTGCCTGCAGATATTTGAAGACCTCGAATGAGTTTGGATTGGGTACACCCTGAATGACCCAAATACGTCCACCATGCGTGTTGATATCCGCCAGTTCGTCAAGATTGTGGACAACCTTAACCCCGAGCCACTTATCAATGTACGTCACTGGCACCGCACCACCGTCGTAGTACATTCTGAATTCAAGGCGCGTATTGATTGAGTAGTCCGGAAAGCGACCCGTATCCAGATAGTAGCAGTGCGGCATGCCGGCGATAACTACATCGCCGGGCTCGATGTGATCGGCGACGTACTGATTCGCCCCGGAATAGTCGGCCTTGAAGGCCACGTGAATCCGATCGTACCACACCGGTCTCGCCGGATCGGGAGCGGTGCGAAAGAGATTCAACCCGTATTGGTTCGAAGCCGCGATCAGGATGACGCCCGCAGCGGCGAAGCCCAGCCTGCCTAGCCATTGTCCCGACGCCCACACGGGCATCGCTTCGACGAGGTCGAAAAGTGCGAAGAACGACCCCGATCCCGCGAGAACCAGCAGGGGCAACCAATCGAAACAGTAGCGCGGAGCATAGTGATCGAGGAAGCAAGTGTAGAAGACGTAAAGCGCGGCGAGCGAGACATATAGGTAGGTCAATGCAAGGTTGCGCCGGATGAACAGGAACCCGAACGCTGCTACCAACGAAAGTGCGACGTGGTTCTCGGCCAGAAAGAGGGCGTTCAGATAATAGAAAGGGTCGAAAACCAGACGGTCGAAAAACACCAGCGACGGCGAGCTCAATTCGCTGAGGTCCTTGACGACCCCTAGATAGTCCGGGATTAGGCTGAACTGGCGATAGCACAATTGCACAATCACGATAGTGGCGACGACACCGAAGCAGCGCCACAAATGGCCATCACTCATCCAGGTAAAATCTCCCCACTTGAGCACCAGAAGGGCGATGATGAGTGTTGGAAGTATGAACCCGCCCGCTTCCCACGTGAGGTACGACAGGACGAAAGCGACTGCGGCCAGGGTCAGGAATCGGTGGTTTAGGGCCGTGCCGCGAATCGCTTCAAAGAACAGCCAGAACGTGCCCAGCGCAAAGAAGCATTCTTGCGACGGATAGAACCCGTCACGCGCCCAGCCAATCGGAATTGGCAGCAGAGCCCAGATCGTCGCCGCAAGAATTCCGACGCGCCAACCCATCATGCGATATCCAACATACCCGATGAGCGCGATCGTGGCGCTGGAAAATAACAGCGCAGGAAGACGGTAGGCGAAAACGCTGTGGCCGAAAATCGCCATCGAGAGGGCGATCGGATAAGGCAACAATTCGTAGGTGGACAGGACGCGCGTGAAACTGCCGGTTTGAATAAAGGGATACCCTGCTTTGAGAACACTGCGCGCCAGCAGCACCATTATTGTTTCGTCGTGGCCCATCGGAATCGAGGTCAATATCGACACTCTCACAATGGTTCCCGCGGCGGTGATTGCCAGCAACAGAATAAACTGCCAGGGAATGCGCGAGAGTCGGATGTCCGGCTCGAGGCGGTCGACATTGGCAGTGTCTCGTCTCGGCGCGAGGCGTGCGAGAAGGAGAAATAGCTTACCTGCGCTCAGCCAGACAACGACACCCAATATAACTGTAGGTTTGAAGCACCAGTCATAGGGATATCGAATGTCATAGGAAATCGCGAAAAGACTCACCAGCGCAACGAATGCAACGAAGTGAAAAATCGCATCTACATTCCAGCCAATCTCGCTGCGATCGTCCGGGGTCGCCAGGATTGGCCCCGCAATGAGCCAGAGCATAACCACGACGACCGTCACGCTGGTCATGGTAATAAGCCAATCCAAAGCGACCCTCACCTCTTGCCCGGGCAGCCACAAAGGACTCGCCACCACGATCAGCGACGCTCCCCACGGCGCATCGCCATATGTCCCGATGACTCTCGGACGATCCGAGCGAACCTGCATATCATTGGCCGGCGGTGAATCGACGCGCCAGGTCGCGTCCGTATGAAATTGGCGCAAGCCTGTCATTCCGGTATCGATGAGTCCGTTGGCGAACAGCACGGGCGGGCCCTGTGTCACTGGTGCCTGGACGCGAATTACAATTTGATTGCGTCCGGGATGCAGCCAATCGCGAATATTGTAGGCGACCTGTTGGAGCGCTGCGTTTGGCACCGGACCCGGCGACTGAACCGATGGAATCATTTGCGGCGCGGTGTCAACGGAGGGCCTGCTGAAATTCGCCAGAGACGGGGGTGTCAAAGCCGAGCCTCGCGAGGGTGGCGGTAGAAACAACGATCTGGAGCGCAGAAGGAATTGTCCTCTCTCAGATAACGGTTGTGCAGGAGTCCCCGTTTCGCTTGCGGGAGAATTCGATGCCAGCGCACTCAAAGTCGAACCGGTCACGCCCAGGTTCTGAAGGTTCGCGACCGTCGATGATACCCTACCCGGCGCAATATCGTAGGACGGTTGCTCCGATGGATTTCCGGTAGAGCGGGGTATTCGCTGAATCTGTGTGAGATTTGCCGCGATGTCGCGTGTCGCCGCGGGGGAAATAGCCGCCGGCGCGACAAGGGCGATTGACCGTAGCCCCATCTGCGTTTCCGATTTTTCAGTTGCGCTTAGTGAAGGACTCGCGACACTTGCGCTCGCGGCGATCGGCGGTGCTGTTGTCGATTGCGGCTGGCCAAGTGACTGAGACGATGCGCCACCCGCCGCACTCGCCGGAATTGCCCTGATCGCCGAGTAAATCGCGGGGCCCGGCAGTCGCAAGCGCGGACTGATGATCGTAGGCAATTGACGGTAAGTAATCACTCTGCCGCCAATCAGTTCGAGCGCCGCATTCTGCCCAACAGGCGCGGCTTGTGGAGCGTAAGGAGCCATCGCCGCAACCCGTCCGTTGACCAGAACGTCGTACGCGCCATTTGCCGCGACCTGCAGCCATCCGTCCAGGACAGGACTCGGAAGCATCAGATCGTTAGTGAAGGTCGCAACGTCGGCTCCAACGGTAGCGGGCGCGATCCAACTCCCAGCCTGGGCGGATTCGATGAGCCGTGGGTCGACCGGGAGTTGCTGAACCACGGGTTGCATCCCGTCACTATCGGTCTCCTGTGCGTCCGGCCATAGTTCATCGTCCATCGCAGGTGCCGACCAAGATAAGCCGCCGGGATAGTTGCGCGGCGACGCCGTCGCTTTCCAACTTGCGTCTGAATAAAATTCCTGTGGGCGGGCGCCAGCGACCGTCAGCGAGCCGCGAACACGAATTTGAAGCGCCTCGTCAAACCAGTTACCCGGCACATACACCGCAATCGCGTTCTTCCCTGTAGATAACAGACCCGTGATGTCATAAAGGCCCGACAGGCGCGCCCCCGGCAGCTGGACCTGATCGACCATGACGTTGTTCACGATTAGCTGGTAAGATCCGGTCGCCGCGATTTCCAGCCAGGATCGCTCGACCCGGCCCGGAATGTACAAATCTTTGCGGAAGTATCCCGCCCGGTCCTGCGGCGAAACCTGAATCCATTTGGCAGTTCCAAAATCCGGCGAGTAATGCCGTGGCAGCGGCTCCACGAAGGTGCGGCAGACGAAGTAACCCAGCATCAGCCCGCAAATCACAACGATCGCTGCGGCGGTTCTGCCGGTCCGCTGACGAAGATATTTGCGCTGTTCGGCGAACAAAAAGCGCCCTCAAGGATTGATTAGCGAAGACAGGCCATGCTGATTGAAGGTGTAATCGTAGTAGTACGACTTGTAGTATGCTTCGTGGGCCGTTCCAAAAGTCCCCAGCCATGTCTGTGCGTCGCCCAGCGCAAGGTAGAAAGCTCCAAGTGCGACGGGATCTGCACAGTCGTCGATGAATCGCTGTGAAACCTCCGCCATTTCGCGGTAACGCCCGACCTGCGGGTAACCAATCGTCAGGTAGTACGCGGCTAGCCAATTGTCGGGATCTTTCTGCAGCACCTGTTCCCACGCTCGAACCGCTGGGCCAAAGGCGCCTCCCTGAAAGAGATGCAAGCCGTAAATGACTCCGACATCTGCGGCGCGCCATCGTGCGACGGTTCCGACCGCGTCGTCACGCGCGCTCAGCAAATCGTAGTCTGCGATTGCGCGCGGCAGGTCACCGATTGCCGCATCTTCGCGATATTGATCAATCGTCCGTTCGGATCGGTACACAACTGCGTCGGGTTCGTTGATGCGCTGAAGTGTCGTGTAAGCTGCGCCGATCCGTTCGTGGATACGCGGGTTGAACCCATACCAGGGGTCAAGGCGCATCGCGCTGCTGTACGAATTGATCGCGTCTTCGTAGCGAGCATCGGCTTGCGCTCGAGCGGCGAGCTCGAACGCTCGCTGCGCGCTGAAAGGCCGCTCAAGAAACAGGAGCGCCAGTACTGCTGTGCTCACAAGAGTCAGCGTTGCGATTCGTCGAGCGTAACGCGCGTCAATCGCTCGCCCCGCGGCGACAAACATCGCAATCGCCGCGAGCAGACCGAGGTACCATCCCAGGCCCAGGTAGTACCACCCCGCGTAGAGCCTATCGCCGACTGTATCGAAGGCCAGCTTCTGCCACAGTTCAGTCTCGGGACGAACTCCAGGCGATTGGCCCGCCACGATCCAAAGAAACCAATCTGACTGACGGGCAGCTTCAATCGCGAGTCTTGCGTCACCGACAGCAACTTGCAGGTAAGCGCACACGAGCAGCAAGAACAGCGCACCAGCCATCAGGCCCTGCCAAAGCGGTCTGCGTAACGCGCAGAACACTGCAGCAAGCATCAAGATACCCGCAGCGGTCACACCGAATGAAGCGAACGTGAAGCGGGGATGAATCGGGGTGTAGCCGAAAAGCGAGAACGCCCAGCCATGGAGATCGTCGCTAAGCGTAAAATTGACCCACCTGAATATCAGGACCGACGGTACGAACAACAAAATCGCGCTGAACCCGGACCACCGATCCATTGTCGCCCGGCTCATAACACCTGCTTCTGCGCGGACGGCCGGGCGTCGCGGGTAGTGGGATTGAGCCACGGCTTCAGAAATCCGAGGCCCTCGCGGAACCGGGCAATCTCAGCTTCCGAAAATGCGCCGAGAAAATAGAGGACCGCGAAGTACACGACGCATCCGAGCGCAGCGAAGGGCATTAGAACGAGGAGCGAGCTGGTAGCAGTCAGATAAAGCACGGCGCCCATCGCAACGCTGGCCAAAACGGCTGGCCACATGATTTTGGCAAATGGCAGCGGAAACCCCGCCTGCCAGATACATCCGACCGATGCGGCGAGCAGTATCCCTTCGGAAATGTTCATACCGACGCAGGGCCCCAGGAAACCCAGCTTTCTGGTGAACGCAATGTCGAGCACAACCCGAAGGATCAGAGCGCCCGCGGTGCTGATAAACAGGAAGGACTGACGGCCCAACGCAGTCAGCAACATGGCATACGGTGCGGCCGCGAAGAGCAACCAGACCGTAATGCTCATCAGCCTCATCGCCGGAACTGCGGGTCGGTACTGAGGTCCGAGCAAACCTACGGTCAGCGGCTCGGGGTGCATGAGGCACAGCAGCGCAAGGGGGAAGGCGAGAAGCATGAACGATTTTGCTCCTCGCGTGTACGCCTCGGCGAAATCCATCCGCGCACCCCCCTCCGTCGCGGCGCGCGAATACAGCGGGAATAGCGCGAGCATCAGCGTCTGCGGAAGATACCTGAGTCCCGAAGCCATTCGGCTCGGTCCGCTGAACAATCCAACCGCTGTGGTGCCGGCAATCGCAGTGAGAACCAGGATATCGGCCTGCTCCGCGAGCAGGCGAAGCACCGCGGCACCCCCGACCGGAATAGATTCGCGAATCAGATATCCCCATGCTTTGACGTCGATCCGCATATGAATTCGCGCAAACCGACTGCTGACGTAGTGGCGGTACAGGATCCACGGCGCGATAATCGAGAGAGCGTGCGCGATGACCACGCCGGTAATTCCGGTTCCCATCGCCAGCGCGGCCACGCTCAGAACCAGCAGGAAGATTTTATGCAGAACGAAGCCGATTCCGTGAAGCTCATATTTTTCCTGCGACAACAGCACGGCGCCATAGCAGCCTACGAATACGTGTTCGAGTCGCGCGAACCCCATGATTCCCGTCAGGACTGAGATCCGCATATCGAAATGAAAAAATGGAATGATCGCGACCATCAGGACGGTGCCGGCTAGGATGTACAGTACGCAGAGAGTCAAGGCGCCGCCGAGGATCTCGCCGATCTCGGCGGGAGCGACCGCCATGTCACGGATAAGGATGCTGTTGAGTCCGCCGTCGGCCAGCCGCTCCAACACGAAAGCGAACGCCATCATGAATGAGTAAGCGCCGAACTCTGACACCGTCACGCACCGCGCGATGACCACGACGGCCGCTAACTGCAGCAGGCCACCGAGAATCGTGGAAATTCCGCCCGCAAAAAGATTCTTGGCGATCCGCTGCGATTGCTTCACGGTGCCCAGTGCCAAGTGCCGCCGGAAAGATTCTGCAATTCGGCGTACTTCAGCCGCTCGGGTAATTCTGCAATCTCGATCACTGCCTTTTGCTGTAGGGCGGCCAACTGCGCGGTGATCAATCCGAGCTGGTCGATTTGGCCCTCGTCGTGCTGAGCCTGGACCAACTCGAGCGCCTGCTCCGCGGCGATCAGGTTTCCTCTGATTCCGGCCAGAATTTCTTCATCTTGATGGACGTCGTTGTAAGCCTGAGCGATAGACGATCGAATGTCCAACTCTGCTTGCTCGACCAGATCCTTCTGAGAAAGGACGGACTCGCGAGATTCGGAGATAGCCGCTTTGCGCTGGCCGAAGTCATACAAGGGCACGTTCACTGTAAGGTACGACTGGAAAGCGGTCGGGCGCGGATGCAGGTTGTTTCCATTGAAATATTCGAGATCTTGCGCACCAGTCAGATTCGAATTCAGGATCGCGGTCGGCCAAAAGTTTGCCTCATCGACGCGCAATTGCTGCCGGGCAACTTCGACCTTGGTGTTCTGCACGCGCAGCGCAGGGTGCCCTGGCATTACCTGGTCAAGAAAACCTTCGAGCGGCGGCAGCGGTGCGAGTGATGGCTGATCGCCAGCGAGCTCGAGGTCCTGACCGCTCTTGTTTCCAGTGAGAGTAGCCAGAGTGAGCCTGAAATTTTGCGCGTTCTCGTTCGCCGAGTCTCTGACTTTTGTGGCGGCTTCGACTTGCGCCCGCAGGATCTCCATTTGCTGCGGCAGCTTGAGGCCAAGTCGTACTTGCTCCCGCACGATTTCGAGCTGTTTCGACTCCAGCACGATAATCTCCCCTTCAGCTCGAGACTCCCGTCGATAGGTTGTGGCGTACAGATAATCGCTGACAACGTCGAGGACGACCTTCTGCTCCACAAGGAGATTTACAGCTTCCTGACCGCTCATCTGCGCACGCGCGGCGGCGACCGCTGGAACATCGTTCAGCCCCAGGATGCTCCCTTCAAACAACAACGGATATGCGACTCCAATTTCTTCGATCCCAACTGCGCCCCAATGTGCGTTACGATTGCGCTGCCCAAATGTTCCGTTTTCGGGCTGGAAAATCCCCAGCGGATACCATTGCGTGGCTGGGTTTCCGTTTATCTCGTAGGCCTGAAACTGGGAACTGAAGTAAGGGAGCGTGGTCGCCCGGGTTTTCTTGATTGCCGCCGCGTACTCTGCGCTCATGTGGCGTCCGGACGATAGTTGCGGACTGTGCTGTATCGCCGCGACCACAACGTCCTTGAGCGTCATCGGGTCCGCCGCCGCTCCGCTTGCAGGGCCTGCCACGATCGCCAGCAGAACCAGCCATGCGAGACGAACCCTGCTCATGATTTGTTCCAGGGTGCGTTTTGGTTTGCGCGAACCTTGTCGTTGTCTCTGAGGCCCATTTGCCCGGCCACTACCACCTGCTCTCCTTCCTGAACGCCGGACAGGATTTCGGTCGCGCCGCGGGCACTCATGCCGACGCGGACCTCACGCAAATGCGCCGTGCCGTCGCCGTCGACCACGAATACTGACTTCCGGTCGCCCACCGGGTTCAGGATCGCGGTGCTCGGCACGACCAATACCATTCGATGACTGGTCAGCCGCGCGTAGCCGGTCACGCCACTCCTCAGCCGCAGGTCATGGTTGGCGAGCTGTATATATGCGCCGAAAGTGCGAGTTGCCGGATCAACCGTGGGATCGATGCGGGTGACCTTTCCTTTGAACACCTCTCCGGGAAAAGCATCGGTTCCAACTTCGCCGGGCATGCCGATAAACGTGAATCCCATCTTGTCTTCGCTCACCGCTGCGTTCATCAGGACAGGATCGAGGACCCCGAGTTGCAGCATCGTCTCGTCCATCCTGCTCATCTCGCCAGGGTTGACAGTGCGTGAGATTACGATGCCCGCGACGGGGCTATAGACTTTGGTGTTGGACAAATCGATTTTCGCGCTGACTACCGCGTCGCGTGTCTGCGCTTCGGCGACGCGTGCGTTCTCGACCTCGACCGGCGCTGCGAACTGCCTGCGGGCCAATGCTTCCATCCGTTCCAGCTGCTTGCGCGCGTGTGCGTAAGTCGCCTCGGCACTCGCGAGGTGGGCGCTGTACAATTGCGGATCGAAGTCGACCAGCAAATCCCCCGGGCGCACGATCGCCCCTTCTTCCACTGGCACACTAAGCACCCGCGCAACCGCTTTAGCGGTGATCGTGATCGGCACACTTGGCTGGATCGAACCGCTGCCGCCTATCTCGTCGTCGAAGGATTGCACCCGCGCGGCCACCGTCTGGAGCGGTATCTGCGCGCCGACCAGGCGTGCATCGGCCTGCGAGGATTGGAACACATGGCGCGCGGCCAGTCCGATTGACACGAGGCAGATGACGGTCAGTGCCATCACCCAAACGACGGCCCTGCCCGAACTCTCGAATGATCGTCTCATCTATGGTCACTCGCTTATAGCAGTCGGCAGTGCAGACATCAAAGATGATTGCCTTCCGACTGCTCGGCGAGTTGTACCTGAAACTTCAGTCTTTACTCTCGTACCTCCAAGTGCTCGCTACACAACAGGGCGCAAGGCCGCTACGTGCAGAGCTGACTCAAAGCTCGGGCACTCCGTCGGCGGCCATCTTTGCGTCAACCTGCACCATCGCAGGCTCGCCTTTTTCGGGGCAAGTCACCCTCTCTGGTTCGCGAAGCCGGCGTAGACTTTGATTTCCGGGGTGGCCCGCCCAGATGCCTCCCAATTCTGCGCGATGGTCGGATTGATCCGCGAGCTGCAAGTATAGGTACTCCACCTTCCGACATAGTGTGCCCCAGTCAAAATGCGTCAGCGCCGTTCGCTTCGCCTCCGACGCAAGTTTCAGGGCAAGCTCTCTGTCTTCCAACAGCGTAACGATTCCCTCTCCCAGTTTGGTCCAGTCGTGGTCCGGTACCAGGTATGCCTCCTTAAGATGATGGACGCCTTTGGCGGCTCCGGCGAAGCACACGATCGGTTTCGCCGCGGCCATGTAGTTGAGCAGCTTAATTGGATGTCCAGGGACATCTGGCCTGGACATGACCGCGACGGAGGCGAGCGCCAGATAGTCTGGCAACTCTGCCAGTGTCTGCCCCTGAACGAATATCGTGTTATTGGACACCTTCAGGGACTCGGCCAGAGCCCGATTAGCCGGGATGTCAGTGTCATTCGCCAAGGGGCTCACCACCATCAGCAGAGCGTCCGGAACTTTCTTGAGAACGACCGAGAAAGCCTGCAAAAGATAGTCAATCCGCTGAAGCTGACCGGTGATACCCGTGTACATAACAACCGGCCGGTGTCCGATTTCATAACGGGCGCGCAGCGGCTCCGGATCAGCCTGTTCGAACATCTCGACTTTAACGCCGCATGGCACTAACTCCATTCGCTCCTGCGGCACACCCCGTTTGAGCAGCGCGTGGTGTAGGTCTCCAGTGATTGCGACAAAAGCGTCGGGCATTCGGGCGATAAACCAGTCCAGGAAGCGTGCGAACCATTTGGCGAGGAACACCGGCTTGAGAAATCGATAGGTATGCAGTTCGTCTGACATCAGGTTCACGGAGTTGTAGAGGACTGGACGCCGAGTCAGGAGCTTGGCCGCCAGGCCGATCAGTACGCCTTCGTAATTGTGCGCGTGGATGACTTCGATTTTCTCACGCCGTACGACGATGCAGAGCTGGATCAGCAGGAACAGGTCAAGAAAGATCTTCTCGAGCGATGGGCCCGAGTAAATCTCCGATTCCCTCCATCGCCGGCATCGCCAGATTTTAGGTCCGATGACCGAAATTTTCTCTCCAAATGGATACGTGACGATATGGACGTCATGACCCATAGAAGACAAACTTTCGGACATTTCTCGAATTGCGCCCGGCGAACCGTAATTGGCAGGGAAAGGGCAAGCTGCCACCATCGCGATCCGAAATGAGCGCGTAGCTCTGGTTCTGGTGCCGTCAGGCTTCCCGGGCGGCGCCCCAAGAGCTGCGGGACGCCGAAAGGAATCTGGGGTAATTATTCCCGCGGCTGGGTCGTTTGTGGGTGTAGAATACATGTTGAAATCTCCTATTACCGCGCTGAATATGTATTTGGCGGCTTTTTATCGAGGTGCCACCTCTGTCTCGGCTTTCTTTCTCTCGGCCTTCCTCACTTTCCGCCGTTGCCGACTTTCTCGACTTGCAACCTGCTAATGGCGGCTTCCTATATCGTGCGCGAAGGGAGAGTAGGTAAAAACCACAGTTACGTCAAATAACTGCTTCCGACCATGTGTAGGCATTGCATGCCAACAATAGGATAATTTAGCCGATTGTAGATATTCTATACAGCAAAGAAGAGTCTCAAATAGAGCCATTTCAGACCGATTGAAACCAGCATGAGATTGGTCTTTCCTCTTTGAGATCGGTAACAAAGATAAAAGTTAGCGAATCGCATTTGTTATCGAAAGCGTTATGCACAGGCTGAAAATCGCGGTCTCCCGTTGAACTGCGCTTAAGTTCGGTAAAGACAAAGCGATTCGAGCGGAAGGCGTCGGATTTTTTTAACCATCCTTGATCTGCTCGTCCGGCTCAAATAGAAAGGTCGGCGGGCGGATGTTGCAGTGGGGCTGTTGTCTCTACTACCTGTTCTACCTCCTTCTCTACCCAGCGGCTTAAAAAGTGTCAGTCAGTTCGCCGGTGGTGAAAGCCATGTTGCCGAGGACGATTCGCAAGGCGTTCACGGTCAACGGAAGACCGCGCCGCAGCGGATCTACCGAGGTTGGCGCACTAGCTGAAACCAATAATTCTGCGGCGCGAGGCATCTTGAGAAAACATACAGTTAGCTCTGTTTTTGAATCCTCTCCGCAAAGAAGTTGAGCCAACTTGGCACAGTCGGCGGCGCGTTTGTGGCAATTATGCTACCCGCTATATGGGGTGTGCGTACATTTTGTAGGAAATCACTGCAATTAATTTTTGGTTTGGTTCTTGCTCTGCAACTGCCGGGGGATTGGTCCAGATGGCCGTGCCGCGCCATCAAATTGTTGA
>Ga0137363_10001407_pt1 | contig 13857 bp, 10 predicted proteins | sample MadtaG_FD_104800 | JGI IMG/M metagenome (GOLD analysis project Ga0137363, IMG submission 104800) | Vadose zone soil microbial communities from Angelo Coast Range Reserve, California, USA - Mad1_115_16 metaG | ecosystem: Environmental > Terrestrial > Soil > Vadose zone | place: USA: California...
GCCCGGCCCCGCGCTCCATCCGCGTGAAGGGATATTCTGCCAGCAACTTCGTATTGGTTCCTGCAGTGATGCGCCCGGCAGCCACTAAACCATTGCCGTGCAGTGCCGCGCCCCCAAGGATTAGCGCGGTCCGCAATCCTGTGCGCAGCAGAGCCGCTGCATGTTCAATGCTGCTGAGTTGGGGCAGCGGGGCTGTCGGGAGCGCGGAAACCTCCCCCAAGGTTCCGCCCTCGCCCCAGGCGACATCCGCGGGAACGATGAGCGTTGAGATTCCCGCCGGAGCGAGTCTTGCCCTGTAAATGGCCTCTGCGGCATCACGCCCGAGTTCCGTCGAAGCACCGGAAGTCCGTAGCCACTTGGAGTACGGGCGCGCAAAGGCTTCGATGTCGGATTCCAGGGGCGTGTTGTGGCCAAGATGGTATGTGGCATGCTGACCGACGATATTCAGGATCGGGACTTGCGCGCGGTATGCATTGTGCAGATTCGCGAGGCTATTCGCGAGACCCGGCCCAAGATGGAGTAAAGTGCACGCCGGTTTTCCGGACATGCGTGCATACCCGTCGGCGGCCCCGCTGACGACTCCCTCGAACAACCCCAGCACACACCGTATTCCCGCGAAGCGGTCCAACTGCGCGACCAGATGCATCTCCGATGTGCCGGGGTTGGTAAAACATGTATCCACTCCGCCGGCAATCAGGGTACGAGCCAGACTTTCCGCTCCGTTCATCTCCGCTTTGCCTTTGAACTACTCCGCTGGAATTCCTGCAAGTACAGTTTCTACGGATTAGTGGGGATGCCAATTCTTTAGTGAGCAATCTTCAGGGCTAGGGAATCTGCGCCGCCTCTTGCAAGAATTCCGAAAGCACACTCGCAAGGCTTTCATAGTGCGTGGTGATGATTCCCACATGATCGCCGGGTACGGTTTTCAATTCGAATTTGCCGGCCAGGTGCGCCCAGACGGCAGCCGGGTCGTCCGGAAATTCCGTGCTGATGGCTGCCTTCGCGAATTTGATTTCGCCGCTGTAAAAGCGCGGGTGGTACCTCTGCAAAGCGCGTTTGTCGCTTTCCCGCACTCGCAGCATCGCCTCGGTCGTCACCACCAATTCCTCTTTTTCCGTGCTCGCTTTTTCTTCACCCGTTCGCGGACGGATGATTTGATTGGCTATTTGGGCGGCACGCAGGCTCGCCTGGCGCCCGGCAAGCCGCACCCGCTGTCCCGGCGAAAGGGTGCTCACATGCGGATAAGCATCGAGCATCGCGAGCAGGGCTATTCTCTCTCCGCTCGCAGAGAGGCGCTGGGCCATTTCCAGTGTAATCAGGCCTCCCAGAGAAAACCCGGCGAGGTAATATGGGCCCGCCGGCTGAATTTCCCTCACAGCCTTGAGAAAATATTCCGCCATATCCTCGATGCGATCGAGGGGTTCTTCAGCCCCTTCATAGCCCTTCGCTTGCATCCCATAAACCGGACGAACCGTTTTCAGGTAGCGAATCGGTTGAAAAAAATCCATCGCGCTGCCGCCCAGTCCGTGGGCGATAAACAGAGGGGATTCATCAATTCCGGGCTTCAGTTGCACAAGAGGAGGGAGTCGCGGAACCGGCACATGTTCCAATATCTCAGCGAGCAACGCGATGGTCGGCGTCTGGTAAATCATTACCGGAGGAAGATCCCGCCCGCAAAGTTTTGACACTTCATTGAGAAGCTCAACGGCCAAGGTCGAATCCCCGCCCAGGTCAAAAAAGTTCTCTTCCGCGCCGATGGGCTCGCGCTGCAGAACGCGCTGCCAGAGCACAGTGAGCGCTCCAATCATCGTGGTGGAACTCGTTTTGGTTTGCACGTCTTGACTCAAGACTCGGTTGAGCTCCTTTACCCTTCCTCAGAAACGCCGCGCATGAACCCAATCTGCTGAATCACTGGCTCTCATCTGCCGGCCGCGAAGCCGGCTGTTCATTTCGAATGGGCAAACGCCCAGTACAATTCGCGCGCCCTGGTGTACAGTGGCCCGGGCTGCAAGACCCGGTCTTCAATTCGTGTAATCGGCACGACTTTCGAGTAATTACCCGTCGCGAAAATCTCATCGGCGGCGCAAAAATCGGCATACCGGAGAGTCTTCTCAACTACGGTCGCTCCATCCTTGCGCAGAAGCTGGATCACCCGTTGGCGGGTAATTCCCGCAAGGAACGTTCCGTTAGGCGCTGGCGTGTAAATTATCCCCTCTTTGGCCATAAATATGTTGGAAGTTGCGAGTTCGGCAACGTTGCCCAGCATATCGCACATGACGGCATTGTCGAATCCACGGGACCGCGCTTCAAAGATCGCCCGGGCATTGTTCGGGTACAGGCATCCCGCCTTGGCATCTACCGGCATGCTTTCCAGAGTCGGCCGGCGGAACGACGAGAGCGTGACGGAGAATCCTGTCGGCTGGCGCATTGGGGCTTCGAAAATCACCAGGCACCATCGCGTCGATTCCGGATCGGGTTCTTGGACCCAAGGCCCGCCCTTTTCGGCCCAATACATCGGTCGGATGTACAGCGGCGTTCCTTTTTCAAACCGGGTGATTCCTTCCTGCGCAAGTTTCATCCAGGTCTCGACCGAAACCATGGGCTTGAGGAACAGTTTTGTTGCCGAATCGTTTACGCGCGCGCAGTGCAGGTCCAGATCGGGCGTAACCCCCTCAAACGCGCGTGCGCCATCGAAAACAACCGAGCACAGCCAGGCCGCATGCGTGCGCACGCCCATGATGGGCAGGTTGCCCTCATGCCACTCGCCCTCATAGTATGTGATCGTTTTCGACCACTCGTTTCCCGCTAGCATGGCAGGTGCTCCTCACGTCCCGCTTGCCCGCGCTATGATTTCCAGCGTGATCCGGGCAATCCATCAAACTCGCGCCAGCCGCTTCCGCCCGCAATTCTAGAAACTCCAGCCGACGCCGCTCTTAAACTAATGCGAAGTCCGTTTCCTGAAAACTAGAATCCGTTAAGAAACGCGCTGCCAGAATCCTGCCGGCTCGAAGGAATTCCGCTTTGTTAAGAGTGAACTGTTCAGGATCGGTGGGTAACGTCGAGCGCGCAATCTTTGCTCTCCCATGCAAACTGCGAATCCGGCGCCAGGCATAGGAACGGATACAAAATGGAGCGCACCCCACTCATTACCCGCGTGGCCGGTCTCGCCCTTCCATCTGTGCCCCTCGGGCCAGGAACGCTGCCTCGATACTTTTCTTCAACTTCTCCGCCAGGGACTTTACGAATGGCTCAACCAGCATTCCCGCTGGATACACCGTCAACTCCACAATCTCCTGACCGCCCAAGGCCAGCTTTTCCCATTTCAGATCCGGCCGGCGGTAAATGCTATATTGCTTCAGCGGCCGGAAATCGGTGACGACCCCTGGGTAGCCTTTCGGAACGTAATCCATCGAAGCTCGATCATTCCCCGCCCAAATCTTGCCTAGCACCACCGATCGCGATCCGGTGCTTTCCCAGTTGCCGCCCAATTTTGCCAGCAGCATCCCCCGCCAGACTGGAATCCGATTGCGCACCGCTCTAAATTTCTCTTTAACGAAGATTCTCATTCCTTCACGATCCAAGCGCAAGAAATTCAAAGCGTGGAACCCGATTCTCTCAAAGCCCACTCGGGTTTTAGTCCAGATGTTGAGTGGCGGCAGCTTGCACCAGTTCAAGGTATCGAACATCGCGAGCAGCGCGACCGCTTCCCCTTGCGCCCGGAGTTGCTGGGCCACTTCGTAGGCGATCGTTCCGCCAAGGCAGTACCCGCCCAGGTAATAGGGTCCCTTGGGCTGCACTCGGCGCATCTCTCGAACATACGCCGTCGCCATGTCTTCGATTCGGGTCAGGGGTTCCGAATTACCGTCCAATCCCTGGCTTTGCAATCCGTAAAAAGGCTGGTCCTCTCCAAGGTGATTCGAAAGTTCGCGGTAGATCAGGACGTTTCCGCCTGCGCCATGCATGCAAAAAAACGGGGGTCGGGAACCCTTCGGCTGAATGGTCACCAGGGAAGACCACCGTGACTTGAGTGCTTCACGACTCAGGATCTGTGACAATTCCGCTAACGTCGGCGCCTCAAACAGCATGGCCACCGGCAGTTTCACCTGAAACATTTGTTCGATTTGCGCAAACATCTGCACGGCCAGAATCGAATCTCCCCCGAGATCAAAATAATTCTGGTCCGGCTCTATCGGGCGAACGCCGAGAAGATTCTCCCAGATACGGGTTAACTGCTGCGCCGCGTCTTCGCTTGCCGGCAGCCCCGCCGCGAGCGACATAGTGCCGCTCATCGCCGCGCTCGCGTTTCACGTCCGGTTGATTTCAGGCTTGAATAAGATCTCATCAGCGCGCCATCCCAAGTTTGGCGATTTTCCCGGTTATAACACACCCTAGCTCCCTTCCACAGCAGGGAGGCTTACCTTTGAGGATATGTGCAAACCGCGGTCCAATGACCTCTTATCTAAGTCTATGACCAGCAATCAGTTAACAAAACCATCGGCATGGAGTAGCACATTTGGGTAGGAGCGGTGAGAAAAACTTTTCCCTTTTAGGACTTGCCTAAATCATTCGAGTAATCCCTCCAGCGGCGTTCTTCCGCTTTCGAACTTCGCTTTGGTCCCCTCCGGGAATGCTGCCGCGTCCCCATTCCGCCCGCTGCAGCTTCCTCTGCACTTCCCATCGCCTCGCGTGGCTTCGAGGATCGTAAGGTTACAAACGTACCATTCGTCCCGCACTGTAATCTCGCTTATTATATGCATGAATAGTTCCGATGCCATGCCTTTGCGGTGAAGACGCTGGCTTCGTGCAGGGCCGGTTGACGGCAGTATTTCTGGAGGATCTTCGATAATGTGCGGCATTGTCGCCATGTTTTCTAGAACCGCTCCTGTCCTGGCGGAGACGATCCAAAGAGCCACCAAGACTCTTCATCACCGCGGCCCGGACGGCCAGCGCTACTGGCTCTCACCCGAGGCGCGTGTCGCCCTTGGCCACGCCCGCCTCAGCATCATTGACCTCACCACCGGCGATCAACCCATTGCCAATGAAGATGAGACTCTTCACATTATCGTGAACGGGGAATTATACGGCTATGAGGCCATGCAGAAAGAGCTCGAGCATCGCGGCCATCATCTTCGCACCCGCTCGGACAGTGAAATTGTCCTGCACCTCTATGAAGAACTCGGTGTTGAGTGCCTTGCTCGCCTTCGCGGCGAGTTTGCCATCGTGCTGTGGGACAACGTTAAACGAAAGCTCTTTGCCGCTCGTGACCGCCTCGGCATAAAGCCGCTTTTCTACGCGTTTCATGATGGAACGCTTTATCTCGCCTCGGAAGCGAAGGCGCTCTTTGCCGCCGGGGTTCCCGCGCGCTGGGCGCCCGAATCCCTTTATGACGCGGGGGGATTCGGCGGCCCGCAAAAGAGAACTCTGTTTGACGGCATCTACCAGATTCCTCCCGGTCATTATATGTTGGCGACCGAAGGCCAGATCGAAGTCAAAAAGTACTGGGATTTTAACTACCCCCTAGCCGTTGCACCCGCCCCGGTCCGCTCGGACGCCGAGTATGCCGAAGAGTTCCTGTCGACATTTGAAGAGTCCGTCCGCCTCCGCCTCCGTGCGGATGTTCCGGTAGGCTGCTATCTTAGCGGTGGAATTGATTCCTGCGCCGTTCTGGGTCTCGCGGCGCGCCACCACCAGGGCGCGGTCCGAGCGTTTACTCTCACTTTCGACCGTCCCGAGTACAATGAAGAGGAAATTGCCCGGGAAATGGCGGCAATGGCCGGCGCGGAATTTTCCCCCGTTCCCATGCGGCAAGATGAACTCGGCGAGCACTTCGCCGATGCCATTGCCCACGCCGAAACTCTCTGCGTGAATTCGCACGGGGTCGCCAAGTATCTTCTCAGCCGCGCCGTCCGCAATGCGGGCTTTAAGGTTGTCCTCACCGGCGAAGGCTCCGATGAAATTCTCGGGGGCTATCTCCACTTCCGCCGGGATATGGCTTCTTCGAATGGCAACGCCAACCCTGCGTTTGAAGGCAGAATCCGGCCGCTCGAGGACGTTCGCAAACTCCTCGGCTTCGTCCCGGGATGGATGGAAACCTCTGCCGCGCTTTCCCTAAAAATGCACACGGTGTTCTCGGACGAATTCACAAAAAGCTCCAGCCCCCTCGACCAGTCTTCTAGTTTCTTCCAGGACATCGATGTCGCCGGTCAATTGACCGGCCGCCATCCTCTTAACCAATCGCTCTATCTTTGGTCGAAGACCCGTCTTCCCAACTATCTGCTTGTTCTTCTCGGTGACCGAATGGAAATGGCCAATTCGATTGAAGGACGCGTCCCATTTCTCGACCATAAGCTAGTCGAAGTGATGCGTTCCCAACCCATAGCGCAAAAAATCCGCGGCTCGGCGCAAAAATTCATCCTCAGAGAGTCCGCGCGAAGTTTCATCACCGACACTGTTTATCGTCGGCCCAAGCATCCATTCCTGAGCCCGCCTGCTACTCTCAATCCTCACGGCCGGTTGGGCGCTTTCATGCAGGACACGCTTCGCAGCCCAGTTCTCTCCGCCATGCCTTTTTTCGATAAACAAAAGGTCGTCGCGGTGCTCGATACCATGTATACCGGGGATGAAAACGCACGCGTCGCCAACGATCAAATCCTGATGATGGTCCTGAGCGCATGCGTATTACAGGATCGCTACCGGCTCGCAGCCTAAGCGAATTGCTCACCTAATCAGCAACGATCACCGTCCAAAGTACTTTTCTGCCCGAAGCTCGTTCGGCCAATCCGCTTACTTAAGGGATCAGAAGGCCAAAGTCTCGCCACTAAAATGATGATCAGGACAGTGAGGAGCATGGTCGCAAGCACCATCGGCGAGCCCCAACCTTTAAGCTAATCATGCGAGCCCGTCACTTTAATATGGAAACTCTCCTCCGGGAGCGACTCCCCGCGCTGGCCAAAATATCAGAGCCATAAGACATAAATCAGACTCCGAGTATGACCCAAATCTTCCTCAAACTCTGTATTATAGGGCGAGGGAATGGATCAACGAAACTTCGTGCCACCCCAAATAAACAGCCAAGTACAACCACCAGCTCGCATTGTGGTTCATGAGGAGGCCCGCCTCACACCCGGTTTCCCTTTATCTCTTCTCGATAAATTGTTCCAGCAAACTAGTGTGCTTTACGTACTCGCCCAGAAGTACCATTTGTGGGAAACTGCTTTCACCTTACAATCAGGAAGTTGAGAAATCCGGGGCAACCCGGGGATCGCTGCTCTTTTTCGCGGTGACCCCGATTGTTTAAACCTTCCACTGCAGAATCCCGCCCCACCGAGTCGCATTCCTTCTTGCCTGGGTGGGCAAGAGGTCGCTGTGGTTGTACCAATTTTGAGTGATGGTCGAACACTACACCACTCACGGGAGGGCCGTGCCCACGCATGTCTGGACTAAGCCAAACTAAGGAAGTTGTCATCATCGGTGCTGGCCCCTATGGCCTGAGCGCTGCCGCCTATCTCCGCAGCGTAGGCATCGAGCCCCACGTCATCGGCCGCCCCATGAGTTTCTGGAAAGACAATATGCCCAGCAAGATGCTGCTGCGCTCTAAATGCGAAGCATCCAACATTGACGCTCCGCAGAAGCATCTCTCGATTAAAGGCTTCGAGCGCGTGGCCCGGCGTAAGTTCGCCGACCCCCTGCCCATCGAGGATTTCATCAAATACGGGGATTGGTTCCAAAAGGAGGTGGCGCCTAATATCGAGAGCCGCCTAGTGCGAAAAGTGTTGCGCAACAACGGAACTTTCGAGGCCACTCTCGAAGATGGAGAAAAACTCCACGCTCATTCCGTGATTCTGGCACTGGGCATTGGATTTTTTCTCACGAAACCCCCGGAGTTCGCGGGTATTTCTAGCGAGCTGGCGCCCCACTCGTCCGAAGTGAGCGACCTTGCCAAATTCAAGCGCCTGCGCGTCGCCGTTCTCGGCAAAGGCCAAAGCGCGCTCGAGTATGCTGCGATACTTCACGAAAATGGCGCGGATGTGATCATTGTCACTCGCGCTCCCCAACTGGCGTATCGCCCCTTCGCCTGGCGAAAAAATCTTTTTCGCACGCTCACTTCCGGTCCGCTTTTATCCTTTTCCCATATGGTATTCCCTCCCACCGATCTCGGAACTATCAAGACCGCCCGCGTGATGGCCAATCCGGAAAAATTTCGCCGACAAACTCCGGAAGTGCAGGCACAACTCCTGAAAGACTGCGCGCGCCCCGTAGGGGCTTACTGGCTGGAGCCGCGGTTGCAGGGTGTGCAGGTTAAAACGAGTGTCACGGTGAGTTCCGTTGAAGCCAATGGCGGCCGTTTGAACCTCTTCCTGAGCGATGGTTCGAAGGAACAGGTCGACCGGGTCGTTCTGGCCACCGGCTACAAGATCGACATATCGCGCTACGGCATTCTCGACAGCGTCCTCAAGCAAGAGATCAAACAGACCTCCGATGGCTATCCGGTGTTGCAAACCAGCCTGGAGACCTCTGTCCCCGGCCTCTTCATGACAGGTGTCGTCGGCGAACGGACTCTGGGACCCACCCTCCGATTTGTCACTGGCACTAATAACGCCGGCCCGCGCCTCGCCGCGGCACTGGCCGGCAAACGGAAGTCACGGCTGCAACAATCTGAGGGAGAGAACCCGATCCATGAACTTGAACCCGCGCAGGTCTGAACCTCGAAATATCAAACCCGGTGCAATCGTTCTCGGCGGAAATTTTGTTGGCCTTGGTGTCGCCCGTAGCCTCGGCGCACACGGTATCCCGGTCTGGGTGGTTGACGCCGATCGCTCCAAATCAATTGCCCAATTCTCCCGCTACACCAAACGCTTTTTCGAGTGCAAAGAAAATCTGGTGGAATTTCTTCTCCGCGAAGGGCGCCACCACGACCTCCAGGGCTGGGTTCTTTTTCCCACCACCGACGAATCCGTCGAGATGGTTTCGGCCAATCACGAGTCGCTAAGTTCCATCTATCAGCTTGCAGCACCTCGCGCGGAAATCACCCAGTTCGCTCTGGACAAGCGATTGACCTACGGCCGCGCCGCCGAGTTGGGAATTGCCACTCCTTGGACCGCCACGGGCAACCATCCTTCCGATGTCGAAGATCGCAATCCACCCTATCCGCTCATCCTGAAGCCCGCCGTAAATCATCATTTTTTCCCGCACACCAACGTCAAGGCATTGCCGGTGGAGAACTCCGAAGAGCTGCATCAACGTTTCGCTCAGATGTGCCGCTACGTGTCCGCCGACTCCATTCTGGCCCAGGAGCGTATCCCGGGCGGTGGAGAGAATCAATTCTCGTACTGCGCGCTTTGCAGGAGTGGAAAGGTCATCGCTTCCCTGGTTGCGCAACGTAGGCGGCAATATCCCATTGAATTCGGCAACGCTAGCACCTTTGTGCAAACCGTCGAACAGCCCGTCGTCGAATCCAGCGGACGCCGCTTCCTGGAAAGCATCGGTTATGACGGAATTGGCGAAATAGAGTTCAAATTCGATCCGCGCGACTCCCAGTACAAGATTCTCGACGCCAATCTCCGTCCCTGGGGCTGGCACACTCTAGGCAAAGCGGCCAGCATTGATTTCACTTACCTCTTGTGGCAGCAGAAGACCGGCATCGACGTTGCTCCCATCACCAAACATCGGAAAGCGGCCTGGGTGCGTGAGATCACGGACGTTGTGGCCATCGCCAAGTCCCATAATCGCGGCGCGGAAATCAAGGCGCTCCTCTCCGCTTGGGCCAGTGGAAAATTTACCCTGGCCACTTTTTCGGTCCTTGATCCTCTGCCGTTCTTCGCGGAACTTTTCTTATGGGCAACTTCCGGCATTTCGCGCCAGAGAAAAGCGCAGCAGATTCTGCAGCCGAAGGTTCCGGTCCTGAAAGTCACAGTGGAGGCCGAGCCAGGGCTCTTTTCCGCTGGATTGACACCGGAACCTGTCCTGGAAACGTACGCGGGCGATGATCCGACTCCTGCCCGGAAGAATTCTCGAATAGCACTCTAATCGAGTAATCCTCGGAGTTGGCGCAGTCAGCTACCGGTTGCCGCCTCCTCACGTTTGTGGCCTTGAAGGAACCGCACGCCGAGCTATCCACTTCGGCCAGTTGTCCGCATGCCGGTGACCGGCTCAGATCGGAGGGCGTAGGTCGTGCTCCCCAATGAAATTGGACTCCCGAATTCGGTATGATTCAGGGGGGACGATTCCATGTCAATTTCATTCATTAGTGAGTACTCGATGGCCATCAATGGGCGGCTCGTAAAACTATCCGAGTGCATCGAGGTAGTTAATCCGGCGACCGAAGAAGTCATCGCCCACGTTCCCGATTGCACCTGCGAGCACTTGGACGCAGCAGTCGCTGCCGCACGCACCGCCTTCCTCGATTGGAGAACTCTACCGCTGGGTTCGCGGAAAGAGGCCCTCCTGGCTATTGCGGCAAAGATTGAAGAAAATGCCGATCAACTGATGGCCCTGATGACCCGGGAGCAGGGTAAGCCTCATCCCGAGGCCAAATCGGAGATCCTCCGCAGCGCGCTCTGGTTTCGTGAACTAAGCAGAAAAGATCTGCCCATCTCCGTCCACACCGATGAAAATGGACGTCGCTATGAAAGCCGCCACGTGCCTCTCGGCGTCGTTGGAGCAATCACCCCGTGGAATTTTCCCTTACTCCTCGCCGCCTGGAAAATTGCGCCCGCGCTTCTCGCGGGCAACACAGTAATCTGGAAGCCTTCTCCGTACACTCCCCTTTGCGCGCTCAAAATTGGCGAGCTTCTGCAGGATGTCCTGCCCCCAGGTGTCTTGAATGTCGTCTCCGGTGGAGATCGCCTGGGTCCCTGGCTCACAGCGCATTCCGGAATCAACAAAATTGCCTTCACGGGCTCCACCGCCACCGGCCGCCGGGTGATGCAAAGCGCCGCCACAAATCTGAAACGTGTGACTCTTGAACTGGGCGGCAACGATCCCGCCATCGTACTTCCCGATGTGGACATTCCCGCGACCGCGGAAAAAGTTTTTTGGGTCGCTTTTCGCAATTCTGGCCAGTTTTGCATCGCTGCGAAGCGTGTCTACGTCCACGAAGAAATTTACGACGCCTTCAGTCAGGCCCTGGTCAGCTACGCCCGGACGGTGAAAGTCGGAAACGGCGCGGAGGAAGGAACCAAGCTCGGACCGATTCAGAACCGCATGCAATTCGCCAAGGTCAACGATCTCATCGCCTCGGCTAAAAAAGATGGTCTTCGTTTCCTGTTGGGTGGAGAAGCCAAAAACGGTTCAGGCTATTTCGTCCCAGTCACCATTATCGACAATCCTCCCGAAGACGCTCGCGTCGTCGTCGAGGAGGCATTCGGGCCGGTCTTGCCGCTACTGAAATTTCGTGATATCGATGATGTCATCCACCGCGCCAACCACTCCGACTACGGCCTCGGCGCATCCGTCTGGTCCCGCGACGTCGAAAAGGCCAAATCCATCGCACAGCAACTGGAATGTGGCAATGTGTGGATCAACTCCGTGCAGTGGCTTTCTCCCCATGCGGCTTACGGCGGTCACAAACAGTCCGGCATTGGTGTCGAGCACGCCCTCGAAGGCTTGCTCGAATATACCAACATCCAGACAATCATCAGTTAGACGTCTCTTCTTCTCATGGATCCACTCACAAAATGGATGCCAGCTCCCGAGTTCCTTAAGCTTGCCCCGGACTCGGTCCATCTTTGGCTCGCTTCTTTGGATCTCCCGGCATCCTCTCTTCCGCCGCTGGTTGGTCTACTGAACTCCGAGGAATCCTCAAGAGCCGCGCGATTCGTGCAGTTCCGTGATCAGCACCGCTTCACCGTTGCACGTGCCGTTCTTCGCCTCCTGCTCGCCCGCTATCTCTCCTGCTCTCCCTCGGCGGTTCTCCTGCAGACCGGCGAGTTTGGCAAGCCGGTTCTCGCTGTTGAGGGAAGGGAACTCCCCCTCCAGTTCAATCTCTCCCACTCCCACGGCCTGGCCATCTATGCGATTGCATTCAACCACGAGCTGGGTGTCGATCTCGAATGGGTTCGCCCGGGAATTGCCTCCGAGGAAATCGCTACACGCTACTTTTCGATCCGTGAGCGCCAGGAGCTTCTCTCCTTGCCGCCTGAACTCCGCGGAGAAGGTTTTTTCAACGCCTGGACGCGCAAGGAATCCTATATTAAAGCTCACGGCAAGGGTTTGCAGATCCCCCTGAAGAGCTTCGATGTCACGCTCGCCCCGGGCCAGCCGGTTGTCCTTCGCAGTAGCGACGCCGATCGCTGGAGGATTTATTCGTTCATCCCTGCAGAAAACTTCGCGGCAGCGCTCACGGTCGAAGCCGGCGGTGCAATCCTGAATTTTTATGAAGCGGATAGCTTGGTGAAATAGATCGCGGGATGGTCCTGGGAGAGGCCCCGTTCCTAGTGCAGAACTCTGGATTCGCGAACCACGCCCGCATCTCCCCGCTCACGCGCCTGATACTGGTCGCGGATCCAGCGGTAGGTCTTTTCCATCCCCACACGCAAGCGGCGTGCTCGGTTCCCAGCTGAGATATTTCTTAATCAGTGCATTGTCGCTGTTTCTTCCGTTCACGCCCTTCGGCGCGCTCAAATCGCAATTTCGCTTCAGTTTGATTCCTGCAATCGCTTCGGTAATGTCCACCAGTTGATTGATCGTTACAGCTTCGCTCGACCCCAAATTGATCGGTTCAAGAATATCGGAGTCCATGATTTTCTGAATGCCTTCGGTGCAGTCATCAATGAACATGAAACTTCGCGTCTGGTTCCCGCTTCCCCAGATTTCAATCTCGTGCTTCCCGGAAATTGTCGCTTCAATCACTTTTCGGCAGACTGCAGCCGGAGCCTTTTCGCCGTCTTCCGCGAGCGCCAGGTAGGCGTCCTCTTCAGAGAGGGCGCCTCGAAAGTTTTCTGCTTGTCGCCGTTATAGACGCAAGCGGACGAAGCGTAGAAGAAGCGCTTGGCCCCACGCTTTACCGCCGCTTACAGCATGTGTGTATTGATCAGAACAGACAACATGCAGAGTGCTCTGTTCGCTTCAATGAAGCCCATCCCGCCCATGTTGGCAGCCAGGTTGTAAATTTCCGCGGTGCCTTCGGCGGCCCGTTCGCAGTTCTCTTTGAGGTTCAAATCGATCGAAAGATTTTCAACGTCATCAAACTGCTGATACCACTGATCGAATGGCTTGATGTCAACCCCATGCACATTCCGGTACCCCTTCTTGCGCAAACCGACATCAGCGCGCCCCCAATGAATCCGCCTGCACCAGTCACCAGAATTTCCGATTTATGCTCAACGAAGTCGTCCCCCGGACATCGTTTTGGCTTGCTGCACCCTCCCATCATACATCCGGCGGTGATGAGAAATCGCGCTGGTCAGAAGCCAAGTCATCATCGCCAGTCGCGAGAACTCTCGCCGCAGGGGGAGGGAACTGTACCCAAGAGAATCCCGTTGAAGCTCAGCTTCGGACTGCCCTGTAGCGCCCGCGCAGCGCGTTCCACCGGATAATCACCACGTCCAGAAACATTTGCACGCTGTCCCGCCACATGTTCACCTTTGTTGCCGGTGAGTGCGCCCAACGAACCGCCACCTCCGCGGTTCGCAGGCCGTGGTGTCGCGCAAGATAGAGCAGTTCCGGATCAAACCCAAACCGTTCGATAGTCTGTTGCTCAAAAATGATCTGACACTTTTCGCGCCGGAACGCTTTAAACCCGCACTGCGTGTCCACGAACGGCAACCGCAAGATCACTCGCACAATCCGGTTGAAAATGATCCCCGCAAATTCGCGAAACATGGATTCGTGGACCTCGATCAGCCCGCGATTCACCGC
>Ga0137363_10001429_pt1 | contig 13757 bp, 7 predicted proteins | sample MadtaG_FD_104800 | JGI IMG/M metagenome (GOLD analysis project Ga0137363, IMG submission 104800) | Vadose zone soil microbial communities from Angelo Coast Range Reserve, California, USA - Mad1_115_16 metaG | ecosystem: Environmental > Terrestrial > Soil > Vadose zone | place: USA: California...
GGCGTCCAATATTCGCTCGGGTCGCTACCGTTCGGAGGCTTCGTGGCACTGCCGCAACTTGCGCCGATGGACATAATTGAGGGCAAGGCAGATGTAGACCGGGCCAGGTTACCGAAAATTTCGGCACTCGACAAAATCATCGTAGCCATTGCCGGCCCTTTTTTCAGTCTGCTTCTGGCGCTGTGTTTTGCTGTCATTGTCTGGGCGGTTGGCCATCCGGTTAGTGAAGCGGATTCAACGACTGTGATCGGTTATGTTGCGCCTGAATCGCCAGCGCGGAACGCTGGCCTCCAACCAGGCGATAAGATTCTGGCAGTGGACGGCAAACCGGTCAGACGCTTTCTCGGAATGAACGACAGCGTGAGCTGGGACGTCGTGCGAAGCGAAGGCAAGAAAATCGCGGTGAAATTCCAGCGAGACGGCAAGGTGCAAACGGTTTGGGTAGAACCTTACAAGGCGGAGACCCGCGGATGGCGCAGGAAAAGTGTGCGCCAACTACTCGTTTACCCTGCAGAGACACCGATCATTGCCAAAGTGGAACCGAACACACCGGCTGCGGCGGCGGGGCTACGTTCAGGAGACATCATTCGGGGATTCAATCAAACACCGATCTACAACCCGATCGCGTTACTGGAATACATCAGCAAACACCCAAACGATGAGCTCGTTCTTCACGTGGAGCGAGCCGGCTCGAGGTTTGACCTCCGTGTGAAGCCGACCCTTCTGCCCACCGATGGCGAAAAGAGACCGCGGATTGGAATTCAGTGGGACACTACGGGGATAGTCTCGATCCAACATCCGAATCCTATCGAGCAGGTTTACAACAGCGTGACCAGCACGTTGAAGACCATTGGCGCAGTGGCGTCGCCGAAGTCGGACATAAAGTTGCAGCATTTGAGCGGTCCAGTGGGGATTTGGAATATTTATGTAAGGCTTTTTGAAGCCGCAGGAGGTTGGAAACTCGCGCTGTGGTTCAGTGTGATTCTGAACGTGAACTTGGCGATTCTGAACCTGCTGCCGATTCCCGTGCTCGATGGCGGCCATATTGTGCTGGCGCTCATCGAATCGGTGCGGCGCAAACCCGTGAACATGCGCGTGCTGGAAGTTGTTCAGACCAGCTGCGCCGTAGTGATCATTGGATACATGCTCTACATCACGTTCTTCGACGTGCAGGATTTGCCCTTTGTCAGACAGAAGCTCGACCAACTCGAGGCACAGTCGCCTTCAAAAAACTCGCAGACGCCATAAGCTGCCGCGCGTTGCGAGGATGTCGAGGCTTCGTACATTCGAAATCTCGTGAACTATTGCGCTGATCCTTTTCATTATCACCGTCGCAAAACCCGCGACGTGAAGGTGGGTAACGTCGGCATCGGCGGGAAAAATCAGATTCGTGTTCAGTCGATGATCACGTGTGACACGATGGACACTGAGGCGTCGATCCAAGAAACGATGGAGCTGGCGGACGCGGGCTGTGAAATCGTTCGAATTACCGCACCCACGGTGAAGGACGCGCGCAACCTTGAGAATATCGTCAAGGGTTTGCGCGAGCGCGCCTGCGATGTGCCACTCGTCGCCGACATCCATTTCAAGCCAGAAGCGGCTATGGAGGCTGCGAAATGGGTGGACAAGGTGCGGATCAATCCGGGCAACTATGCCGATTCCAAGAAATTTGTTATCCGCGAATACACGGATGAGCAATACGCAGCGGAGTTGAATCGGATCCGCGAGCGCTTTTCACCCCTTGTCGATCTGTGCAAGAAGCGCGGAATCGCGATGCGCATCGGGACAAATCACGGCTCCCTTTCGGACCGCATCCTGAATCGCTACGGCGATACACCCTTGGGGATGGTCGAGAGCGCGCTCGAGTTCGCGCGGATCGCGCGCGATCTGGATTATCACGATTTCGTTTTCTCAATGAAAGCGAGCAATCCAAAAGTCATGATCGCAGCCTATCGGTTGCTGGTCGCACGATTAGATCAATTGGATGCGGAAGAGGCGGCCAAAGGTAGGGGCGGTTCACCCGAACCGCCCGGGCGATTGGGGTCAATCGCCCCTACCTGGAATTATCCGCTACATCTCGGCGTGACCGAGGCTGGCGAAGGCGAGGATGCGCGGATTAAAAGTGCGATCGGGATTGGCTCGCTGCTGGCAGACGGAATTGGCGATACGATCCGGGTTTCACTGACCGAAGACAGCCCGCATGAAATTCCCGTGGCACGCGAACTAGTCCGCCTGTTTGGGAGAGATGGCGAAAGACAATCCGCAATCCGCAATTCGCAATCCGCAATTTCGTTCGATCCGTTTTCATATCAGCGCCGCGCCACGGAAACGCTTGCTGTAGTCCCGCAGGAGCGGGATGATCCCGGCCAACGAATTAGGCTCGGAGGCACAGAATTGATTCGAGTGGTCGTTAGGCAGACTAATTTCGATAAGATCGCGCACAAGATTGATAGAATGGGCGATTACAAGCCGGAGATTGTTTACGAAGCCGCAGAAATTGTGGAGGTAGATCCACGCGATGATACGGCGCTGGCGAAAGTAAATTCGGAAAGCCGGCCGCAATTCGTCACCGTTCGTGACGATGTCGAGCTTCCGGTGATCGCGGCGTTTCGAATGCTGGCGACCAAATTGCAACCGCGGCATCCGATTTTGTTGAAGGATACTCTGGGCCATAGGACAACGGAAAATCACGAAGCGCGAATGACCAATAACGACAGAAGGCCGGATGAGCGAATGACGAAAAGCGGTTCGGGTTTCGTCATTCCTTCGTCATTAGACATTCGTCATTCGTCATTCCTGAACACCTTGCTCACTGCCTCAACCAATATCGGTTCGTTGCTTTGCGATGGAATCGGCGACGCGATCTTGGTGCAGGGTGAGGAAGCGCCAGGACAAGCGCTGCGGTTGTCCTACAACATTCTTCAAGCGGCCGGATCACGGATTTTTAAAACTGATTATGTCGCCTGCCCTTCTTGCGGACGGACGCTGTTTAATTTGCAAACCACAACGGCAAGAATCAAAGCAGCAACATTGCATCTCAAAGGTGTAAAGATTGCAATCATGGGCTGCATTGTGAACGGCCCCGGTGAAATGGCAGACGCTGATTTTGGATACGTTGGCGGCGCACCCGGCAAAGTGAATCTGTACGTCGGTAAGACGGCCGTGAAATTCAACATTCCCGAAGCGGAAGCGGTCGATCGGCTGAAAGATTTGATCCGCGAACATGGCAAATGGATCGAGCTCGCACAGCAGGCGACCGTGCTCGAGCCTGCATCATAGCTCGAACCAGGCGATCAACCGAAAGCGTCGGGAGTAGGAACAACGCCCAAGGGTCTTCTCGTGCAACGAGAGCTGCCGGTTTCACATTGTCATGCAGCGTCACCGGCGCGGCCCGTATTACAAAAAAGTAATGTTAAATGGGTTGACGACTTGTGGCTCTAACGGACTGTGCCTTCCTTGGTTCGGATTCCAAACACCGACCCTACCTGCAGCTCAAAAAACATATGAAAACTCCACGTTGGTTTAATCGAATTCGTATCCTAACAAATCTGCGCATAGCAAGTGCGGTGACGCTAATGTCCGCCGCGGCCGCAATGGCCTTCGTTGCAGTGAACCCCTCGGGTCCACTCTTCTCGGGAAAATCAGACAATAAAAGTGAAGCCAAGCTTGAAGCGAGGTCGATGCGCTCCAAGGCCTTTGGCCAACATCTAAAGACGCTCCTCGGTCCGGCCCACGAAAAGGACGCCGAGGCTGCCCGAGTCGATGGCCCCGGGGCCGCAATCTATGACGATGTAGCGTATCCTGCCAACTCGATCGCCGCAGCGCAGCAGGTGAGCGCCTCCAACGCAGCGAAAGCGATTGGCAGGCTGCCCGGCGGTAAAAGAACCAACTGGCAGGAGGTTGGTCCGAGTGGAGTGCCAGCGGACGCCCTAGTGGCGTCAGAGTCTACCGGTGCCACGGCGGGCACGATTTTCTCTGGGCGAGCAACAGCAATCGCGATTGCGCCGAATTGCAATCCGCTGAGCTGTGCAATCTTCATAGGAGCCGCTGGCGGGGGCGTCTGGCAGGCCGATAACGCGCTTGCCCCGCAACCGAACTGGCACCCCTCGAGCAACGGTATCCCATCCAACGCGATTGGCTCTCTCGCCTTCGACCCGAACGATCCACGCGTCAAGACGCTCTACGCAGGCACCGGCGAACCGAATGGTTCCGGCGATTCCGAGGCAGGCATAGGCCTCTACAAATCAACCGATGGTGGCAAGAACTGGACTCTCGTTGCAGGCAGCACTGCCTCGACCGCGCCGTGCGCTTCCGGGGTCGGCACGTGTCCAGTCGCGACGGGGCGCTCAATTGGCGGCATTGCGGTCGATCCGGCCGATCCCAATCATATCTTTATTGGGACTGACGTAGCCCGTCACGGGTCGTCCTCGGTTAACGGTGGCCGCTTCACGCCGCCGGGGGCCGCGAAGGTTGGTCTTTATGAATCGACAGACGGCGGGGCGACCTTCACCGACAAGGTGATTCTAATACAGGATGTCGTCGACCCCAACAGCCCGACCGGTGGCGACTTTTTCCGCGCGGGCTGTTCACACATCGAGCTCTATCGGCCGGGGAGCGAGACGCAGGTTTATGCTTCATTCTTCGACTACGGCATCTACCGAAGATCATTCACTCAGGATGGTGACACCGCCTTTCACCAAATCTTCGCATCCGCGGGCGGCGGTACTGTCGCGAACTCTTCGACTTCGCGGACTGAGTTCTCAACGAACCCGAACGGCTCAGCGCTTCGCGTTTACGTGGGAGATACCGGGAACGGCGGCAGTGCCTCCTTCCGTCGCGTCGATGACGCCAACGTGTCGGCTGCAACGCTCGTCACGGGTGGGACGAACGGCGGCTGGACCACACTCTCCAGCTCTACCAACGGAACTCCGGGCTTCGGCTCGTTTAGCTTCTGCACAACACAGTGCTCGTACGACATGCCGGTTTATTCGCCGCCAGGCGCCCCGGGCATCGTCTACATCGGTGGCGCCATGAAATACAGCGAGCTCGGTGGCCGCTCGAACGGGCGCGGCATCCAGCGCTCGGAGGACGCGGGCGTGAATTTCACAGATATGACCATCGACACGAACGGCGTGAGCCTCCACCCCGATCAACACGCAATCGCAGCAACTCCATTTAACCCGAACATTGTTTTTATCGGCAACGACGGTGGAATCTGGAGGTTAGACGGCTCGTTCAGCGACGTGCACAGCCAGTGTGCATCGCGCGGATTGACCGGCGCCAACCTGGTCGATTGCAATAACTGGCTATCGAGGGTGCCGACGACGATCTCGAGCATGAATAGAAATCTTGGAACGCTTCAGTTCCAGAGTCTGTCGCTTAACGTGAACAACGCGCTCAACGACATCATGGGCGGGACTCAGGACAATGGCACTCAGGCTTTCGACGGGCATGGCAACGGTAGCTGGTTTGTCACCATCTTCGGTGACGGTGGCCAGTCAGGCATCAACGCGTTCAATCAGAACAAGCGTTTCCACACCTTTTTCGATGCGCAGATCGACGTAAACTTTCACGGGACCACTCCGACGTTCGTCAGTGAGACGGGGTGGAACTGGGTCTCCGACACGTTCTTCGGTTCAGGGCCAGCCGCCGGCGAGGGTCGCTCCTTCTATATCCCGATTATCTTCGACCCAGTGGTCGACCAAACGATGTTCACAGGGCTCCAGCATGTCTGGCGGACGCAAGACGACAATGGCGGCCAAGCCTTCCTGGAATTGAACTGCAACGAGTTCTTCGGGACCTTCGTTGATCCATGCGGCGACTGGGCGGCGATTGGCGCCGATCTGACTAGCACGTCATTTGGAACCGACAAGCAACCTGGTTCTGCCGGTTACATCGTTGCTCTCAAACGGGCTGCCAGCGACAATGGCACGCTTTGGGCGGGGTTGCGGCGAGGTCGCGTGTTTGTTGCCTCGAATGCTGACAACCCGACGGCAGCCAGCGTGACTTTCTATCGGATTGATACGTCGTCGACGCCGACGCGCTTCGTGAGCGGCATCGCGGTGGATTCATCGAACCCCAATCACGCGTTCCTCTCGTTTTCGGGCTACAACGCATATAATCCCACGCAGCCAGGGCACGTGTTCGAGGTTACCTACGACTCGACCACCCATACGGCGACTTGGACGAACCGTGACTACAATCTCGGCGACGAGCCCATCACAGGCATCGCTCTCGACTCGCAGACGGGCGATCTGTTTGTCTCCACGGACTTCGGTGTGAACATGCTGAGGTCGGGCGGCAGCATGTGGACTCCAGCGGCAGGCAGTCTGCCCCCAGTGGCGGTTTACGGGCTCACTATCGACTCGAACGCGCAGGTGCTTTACGCGGCAACGCACGGCCGCGGCGCCTGGATGCTGAGCCTACAATAAAGTTGGTTTGATAAATGGGCGGGATAGTTAAGTTCTATCCCGCCCATCTTTTTACAACGTGAGCGATGTTTCTTAGAAATCTGATCGTTGGGTTCATCTTTCTGGCGCTAGCTGGCATTGCTGCATTGAGCGATGGCTTGCCGTCAGGCGTCATGGAGGGGCATCTGAAAATTCTTTCGCGTAATCCGGTCGACCTCGGCGACGAAAACGCGACGACCATCACGGCAGGAAACTATGATGACTATCCACTGCTCATCTTGAGCCGCGACGGGCAAAAAGAAATCGCGCGCATCACTGCGGATGAAAATGGAAACTATCGCGTTGTGCTGCCACCAGGCGATTATGTTCTGAAGGTGCAGGAGCCAACGCGCACGCACCTGCGCTGCAAGCCGCAACAATTCACGATTGTGTCGAATCAGACTGTCCGCGTCGATATGGATATTATTGCCGTGGACCAGTGGCGAGCTGGATCGACGCAATCGTTCCGACCTGATTGACACATCCGGCTGGCTTCGGCTGAATCTGCGCTAGTTAGTTCGCTTCTCTCCCTCCGCTAATTATACTTTGACGATCGCCCCTTGTTACGTGCATGACGGGGTTTGGATCGACGGTGATTGTTTCCTTGTGCTTTTGGGAAGCTCCTCTTTGCGACGGCGAACGGAATTTGTAATTGAAGTGTTGCGACGACGACAGCAGCGTAACTCGTCCGAGCCCGTCACTGGAGAGATCCGTCCGGCTGGCGAAAACGGACACGCAATACGTCCCGTCAATACACACTGCAACGCGCCCCAGTATCCCGCAATCGCGGGATCCATGTCGATTACGCGTCCGAGCTGAACCGCCCGGAAGCGCGCCATTGTGATAGCTGCGTAAATCAGCTGATAAAGGGCGATTTTTCGATTCTTCTCGGTGCCGGGCGCGCCATGATTCGCCCGATTTCCTTTTTCAAATCCATTTCGATTTTTGGAGAATTGGCGAATCTCGCGTTCGGCCACATTACAAAAATGTAAGGCTAAAAGGCTTGACCTTTTTTTCGTGACGTTGGCAAACTGTGTTGTCGGGAACGTGTAGGGAATCAAAACTCCAACTTCAGCTAAGAAACATATGAAAACTCTTCGTCGAATCGGTAAAAATCGTGCTTTTGCACATGTACGTACTCTGGCCGCGGTTCTCCTTGTCCTCGCCGCGGCAGCATTAGTGTTCCTGGCCGTATCGCCGCCCGCCGCTGCTCAGCCGACTGCGGGCACGCCGCGTCTGACTCCAAAATTTTCGACAGCGGTAGCGTTCGACGTGTCGCCGGCTCTGCGCAGTCTGCCGCAGATTGCTAGACCTCGGACGTTTCCACCCGACGCCGTACTGGAAATGCGACCGGAACGAGGAGCATCAGAGGGCCCCGTGGCGCACCGCGTCAAACCGTACAGCGCCGATGGATCGCTGCAGATGTTCGGCCGGACGCCGACCATCCCGGCTCCGTTGCTCACCTTTGAAGGAATGGCAAATCAAGACAACTTCAACGTCTTTGGGTTCCGGGTGAACCCACCGGATCCGAACGGCGAAGTGGGCCCGAACAATTACGTGGAGATCATTAACCTGGTCTTTGCCGTGTATGACAAGGCCGGCAACTTGCTGGCCGGACCGATAGACACCGGCTCGCTCTGGGCAGGCTTCGCCATCCCAGATTGCACCGATCCTTCCGGCGACCCGGTCGTGCTGTATGATAAATTTGAGGATCGCTGGCTCCTCTCTCAGTTCACCACCAGCGGCCTCAGCGACCCAACTAAACCTTTCTGGAACTGCGTCGCGGTCTCCACCACGGGCGATCCGACCGGCACATATTTCCGCTACGCGTTCGAGACTACATCAGACGGCGTGTTCTACTTCCCAGACTATCCAAAGTATGGCCTCTGGAGGGATTCGTACATTCTCACCACGCGCGAATTCGGACCAACTGTTGAGTATGGTATTGGCGTTTACGCGCTCGAACGGGGTAGGATGCTTGAAGGAGATCCGAATGCCCGCTCTGTTAAGTTCTTCCTGGATGGGAATGCCCCCGGAATGTTGCCCTTGGTAGGTGACGGTCTCCTACCACCAGATACCGATGGGCATACAAAACCGCCAAAGGATTCACCCGCGCCAATTGTCGGTACGCAGGACGATACTGCCTCTTATGGCGCTGCGTTCGACGCACTCAACATCTGGGAACTCAGCATAAAGTGGCAGGCCAATCCTGTGGCATCCATCGTCCTCAAAACACAGCTGCCGGTCGCCTCCTTCGACTCGATTTTCCCGTGTGCACCGACTTCCCGGGACTGCCTGCCACAACCAGGCATCACCAATCCGGCCCAGTATCTCGATATTCTCTCGTATCGCCAGCGGCCGACCTTCCGCCTCGCCTACCGCAACTTTGGCACATACGAATCCCTGGTGACTAACCAGTCAGTAGAGGCAATGTCTGGCATCGCCGGTGCGCGCTGGTACGAAATCCGACGGGCCGGCGGCAACTACTCTCTCTACCAGCAGGGAACGTATGCTCCCAATGATGGCGTCCATCGCTGGATGGGCAGCATCGCGATGGATAAGAGAGGCGACATTGCTTTGGGCTACAGCGTAGTGAATGGAGTGGACGTTTTCCCAGGCATTCGATACACGGGTCGACTCAGCGGGGACCCGTTAGGTCAGATGACTCTGGGCGAAGGTACGATCATCAACGGCTCAGGAGTACAGAGGACCACCAACTCCCGTTGGGGTGATTACACGGATATAACAGTCGATCCTGCCGACGACTGCACGTTCTGGTACGTGAACGAGTACTACACGTTGGCTGGGCAGAATTCCAGCACAGCAGGTTGGCAGACGCGAATCGGCAACTTCAAGTTGCCCGGTTGTCAATAGAAGTAGTTGCATAAGACCAATGGAAGCGTTGGTCGGCGATTGACGAGTTGACGACGGGAGTAGCGAGAGCATCTCGCCGACATCGTTTGTGATGTAATGCGCTGCCATTATGAGTGGGTCGATCGGCTGAAAGATCATTCGCGAACATGGCAAATGGATCGAGCCCCGCACAGCAGGCGGGCGTGCTCGAGCCTGCATTATAGCTCGATACAGGCGATCAACCCGAAGGCGCTCGGAATAGGAACAACGCGCAACATTCTTCTCGTCCACCGAGAGCTGCCGCCTTCACAGTTCCAATGCAGCGTCACCGCAGCGGTAAAGGTTACAATAATGTTACTTTAAATGTATTGCGACTCCTTTGTCGTTGTGACAAACTGTCCGTTCCTTGGTTCGGGCTCCACAAATCTACCCGAACTGCAGCTCAACAAACCTATGAAAACTCCACGTTGGTTTACTCGAACTCGTTTCTTCTCACTCGTACGCATCACAAGCGCGAGTGTTCTTCTCACAGCCGCGGCCGCAATGGCGTTCGTCGCGGTGAAACCATCCGGCCCGTTTTGGGTGAAATCGGACAGCAAAGGCGCGATCAATAAATTCAACCAAAATCGCGCACAACTCTTCAGAAACAAACTAGCCATGCCTGGCCCTGAACGAGAGGGCGGGCCAACGGCCGCAGCCCAAGAGGCTTACGCTAATCGCGCTTACCCTGCGCCCTATGTCCCATTCGCGTTGACGCGGAACGCGCACAGGGCGTGGTCCAATGTCATGGCAAGGGCTCCTGGAAAAGGTATCAACGTGCTGGGTGGCTGGAGTCTTGCTGGACCCAGCACCGCCAATTTCCCTGATGTCCTCACCTTCAGCGGTGCGCCGTACACGACCTCCGGTCGCATTACCGCGCTTGCCGTCGACCCGAGTTGCAGCACGAGCAGGTGCCGGGCATGGGCGGCCGCGGCAGGCGGCGGCGTTTGGCGTACGACTAATGCACTTTCCGGCAGTGGGGTTTCTTGGACATTTATCTCCGGCAGCTTCGCGACCAATGCGATTGGGACTCTCACTTACGACGCTGCTCACAATACCCTGTACGCCGGCACAGGCGAACCAAATTCCTCGGGTGACTCGGAGGCAGGGTTTGGAATTTACAAATCTACTGACGGCGGCGATACCTGGACGCAGCTTGCGGCAAATACGAGTGTTCCGGCGGGCGCAGGCGTTGATTGCTCTTGCGCCGTTGGGCATGGTGGCATGCGGATCGCACCGGCGTATAGCGGGCCGGCTTTCGATGGCCGTTCGATCTCCTCTATCGTCGTTGACCCAGCCAACGCGAGCATTCTGTACGTTTCGTCCGATCGCGGCGTACGCGGAATCAGCTCAGTGGCCGGAGGCACTGCCTCGCTCGCTCCTGGTCTTCCGCCTTACGGCTTGTACAAATCCACTGATGGCGGAGCAAATTTCACCTTGTTGAACTACCAGGATGTTTGCCTCAACCCGGACCTCCCAGGAGACGCAGGAATTATCCAGGCAAGCTTTGGCTCTACGCGTGGCGTCCACGAGACCGCGCTTGATCCGGGTTCAGCAAGTATAGTCTATGCCGGCCCGTACCCTTCAAACAACATCTGCCCGAACAACGTTAACGGTGGAGTGTGGCGCTCGACCGACAGCGGCGCTACCTGGACTCAGATGAAGAACGCGCTGAATGCGACGCTAAATACCGATCGTGCGTCGTTCGCTGTCGCACCCATTGCGGGCGGATTTACGCGAATGTACGTGGGCGTAGGAAATTCCAGCCAGACCGCGGCGAATCGGGCGCGACTGTTCCGCACGGACGATGCCGTGGCCGCGACCGACGCGAGCTTCACTAATCTGACAGCAATTCAGGACGCGTCGGCCGCGCCGAACCAGACGCTGAACTATTGCGGCGACCCAGCAATTGGCGGCGCCCAATGCTGGTACGACAATGTCGTTTATTCACCTCCCGGAAAACCGAACGTGGTGTATTTGGGTGGCGCCTTTAGCTACGCTACCTACGGCGGCAGAAACAACGGACGCGCATTCATCCGCTCGACGGACGCCGGTCTGACGTTTACTGACATGACGTGGGATGCCACCACTAACCCGACTCCGCCCGGCACCTGCTGTCAGCCGAACCCGATCGCGCCAAACGGTCAGCACCCGGACAGTCACGCGATCGTAGAGATCCCGGGGACGGACTCAGCAATCTTCGGCGGCGATGGCGGCCTTACGCGCTCGAGCGGGGCTTTCGCGGACATCTCATCTCAGTGCACCGCCCGTGGGCTTACCGGCACGAATCTTGCAACCTGTCAGCAGTTGCTCTCCGCGGTTCCGACATTCCTCTACAACCTTAACAAAGGGCTTTCGACTCTCCAATTCCAGAGCCTGTCAGTTGCTGCTGATAACCCTAAACATCTGCAGGGTGGCACTCAGGATAACGGAACATTTGAGACCACTGGCTCGGCTGTGGTGTGGCCACAGATCATATACGGCGACGGTGGTCAATCGGGTTTTAACCTGGCCAACTCGGCGCTCCGGTTCAACTCGTTCACGTCGAACTTCCATGATGTGAATTTCCAGAATGGCGACCCCGTGAAATGGGTGATCGCCAGCGGTCCAATCGCGTCCACTGAACCGGGCGGGGCGCAGTTTTACTCTCCTATTATCGCCGATCCTGTCAGCGCAGGCACAATTTTCGAAGGTTCGCTCAGTGTCTGGCGGACTCAGGATTGGGCTGGCGATCAGGGGTTCCTCGAAGCGAACTGCCCCGAGTTTTTCACCTCAGGTGCAGATCCCAACTGCGGGGACTTCGTCCGCATCGGCCCTAGCGGCGCGACGATCTTGACAGCGTCCGCCGCGGATTACCGCGGTATGAGTCGTGCATGCACCGGCGCCGGCTGCGCCGTCGCCGCGGTCGCTCGGGCTCCGAGTGACACCGGAACATTGTGGGCAGCGACGAACACCGGACGCGTCTTCATCTCCAAGAACGCCGACACAACGAATACTAGCGTCACCTACACGCGGCTCGATTCGCTTGATCCAAATAGTCCTGGTCGGTTCGTTAGCGGCATCGTTGTCGATCCCGCCGACTCCAATCATGCCTGGATCTCATATTCGAGCTATAGTTCGTTGACGCCAACAACGCCGGGCCACGTGTTCTCGGTGACATTCAACCCGGGAGGTCCAAGCGCAACTTGGACGAGTCTTGACGGATCGGGAATTGGAGCATTCCCCGACTTCCCGGCAACGGGCGTCGCCTTTGATTCGGTCACGAGCGATCTCTATGTGTCGAATGATTGGGGCGTCCTGAGATTGGCGCACCTTTCTACGAGTTGGGTTGCTGCTGGCACTGGTCTCCCGAATGTGGAAGTTGTAGGTCTCACCATTGTGCCCAGTGCGCGAAAGCTCTACGCCGCCACGCATGGCCGAAGCGCCTGGCTACTGACATTGCCATAAAATTGCGTTAAACTTTGGGCGGGATAGTGAAAATCTATCCCGCCCATTTTTTTGCAGTGATGTCATCTGTTCTCAAGTACCTGATTTTCGCCTGCGTCCTTTTGCTGTTCGCCGGCAGCGCATCGATTCACGCCGCTCCGCCTGGCTTCGTGGAAGGACATTTGAAAATTGTCTCGCCGAAAGAGGTTGAGCTTGCCGATGGAAGTCCACCGGCAGACGTAGCGACCGCGAATTACGCCGAGTATCCGCTGATCATCTTGAGCCGTGATGGAAAAATAGAGATCGCGCGGGTGACAGCGGACGAGAATGGAAAGTATCGCGTCGCGGTGCCCCCGGGAGATTATGTTCTTGATGTTCGGGACCGCAGGCGTCGGCACGTCCGTGCGGCGCCGCAACCGTTCACAGTAGCCTCAAATCAGACTGTGCACGTGGACATGAACATCGACACTGGCGTCCGCTGAGGTTTGTAGCTGCAGAGTGGTTCGCGCGTCGTGTACGCGTTTTTGTTAAGGCGCCCCGCGGGGAGGCATACTTCAGCGTGATTAAGGTTGAGATTTGCGAACCTGTTATTGCTGCGGTTCTTTGCAGTCCGCAATCGGCAATCCGAAATCCGCGATTATCAAATGTCCCGTCATTACACGCTGCAACGCCTCCCGGTATCGACATCAATCCATGTCGATTACGCCGCTGAGCTGAACGAACAGCAACTGGCAGCGGTGACTGCGTCACCCGGCCCCATCCTTGTCATTGCCGGCGCGGGTTCGGGAAAGACGCGCACCCTGACCTATCGTGTGGCTTACCTACTCGAAAACGGGATCGATCCGCGGAACATTCTGCTTCTCACATTCACTAATAAAGCTGCGCGCGAAATGCTAAATCGTGTCGCGAATCTGCTGCCGCTCGATGCCAGCGGGCTTTGGGGCGGAACATTTCACTCGGTAGGAAACCGGATTTTGCGCAGGCACGGCA
>Ga0137363_10001431_pt1 | contig 13756 bp, 9 predicted proteins | sample MadtaG_FD_104800 | JGI IMG/M metagenome (GOLD analysis project Ga0137363, IMG submission 104800) | Vadose zone soil microbial communities from Angelo Coast Range Reserve, California, USA - Mad1_115_16 metaG | ecosystem: Environmental > Terrestrial > Soil > Vadose zone | place: USA: California...
GGCGGAATGACGATCGAAAACACCGGCCCGGGCGCATTCGCATCCGCCTTGAACAGCTCTTCTTTTACCCAGAAGTCTGCCCAGCGCGGTTCGATCTGCTGCGGTTCGTACGCCTTGGCTATTTCGCGAGCCATGCGGTGCGCTTCTCCAGTCGAGGGGCTAGCCTTGGCTGCCCGCTCTCGACGCATCTGTGTCGTTCAGAGTAATCTTCGACTATACGAGGGGAAAAGCGGTTGCGTCAATTCGGGGGTCACAGTCCTGCGAAGCACCGTTCCATGCGGATGAATACAAGGTAGGCCTTCGAAGCTGTGAAGGGCGGGGGACTAGGACTTCTTCAACTTCATCTCTTCCTTGACCATTGCTTCCACGACAGGTTTAAGGATTTCCCGTGTAACCGCCTGCAGAACTTCAGGACTCATCCTGGCGAGTACTTTGGCAACGACGTCGTCCATGTTGTTTTTGGATGCGGCGGCCTCTGTGGCCTCTTGTCGGGCGTAGAAGTTTTCGCTAGCAGCTTGTTCCTCCGCTGTAAGCCTCGCGCCTTCGGCAACCGAAGCCGCCTCCTCACGGACGGCCTCAACGGCGGCCGCGGGCAGGGCCGCTTCCTCGATCGCCTTCTGAGTCGTCTCGCTGGCCGCACCGGCAGCTTTTTCCGCTCCGTTGCTCGAAGCCGGAGGAGCAGCCACTGGCACCGCAGCATCCCACGCCGAAGCAAGGCGGTTCGCCTTTTCCATCTCGGCGCTCCAGGGGTTTGATGGAACAGAAAACCACGACTCCTTGGATGTTTTTGTCTCCTGTTCGACTGGCGGCACTTCAGGCGCAGTGGCAACCACCGGTTCCGCGGAAGATCGCTCGCGTTCTTTCACTTCTTCCACCGCCGTGACAGTCTCGGTGGAACTGTTTTCCTGGGAAACTGACGAAGTCGCGGTGGGCCACGCGTCGGCCGCCAATGGCGCAGTCGAAATCGCTCCGGTGAGCTCGGTTGCCTCCGGGATGCTGGCCGGGACGGGGGTTTCCGTCATAAGGTTGCTCGCCGCGGGCGCGGCCTCAACTAGTTCCGGGTCTTCGTCTGTCGGTTCCCATGACTCTCCCTTGGCCTTCCTTGCCAGGATCTGCTCGAAACTACCGGCGCGCCAATCCTTCACCCCGCTCGTCGGTCCGACATCGATATAACTATCCGCTTCCTCGCGCCGCCATGGCGCATCCGGTTTTTCTTCTTCCGCTTCCTCGTCCATTTCCTCCAAATCCGGATCGCGCCAATCGCGCTCCGTCGCCAATTCCGGATGCGCCGGCGGCAGAAAGCCGATATCTTCCTCCCTCTCATTCGCAGGTGTTTCCAGGAGGCTTCCGAAAGCCACCATCTGCGAACCGCTATCAATTCGCACAGGTTCAGGGCGCGCTGGCACTTCATCCACAAAACTTTCTTCATTCGAGGACGCAATCGCCGCGTGGGATGCATCCGTCTCGACAGGCGTACTGCCGATCGCTGGCCCGGCCGCACCGCTCGGCGTGAGGAGATCCGAGGCTTTCATGACTGCTGGTTCCGGCGCTTTAGCGGCGCTGGTGTTTCCGTGAAGCGCCGCTGCGCGTTGCAAAGCGGACTTAACCATGGAGATCAGGGGATCCGGCGGAACAAACGGCTTCTTCAACACGCCGTCCGCTCCAACTCGTTGGGCTTCTTGCTCATCGAGCGGATCAAATGCGCCCACCAGCAGGATGACCGGGATATGTGCTAACGAGGGATCCGACTTTACGTACTGGCAAACCTCATACCCGTTCCGAACTGGCATGAATACGTCCGCGAGAACCAGGTCCGGGCGAATATCTGAAATCTTACGTACCGCCGCCTCACCGTTGCCAACGGCAACGACTTCGATGCCCTGATCTCGCAGGGCCAGCCCCACCATCTTCTGGATGTTGCTGTTGTCGTCCGCAACCAGAATCTTGGCCACCGAACGTCCTCCGACGATACTCCACCCACGTGTGCCGCACTCAGCGCGTGACCATGCCGAATGACCTACTCTCGAGTATTGGAGCACCCGTTGAAGTACGCGTCAATCTCAACAGGGCAGGCGTGTGTCGGAAGTGAATACTAGCGTTCTGGTCCCTGCCACCGGCTCAGGGGAGTTAAAAAGCGCACAGGGTACGGCCCTGTCAGCCTGCACGCCGCGATCTTTCTCCTGATCTTCGCCCTAGGGCAAGATCTCACCAGGGGACGATTCTTCGCAGTCCCTTCTTTTTCTTGCTGGTCGATTCTTTCTTGCCGCTCCCGTTGGTTCCATTTTGGGTTCCGTCGTGCTCCGTCGAGCCGTCCGTCTTGAGGGCATCGGAAGCCTGAGCCGCAGCAGGCGGCGTTGCGTCGGTCTTGGGAGCGGCATCGGCAGTTCCTGCTGCAGTGGTACCACGGTCGGAAGTGTCTGTCGCCGCCGGCGCGTTCGGATCTGGTTGCGTCGTGGGAGTTGCCTCGCTTCCCGCTGTCGTCGGAGCCACACTCTCCGCTCCGTCAGTTGGCACGCTGCCACCTCCTGCCCTCACAGTCGCGACGATTCCTGTGCCGGGGCCGCCGCCGCCGATTCGCGGCTGACTCCCGCCCGCCAAAACATCAATTCCCGCTTCGCTCTGCGCCTCCGGCGTCATCGTCGGCTTCCCGTTTGTGGCCGCCGCCCGCAACTCCTGCCCCGGGCCGGTATGAATCAGAGCCAGCGGCTTCTTGTAAAACAGTTCACGCTGCCGGGGGGCATTCTGTTCTGCCGTCATCCAGGCGACAGCCTGGGGATCGGCCTGTGGCACCGGTGCTCCAAGTGCCTTCAGTCGCCTCTTCGCATCGGGAACCAAAGCCGATAGCGGATAATTGCGGACGATTCTCGCGTAATAGGGAGCGGCAATCTCTTTCTTCTCGGTGGATTCCCAGATATTCCCAAGCATCCACAGCGCGCGGTCGGACTTGCTGTAAAGGGGGTACCGGTTTACGATCGCTCTCAGTCTGGATTCTGCGGCCTTCTTATCTTCCTTTACGTAGTAGTAGTAACCAATGCGGAAGTCGCCTTCCGCCAGCAGTTCCTGGACTTCGCGCAAATGCTGTTCCGCCTTCGGTGCCAGCGGATCAGTCGGATATTTTGACAGGAACGTTTGGAACTCTTCTTCAGCCGCGCGGACGTGCGTGCGGTCGCGGTCTGGTTTCTCCATCTGCTTGTAGTGCGTCATGGCCACCTGCAACTGTGCGTACGCCGCCTCAGGCAACATGGGAAAAAAAATGTCGAAATCCTTGTAAGCCTGGACAGCCTGCGTCAGATTCGCCGTCCCGCCCTCTTTGTAAAACGAATCGGCGATGGCCAGCTTGGCTTTGGCAAGATAATCGCTGTCCGGATAGGTGTTGATGAGCGTCTGCAGGTTCAGCCGGCCGACCTCATGCCGTCCGTGCTTGACGTCATCTATCGCCTTGTCATACAGAATCTTGTCGGGCTCGGCTGTATTCTCCGCGCTGGTCGACTTATTGACCTTTTTCTTCTTATGAATCAGTTGTGCATCCGACTGCGTGGCGCTCAGCAGAAACAGTCCAATCATGACGAATAGAGTCAACCGCATTGTGGTCGGCAGGAATGTCGACCGTCTTACGGTCGCCGGCAATGAAGTACGGCGCAAACTTCACCTCTCTCTCGAATCTGGGGTTCCGCGCCACCCGTCCATCAGAGCCCGCGATGTTCCTGCGGGCTCCCCGCGGCTGTGAACTCTCAAGTATAGCCTGATCGAAAGGCCAAGCCGAACAACTACTTTGCCCTTTCGGCCAGTTCCCGCCAGATTACCCCCTCTTTCTGATGCCGCCAAGTCGCACCAAGGGTTGCCTTCGTCCGCTCGTTTCGGAAAGTTGACTGACTATTTTGAGAAATAACCAGTCTTCGTCCGGACCCTCAATCCCGCTTGCTTCGGCCGAATGACAATCTTCCGGAAGGTTTCATCCTTACCTGAATTGGTCGGATAATACGCCAGCTCATACGAAGTCCTCAGTTCCTCCGCGATGTGCTGAAAGTACGTGTGCGGATCGGTTGTTTCCGTGTCGATATGTGCCCCGCCAGTCTCCTTGGCGATGCGGTCCATCACCCTGGTCCCATATTTGTTTCGCGCCGTCAGTTTTCCGTGTTCTTTTTCGGTGTAGCGAATGGCGTACACCAGGACATTTTCGGCTTGCGCCGTCTCAATGGTAGTCATCATATCGTGCGAACTGGAATTGTCTTCTCCGTCACTGAATACCAATAGCGCCCGTCTGCCGCTCTCCCGCGCGAGCTTCTCTGTCACCGAGTAATAGATGGAGTCGTAAAATGCCGTGCCCAGGACGCGGTTCTCGAGTGGCCCCAGCTCGGGGACCTCCGCGAGTTTGCCCTTACCCTTCCCCCGTTCCTTATACTCCTTCATGCGCTCAATGATTTCCGGTCCGGATGGCGAGAAATCGCTGACCAGCCGGATGTGGTTTGCGAATGTCACCAGAAACACTCGATCCTTTGGCCCGAGCACTTCCTTGAGAAATACTTCGAGGTCGTGCTCGTGCTGCTTGGAGAAATGATCCTGGCTTCCACTGACATCCACAATCAACCCCAGCGTCAGCGGAACGTCCGTGCTCTTGGCAAAGAATGAGATTCTTTGCCGGACTGCATCCTCGTAAACCTCAACATCCTCCTTGGTGAGGTTGTCCAGCAGCGCGCCGCTCGCACCCTGCACGGAGAACGCCACGTTCACAAGGTTGACGGCAACATGAATAGGCTCCTGACCGAAACAGAGGCCGCCGGCCAGGATCGCCACCGCAACGACCGGCGAGGACCAGCAAGAATGGTAATTGTTTCCTCCGAGGATTCTCATGACTTTTCCTCCGCTGCTGTCTTGCTTCCGCTTTTCGGCTTAAGGTACGCGGTTTGGACCGCCTGAGTTCCCCCATCCCTCGCGCGAGGATCACGCAGTCTTCGGCATTCCGGTGGTATTAAACGAATGGCAGGGAGCCACTCCTGAACCGTGAAGCTCAGTGACTCCCAGGCAACAAAAACGTCTTTCTCGCCATTTAAGTCTTGGCCTTTAGGTTGAAGGAGGCAACTTCAGGCGGTCCAGGCTGGAATCACCTCCGGTAGGATTGACACCTCGGGTACGGAAGTTTTCGGAGTTCGCTTGGATAGCCCGCCGCCAACGCCGCGTTCGCCACGCACAGCGGCGCTACTTTCCAGCTCCTCAGCGTCATAACGGCAGGATGCTGCACGTCTCTGGCCTGTTCTACCCGCTGCCAAAGTTCCTTCGCGCGATCGCTCCTGTCTGGCCAACCTATCACCTACAGCAGCTCTTCTTCAGCGCTATCAGCGTGCCACGCCAAGGTAGAGCGATCACTCATGTCGCCGTTCTGGTCGCCCTCACTTTCGTTCTTACCGTGCTCGCGGTGCGCCGCCTCGCTCAGAAGGGCTGAAGAAGGCACTCAGGAGGGCAGCAGTGTCAGTGCCGGTGGGCGATGCGATTTAGATTTAATTTGCGACGGTAAGCTCGATTGTGGAGGAAGCTGCAATCCGCGAGCCGCTCATCGGTGACTGGTCAATCACCGCGCCGTGCGGCCATTGTGGCGCCGTCACATAATTTACCTTGCGGCGCATCCGCGCTACGTCTAGCCGGTGCTGCGCGTCCGCCTCTCTCAGCCCGGTCAGGTGTGGCATCACATACGCCGTTTCACGCGCCCCTTGGGAAACCAGCACGTCCACTCGCGGTGTCGCCGCTCCCGCACCGGGCTTCGGATTCTGAATCAGCACGGCATCCACCGGCTGGTCCGGCATCGTGACGGCGGAGACTTCGCCAACCTGCAACCCCGTCCGCAGGAGTTCGATTCGCGAAGCGCGCAGCGAATTGCCTTCCAGAAGCGGAATCTGCAATTGCCGCTGCCCCAGACTCAGCACCGCGTGCGCCTGCTGCGACACTTTCATCAGCAAACCCGAGGTCGGCGTCTGCCGCACCACCACGTTGATTGGCTGGTCGCTGTAGATGCGGTCAGCGACGCGCAGCACCAGCCCGCGCGACTGCAGCATCTGACTGGCCTCGGAAACACTTTTGCCCACAAGATTGGGCATGGTTACTTCGCGCCCGTGAATCGCGATACGCATCGCCGTGATCGCACTCAGAAACGCCGCCGACGCAAGAATGAACACTAGCAGGGTTATCCGGCCCAGCCATTCCAATCTTTCGCGCAATGTCATGGCACTGAGTCTCGAATTTCAGCTCCCAACCGTCAACGATTTCCTCTGCGGAATCGCTTTTCCTCGTGGGACAGACTTCCGTCTGTCCCGGGGCGGACTGAAGTCCGCCCTCTCTTTAGTAAGGACCATGCACTGAAAACTGAGCAAATTGAATACTGCTCACTTCTTCAGTGGCGGCGGCGGATAATCCGGCAACTTGTCCTTGCTGGTATCCGCTCGCTTTACTTCCAGCTCGTCGAAGAGCAGCGATGGGCTGATGATCGTCGTCGGCGCACCGCCGATCCGGTTGCTCACCAGCGGATCATTGCCCACGGCGATCAAATCGCTTCGCAGCGCGCGAATATCCAGTTCACTGAAAACCGCGCCTCGCACCAATTCTTCGTGCCCGTCTTTCGCATATACGCGATACAGCAGCCGCGGCGAATTGGCCGGGCCAAGCGTCTCTACACGATAGCCATAGGCCTTGCCCTGATCCGCGACCATCTGGATGACTTTTTTCTTCAACTCGTCGGGCGATTGCGCCTCGGAGCTCTTCACCAGCAGCACACCAAGGCTCGGCCCGGGAAAAGATCCCGGTGCGGCCCGTCCGTGTCCATTCGAGGTAGAGAAGTCACGAATGGGTTGGCGGCCCAGCAGATAATTCGTCAGCATCCCATTCTCGATCGTATCGACGGCTTGCGCTTTCACGCCTTCGCTGTCCACCGCATAACTCCCCACCAGGCTTTTTCCCTGAAAATCCTTTAGCGTCGGATCGTCCACAACCGACAGAAAATTCGGCAGCACGCGCGTCTTGTAACTCGTCGCGAATGCCCCGGTGGTCCGATTTGGTTTCCCAAGCTGAGGCTTTTGCCCCAGCACGTTCTGGCCGATCAACGACGCTACGATGTCGTTCCCCGCATCAGCGGCGAACAAAACTGGCCCGCGGTACTCTTCCTCAACGATTGGCGCTTGCCGCAACGCCACCACCGTTTCCAGCATCTTCTTCGCCTCGCCCAACAGCGCGTCGCGCGTCGGCAATTCTTCCGGCCGTGCCACCATGAACGCCGGGCTCCGACTCAGCCGCATTCCGTCGGCCGCCTGCGCCGAACTGCTCAATTGCACGTTGTATGTCGTCTTTCCGCTCCGCGTGACCGTACCTTCCGAATTCACCAAATACTCGTTGATCGCCGAAAACCTCGCCGACGCGGTCACCGACTGCACGTCGGGATACTCCTTGTACAAACTTGTCACTTCCTCCAGAGTTCTCTTCCACGCCGCTTCGTCGATTTTCAGGGACGCCGTCGGCTCTATGGCAATCATTTGCGGTGCCTTCGCGAAGTCATCCACGGGATTCGGGTCAGCGCTGAATTGCTTCATCGCCGCCTGTTTCTCGGCCAGTGCCTGCCCCGCGGCCTTATAAGCGTCATCCGTTGCCAGCCAGATCTGGTGGCGCAAGGCAATCGGATCGTTGTCCAGCGGCAAGATGCTGGACTCGCCCTGGCCCCTACCGAAATAGCTGTCTTGCTTGTAATCGCCGATGCGCACTACCACGCGCAGGACGCGAACGTGCATGTGCTGGTTTTCGCGCAGGGCTCCGAAAGCCGCCTCGGCTCCAATATCCTCGAGTTCGTTCACGCGGTACTCGATGTAGTACGGCGTCTGCACCTGATCCATTTTTAGCTGCGCCTTGGACCGGTCCAATTCCGTCAACAGCGCTTCGAGCAACCCATCGCCTTTCGCGGCCGTATGTGCCGCGACCATGGCCGCGTCCGGGGACGGTGGCGATCCCGTAGACGTTGCCCGGCTTGGCGTGGCGCTCAGCGCCAGTGAAGCCGCAATGGCAATTCCCGTCAATCGTCGGTAAGTACGCAAAGCCGTCGGCAGGTGAAGACCCCTCATGGTTTCACCCCCGGCATCGCTTGCGCATCCTTGGCAACACCAGCATCTTCAAATCCCGGTGGCGCCAGTAATGGCGGGCGCTCATGTTCATGCGCGCGCTTCTGCACCTCCATCTCGGAGAAGAGCATCGACGGAGCTACGGCCGCGACCGGCACCTGCCCGCTCTCCGCGCCACATACGCCGTTAAATACGCGCGGCTGATCTCCGGTGGTCAAGATCCGCGTCAGCGCCGCCAGCGGCGTACCCACGATGTCCACCCCGCGCACCAATTCATCTGGACGTCCGTCGGCGTACACCTTGTAAACAAGCACCGGCAGCACCTGGAACGCCTGCGGCAGCGCCCGCGTCGTCAGCGTAAACCCGCCCTGAATATCGTCGAAGTACAAGCCGTAGGGTTTCCCCTGCTTCTTCGCCTCATCAATCAGGTGTTGTCGCATTTCCGACTCGGGAACGGTTTGCGTTGATGTCACGATCAGGTTCCCTTGGCGTCCCGTGGGCATCCGTCCGGGCTGGTTTCGCCCATGTCCATTGGACTGGGCAAAATTCTTGACCGGCATCCGCGACATCAGAAAATTCTTTAGCACTCCGTCCTTGATCACCTCCACGCGCTGCGACGGTTCGCCCTCATTGTCAAAGTCATAAGTGCCGGCCAGCTTCACGCCGGCCATCTCGTGTACCGTCGGGTCGTCGATCACGCTCAGGAATTTCGGCAGCACTTCCTGCCCGATCTTCTTCGTGAATGTCTGTCCTTCTTCTTCATCGCGTTGTCGGTGGCCTTCTAGTCTGTGGCCCAGCACTTCATGGAAAAAGACCGCCGCCGCGCGTCCACTCAATACCGCCGGTCCATCGTATGGCTCTGCCACCGGTGCCTTGCGCAGCGCGCGCAAATCCGCAGCCATTTTCTCGATCTTGCCGATCAGTTCCGTTTCGCTCGGCAAACCACTCGCTGCCGGTGCCTGGAAAGTTTCGACCCGTAACAAGTCCATGCCGTCTTCGGCGCGCGTCTGCGCTTCCATGATCAATCGAGCAGAGGTGCTGGGCGACACGATCGCGCTTCCCTCGCTGGAAACCATCCGCGCGTTGGAGCGCTGGAGCTGCATCATGACCGTCGCGAAGTACACTTCCGGGTATTTCCGGAACACCCCGGAAAGTCTTTTGATTTCGCCTTCCCATGCCGCGCGGTCGAATGGCGCAGCCGGCTGCACCTCACCGATGTGCGTCTGTGGCTTCTCCTTCGAGAAATCCGGTGATTTATCTTCCTCCTCGGCGCGAACCGCCGTGTTGGTGCGCACGTTCAGCAACGATGGCACGGCGCGCTTGTATTCACGATCGGTCAGTTCCCACAAGACGCGCGCGATGGCGTCCTGGTCGTTTCCGAGCGGCAGGCTGCCGGAATTCACCCCGCTCGGTCGGCTCTGTCCGTGCGTGTTGTCCAGTTCCGGTAAGCCCACACGCATGTTCACGTCCGCGAAGCGCCTTTGGGCAACGGTGTCGGTCAGCAGACTGCCGTAAGCGCCCACCAGAACGACAAAATCTTGGTCGTACACCGTATAACTCAAGTAGTAAGGCGGCTGTTCAGCCTTGCCAAGCTCCGCAGTCGCTCGGGTCATCTCGTTTTGCATTGCTTTCAGGACGGGATCGCCCACCGTACTTGCCGGACTTGGTGTCGGGGTGGACTTATCGGCCGCAGCCCGCGCACCAGACACTCCCGCAAGCTGCGCGATCAGCATCCAGCATGCTGCCGTGCGCAGCAATTCCTTCCCGCGGAAACGCACCATTCCGCGTCTTGCTGAGGATTCAGAGATCTTCATGTGAGGTGAGCTCCCGTTACTACAGTCTGCCAAAGGCTGTTCGCTTTTAAGTGCCAGGCGCAAATTTCAAGTATGTCCTAGTGGTTTGCGTCGCGCAATCAGCTGTCGCCAAAGCGTTCACCGCTTTTCAATCGCGCGCCGTTGGCAAAATCAGTTGCCTTTACCCGCTTGCGGCCCTCTAGTTTGACGATGCTGACGCACAAAACGGTTGCGTCGCCGCACCCCACGAACAATCCATTCTCTTCGCCGAGCAAAGTTCCGGGCGCGTCGCCGCCCACGCCGCTGGGCATGCCAACGAGCCCCGCTTTCGACACCGGCTCGGCCCAGATCTGGCAGGTCCGCCCGCGAAACGTGGTGTAAGCCCCTGGCCACGGCGCAAATCCGCGCATCCGGTTGTAAATCTCTATCGCCGGGCGCTTCCAATCGATGCGTCCGTCTTCCTTCTTCAGCATCGGCGCGTAGCTGGCTTCCGCGTGGTTCTGAGGTTTTGGGGCGATACTTCCGGCGGCCAAACCGCACAAGGTCTCTGCCATGAGCGGTGCGCCGGACTCGGACATGCGCGCCGCGAGTTCGGGTGCAGTTTCTTTTGCGCCAATCTCGATTTCGCGCTGCAACAGGATTTCCCCAGTATCCATGCCCGCGTCGATGCGCATCGTCGTCACACCGGTTCGCGTCTCGCCGTTCACGATGGCCCAATTTATAGGCGCCGCGCCTCGGTACTTGGGGAGCAGGGAAGCGTGCAAATTGATCCAGCCAAGTTTCGGAACCGGCAGCAATCTTGCCGGGATAATTTGGCCGTAGGCGATGATCACCACGCAATCGGGAGCGAGTTTCTGCAGAAGCGTCTCGGCTTCGGGCGACCGTATCTTTTCCGGCTGATGGACCGGGAGATTCGCGGCTAGCGCTGCTTCCTTGACCGGCGAAAAGGAGATTTCCTGCCCACGTCCCCGCGGTCGGTCCGGCTGCGTGATTACACCAAGCACTTCAAATTCGGATTGTGCGAGAAGATGTTGGAGTGTGGGAACCGCGAAGGAGGGCGTGCCGCAAAAAACGATTCGCATCCTTAAACCTGCAATTCTCACCATGCCCGACCGTGGGAGTGAGTGTCTCTTGTACGGGCGCACCGTTTTTCTGGTGGTGTGCCCCACCCTCGGTTGGCGTTTGTTCTGACCGGGTCGGGGAAGGTGGAGGTCCAGCCGGCTCCGACAGTTACCACTCGCCCTGTTTCCTGAGTTTCTTGATTTTCCGCTTGATCAGGTCGCGCTTCAGCATGCTGAGGTGCTGCAAAAACAGGATTCCGTTGAGGTGATCGATTTCATGGCAAAACGCGCGCGCCAGTAGGTTTTCACCGCGAATTTCAAACGCCTCACCTTTAGCGTTCTGTGCCTTGATGGTCACAAATTGCGGCCGCAGCACGTATCCGCGGAACCCCGGAATTGACAGGCAGCCCTCTTCTTCCCGAACTTCGCCTTCCGCGTGAACAATCTCCGGATTCGCCAGCACGATCTTGGCTTCGGGATTCTTTCCCGCGGTTACGTCCACCACCGCGATCCGCACGCTCAATCCGATTTGCGGCGCCGCCAGTCCCACGCCCTGCGCCGCGTACATCGAGGCGAACATATCCTCGACGAGTTGCTCCAGCTCCGCGTCGAATTTCCTGATGGGCACGCCCGGCTTCTCCAGGATGGCGTCGCCGTACTTGACGATCGGATAGATCTTGCGCCCGGGAGACGGTGTTTGCAGCGTCTCGGTGGCCGCCGGGGCCCGTGCGTCAGAACTCGTCGATTTGTTGGACATAATTGTCGAAGTTCCGTCGCATCTCAGCGAGCGAGTCTCCCCCAAATTTTTGCAGAAAAGCATCCGCCAGCACAAGGGCAACCATGGCTTCCCCGGCCACCGCGCCGGCCGGCACCACGCACCAATCGGATCGCTCGTAGGCGGCCTTCACCGGTTCCTTAGTCACCATGTCCGTGGTGTGCAGCGGTTGGCGCAACGTCGAAATGGGTTTCAAATAGCCGCGCACGACCACGTCTTCGCCGTTGGTGATGCCACCTTCCAGTCCCCCAGCGCGGTTCGTCGAGCGCCGAAACCGCCTTACCGATTTTTCGTAAAAAATCTCATCCTGCACTTCGCTTCCGAAGGAGCCCGCCCCCGCCACGCCTCCTCCGATCTCCACCGCTTTCACCGCTTGCACGCTCATCAGTGCTTGCGCCAGCCGCCCATCCAGCTTCTCGTCCCATTGCGCATGACTGCCCAGCCCCACGGGAACATTGTGCGCGACAATTTCAAAAATCCCGCCCACGGTGTCGCCCGCCTTGAGCACTGCGTCAACTTCCGCTTTCATTTTTTCTTGTACGGCGGCGTTGATGCATCGCAACGGAGAATCCAGGTCTGCGCTCACCGCTTGAATCTTCTTCCAAGTGGCTGGTTTTTCCAGACGCACATGCCCCACCTGAATCGTGTGACTCGCGATCTCCGTGCCGAATTCGCGCAAAAGCAGTTTTGCAAAGGCGCCCGCCGCCACGCGTGCCGCGGTTTCGCGGGCGGAGGCTCGCTCCAAAACATAGCGCGCATCGTGGTAGTTGAATTTCTGCGACCCCGCAAGATCGGCATGGCCGGGGCGAGGTGCGACGAGCTTGCGCATGCCCGGATCTTCTTCCGCGGCCTCCACCGGTAGCACCTTCTCCCAATTGACCCAGTCGCGATTTTCAATCCGCAAGGCAATCGGCGCCCCGATCGTCTTCCCGTGGCGAACTCCGGCAAACACATCGGCAGTGTCCTTTTCGATCTTCTGCCGCCCGCCGCGTCCATAACCAAGCTGGCGGCGGCGCAACTGGTGATTGATAAACTTCACGTCAATAGGGAGTTGCGCGGGTAACCCAGAAATAAACGCCAGCAGCGCTTGACCGTGCGACTCACCCGCGGTGAAAAAGCGAAGCATCCGGTTCATTCCCGCGCGCAAATTCGCGCGCGATGGATTCAAAAACAACTGCAAAACAAACAGTGTAGCCGCCGCTGCGCTCTGCGTCCAGCGCGCCTCCCAGGCACGCAGCGATTTCGCAAACCGATTCACCGAGAGTAGATAATTGGCTGATTCCGCAGGCATTGGCCTTGTGCGACAACGTCGGGAGTTTTTGCAGGGAAAAAAAGACGTCAGAGAGGGCCGCGGCGGGGCCTCCGGCGGGGAGAATAGAGGGGAGTGCGGGGCGCCCGCACAGAGGGGCGCGCACGATTTCGATTGTAGCGGGGATTCAACTGGAATCCGGCTGAGGAGTAACAATAAACTGATACGCCAGTTTCTGAGCCAAATCGCAAAAACCGATGGAACAACTTCTGTAGTGGCTGCGCACCTGGCGATGAAAGAACACCAGGGTCAAGGTGAACGCCAGCACGCGAATCATGGTGAGCACGATCAACGCCTGACTGCGGCCCTGATGCACGGATGGTTTTTTGAGGTGGCCGTCGGTCGTGATGGTCTGAAACACTTCCGTGTCGATGACCCAACGACCGCGGCCTAACTGATGGACGAACACAGGTGGGATGATGCCCAACTCCAGGTCGCTGGCATAGAAGTTGGTGCTTTGTTCGACGACCATTTCTTTCTGCGGGCGCCTCCGCCCGGCATCGTTTAGGCCCACCCGTATTCGATTCTTCCGTTGAGCGCGGACCGTTTTGACTACCTGGACGCTGTGGTTGGCGGCGGGCCAATAGACTTCCGGAGCGTGCCAAAGCTGCAACTCATCCTGGTCCAGGGACTGTCGATGCGGTGCGGGCTCGGCGGTGAGGCGCTGTGCCTCGGCCAATAATTCGGGCTGGTTCTCTTTGAGATTGATGACCCAGTGCAAACCCAAA
>Ga0137363_10001434_pt1 | contig 13750 bp, 6 predicted proteins | sample MadtaG_FD_104800 | JGI IMG/M metagenome (GOLD analysis project Ga0137363, IMG submission 104800) | Vadose zone soil microbial communities from Angelo Coast Range Reserve, California, USA - Mad1_115_16 metaG | ecosystem: Environmental > Terrestrial > Soil > Vadose zone | place: USA: California...
AATGCGGCTGAAGGCGCGCATTTGGTTGAAGCGCATGATTTCAATCTCGGCGCTGCACTGCGCCAGTTTCTGGCGAATGATGGGATCTTCGGACGCGGGGCGGCCGTTACGCCGGATGGAGCGCGCCAGCTCGATGAGACGCGTGATGTAACGTTTAAAAATGAGATGCAGCCGCGCACCGTAGGAACCGCGCTCGTACATCAGAGTACTCATCGCCACGTTCCATCCGTCATTCACCTTGCCGAGGGCGTTTTCAATGGGAACGCGTACGTCGCGAAAGAACAACTCGTTGAATTCGGATTCGCCGGTCATTTGTCGCAAGGGACGGACTTCGACTCCGGGCGACTTCATATCCACCAGGAGGACGGTCAGGCCTTTGTGTTTGGCGGCAGTGGCGTCGGTGCGAACGACGAGTTCGCACCAGTCGCCCACCCAGCCGTAGCTGGTCCAGACTTTTTGCCCGTTCACGACGTAGTGATCGCCCTCGAGGCGGGCTTCGGTTTGCAGTCCCGCGAGATCGGAACCGGCGTTTGGCTCGGAGAAGCCCTGGCACCAGATTTCTTCGGCGCTCAGAATTTTCGGGATGTAGCGTTTTTTCTGTGCCTCCGTTCCGTAAGCAATGATGGTGGGCCCGATGAGTCCCAAGCCCAGTGAATTGGCCATGGGCGGCGCTTCAACGCGCGCCATCTCTTCCCAAAATATGGCTTGCTGCATCAGCGTGGCGCTGCGCCCGCCGTATTCCTTGGGCCACGAAACCGCGGCCCAGCGCCCTTCCTGGAGTTCTTGTTGCCAGGCGCGGAGATAGGGGAACGATTCTTCGATGGGCTTTTCGCGCCACTCTTCCCAGTCCTTGGGGACATAGGAGGCGAGCCAGGGGCGGAGTTCGTCGCGGAAGGCCAGCTCCTCAGTGGTCAAATTTAAATCCATAAACAAGACTCCTTTACTTCGTTGCGCCCCAACCGCACGTGGCTTTTTGTGGAGCCGTGACTTGTTCTCCAGCGAAAAGTCGATAACGCTACGAGAAGCCGCTGCCCCAAGTTCGCACCGACGCTGCGGAATCGCCATTGCGCTCCCAGTGCACCCGCACGAACTTCGCCGCAGTTCCGAATTCGAGAAACCGATCGGAAGCCCCTCAGTGTGGATTAAGCCGCGAAAGCGGATCGCGGCACGGGAATCCGAAATCGCACTCTTCCTTGAGCGCGTCAAACGGGCGTAGGTACCGGCTTGGATGAAATTTGAAAAACGCTGGCGCGGCAGGAACTATTGCCTTTTGTAAGGTGATGAAAATGTTGAATTCCGGCCCCAGCGCTGCGGCGGCATTGTCGAGGTCGCTCGCGTCGACGTTATGCCAAGTTCCCGTATCCAGCCGGTTGATGAGGGTCTCGACGCCGGCAATGGTTTCCGCCGGTGTGAAGGCACAGTGTCCCGCGCGATCGACAAACGTGCGTCTCAGGAATTCTCCGTTACCCGCTTCATCGACAACTTCCTTGTAGGCGCTTTCGTTCTGAACCATCACCAGGCCATCGCCTTTAGTATGCATTGTCAGGACAGGGATGTGAATTTCGCCGTCGAAAATAATATTTCTTTCGAGGTACTTAACGGCCTCGGGATCAGCGCTGATTCGCGACGTCTCGTTCAGCGTTTTGAGATCGGCGTCAAGGTCAAGGCCGGCCTGCTGATAAAGCGCGCTAACCTGGTCGCGGCCGATCGAATTATTCAACTGCACGCGGTAGTCGACTCCCTTGTTCCAGGAGACATTGCCCTGCGCGCGGGCCTCGAGCTCCGCGCGAAACGCAAAGACAAATGGAAAGTCAACTTGTTGATTCCACAGAAATTGGTTCGTCTCCTGTCCCGCAAAATCGGTTGGAGCCGGCTCCGGCGACAACGGAACGAACCAGCCCGGCAAGTCGGCCAGCGCCCCGGCAAGAGCTATCCGCGCTCGGCCCTGAGGCGTGGCCTGGGCTTCCGCCAGTAGACCTTCGGCGAGTTCGAGATTTGCCACGGGGTTGGCGATATTGACGATCTGGAGCCCCGTCCCTGGTGCGAGCAGCGTTTTGAAAGCAAACTCGGAATCTAGAGCAGTGTTCCATGTTGCGACGCCCCCGGAAAGGACACCACACATGGGCAGAGCGGCGTCAAAGGCCTCCGGATAACGCTGGATGAGGCCGGCGGTGATGATTCCGCCGAGCGAGTGCCCCCAGGCGATGGTCCGTTTCGGATGGCCGACCATTTTCTTGAACTTGTCGAGAACGGCGATCTGATCGGGCAGGGCTTCATGAATGGCCCATCCAGTCGTGGCGTAGGAAGAGCCGGCCAAGGCGTAGCCGCTGGAGAGCATGAATAATTGCGTGAGGGGATCTCCGACATCCAGCGCCGGGTTGGCGGCGCCGGGGATGACGTAGCCGTGACTGTAGAGAAATAGAGTGCCGTTCCAATTTGCCGGGACCTCCATTAAATAGGTGGCCCCGTCCGGCAGGCTTCCCTTAATCGTAGTAATACCTGCCTGCGCCCAGGTGCTGCTCGCAATCGCAAGAAGCAGGGTCGCCACGGACGCCAAGAAAGGAACAACCCGTTTTATTCTCTGCCACATATCGGTTTCCTCCCACTCACAAGCTTTGGAAAATCATGTGTCCCTCATGTGTTAGTAGCGGGATCCGTGCGGACGCCGCCGCGAGCCATCGTTTTGGGAGCTAGAACGTAAGCCGCAAGCCGAGCTGGACTTCACGCTTGGGGAAAGCGGCTGTGAACCCTAGGGGCGTGCTCGGTGAAACGACCGTCCCGTCGCTGAGGACCGTGCCGGGTTTTATCCCATGCACGCTGAATGGCGGAGCGAAGGCGGCGCCGACGATATTGTTGACGCTGGCGTAGTTGGTGCGGTTGGCAAGGTTAAAAGCCTCCGCGGTGAATTGGAGGGCTGCCTTCTCCCCCAGTTTGAAAGAGCGGCCGAGGCGCATGTCGAACTCGTAGTAGTCGGGGCCAAGTCCGGTGTTGCGGCCGGCGCTGGGCGGCCGGTCGTTGGTGAAATGTCCGTCACCATTGATGTCCGCGCCCGCAAGAAGATTAAAGGGATGGCCGCTGTTGAAATTGAAAATGGGCGAAAGTTGGAAGCCGCCCAGAATGCGGGAATGTTCCCAAGGACTTTCAACGACCCCAGCGATGACGACCTTGTTGCGCTGGTCAAAATCGGAGAGAGAGCGATCACACTTCAGACACGTCGCGTTAAAGGGAGAATAGTCGCTGTTGAAGTCCGTGGAGTTGTCCACAGCTCTGCTATAGGTGTAATTCGCCATCACGGTGAAATGATTCGAGAAGCGTTTTTTGAGTTCGAGAATGCCGCCCTGATAGAGCGCGGCCGCCGCCGAACTGTAGACGTTGTTCTGCAGAATCGTGTGAGTGGGATCGGCAAAGCACAAGCCGGGATTGGCTGCGCACGCCCGCGCTCCCCAATCCTGGAACGGCAGACCATTGGTTGGAAGGTTGTTTGCGCCATTGCCTGGTTGACCGCAGGCCGCGACGCCAGCAGTCGGGCAGATGGGCGCGCCCGGCAACAGGTTGGTGTCGAGCGCGACGGGAAGATGAGTGGTATGCACATAGATGTAGCTGGCGGACAGCGAAAACCCCGCGCCTAGCGCGCGCTCGACACCGAGCGAGGCTTGCTGCGACATCGGACTCGCATAACCCGGCTGGCCTGCGAACAGCACGGTTCCTGGCGGAAGGGGCCCGGTATTGGAAACAGTGAGCCCGAACTGCGCAATGTCTGCCGGAGTGAGGCAGGCAAATTGTCCCGCAGGCGGCGTGCCGCAGCCGATGATGCTGTTCTGAACGGGATTTGTTGTAAGCCCTTCAGCAAAGAGCGTCCGGAAAATTTCAGGCGAGCTTGTTACTGGGTGCGCCGGATTGCCGGTAGCCGCGCCGAGGATCGAAACAAGAGTGTTGGCGATAATGCGTTTGCCGTTTACGTTGCCGAGCACTTGGACGACCCCGGGAATTTGCGCGTAAATCGGCGAATAGAAAATACCGTAACCCCCACGGATGACCGTTTTGTGATCGTTGAAGGGATCCCAGGAAAAGGAAACGCGGGGGCCAAAATTTTTCTTGGGAGTATGCAAAGGCCCGTACTGCGAATCCAGTTCGTAACGCAGGCCGTAGTTCACTGTGAAGTTGGGGCGGACCTGCCAGGTGTCCTGCAGATAAAGCGCCGTGAAGGGACGAGTCTGCACATATTTCGGATTCCCAAAACCCTGTTCATAGAACGCCGGCAACCCGAGACTCCACGACTGCAGTGTGCTTATGCTCGATTCCGCGGAATTGACGCCGCACGCCGCCGGGGCTTCCAGACACAGACTGACCAACGCGCCTGGAAGTTCGAGGAACTCAAAACGGCCGGCGAAGAAGGTCTGCGAAGTGGTGTTGTTGCCGCGAATCAGTTCCTCGAATCCCGTCTTAATCGTATGGTGCCCGCGAATGACGCTGAAGTTGTCGCCGAATTCATAACGGCGGCCAGTGGTGCGGCTCGGAAGAAAAATGCCGCGGCCGAAGAAACCGAAGCCCTCGACGTCGAGGCCCGGGCCGCCGAGGTCATTGGTGTCAACATTGAATTGGTACAAGTTCCACTGCAAGCGAACCTCGTTTTGCGTTGTGGGGCTGAATTGATGAAACCAGGAGCCTTGCACGGTGCTATCCCAAGCGAGTTCGGAAGTACCGCGGGAAAAGGCCGTCAAAGCCTGTACATCCGGATCTTTTTCTGTGAGGTGCGCGAAGTTGTAGCGGAGAAAAGCCTGATCGCTGTCGCTGAAGCGGTGATCGAGACGGGCGGAAAAATTGTTCGCGCGGGTCGGAAACGGAAACAATCCCCCATTCGTCTCGAATTGATTGACGATATAGGGATCCAATGCTCTTTTAATCCCGGGAATAAAAGGGTTGGGACCAGGCGATGGATTCACCGTAAGGAGGCTCTGCAGCGCAAAAGCGCATGTTGGCGCGGGCAGAATAAGAGGAATTGACAGAGGATTCGCCGGATTCGTCGTGAGGCACGGAACCTGATTCGTGGCTGGCTGCGCTGCCAGATTCGCGATAATCCCCTGCTGTATCTTGGTAGGAGCAAAAATACTGCTGCTCGTCAGCAAGGGAACCGACTTCTGCGCATCGGCTCGCAAACCTTCATAGGCTACAAACAGGAACGTCTTATCTTTCTTGATTGGGAATCCTACATTGCCGCCGAATTGCTGCCGGTTGAGGGAATTCTTGATCGGCGAGCCCTGGGCGGTGAGAGAGAATGCACCGCCGGGTTGCAATGCCTGGGTGAAAGCAAACGGGTCGCGAGCATCCATGGCGTCGTTGCGGAAGAAGCCGAAGAGACCGCCGTGCAGTTCGTTGGTGCCCGACTTGGAAACGATATTGATAGTGGCGCCGCTCGCACCGCCCAGTTCCGCGGTGTAGTTGCTCCGGTTGATCTGGAATTCCTGGACGGCGTCCTGGCCCAGGTTCAGGCGCACGCCCCCGGCATCGTCGTTCGCTTCTCCTCCGTCCACTGTGACGCTGTTGCCCCGGCCATTGCTTCCATAAAACGAAAGCCCGCTCTGCGGGGTTTGCTTGACGCGGAAGTCCGCATTATCCGCAATCGTGTTTGAATTGCTCACTCCCGGCACCAACAAAGTAAATGTCAGGTAGTCGCGGCGGCTGATGGGCAGGTCCGCGATATATTGCTGCACCAGGGTGTCCGCCTGGCTCCCTCTCGAAGTCTCCACGACCGGCAATTCACCCGTTACTTCCACCTGCGCGGTGGCCGTCGCCACTTGCAGGCGGAAATCCAGAATCAGCGTCTGCCCAACGTTGAGGACCACGCCTTTACGGACCTCCGTCTGGAATCCGGATGTCTGCACGGTTACGTTGTAAGAGGATGGCGGTAGCCCTGTCAGGCGAAACTCGCCATCCGTCTCCGTGACTACGGCGCGCCGAACTCCTTTTTCGGCGTCTTCGACCGTCACGGTGGCTTTCGGAACTGTCCCTCCAGTGGGGTCCGTCACCGTACCGCGTATCTCTCCCGATGTGCCCGTGCCCTGTGCGCGGGCCACGGGGTTTGCGGGCAGCAAGCATGTCAACGATAGAAATGTGCCAGCAAGTAGAGTTGCCCTCATAAGTCCTCCTGGTTCAACGAACGGATCACAGAACTTTTGCTGAATCGGACCAACTACGCCCTGCTCCCTGGACCGAGTGTCCTGCTGAGACTGCCACGACCACTATTGCCGGACTCGCTGCCGGTTAATCCCAGGTTTGGAGATTTGCATGGAGGTACTCCAGGAGACTGTGCGTCATCCTTCAGGTATTCACGGACCCCATGCCCCGACGGATGCATCGAAAATTATGATTGTCCGTATCACATAATATTGACTAACGTCAAGACGAATCCTCAGGCATTCAGCAAGAGGGATCAGCAGGGCCTTGGATTGCACTACTTTGCGGAATCCCGGATGTGTGTCAGGCGACCTTAATGGAGAGGTAGCGGCCCTGGGACGGGGCTCGGCAAGTTCAAGCAAACTGGGATTAGATCAGCGGGGCACGAGTACGATCCGGCCGGAGACCTGCCCTTGCCGAAGTTGCTCGAGGACTTCGTTAACTTGGGCCAACGGCCGGATAGCCGTCTGGCATCGGACTTTTCCTGCCGCACCCAAGGCCAGGACTTCCCGCAAGTCCTCCCGCGTGCCAACCGAGGAAGCCTGGATGTGCACTTCCGTTGCAGCCATCATGATGGGCGGAAAGCAGATGGGCTCTCGAGGCAAGCCCACAACAAGAAGCGTCCCGGTGGGCCTGATGCAGGGAAAGGCCGTGTCATAAGCTTTCTTCGATGCGGACGTGACCAGAGCCGTGTGTACACCACCCGCGCGCCGCAATTCTTTGACGACATTTACTGTTGATGCGTTTAGCGTGGCGGATGCACCAAGCGTTTTGGCATGCGCGAGTTTTTCGTCGGACACATCAATGGCTGTCACGATCGCTCCCAGACCGGCCCCAATTTGCACGGCCAAGTGACCCAAGCCACCGACACCGAACACCGCCAAACGCCGGCCTGGTTGGATTTTGGCGTGTTTTAGGGCGCGATAAGCCGTGACTCCCGCGCAGAAAAGCGGCGCGGCGTCGACGGAGGAAAGTTCGTTGGGAATTTTAGTGGCATGGCTCGCGGGAACTTTAACGAACTCTGCGTATCCGCCGTCGACGGTAACGCCAGTGATTTTTTGTTTGGTGCAGAGATTCTCGTTGCCCTCACGGCAGAAATCGCATTCGCCACAGGTCCAGTATACCCACGGAACGCCAACGTGGTCGCCGACTTCCAAGTGCTTGACGGACGCGCCTTTTTCCACGACGCGGCCCGCGATTTCGTGCCCGAGAATCAACGGCCTCCTGGTAATAGGCACGAGCTGCGGCCAATCGCCATCAGCCACGTGCAAATCCGAATGGCACACGCCGCACGCTTCAACTTCGATAAGCACTTCGTGCGTCTCGGGTTGCGGTTGCTCGACGTCTTCGATGGTCAGCGGTGTTTTGAACTCGTGCAGGATGGCGGCTTTCATCGTGCCCAGCCCAACGAATTGGGAAAACGTGACTCAGCAGCTTTGCACAAAGAATTGGAACTCCTTCGACCTTTATACCGTCAGCAGGGAATCCATCGCACTATTTACGGCTTTGCGCCACGCAAGAAAAACTCAACAGCATTTCTCACCCGTTCAGTAAGTTTGTGAGGTCCGGTCAAATCGACGGCCCACTGCCGCACGACGGTATTGAAAAGCCCCTCCATAAATTCAGCCAGGTGTACGACCGGAAAATCGCGCGTGATCTCGCCATTTTTTTGGCCCTCCGCGATAATTTGGCGGAGAAGGCTGACCGTCGCCGCCTCCGCCCCTCGTAGCTCCGGCGAGCGTACCGGGTCCATCGCGCCGGCAAGAATCACCGCCTGCCAAAGCGGTCGTCCCACTTCCGTCGTGTTTCCCAGAGTTTCGTAAAACCGCCGCAAGCGTTGTTCGGTGGTTGCTTTGGTGGACAGCTCGGACTTGAGACTTTCCGCTTGGCGAGCAAAGGCGCGGCGCCCCACTTCGCGCAAAACCGCATCTTTGCTTGGGAAATAGCGGAAAAACGTAGGCTGGCTGATTTCCAATGTGTGCACGATGTCGTCGATGCGCGTGTTCTCGTAGCCGCGCTGCCGAAACAGATGCAGCGCCGTTTCGACGATCTGCTGGCGAAGCCGCGCCTTCTTGCGTTCACGAAGACCCGCGGTCGGCTCCTTCCGGGAGTTCAGATGGCCGCGCCTTCTCTTCGCAGTCTCTCCGCCGTCGTCGTTCCCATGCGAAGAGGAGGGCGATCGTCTCGCTGCAATTTTTGCGCGACGCATGAAAAAGTCCTCCATGATGGAGCGCCGCGCTGGGGGGCGGCATTCATCCCATTATGTTAGTCGCGCCAACATTATAGTGACTAACGCAAAGTTGCAAGCCCTGCCTGTACGGGAAGAATAAAGAAGAATAGCTTTCGATGAATGCCTCGAGGCTCTCGGCCACGTGTTCTAAGGCACTTGAAAAGAAGAAAGCAGCTTTGTGCTGATGTGAAGGCATCATAGAATTCGCCTTGGGAAGTGCGAGTGGATTTCTGATTATGGCGCGCGCATTTGGATTTATCTGCAGGGCCTCGCTGGCAAGCATGTGCCTCCTGTCCACACTTTCCGGTCAAACCGCGCAGCATCCAAGCGAGTCTGCTAACGGCCTCGTTGAGCAGTTCGAGAGCACGACGATATTCTGGAAACAATTTGAGGTGGCCAAGAAGATTGTCGCGCTTCACGATAAGAGTGTGCTTCAAGACCTCGAACCCTGGCTTAGCAACGAGGACATGCGCCTGAGAGGCAACGCGGCGTTCATTTTCGCAAGTCTTGGCGATGATCGCGGTTTTCAGGTTATCAAGCTTATTCTGGAAGACCGCTCGCCTAAGCGTGCAGTGGTCGAGATCGACAGCACAGGCAGCCCGAGCCCAGGGCTGCAAGTTCGCGACGACCGTTATTACGCCGTGCACCTTTTTGGCGATCTGAGGGACTCGCGAGCAGTTCCCATTCTGGTTCCCTTATTAAAAGACGAAGAGGTCAATTCGATTGTTCCTTGGTCCTTGGGAGAAATTGGAGACAAATCAGCGATTCCTCCTTTGATTGAAACGCTAGGGGACAACAGTCCGGATATGCGAGTCCTAGCTATCTACGCTCTTGAAAAACTCAAGGCTAAGGAAGCATTGCCGCAACTTCGCGCTTTACTCGATGATGATGAAAAGATTCACTTCGATAGCCTCGGCACGGTTGCCGAAGCAGCTAGGGCGGCGATAGCCACGTTAAGAGAAATTCCGCGATAGGTCTCGATAAAGTCGCATAATCGGAAAATGAGAATCAAGTTTCCGGTTACCGCGCTTACCAGATGGAGTTGACAGGCAGAGCGATACCTGCGATCCAAGACCACCCACGCGACACCGCAATTTCAATGATAGACCGCCTCATCGAATAGCGTTTTCAAGTCGCGGCCGCTCGCCTTTTCCATTGCCCTCTCGAAATCGCTGGAGTCCACAAGTCGGCGCGCGTTGCCGGACGTGTACAAACCGATCCCACGCCAGAAAATCTCGTCGCCCAGCTCCGTCCTCAGTCGCTCCAAGAATAAAGCACCTTTTACGTACGGGATTGGTCCCAACGCCTCATGTGCATCCTTCCACTTTTCCCAATGCAACGGACGATCTTTTCCTTCCTCGCGCAATTTCTTCATCCGGCCCTGCAATTCCACGATTTTCTGGTTGTACGCCGCGCGCCCCTGGTGCTTTTCGATATAGGCATTGGACATGAACTCCGCGAACCCTTCGTTTAGCCAGAAATCGGACCACGACCGGATCCCCACGGTGACGCCCCACCACTGGTGAGCCAGCTCATGCGCCATCAATTGCACGTCATCTTTGTCTACCAGATCGCTAAGGTCATCTTGCGACAGGAGCGCCATACCCGCGGCCTCTTGTCCCATGCTCGGCCCCGGCAGGAACGCTTGTGTGTAGTGCGAATTCATCGGGTCGATCGACGCGGCCGATCGCAGAAACGCGTAAGCATCCGCCGTTTTGGCGAACGCCACGTTATTTGCGCCCATTCTCTGCGCGTAAATCGAATACCTGCCATCCATCGCGACCTCTAGCCGCGCAATGGCAAAGCTGAGCAAGTACGTTTGCACCGGATCGTTTTGCTCAAAAACAAAGTGATGGCCATCATCTCCGACCCACTCTTTTCCCGGGCGCCCTGGTCCTACGGCCCAGAATCCCCTCGCTCCCTGGGGCAAGTGTTTGAACGGAACTACAATCTCCAGTTGAAGTGTGGCGCGCTGGCCAGGGGAATTGTCGCAGACCATCCACGTTTCGCAGTAAAACGCCGTCGCCAGCCCCGCGTTGCCCTCAAACCATTTGATGCCTCGTCCTGCAGCCGCCTCAAATTTGAACCGGACACTGTGTCTGCCGACGGAAAGCACGCGCACGGTCACCAACTGTTCGGCCACCGTCACCGCCCCCTTAGCAGCCTTCGAAGCGACGATGTGTAAGCCTGCTTGCTTCTGCCACGCGACTTCACCAGCATTGGCTTGAAATTCGATCGTCTCGTCCCCCAACAACACGTGACGCTCGAAATCAGGTACCAGCTTCACGGAGTAGTGAGTGGATTGCGCCATCGCTCCCACGGGGGACAAGGCGCATAGAACGCTGCATAAAGAAGTTCTGTATAACCGATTACGAAGAGACATGCGCGACAGTATATCGCCGAGAGGACAAGCGAAACCGGGTGCCCTGTCTGAATGCTCTTAACGGGCCGTAAGACGCGTCCAGATGATTGTGAGGGCACGTGTGGAAACCACTTCTTCGGTAAGCGCTGCCGGGACTTTGGCCATGACTTCAGGGACTCGTCCAAACTTATGCGCGGAACAGCCTCGAGTCTTCGTACCCAACGCACCCTGAAGGCCATCCCATACTTGCAAAGCTCATAGAAAACTACTCCCGACGCCATGCGTCTATATGACGCACAAAGATATGGGCGAAGCTTTGTTGAAGGACGGAGAGGCGCTAGCAATTATAGGGCGAATTCACGATAGCAAGACACTGGTCGGACGGGCTCGGGTTATCATTGCGGGGTTCAGTCAAACATTCAGCCTCGGCCGATCGCCATGGAACGACCGATTTGATGGTGACAAGGTGATCAAAGGGAAATGGCGATTCAAACTGCGCTCAAAAGGCAGGTGACTATGCCCCCCGGGAGGCTCGGCCACAAAAACTGTCTCAAAAACATGGGTTCACTCCATCAAGTACACCTTGAACTGAAACCGTGGTGGGTGAACCCCTGGTTGAGACAAAATAAAATCTGGACGACTGATCGCGGGTAGCGTAGCTTCCGGATCGCCGACCGTTCGGGAACTGGTCGGTGTGACTCTGAGGAACAACCACGTTTCATTCGTATCTGAGCGCCACAATCGGGTCGACGCGCATGGCTCGCCGGGAGGGCGGGTAAGCGGCAAGCAGGGCGATAGCCAAAAACAAGAGGGAGACCCCGACGAAGGAGACGCCATCGACAGTATGGAGTCCAAAGAGGATGCCGCGCAGGAGATAAGAGGCTCCAACAGCGAGAACCATTCCGACAATCAATCCAAAGAGTACGGGGCGCGTACTTTCGCGCAACACCAGTCCGAGCACGTCGCGCTTTTGGGCGCCAACAGCCATGCGGATGCCGATTTCGCGCGTTCGGAGAACGACAATATAGCTGACCGTACCCCAGATCCCCATCGCGGCAAGCAGAAGCCCGAACAAGCTCACCGTGGTCGCAACTGCGGCTGCAAAGGCGGACCCAAGAAAAGGCGGTGTCTGGCGCAGCATTTCCTCCAGCGTTGAAGTGGATGACACCAGGTCAGGATCGACCGATAACACCACGGAGTCAATCGCGCGGGTGACCGGCGCCGGATCGGATTCTGTCCGGATGAGGATCGGATAATCTGGTAGGCGCTCCTCGGGCAATGGCAGGTAGACCCGCGCGGCGTCGCTGCCATCAAGTTCAACGCCGCGCGTGTCGCCGGCGAGTCCGATGACCTGCCACGTTGGCCCATCGGGAAGGAGTTCGCTCTTCGAGTGGAACTGCTCTTCGGTGCCCAAACGCAGGCTGCGGCCGATCGGGTCCCGGCCCGGCCAGAGCCGTCTCGACGCTGATTCGCTCACAATGACTGAGCGCTCAGGCTGGCCGATCTCCGGTTGAAAGCCGTTGCCGAGCAGCAGTGGAATGCCGAGGGTTCGGAAGTAGTTTGGCTGAACCCAAGTGTAATAGATATTGCCCTGCATGTTCCTGGACGAGGGCTTTTCTCCATTGAGCGAGACGGCGGCTGCTCGAACACTGTTGTCGTCGGGCGCGCGAGCGCTGGTGATGGCTGCAACTCCGGGCAGCACAGCGACGCGAGTGCGAAGTTCCCGGATAAGGGCAAGTCTCCGCTCCTCGCTATAGGTCGCCCCTTCGGGGAACCGAAAATCGAGATCGACAACGTGTTTGCCGTCGTAGCCGGTAGGCATCCCAAGGGTGTGAAGCGAACTGCGAATCAACATGCTTCCGGCAATCATGAGCACCAGTGAAACGGCAACCTGCGAGGCGATGAGCAGGTCACGAAGGCGGCGGCTGCGAACTGGTGAACTTCCCACGCTTCCCTTAATTGCCGAGAAGAGCGCGGAGCGGGAGCTTTCCAGCGCCGGAGCGAGGCCGAACAGTAGCCCTGCGAACACGGAAATTGCCAGGACATAGCCAAAAACTTCAAGGTCGGGCGTTACGTGGAGAACAATCGTGCCAACCTCGACGGGAAAGGCTTGCATGAACATTGTCGCCCCCGCCTTCAGAATGGCCCAGGTGCAAGGCAGCGCGATCAGTCCGGCTAGCAGGCCGAGCAACGCGCTCTCCGTCAGCAATTGCCGTATGAGACGCCCCCGGCTGGCCCCTAGCGACAACCGCATGCTCAGTTCGCTTTGGCGGGTTGTAGCCCGCGCGAGTTGAAGACTAGCGACATTGGCGCATGCGATGACCAGCACCATGCCAGCAGCGATCATGATGAGCAGAACGGTGAACCTTAGTGCGCCGGGCAGCTTGCCGGGCAATGGGGAGCCTGGCGAGAGTAGTGCAGTAGCGGGTCTGCTCAACTCCGAGTTCGGATCGTGCAGACTGCGGAGGTGAGAGGTAAGCAGGGTAATTTCCGCCTGCGCCTGACGCATGTCGATGCCGGGCGCGAGCCGACCGAACACGCGCAAGCGCCGGTTTTCGCGGTCATGAAGGGAGTTGGAGTCCGGATGAACCAGCGGCTCAAGGCTGAGCGGAAGCCAAAAATCCGGCACGGCCACGTTGGTGCCGACGAAGTCATGAGACGTAATTCCGACGATGGTAAACGGCGCGCCATTTAAGCGGATGGTTTTGCCGAGCACCGTGGGATCGCCGGCAAAGCGCCTCTGCCAATAGTTCTCGCTGATAAGAACCGAAGGCGAAGCCGCCAGCTCGGAAGAAGATATGGATTCGAACGTGCGCCCGCGCAAGGGCGACACTCCGAGAACCGAGAAGTAGTTTTCCGAAACCATGAAGGTGCCGGCGAACTCGGCATTGCTGGCGGCGGGAGGCAGCAGCCCCAATCTTCCGAGGAGAGTGCCAGCCGCGGCGGTGCGTTCGCTGATGATGCCGCCCGCGTCCGTGAGAGTC
>Ga0137363_10001445_pt1 | contig 13704 bp, 10 predicted proteins | sample MadtaG_FD_104800 | JGI IMG/M metagenome (GOLD analysis project Ga0137363, IMG submission 104800) | Vadose zone soil microbial communities from Angelo Coast Range Reserve, California, USA - Mad1_115_16 metaG | ecosystem: Environmental > Terrestrial > Soil > Vadose zone | place: USA: California...
AGGACCGTTCGAACGACATCCATTCCGATGCCACGGCCAGAAACCTCTGTTACTTCAGAAGCGGTGCTGAACCCCGATTCAAAAATAAGATTGAGAGCTTCCTGATCAGTGAGGCGCTTGGCCTCTTCGGGTTTCAGGATTCCCTTTTCGACGGCACGGGCGCGCAATTGAACGGGATCCATGCCGCGGCCGTCGTCGCGAATCTCGATCACGACCTGAGTGCCCTGGTGATAAGCGTTGAGATAGACGGTGCCACGAGCAGGCTTTCCCACAGTGAGGCGCTCGTCGGCCGGCTCGATGCCGTGATCAACGGAGTTGCGGACGAGATGCATCAGCGGTTCGGCAAGGGAGTCGAGAATGCCCTTGTCAAGATCGGTGTTCTGACCGGATAGCTCGAGAGCCACGTCCTTGCCACACTGCTTGGCGACGTCGCGGACGACGCGAGGGAAACGGCGGTAAAGCTGCTCGACGGGGACCATGCGGATTTTCAAAACGCACTTGTGCAACTCATCCAGAATGCGGGCCTGAAATGCCATGGCGTCGGCAAGCTTGGCGCGCAAGGGATCGCGGGCATGCTTCTGATCAAATTCGGTGAGCGTGCGATTGAGCATCGACTTTCCGATGATCAATTCGCCGACAAGATTCATGACGGCATCGATACGGGTGGCGTCGACGCGGAGCGTGCTTTCGGCGACGGCGGTTACAGCAGAACCGGAAGCGCTGGGACTGATTGCCGGGCCGCCTTCGTTGGTATCGGCGGCCCCAGCGGCTAATTTCGCCGCCTGCGCCTCTAACAAGTCGCCGAGCAATTCATGTTCGGGTGTTTCCGCGGTCGCGGCACGTTCGAGGCGCACATCGGAAACAATCGAAGGAATGTGGCAACGCTGAAGAAGCCGCTCCTCCGGTTGGAAGCTCGCCAGGGCGGCTTCGACAATTTCCACGGTGGCGGCGGTGACATTGTCTTCCGGCCGCAAAGCGATGACGGTGCCGCTCCCGTGAAGAACGTTTCGAATGAGTTGGAAAGCAGCGGCGCGCATCAGGCTGTTGGGATCGATACGAAGGGCGACGTTATAAACGATCTCGCCGCGATGCACGGCTTCCGAAATCATGAGCTGTTCGTATTCCGTCCAGGCAAATTGCGCGGGCAATTGAAGGGGCGCAGAGTCTGCCAGTTTCGCGGCAGCGGGCGCCTCGAGCAATTTGCGAATCATGGCGTGGAGCACTGGCACCGCGGGCGGTTCCGTCTTCCGCTGAAAGGCGGCGAGCATAGAGCCAAAACTATCCGCCGCGGTGAGGACCAACTGCGCGAGGTCCGCCCCGGGGGCCTGGACAATCTCCGGAGTAAGCACATCCTCGAGCTCGTGCGCCAGCTCACTCAGCTTGTTGAATCCGCAAGCTGCGGAATCACCCTTCAAGGTGTGCACGGCGCGGCGAATACGGCGAATGACTTCCTCATCCGAAGGACGAGCTTCGAGCTCGAGCCCCGCTTCGTTGAGGGACTGGAGGATCTCGTTGGCGCTCTCAAAGAAGAGAGCGCGCAACTCACCGCCGCGATCCTCGGGAGAACGACTCACGTAGTGACCTCGTTACGCTGGTAAGCGGTGCCGTTGTTCTCGTGAACCATGCGGAACTTCTGTGACAAACCGAACAGACTCTCCGCATGCCCAACAAAGAGATATCCCGCGGGATTCAAGCAGTGCCAAAACTTTTCAATCAAGCGCTTTTGCTCGGCTTCATCAAAATAAATCATGACGTTGCGGCAGAGGATAATGTCATTACGGCGAGGCAAGAACTCGGTTTTCAAGTTGTGAAAGTCGAACTGGACGAGTTCTTTGAGTTGGGCCTTGACCTTGTACTTATCACCGGCTTTTTCGAAATAGCGGAGCCGACAGGTGTAATCCACGGGTTCCATCTGTTGCTCGGTGTACAAGCCTTCCTGGCCGGTGCGAAGACTGGCATAGCTGATGTCCGAAGCGACGATTTCGACTTTCCATGGAGGAGGTATGAGCGGCTTGGGCGACGGCATATCGAATGGAAGCGGATTCCGCAGGTAGTAGTACGCGAGCGCATCGCAGATTAAAATGGCGATGGTGTAAGGCTCCTGGCCAGCGGAGCAGCCAGCGCTCCAAACGCGGAGGGTGTAATCGCGGCGCTCCTGCTTGCGGCGCAGAATTTCCTCGAGAACGGATTTTTGGAGGAGATCGAGCTGCGGGCGATTGCGGAAGAAACTCGTTTCGTTAACGGTGAGATTTTCAAGCAGGAGAGCAAGCTCAGCGCGTCCTTCCCTGCTGGTAAGCAAGCGGTAGTAGGCATAGAAGGAGTCGAGCTGGCAGGCTTTCAGACGACGCTGCAAGCGGTCTTTCAGGAAGTGAGAACGGCGCTCATCAAAGAACATGCCACATTCCTGATAGACCAACGTCTGGAGGAGCTTCAGCTCTGCTTCGGTGAGTTGGACCTGGGCAGTAATCGTTCCCATTGTGTTTTCGTGAAGCGGACCCCGAAGTCCGGTGCTCTTAGCGACAAGCCGGAAAAGATATTACCTTGCGGTAGCGACGGGTTCCACTGCCTCCTCGAGTCGTTTGAACTCCGGGCGATGCAAGAGTTTCGAGATGTCCAGCAGAATAATGAGGCGTCCCTTCAGTTTGCCGACGCCAGTGACGTATCCGGATTCGCCTTCCGCAAAGACACTGCCCGGGGCTTCGATCTCGGAGGGCGGAATCTTCAGGACTTCCGAAGCCGCGTTAACGATGAGTCCGATCAACTTGTTGTCAAGCTCAACGACGAGGATACGATTCCTCTTATCGTTCTGAATCTCGGTCTGGCCGAACCGCTTGCGAAGATCCATCACGGGGATGATTTTGCCGCGAAGGTTGATCACGCCTTCGATCAGATCGGGAGCGCTTGGGACCGAGGTAATCTCCGGCACGCGCACAATTTCGCGCACGGCACCGATGCGAACGCCGTACGTTTCATTGCCGATGCGAAAACCGACGACTTGAAGGTCTTTTTCCATCGACAGGTCTCCGACCCTCTTAGGAACGAACCATTTCGGCGTATTCGGACTCTTGCGAACGGTCTGACTCCGCACGACGCTTGCCGCCGTATGATTCTCCGCGGCGCGGGCGCTTCTGGTTGGCGCGGTCAAGAACAAAGCGGTCCATGCTGTCGAGCAAATTGCGCGAAAGCTTGAGCATCTGTTCAGCGGCGGCGGAAAGCTCCGTCGAACTGGAAGCGGACTGCTGTACCAGCTCGCGCATCTTATCCATAGCGCGGACGACGGCCTGAGCGCCGGAAGCCTGTTCTTCGACGGCGGAATTGATTTCCTGCGTAATTTCGGTGAGGCGGCTGGTGGCTTTGGCGATTTGCGAAGAGCCAACAGATTGTTCGTTGGTGGCGGCGCCGATTTCCTGGGAGAACTTGTAGACTTCGGTGACAACGTTGGAGATCTTGTGAAGAGCGGAGCCGAGATCGTTTCCGAGGGTCAACCCTTCCTCGACGATGCGCGTGCTGCGCTCCATGTTTTCGACGGCCTGGCGAGCTTCACGCTGGATGCTCTGAATCAGGTCGGCAATTTCCTTGGTGGATTGGGTGGATTTTTCGGCGAGCTTGCGAACTTCGTCAGCGACGACGGCAAAGCCAAGGCCGTGTTCGCCGGCGCGGGCTGCTTCGATGGCGGCGTTGAGCGCCAGCAGGTTGGTCTGTTCGGCGAGGTCATCGATGACTTCGATGATCTTGCCAATGTCGTCGGCGCGATGACCGAGAATGTTGATAATTTCCGCGGAGGACTGGATGGCCTGGTTGGTGCGGTTAAGGCCATCGGTGGCCTTTTCCATTGTCTGGATGCCAGTGACGACTTCTTCGCGCGAGCGGTTGGCGATATCGAGCAAGACCTTGGCGGTATCGGCGACGCGCTGAATGGAAGTGACCATCTGATCGATGGAGGCGGAAGTTTCCGCGACGCTGGAGGCCTGGACTTGTGTGTTCTTCACAACGTTTTGCACGTTGATGCTCATTTCGTGCATGGTGCTGGTGACTTCCTCAATCGCGGATGATGCCTGGACGCTGACCTTCGCGGATTCGTCAGCGGCGCCGGCAACTTGATTCGAGCCCGCGGAAACCTGCCCGGCGGAATCGCGCGTGGTGCGAACAAGTTCCTGCAAGCCATGGGACATGCGCAAGAAAGCGTTGCCCAGGGTGTCGCGCTTGGAACGCGGCACGACTTCGACGGTCAAGTCACCTTCAGCCACGGCCATGGAGACACTGGCCATTTCCTTCAAATAGGCGACCATGTTGTTAAACGTCGTGGCCAAAGCGCCGATTTCGTCGTTGCGGTGAATATCAATGTTCTGGTCGAGATCGCCGGAATCGCCGATTTCGCGAGCCACGGTGATGAGATGAGTCAAAGGTTCGGTGATGGACTTGGCCGTCAGAAATGCGATGAAACCACCAGCGAGAAGCGCGAAGAAAGTACCGCCGGTTGTAATCCAGGTGCTGAAAGTGCTCATGCGGCCCGCGGATTTTGTGGTTTCCTCAAGAAACTTGGTGATATCGGCATTGCTTTGATCGAGAACGATGGATGACTTGGTCAGCCAGGAAGAGGGGTCTTTCTGGAGGTAGAAGATTTGCAGGTCGGACACCGTGGCGTCGCCGGAATCGACTTGGTGGCGTTTGGCGATCAGGGGTTTGGCAAAATTGTCGGCCCAACTGGCTTCCGTGCTTTCCACCTGGATCAAGGCGGTGCGAACGGCTTCGCTAGAGGCATTCGCTTCGCCGCGCTTAATCTGGTCGATGATGTCGTTGAGGCCTTTGTTCACTTTCTCTTCGTCGCGGGGATCGCCGCTGAGGAGGAAGTTATTCATGTTGAGACGATTCAACATGATTAGATAACGCACGGATTCCACGGTACCCTTGCTGTCGAAAGCCAAGCTGGCGTCACTTCGCGCCGATCTTTCCTTGAACCCGGCAACGATATTCACGATAAACAGCAGCGAAAGGATGGCCAGGATCAGGCCGAACCCCGCATAAAGTTTTTTTCCGATGGTCATTGCAAAATGCCTCCGCTCACCTCGGCAGGACGGCGTAGAGACGGCCGCTTCTGCCGGAACAACCCTTGCGCAACTGACGCCTTAGTTGGCATGAAATTCGAATTCAACAACCTGCGTGGTTTCTTCCGGCGCAGACACAAATTTCCATTCCTTCACGGCATCCTGGCAGGCCTGAACGAGCAAAGGATGTCCCCCGACGACGCGAGTGCTTTTGACGCGCCCGTCGGGAGTGACGACCACTTCAATTTTGACCTTACCCGCAACATTCATTCGCCTCGCGAGTTCAGGATAGACGGGCACCGTCTTGATCTTGACCTTGCGCTTGGATTCATCCGTCGTACCGGACTGGGCAAATCCGGAAGCGCCCGACAAAACGAGCACCGCGGTTGTAGCAACAGCCCACTTCCTCCACTGGCTGATTCTCATCGACACCACTCCTAGAAGGATGTGAAGATTCCCCCGCATAAGAGAAGGCACGTCGGATGCCATGGCCGAGAGGCAGGCGTGTAATTCAATGAGTCCTGGTCGAACAAGCGTAAGTAATGGAAGAAGAGCGAGTTATGAAAGATTCGGAAGGTGATGGCAAGCGGGCTTTGGAGTACCATGTGTCTCAGACGGCTTGGTGTTGCCGGGATGAGGTCTCAGGCTGAGACGGGAAGAGATTAGGAATCACGAACGGCTGTAGGCGATTTCGCTACACGATGCGGGCCGGCAATTGACTCACATTGAGACTCCCCGGTAGGGTTGGAGAGAAGCAACGCCTCCCAGTTTGAGACGCGCGGCGCTTCCCCTTCGTCCATGCGCAGAATAAGAGCCAGAGAATCGCGACACTCCACGACGCGGCGCGGTGGTGTGGATCCGTCACGGACACTGTCGAGGCACGCAGAAGAATTGATGGAGCTGGCCGTTGAGGCGGCACAGTCGCGGCATTTGCCTGATTTTCTGGAACAGTTTGCGCTGCGTTCGACGCGAATGACGGACGCGATGTGGGGCGGCGTGGCGGTTTACCGAGGGCGCGAAACGGAACTTCACGCGATGCCAGGCGGCGCTTCAACAGCAGAAGCGGCCGCAAGCTGGATCATTTCGTGCGCGCGGGACAGCCAGAACGATGTGGAAACGCGCGAGATCCCCAAGGAAACTTCAGCAGCGTTCGGACTTCCGGAAGAACCGGTAGCGGTCGTCCTCGTGAGGATCGCGGCGAGCGACAATGAGAGACTGGGAACGCTGTGCCTGCTCCGAAAGAGAAAGACACTGGGCGCGGACGAGAAGCGATTGCTGCACGCGCTGGCAAGTCATGCGGCGCTGTCGCTCGAGAATTTCCGGCGATTCTCGCAACTCGAGCGTTCGAAACGGCAGTGGGTGGAAGACATTGATGCGATCAGCGACTACATCGTGGTCCACGACCGCACGTGGAATATCGTTCGAACGAACCGGTCACTCGCGTCACACCTTGGCGTGCCGCCAGTAGCACTGGTCGGCGAAGCCATGAGCAGCTTGAGGCAGATTGCAGAAACGGGGAGCGATTTGCCATGCCCGTTCTGCCGCGATACCGAGCGCGCGAAGGAAGAGTACGTGGCGGCGTCGACGGAGCGCATTTTTCTCGTTTCGACTTCGCGAACGCCGGGCGTGTCTGACGACGATACGCGCACGATCCACGTATTGAAGGACATTACAGACCGGCGAGAGGCGGAACGGCGGTATCGCGAGCTGTTTGACAGCATACAGGAAGGATTATTCTTCGCGACGCCGGACGGGAGATTTCTAGATGTGAATGATGCGATGGTGCGCATGCTGGGTTACGCGTCGAGGGAGGAATTGCTGCGCGCGGATGTGAGTCCGCATCTGTATCCGGTGCCGGAAGCGCGCGAAAAGTTTCTGGGAGCGCTTTCGGAACGCGGCGTGTTGCGCAATTACGAGGAAACACTGCGGCGTAAGGACGGAACGCTGCTGCACACGCTGCAAAACATCACCGCAGTGCGTGATGCACGCGGGCGAATCGCACAGATTCGCGGGTTGATGCTGGACGTTACGGAACAAAAGACGTTTCAATCGCAACTCCAGCGGGAACGCGACTTCAATCAGAAGATTTTGAATACCACACAGAGCATGATCCTGGTGCTGGATACGGCGGGATTGATCAGCTACGCGAACCGGCGCTGCTATGAAGCCGGCTACCAGGAAGGCGAATTGATCGGGCACCGGCTGGTGGACTGGGTGGAAACTTCACACCGGGAAGATTTCGACGCAGCGCTGGAAACGACGGCGCACGGGCATCAAGTGGAAAACCTGGAGCTGCGCGTGCGGCGGAGCGACGGGTCGATGGGACATTTTTCGATCAGTTTGAGCCCGATGAGAGACGAGCAGAACGCCGTGAACAGCGTCGTCGTGGTCATGACGGACATCACCGATGCGGCGCTGCTGCAGGCGAAGCTGGCTCACAGCGAAAAAATGGCTACGATCGGGCGGCTCGTTTCCGGCGTGGCGCATGAAGTGAATAATCCGCTGGCAGCGATTCTGGGCTTCACCGATTTGTTGCTGGAGAATCCGGAGGTGCCGGGGTCGGCGCGGGAAGATTTGCAGATTATCTTGCAAGAGACGCAGCGAACGAAAGATATCGTGCAGGATTTGCTGAGTTTCGCGCGGCAGAGGCCAGTGCAACGGGAACTCGTGCAGGTGAATGGCGTTTTGCGGCAGACAATCAAGCTGCGGAGCTATGATTTCGCCAGCCATGGCGTTGAAGTCGTGGAGGATTTTGAAGAGGCGCTGGCGGCGGCGTTGGGCGACTCGCAGCAACTGCAGCAAGTTTTTCTGAATATTCTCAATAATGCGTACGACGCAGTGCAGGAGGCGGGGCAGCGCGGGCGCATCAGGATTCATACACGGCGGCAAGCGGAAATGATCGAAGTGGCGATCAGCGATAACGGAACGGGGATTAGCGATCCGCAGCGCATTTTTGACCCATTCTATACAACGAAGCAAGTGGGCAAAGGGACGGGGCTCGGGCTAAGCATTTGCTACGGGATTGTGCGGGCGCATGGCGGGGAAATTCAATGCTGGAACAATGAAGAGGGGCCGGGGAGCACGTTTGTGGTGCGGATTCCGGTGGCGACGGAAGCGGCGCTTGCGGCCGCGGCAACAAAAGAAGCGCGGCGATGAAGGCGGAACAGGCTCTTTGGACGGGCGGACCGATTCTGCTCATAGAAGATGAGCCGTCTGTCATTGCCTTTCTGCGAGCGGCGCTGGAGCGCAAGGGCTACGCGGTGGTGAATGCTTCGTCGGGCGCGGAGGGATTGCAGCGGCTTTCGAATGGACGGTATGCGGGGGTGATTTCCGACATTCGAATGCCGGGAGCGGTAAACGGGGCAGAAGTACACGGTTGGATTCAGAAGAACAAGCCTGAATTGAAGACGCGGATTATTTTGATCAGCGGGGACACCGCAAACAGCGATACGCAGGCCTTCTTGGCGCAAAGCGGGACACCTTGCATCGAGAAGCCTTTTCGGGTGCAGCAACTGATATCAATGGTGGAGAAGACATTCGGGAAGCCATGAGCGACGAGATGAAAACACGATTATTGGTGGTGGATGACGAACAAAGCATCCGACGCCTGTGCATGACCATCGGAAACACTTTGGGATATGTGTGCGCGGAGGCGGAAAGCGCGGAGGCGGCGCTGGCACGGCTGGATAGCGATACCCCGGACTTGCTGCTGACCGACCTGAAGCTGCCGAACATGTCTGGTGTGGAATTGTTGAAGCACACGAAGCAGCTTCTGCCGCATACCGAAGTTGCCATCATGACTGGGCATGGCTCAATAGAATCCGCAGTGGACGCCATGAAGCTGGGGGCATACGACTACATCGAAAAGCCATTTCGAGTGGAGAAGATGCGGCTATTGTTGCAGCGCATGGCGGAAAAGGTGCGCCTGGTCACCGAAAATGAGTTTCTGCGCGAACGGGTCACAACGGAAGAAAACCTCGACGGGATCATTGGCAGCTCCGCAAATATCCAGGACGTCCTGCGCATGATTTCCCGGCTGAAAGATACCCGGACGCCGGTACTGATCTCCGGCGAGAGCGGCACGGGGAAAGAACTCGCAGCCCGGGCGATTCACTTCCGGGGGGCCATGGCAAAGACGCCGTTCGTGGCGGTCGATTGCGGTTCGCTCGTGCCGACACTGATGGAGAGCGAACTTTTCGGATACGAAAAGGGCGCTTTTACCGGTGCGACGAAATCGAAGGCGGGTCTCTTTCAGTCAGCCGATGGAGGGACGATTTTTCTTGATGAGATCGGGGAGTTGCCGCTGGAAATGCAGGCGAAATTGCTCCGCGTCTTGCAAGAAAAGGAAGTGCGGCCGGTGGGGAGCAACGAGAAAGTGAACGTCGATGTTCGCGTGATTGCGGCGACAAACCGCGATCTGGAGGCCGCCTATCGCTCCGGAACCTTCCGGAAGGACCTGTATTTTCGACTGAACGTGGTGACCGTGCACCTCCCTTCCCTGCGCGAGCGCCGTTCGGACATACCGGTTCTGGTTCATCATTTTCTGGATCGCTACGCCAAAGGCTCGCACATTCAGGTTACAGCCGCGGCCATGAAAAGCCTGCTGCACTATGACTGGCCAGGGAACATCCGCGAACTGGAGAATTGCATCGCGCGTGCAATAACGCTGGGAGACGGAAAAATCATCGACGTCGCCGATCTGCCGCCGGCCATCCGGAGCGAACAGGGAGATTCAGGAATTGTGGCGTCCCAAGGCGCTTCCAATTTGTCTACTACGGCGCTCGCCGAGATGGAGCGAATGACGATTCTGCGCGTTTTTGAGCAAGCGAACGGTGACAAAGCCCTAGCGGGAAAGATGCTGGGAATCAGTCGCGCGACGCTGTATCGAAAACTGAAGAGGTACAACATCGCGTTAAAGGAGGGTTCCGCAAGCGTTGGAGCTGAACCTCAAGCGACTCCCCAGTAGCAATACAACGTCTCAAACCAATTCCTCCGGGAACCCCAACACGTCGCTCGGTGAGACGGAAACGTTTCACGGTGAGACGAGTGAGTCAACAAGACGCGTCGCGAGAATCTTAAGCCTCAGCATTTCTTCAACTTGCAACGGCCGCGCCTTTTTTGCTATTTGGCGTCCAGCGTGCATCTCTGTCAGCGGAAGTCTACGTCTCACGCGGCGAGTGGTGTGTCTTGCCGCGAGAGACTGAGCGGAATCTGGCGGGTAGGGGCGAGGCGACGTGGGAAAATCCGGGGGCCTGGCACTCACAGCGAATGGGCAAGATTGCGCAGAACAGTTGGCGCGTTTCTTTCCGCATGCACGACCCATTCGAATTCCGGTGCAAGTGATCACGCGGCGCGGAGGCGGAACCAGCCTACGCGAAGCTGCGATCGTGGAATATGGCGGCCCAGAGCACGCAATTTTCGTGTCGAACCTGCCTTTGGAGTTTGACGATCATGTGCGCATCGAAGCAACCGGGGAAGGGCGGCCGACGGAAGCAACTGTCGTCGGCGTGCGGTATCACGAAGGACGCAAAGCGGTGGCCGTCCGATTCTTGCAAGGCCCCTGCGACTGGGTGGTGACACAGCCGTGACCAAGACGACTACTACGCTGAATATCCCGGCTCCGGCTCGATCGGAGAGTCCACGCCAGGCGCAATGGAAAGAAGCCCGGGCAGTGTTCCCGATCTATCTGGCGCTGGCGAAACAGTTGGAGATTGAAATCCCTTTTACGCAAGCGAAGCGCAACTTGCCAGAGAAGCCGGACCTGGAGATCTTCAGCCAGGTGCACGAGTGGCTGGATTCGATGGACCAGCGCGTGTTGGTGCATCAGCTCCGTCATCTCCTGCAGATGACGACGCTGAATGCCAGCGAAACAGGGTTGGGTGCGCTGATTCAACGCCATCTACGCAAGACGAAGAAAAGCAACGTTGACCGGGACAAAATCGACTTTCTGCTGGTGCAATACTTCGCGTTGTGCGCACCCGCGAAGATCTATCACAAGCAGATTGAACCAGCAGATGTTGCGCAGGTCATGGAGCCGGTCCTCGGCGAGGTTGATCCAGCCCCGCTCGCGTGGTGCGCGCCACTGGAGCAAATGATCGAATCATTGAGGGCTCTCCGCAGCTTGCGGGAGATTCTGAAAACGAATTTCATCGAGCAGGGCCGCAAAGTGAAGGAAACGGCCGGGGGAATGTTTTACGACGCGGCGGCACTAGTGGCCTTTATCCGGTTTAATTTTCTTCTTCGGCGAACGCTGATTGAGCTGATGCATGCGGACTTGATCGCCATCCGCGCCGGACTTAGCCAGTTGCAATCCGCCGGTATACGTATGATCGACTGCCACCATTTCGGGCTTTCTTCCTCAGAACCGCTAACCAAGATTTCCGCTATGGCAGACGAGTGGAAACAGCCTTTCCAGAAAGACTACACCGAAAGGTCCGTCAGCCAGGCATTCGACAAGCTGCTCGGCTTGCGGGCGGACGTGGAGCAAGCGCTCGAGAAGGCGCTCGGAAAGGCAGGCGAAGCCGCAATTCAACAACTACCGGCGCAAGCAGCAAAATCACTCCCGACGTTGAAGAAAGCTTCCGTGGGACCTGCTGCCTCCAGTGTCAACGCGAAAACGAAGGAGCGCTCTGCAGCGTTTGGGACCGCGGAACCAGATTCCGTTGTAGCGCTAGACTTTGAAAACTGCATGGAACAGATTTGGGAGCAATTGATCGCGACGCCCCCTACGCGTGGAAGGTCAATGACCACGGTCAAGATCGGCGGAGCGCGAATTCTGCTGTCCTCTTGGGAAGTAACGGCCTTCGTCAGCGAAGACGGACCGTCCGCGGAAGACTTGCGGCGCGCCGTCGTAGCCCGTGTACTGGTCACCGCGGCTATGGAATCCGCCAAGGAAACCGGGAATGCCACATCGCTCGATCGAGCGATGAACATCGCGCGAGCAGAAGTCACTCGTTTGCAGGAGCGCGTAGATGTGGCCAAGCAGGCGAAGGACACCGAGGCGGCCGTAAACCTAGGGATCAGTACGAAACGTCTGCTTTCAACGCTGGACGAAGCGGAAAAGCTGTAGCCGATGGCGAACTGCTCCGGCGAGGCCGGAGAGAAATTCCAGGGAGCTGCTCTTCATTGCGACACGCCAACGTAGTCATCCTGACCGACGATACCGAATTTGCACGGCTGCTTACGGCCTGCTGGCAGGCCGAACGCCAGGCTCCGAACATTACTGTGCTCAACAGCGATTCATGGCAGGAACAGAATGCGCCAGCGCACGACCTTGTCGTGGTTGGACCTGTTCGCGACGCGAAAATTACCAGCGTGTTGAGGTCGCTCGAACCGGCAACCGCCGTGATTCTGTGTATTCCGGCCGATTCACAGGGAGTTGGACAATTGCGGGCCAAATATCCGAGATTGCTGCATATCCCACTTCGCGAAGATTGGGCGCAAACACTTCTGCTCGTCGCCGGTGAATCTTTGCGCCGAGCAAAGGCTCTGCAGATCGCGCGGCAGGCGGAGCGAAACGCCGCCAAGAACGAGAACCACGCCACACTTGGACGCTACATGCTGGAGATGAAGCACAGCGTGAACAACGCGCTGACTTCCGTTCTGGGAAATGCCGAATTGCTCCTTTTGGAACCGGGGCAACTTTCCGCGCAGTCGCTGGCGCAGATCAAAACCATGCACAGCATGGCGCTGCGAATCAACGAGGTGATGCAGCGTTTCTCATCGCTTGCCAGCGAGATGCAGGAAGCTGAGAATGCATCTCAAGCTGAGACGGAAGAGACCACCGCGGCCACATCACGGCGCCGCTGAGGCCACCGCAAGACTGCTGTAACCCGCTCATTTACTGGCACTTGCCACAATACGACACAAGGGCACGCCGAACGCAAAAGCTGGCTGCTGACGTGCACCTCTACTCTGTGGACAACTATGGGGAGACCACGGCTGTGCACAAAAAAGTCCTAATCGTTGACGACTCGCCCGCCGAGGTGAAGCTGATGCAAGGCCTGCTGGAAAAAGAAGGTTATTGGCCGATTGCTTTGCACGACCCCAAGCTCGTCGAGGAAACCATTACCAGTGAGCGGCCGAGCGTGATTCTGCTGGACATCGTAATGCCCGGGCGAAATGGCTTTCAGGTTTGCCGCGATCTGAAGGGGAGCGCAGAGTTCAATTCGATTCCCGTGATTATGGTGACTTCGAAGGACTCGGCCAGCGACAAGTTTTGGGGCCAGCAACAGGGCGCAGACGGCTACGTGACGAAGCCCTTCACGCGGGAAGACTTGCTTCGCGCGGTGCGGCGGTTCGCATGATTTTAAGGGCAAGCAAATAGGCGATGAGCGAAGACTTTCATCTCGAACCACTTCCCGCAGACGCCGATACCGGCGATCTGCTCGAAGCTCTTGGTCCGATCGAAGAGCGGCCGCCGGAGTCGCAGTATTGCGTCTTCCGCAGCGGACGCGAACGATTCTGCCTTCCGGTTCTGGACGTAGAGGAAGTTCTGGATTGGCCGTTGCTGACAAAACTTCCCCTTGGCCCGCCATACCTGATTGGGATCTTCAATTTGCGCGGCGCCATCGTGCCGCTGATCGATATCGCTATTACGGAAGGACGCCGACCTGGGTTGCTGCCGAAGCACGTGGTGGTCGCTTCGCTGCGCAGCGAA
>Ga0137363_10001446_pt1 | contig 13701 bp, 7 predicted proteins | sample MadtaG_FD_104800 | JGI IMG/M metagenome (GOLD analysis project Ga0137363, IMG submission 104800) | Vadose zone soil microbial communities from Angelo Coast Range Reserve, California, USA - Mad1_115_16 metaG | ecosystem: Environmental > Terrestrial > Soil > Vadose zone | place: USA: California...
GAGGAAATCAGCGAATGAAATCCGCTGATTGCGCCGCAGGCGATGGTAATAAAGCAAAATGGAAAAATTTTTCCGGCAAACACAGGCCCGCTTCCATCGATGAATCGCGTCAACGGCGGCATTGCCATGTACGGCCGCACAAACAAAATTCCCGCCGCGAGCGAAAAAATGGCCCCCGTCTTGATGAACGCGCTCAGATAATCACGCGGCGCAAGCAGCAGCCACACAGGCAGGACAGCGGCTGCAAAGCCGTATGCGATGATCAAAAATGCCAGGGAAACGCCGCCAAATGTGAACGCCCGCGCCCACGACGGCGAGTCCGCCACCCACTGCCCGGCCACCACCGCGAACAGCACAAGCGCGACACCAAACAAAGAAGCTTCCAGAACACGGCCTGGCCGGATGAATCGCAAATACACTCCCAGCAGCAGCGCGATGGGAATGGTCATCGCCAGCGTAAACGTCCCCCACGGCGAGGACTTCAGGGCGTTCACCACAACGAGAGCGACCACGGCCAGCAGAATCACCATAATTGCCAGCACCGCGATCTGCGCGATGAATCCGCCCCGTGCGCTCACCTCCTCGCGCGCCATCTGTCCAAGTGTTTTTCCGTCGCGCCGGATCGAACAAAACAAAATGATGAAGTCCTGAACGCACCCCGCCACCGCGGCCCCGGCGATCAGCCACAACGTGCCAGGCAAGTAACCAAACTGTGCGGCAAGTGTTGGCCCTACAAGCGGCCCCGGCCCTGCAATCGCCGCGAAATGGTGCCCAAACAAAACCCACTTGTTGGTAGGAACAAAGTCGCGTCCGTCATCATGAATCTCAGCAGGCGTTGCCCGCGAATCATCCAACGCCAGCAATCGCGCTGCGATGAACGCCGAGTACAAACGATACGCCACCATGTAACAACACACCGCCGCGACGACGAACCAGGTAGCATTCAACGGCTCGCCGCGGTGCAACGCAATCGCACCCAAAGCCCCGGCCCCGACCAGCGCCACGCAAAGCCAAACGATAAATTTGAGGATGCCCTTCATTTACCCGAACTGATTCCTGAACTGGCGCGAATAAATTGCGCGGTGTCCTGCTTCAATTTAGCCAGCGAAGGCATGTGCGCATAAACCATGTGCCCCGATTCGTAGTAAGCCCCGCTCAAATGATTCCTCAAGGAAGGATCAAGCCCAAGGTGATCAAACGTATAGTCCGTCGCGAAAAAGGGCGTAGCCAGATCGTAATATCCCTTCGCCACGAAAACGTGCAGAAATGGATTCTGCGTCATCGCGCTACGCAGCGTCTCTCCCACATCGACGTAACGATTCTCGTACGGCTTGAAACTCCACGGATTCACGCGCCCGGTCAGCACTTCGTACGGCAAATCGCTATCGAATTTCAAATCGCCCCGCACGTAATCGTTGAGCGTCGCCGTGTACGGCCCGATAATCGCCGCGATGCTCGGATCGTATTCCGGCGAATCGCCCGCTGCGTCGCGGTCAATCCCGGTAAAACGCCCGTCGATGCGGCCCACGGTGCGCCGCTCGCTTCGCAGCAGTTCCTTCGTGAAGCGCTCGATTTCCACGCGCATATTCGTCCGCTCGATGTAGTCCGCTGAAAGCCCCGTCAACCGCGCAAGCCTCTGCACGATCTCCCCGTGTTTCGCGTCTGGCAAGGCGTCTCCCGCCATCAGCGCGTTCGTGTAATCGCCTTTCGCAAAATCTTCCGACTCCGCAACAGCTTTGCGCAAATCTCCTCGCAGATCGGCAGGCAATCGCTTGTGATACCACGCAATCGCCGTGTAAGTCGGCAAATAAAGTATGTACGGCAAGTCGTTGCCGGTATTGAAATCTGCGGTCTCAAAATTCAGAATCGTGGAAACCAGGATGATTCCGTTCAAATACATCCCGTAGCGCTGCTGCAGATACCCGGAAAGTCCCGCCGCGCGCGTGGTCCCGTAGCTTTCGCCGGCCAAAAATTTCGGCGAGGACCACCGCTTGTTGCGCGTGGCGTAAAGCCGGATGAAATCGCCGACAGACCGCACGTCTTCCTGGACGCCATGGAATTGGTCGGCGGATTCCCCCGGCGCCGGCCGGCTGTACCCTGTCGATACGGGATCAATGAAAACCATGTCCGTGACATCCAGCAGCGACGATTCGTTGTCCACCAGCCTGTAAGGCGGCGGCAGCAGCGCGCCTGCATCTCCCATCTCCACGCGCCGAGGGCCAAACGCTCCCAGATGCAGCCACACGGAAGCCGATCCCGGTCCTCCATTAAATGTAAACATGATCGGCCGCTGCGCCACGTCGGTTACATCGTCGCGCGTGTAAGCCATATAAAAGACGCTCGCCTTCGGCTTCCCTTCTTCGTCTTTCATCACCAGCATCCCCGCCGTCGCCGTGTACTTGATCTCCTGCCCGCCGATCCGCGCAGAGTGTTTCGTCTGCACCACCTTGTCTTCCGGAGGAGCTGGCGTTTTTTTCTCAGCCTCTTTCGCCGGCTCGCCAGCTTTCTCGCCCGCTTTTTGCGGCGGAGGCGCAGTCGGCGCTGTTTGCTGCGCGAACGCAAGCGAAGTAACAAGCACAAGTAGTGCTGCGCAGCTCAATCCCATATAGCGAAATTTCATCGGCGATACGCTCCTCATAGTCAACATGCACAAATCGCGCAACGGTCCGCGGCATCGTATGCGACTGCCGTAGCTTCGTCAATCCGTGCACTCCTCGCCACTCGCCTCTCCGGTCTTGCAATTTCTCTTGTACCGCGCCTGCGTCTCTATAGAATGCTGCCACGACACTGACCTCTTTGCTTCGAGGAGCATTCATGCGCCCATCCCGTCCACAGCTAACCGTGTACCTGAGCATTGCCGTACTTCTGCTGCTGTCACACGTCGTAGGCGCCCAGCAAAAACAAGACCTCCCTCATCCCAAAACGCTTCCAGAACTCCAAAAAGCTATGAAAGATGTTCTCGACAAGGCTCACCTGCCCGGCGCAGGCGTCGCGCTCGTATCGAACGGCGAACTGCTCTGGTGCGGCGGATTCGGAAAAGCGGACGTTGCTTCAGGTCGCGATGTCACTTGCGACACGGAATTTCGTGTTGGCTCCATCAGCAAATCGTTCGTCGCGCTAGCGCTTTTGAAACTGCAAGAAGAAGGAAAAATCAATCTCGAAGCACGTTTGCAGGATGTTGCGCCTGAAGTCCCGGTCAAAAATCCCTGGGAGTCCACGAATCCCGTGCGCATCGTAAATTTGCTCGAACACACCGCCGGATTTGACGACATGCAAGCGTCCGAAGTCTATAACTTCAACGACCGCTACGATTTTCCGCTTCTCGAAGTCTTCAAGCGCTTCCGGGAACCGCAAGACGTTCGCTGGCCTGCGGGCACGCGCATGTCCTATTCCAGTCCGGGCTTCGGCATCGCCGGTTACTTGATTGAGAAGGTCGCTGGCAAACCCTATGATCAGTACGTTCGCCAAACCATTCTTCGTCCGCTGGGGATGGCGAATGCCGATTTCCCATTTACCGACGCGAATAAAGCTCTCCTCGCCATTCCTTACGACGGCGATCCGCCGCATGCCCTGTCTGGCTATCCATACATCTATCTGCGTCCCGCAGGTGATCTGAAAGCTTCACCTGGCGAACTCGCGAAGCTGGTGCAGTTTTTCCTTCGCCGAGGAAAAACAGGTGATGCGCAAATCGTGAAGCCGGAGTCCATCATCCGCATGGAATCAGTCGAGTCGACTCTCGCCGCGAAAAACGGACTGCGCCTCGGCTACGGCCTCGCAAACTATACCGAAGTGGAAGGAGGCGTCGTCACGCACGGCCACGACGGTGGGATCGATGGGTTCATCTCCACTTACCGCTACATGCCGGAACAAAACTGGGGTTACGTCGTTCTGCTTAACAGCACGCAGTCTTTTCAGGCGCTGGTCGATTTGAACCGGCTGGCCATCGATTTTCTGTCGAAGGATTTCCCCAAGTCGCAGCAAGCCGCGGTTTCTATTCCGCCTGGAGACTTGGAAAAATTTGCCGGCTACTACGCGCCGCTCGCGCCGCGGTCGCAACTCTTGTCTTTCGTGGAAGATTTGTCTGGCGGCGTACGCATTCGCCTCAGCAATGGACAGCTCACACGCTCCCGTCTTTTCGGCAAATCCGAACCCCTGATTCCAGTCGGCAAGAATTTCTTTCGCGGTGAGAAGGAGCCCGAGGCGACCTCGATCTTTGTCATGAACAATGCCCGCAACATGGTGCTCTCCAGCCAGGGAATAGATGGTTTCTCCTTTGGCGAGCGCACCAGCATTGCCTGGACTTACGCGCGCATTGCTCTTCTAGCCCTCTGCGTGGTGCTGATGGCGACTTCCCTGCTCTTCGCCGTGGTTTGGATTCTGAGGAAATTGCTTGGAGGAATGAAAGACGTTAAACATCTGGCGGTGCGCGCGATTCCGCTTCTCGCGACACTGTCTTTCGCCGCGCTGGTCTTTTGCTTCACGAAACTGGGCGGCGCTGATACCGGAAAGCTTACGGTTTGGACCGTGGGCATTTTCGCGTTGAGTATTTTATTTTCGCTTCTCTCTCTCTATGGTCTGCTCCTCGTTGCCCGTGTCCCGAAGAGCGAAATTCACAAAGGTACTCGCATTCACTCTCTGCTCGTTGCTCTTGCCTGCTGCGTCCTCACCGCCTTTATCGCCTCATGGCACCTCATCGGTCTCCGCCTTTGGGCGCCGTGATCGCGTAGTTCACGTAGGGAAGTTATTCGGTGCAGCCAAAGAAGCGGTTGGCTGAATCGATTATGCGCGCAAGCGAGTCATGCGGACGCTTTTCGTCCGACGGCAGAATGTCCCAGCCGGTGAAGACCGTGACGATGTCGTACTGCGGCAAGACAAACAGTTGCTGGCCGCCGAATCCGCGCGCGGCCCACGCTACATCCGCAGGCGAACTCCCAATCGGTTGCAGCCACCATTGATAGCCGTATTTCCAGTCGCCGCCGGGGACGGCAACGTGCGGCGCCACGGAATCCTTGATCCACGCGGAAGAAACTACTTCCTTTCCTTGCCACATTCCGTCTTTGAGAAAGAGCTGGCCGATCTTTGCAAGATCGTGCGCGGAGAGATACAGCCCGCCTTCTGCGTCGGGAAGGCCGGTTGGCGAATGTTTCCAGTAATAGCGCATGCCCAGCGGTTTGAAGAGATGTTCCGCAGCGTAATCGTCGATGTTTTTGCCCGTGACTTTCTTGAAGATCTGCGCCAGGAGTATCGTCGCGCCGCTGTTATACACAAACGTTTTGCCCGGCTCAGCCGCCATCGGCTGATCAATCACATACTGCGCCCAGTCGTGGCTCGCCTCCATCACGTCGGCGGAGTTTTTTGGATCGTCGTAAGGCAAATCTTCGTGCCACTCGAGGCCCGCAGTCATCGTCAGCAGGTTGCGCACCGTGATGCGCTTTTTTCGATCGTCGAGGTTTGCGATTTTGCGGCCCCCGAAGAATTGCACGATGGGCGCGTCCAGGCTGGCCGTAAATTCATTCCGCATTCTCGCGATTCCAAACGTAATCGACGTAACCGTTTTTGATACCGACTGCATCGTGTGCATTTCGCTGCCGCGGTAAAACGGATGAAATTCCGTGCTGAAATAATTGTACGGGCCATGCAAGTCGTGATTCAGCGGGCCTTCTTTCTTGGCGCGCTCGCCGTAGATCTGGCCGTAGTCGTGCGGATAGGATTTGTCATAGACGGCCGTGCCACATCGCAGGACAAGCATGCTGTCCACGAGTCCGTATTTTCCGCCCGCCAGATCAGCGTCGAACGCGGCAAGTTTTGCCGGGTCAATGCTAAATTCCTTCGACGCGGCCTTCGGCCAGTCTTTCGTTGCCGCCTGTTCTTGCGCAATCGCGCCGATGCCAAGGCAGCTTTGGACGAATAGAACGAGCGCCGCTGCCGACGCACTTTTTCTTGCAAGCCCAATCTCGCTCGAAGAATGCACGGCTCTTTTCTTCATCGATTCTCCATTTCGTCGTGAATCTCACTCTTGCAGCGAAGTAAATCGCAACAGCGGGTAGACCTCGCGGAATATTTTTGCAATCTCTAGTGGAAAAGTGGCTCGCGTAGCGTCGGCGGTTTTTAGTTTTCGCCGCACGATCCCTCCTTGAAGTTTTTCCCAATCTTCGGAGTTTCTAGGCCACCCGTCGCGCTCTGTCCACTCTTTCTTCTCCAGCGAATACCAATAGCTTTCGTAGCGCCGCCCAAGTCTTTTTTTCTGCTGCCCAAGCCATTTCGGATGGGCCATCACCCGCGGCTCCGCGATCATTCCAATCGCAGATTCTTTGCGTTTCTTTCCGTTGTAAATGCGGAATCCAACGGTCACCTCATTCGCGGAAATTCCCGTGTAGAGCTGGCCGGTTTCACCTTCGCCGGCAAACGGCGCGGAGAATTTCAAATACATTTGCGCGCGGTACGGAGTCTTGTCTTTCGCGAAACGAATGTCCCGGTTGATGCGAGAGAAATTCGAGCCGCTACGCCCCGTCGTGTCGAAGCCCGCATCAAGTTGCAAGACAGCTGGGCTGACTTCTTCGAGTAGGCGGCGGAACGGCTGCACGACGAATTGTTGGTAGCGTTCACGGTTGGTGTCCATCCATGCTTTCCGGTTGTTGCGCGCCAAGTCGCGAAAAAACTGAAACGTTGCGCGGTTGAAAATCGGCCCTTGTTTTCCCATGCGTGGCCCTCGGTGCGGTTTTAATGGGGACAAGAGTACACGATTCCCAATCGTCGTCAATTGGACTATGCTTTGCCACTTGCCGAGATGAGTGACAGTTGCGCGTTATTTGAGTTCCATTCAAAGCGAGGACGAGATGAAGCAACAGAAATGGATTGTGGCGGGAAATTTTCTGGCTAGTGCGTGCGCGGCAGCGGGGATGATTCGTCCCGTGGTTGTTGTGAAGGCGGACGACACGAAGCCTACGGCGAAGACGGAGCCGTGGAAACCGGAAGACGTGATTTTTCAGGAATTCGTCGGGCAGTTACGGATTTCGCCGGATGGAAAATGGCTTGTGTGGGTTAAGTCGACGGCAGACAAAGAAAAAGACGCGCGGGTTTCCAATCTTTATTTGTCGAGCCTTACAGAGAACAAAGAAATCGAGCTCACGCGCGGCAGCGATCGCTATACAAATCCGCGCTGGTCGCCGGACGGCGAGCGCATTGCGTTTGTAACCTCGCGCGCACGCCCGCAGGCCAAGCCAGACACTGCGCCGACGCAAATCTGGCTGATCAATCCGCATGGCGGCGAACCGTGGGTTCTGACAGAGCTGGCGCGCGCGCCGCGCCAAATCGATTGGCTGGACAAGGACACGATTATCTATAGCGCCGAGGAAGATCCCGCTCTCTACGAGCAAGAGCTGAAGAAAAAGAAAGATGATTCGGAGATTGTCGATGACGCCGATCACGCGCCGCCTGTGCGCTTGTACAAAATCGGCGTGAAGGACAAGAAAATCGCACGCCTGACGACAAACACGGATTGGATCGAAAGCTGGAGCGTTTCCAAGGACGGAAAATTCGTGGCCGCCTCACACGCGAAAAGTTTGCACTACGAATTCGATCAAAAGGTTCCGCCCATAGCGGTTCTCCACAATTTGAGCGATGGCACTGAAAAACAGATTTTCACGGAAGCGCGCGTCCGCCCGTATGGATTTGAGTGGGCAGCGGACGGATCCGGATTCTACGCCGTAGCGCCGTATTCGACCGATCCGAAGTTCCTGACGGCGACGATCCTCAAGGACTATTTCTATGATTTGTCGTCGGGAAAGGCGACGGAAATTCCTCCGGATTGGGAGAATGGCTTCAGTTTCGGCTTCGAGCACGCCCCTGGCGGCTTCGTTGCCGATCTAGCGGCGGGCAGCCATTCTGAGCTGGCGCGCTATACCGCGGAGAAAACGGCCTCCGGATGGACTTGGCACCGTCAATCACTGACAGGCGAGCAGTCGAAAAACATTCGCGGATTCGCGTTGAGCGAAGACGGAAGAACGATCGTGTACGAATATTCCACGGCGAGCAAGCTGCCGCAGATTTATCGCGCGCAACTCGACGGCGCAAAAGTTGTTTCACCGGTACAAGTTACGAAACTGAATGAAGGGCTCGTGACTGCAAGGACGTTTGCGAAGACCGAAGTCATCCACTGGAAGGGCTCGCTCGACGAAGATGTTGAAGGCATTCTCTACTACCCGACGAACTACGAAGGTGGAAAAAAATATCCAGTGATCACGGCGATTCACGGCGGCCCCACAGGCTGGGATTCGGATGCGTGGGACGACAACTGGGCGTATCCCATGAACCTAATGACGCAGCGTGGCGCATTCGTGCTGCGCCCGAATTATCACGGCAGCGCCAACTACGGGCTGAAGTGGGTGGAATCGATATGCTGCGGCAAGTATTACGACCTTGAGACGCCGGACATTAATATGGGCGTCGACTATTTGATTTCCAAGGGCATGGTTGATCCGGACAAAGTTGCGACGCTGGGCTGGTCGAACGGCGCGATTCTCTCCATCAATTTGATCACCACGTATCCGGCGCGGTACAAAGCGGCGAGCGTTGGCGCCGGCGACGTGGAATGGATCAGCGACTGGGGCAACGTGGATTTCGGCGATTCGTTTGATTCGTATTATTTTGGCAAATCGCCGATGGAAGATCCGCAGCTTTATATTAAGAAGTCGCCGTTCTTCAAGATGGACAAGGTACAAGCGCCGGTTTTGATTTTCCACGGCTCGGCGGACCGCAACGTTCCTCCGGCGCAAAGCTGGTCGTTCTTCCGCGCACTGCAGTATTACGGCAAAACGGTGAAATTCGTCGTCTTCCCCGGCGAGCCGCACGGCCCGCAGAAGCTGACGCACCAGATCCGCAAGGTCGAAGATGAAGTTGCGTGGTTTGACAAATATTTCTTCAAGACGATGAGGCCTGAAAACGAAGCGTTTAAGAGCGATTCGCCCCTCTCAGAGTTGCTTAGGCGAAAAGGCATTCTGCAAGACCACGCGCAATACAGCGTGCTGTGGGTCAAGCCTGGTTCGGGAAAGGAGGCAACGGCAGTCCTGCTTCCGGAAGTGGTGAAGCGCTCCGATCTGGAACTTGGCCGCTTTGAAGTAACCGTGGCGCAATTTGCCGCGTTCAAGAATACGGTGTTCACGGACGCCGCGGCGCTCAACGTGCCCGCACAAAACGTGACTCTGGAAAACGCCAAGGCGTACGCGGATTGGCTGAGCAAACTGACTGGCCAAACTTGGCGCGTGCCGTATAAAGACGAAGTCAAAGACTTCTACGAGAATCGCGAAGGCGAAAATACGCTGGACTACTGGGCCGGATACGCCGTGAATCCGGAAGATGCGACGCGAGTGCGCGAAAAAGCGAAAGAGTTGGGCTCCACATTGCCGCTTCTAAAAGAAGTGGGCAGCTTCCACGGTCAGGGCAAAGGCGACGAAGAGCCGATTTACGACCTGGGCGGCAACGTTGCGGAGTGGGTTTTGACGCGCGACGGCAAAGGCAAAGTGATCGGCGGCAGCGCGGATTGTCCTGCCGATCCAAAATCGAATTGTACGCCTGCGCCGGAATATATTGGGTTCCGCGTGGTGCGCGGCGCGGCAAAGCCTGTGGCCGCAAAGCAATAGTGGGACAGGCATTCTTGCCTGTCTCTTTCCCTTTTGCAGGAGCAGCGAGACCAGGAACAGCAATGTCTGTCCCACCACTTTGGCACTTGTGGCCAAGGGCTCGCGACGCTAGTCTGCGGGAATGAGCCAATTCACACCTACGGAAAAAACCAAGGTGCGGCGGAAGCCGGACCGGGCTAATTACGATCGGGAAACAATTTACAAAATCCTTGACGAGGCGTTCGTCTGCAACGTGGCGTTTGTCGCGGATGGGCAGCCGTACGTGGTGCCGACGAACTATGTGCGAGTGGGCGACAGGCTGTTGCTGCATGGGTCGCCCGCGAGCCGCCTGATGAAAACGCTGTCGAGCGGCGCCCCGTTTTGTCTCAGCGTGACATTGCTCGACGGTATTGTGTTCTCGCCGACGGCCATGGGACACTCCGTCAATTACCGGTCTGTTGTGGTCATCGGCAAGGCGGAGGTCGTGGAAGGTCACGAGGCAAAACTTGCGGCGATGCGCGACTTCGTCGAGTACGTGATCCGCGGGAGGTGGGCCACGGTGCGGCCGCCAACTGCGCAGGAGATCGCGGCGACGATGGTTTTGTCGGTTCCGCTGGTCGAGGCATCCGCGAAGATACGCACTGGCTTTGCGGTCGACGACGCGAAGGAATACGCGGGCTCAGCCTGGACCGGCGTGTTGCCGTTCAAGTGGGCGCGGGGGGAGCCTGTGCGCGATCCGCGGGGGGATGCAGCGATTCCCGTGCCCGAGAACATCCAGCACTACTCGCGACCGCAATAGATCGATGCCAAAAGTCCTGTTGATGGGCAACAGAGGTGTGATAGGCTCGCGTTTTCTCCTGTTGACCGTCTAAAGGAGAGCGCGGCTTCTTTCAAAATGGGCTTCCTCGAGGAGACGCTCGGCGAGGTGGCGCCGAGAGCGGGCTAGTTTATGCGCCAATTTTTCCGCATCTTCATGCAACGTCTCGCTGGACTGTTCCACCGTAGGCATCTCGAAAGCGATCTGGATGCAGAACTGCGGTCACATCTGGAGATGGCCGTGGAGACGAACCTGCGCAGCGGCATGAGCGCGGAGGATGCGCGGCGCGAGGCGCGGCGCAGTTTTGGCGGCGTGGAGCAAGCCAAGGAGCTTTATCGCGAGCAGAGAGGAGTGCCCATGATTGAAACCACAATTCAAGACTTGCGGTTTGGCTTGCGGATGTTGCGGCGGAGTCCGGGCTTTTCCGTTCTGGCGATTCTGTGTCTGACTTTGGGGATTGGGGCGAACGCGGCGGTGTTCAGCTGGGTGGAAGGGATCTTATTCCGCCCGTACCCGGCGGTAAGTCATCAGGAGAGATTGTTCGCTCTTGGTGGAACGGAGCGCGGCGAAGCTCGCGGCACACCTCTTTCCTGGCCAGACTTCGTCGATCTGCAGCGGAGTTGCACGCTTTTTGACACTCTTTTTGTGAGCAAGATTACGGGGACTACGCTCAGCATCGGCGACCGCGCCGAGCGCACCACCGGGAGCATCGTATCGGCGAACTATTTTGACGCCATCGGGGTCCATCCGATTCTCGGGCGCGGATTTGAGCCGGGTGAAGACACGGGGCGCAACGCTCATCCTGTGACGGTGATCAGCTACCAGCTTTGGCAAGGACGATTCAAGGCCGATCCGCAGATCATCGGGAAAACGCAGCGGCTCAATGGCGTGGTGCATACGATCGTGGGTGTCGCGCCAGAGGGATTTTACGGGACGTTCGTGGGCTGGGGGATGCAATTCTGGGTGCCGGCCTCGATGGAGGAAATCTTTGAAGCGGGCGGATACAAGTTGGAGGATCGCGGGGCGCGGTGGATTGAAGCGTACGGGCGACTCAAGCCCAGAGTGACTCGCGAGCAGGCGCAGGAGGAGACTTCCGCGGTGGCGAAGCGGCTGGAGGCCGACTATCCGAATTCGAACCGCGGGCGCGGTATGCAACTGTGGCCATTGTGGCAAACGCCGTTCAATAACGCGAGTACGCTGTTGCCGACGCTGGAAATCATGCTTGCTGTTGTGTTTTTTGTGTTGCTGATTGCGTGCGCGAACGTGGGGAACCTACTGCTGGTCAGGTCGTTCGCGCGACGTCACGAAATGACAGTACGGCAGGCGATCGGCGCGAGCCGCGGGCGATTGCTGAAGCAACTTCTGACGGAAGGCGTAATCCTTTCGGCGTTTGGCGCGGTCGGAGGGCTGCTCGTCGCGCATTGGTGCCGACATGCACTGGTGCTGCTGTTCCCGGCGCGGGGAGGGGTGTCGATGCACCTGCCGGGAGAAATTGATTGGCGCGTGCTGGCGATGAGCGCCGGCGTTTGCCTGATAGCGACATTGGTGGTTGGGCTGGTTCCCGCGATGCAGAGTGGCAGGATCGATCTTGCCGGGGCGCTGAAATCCGATTCGGCGGGTGTGCTTGGAAGCCGTGGAAGAGCGTGGGTTCGTTCGGGTTTAGTTGTTGTGCAGGTGTCGCTGAGTTTCGTTCTGCTGGTGGGCGCCGGGCTGTTGCTGCAGAGCCTCCAGAGAATCCGTAATTCGAGCCCGGGTTTTTCGACGCACGGCGTGCTCTCCACTGCCGTGGATTTGGTGTCGGCGGGCTATGATGCGCAACGCGCGAAGAATTTCCATGACGAGCTGATGGATCGCGTGAAGGCGCTGCCCGGCGTCGAGTCGGCCGTTTTCGCGCGAATGTCGCCGCTGAGCTATGGAAGTTATTCTTCGAGCCCGATTGCCGTGGACGGTTATCAACCTGCGCCGGAAGAGCAGCCCACCGTTGAATACAATGAAGTGGGTCCGGACTATTTCGTGACGATGGGGATTCCGTTGGTATCGGGGCGCGAGTTCACGCGCGCAGACGATGAGAAAGCGGCGCTGGTTGCCGTAGTGAATGAAACGATGGCCGGGAGGTATTGGCGCGGTAAAGACCCGATTGGCGAGCGGGTACAAGTGAAAGGCCGGTGGATGCGAGTGGTCGGCGTGGCGAAAGATTCCAAGTACCAGAGCGTTCGGGAAACACCGAAGCCATTTTTCTATGTGCCGTGGCGGCAGAATTTCTCTGTTGGGGGTGGGTTGTATGTGCGAACTCCGCTGAGCCCTGAGACGATGGCGACGGCGCTGGCCCGGGAGGTGCATGCGCTGGACGGCAACCTGGCTCCGTACGAAATGATCACGATGCAGGAGCAGGTGGATCGCTCGACGTCGCCGCAGAAGGTAGCCGTGACTTTGGTTGGCGTGTTGGGTGGGTTGGCGCTGCTGCTCGCGGCAATTGGATTGTACGGCGTGATGTCGTACGCAGTGTCGCAGAGTGCACGCGAACTGGGGTTGCGCATGGCCCTTGGCGCGGATGCATCCAACGTGTGGCGGCTGGTGATGTCGCGCGGCTTGGCGCTAATCGCGCTCGGTGTGTTGATTGGCGCAGCGGCAGCTCTGGGATTGACGTGGTTGATGGGGAACCTACTGTACAAAGTAAGCCCGCGCGACCCGCTGGCGTTTGGAGCGGCGTTCGCGGTGATGACGATCGCGGCATTGGCGGCGTGTTTTTTGCCGGCGTGGCGCGCTACGCGGACTGATCCGGCACGAGCATTGCGGGATTGATTCTTCAGACGAGGGGCGCGTGCACTCCCGTGCATGCACGAGTACAGAATCATCATTGCCTCGGCCGTGCTATTCGGTTTGTCTTCGTTCTGCCATGCCAAAGATGACCTATGGCGGGGACCTCGGATGGGGCGCTCTATTCAAGGACAACAAGAATTTTCACGGCCGGATAGTGGCCATGACGGTGACGCACGGAACGCCGGAAGTGACGGCTAGAGCAACCACGCTTGAGGAATTGCGCGACACTCCACCTGGCCTGTTTGACGCAGCCGCGAGCGGCGGAGACCTTCCTCTCCTCGAAACGGTGAACGTCGAAGAGAAACTCCTACGCAAGAGCCTGCTGCCCATGGATCCCGTCGTCTGGCCGCCTCTGAAGGACGGTCCTCAAAAGGGAGTGAAGACAACGAGTATTGCCGTGGACCGAGCCGGAAGAGTGCGGGAAATAGGAACGATTGTTACGGACAA
>Ga0137363_10001455_pt1 | contig 13678 bp, 27 predicted proteins | sample MadtaG_FD_104800 | JGI IMG/M metagenome (GOLD analysis project Ga0137363, IMG submission 104800) | Vadose zone soil microbial communities from Angelo Coast Range Reserve, California, USA - Mad1_115_16 metaG | ecosystem: Environmental > Terrestrial > Soil > Vadose zone | place: USA: California...
ACAAGGTGAAGTGATCATTGAAGATGTCTATCAGTTTCGGGTTGCCAGTAGTGCCTATATCGATAACTTCTGTACCTACGGAGCTGCCTTCATTTGATAGTGTTTGTACTGAACTCACTTTTGCCTGCACAGTCTGAGTTGGTATTGCCACAGGGAATGTCCCTGGTGGCACCGTCTCATTTACAAAGAATACGGTTACATTGATAATACCGTTACCAGACACACCATAGTTGTTTACTGGCAAGATGGAGAACTGTCCTGTATCCAGAGTCTCATGATGTAGTCGTACCTTAGTGCCAGCCTCGATGATCATCTGACCAGGAGAACCAAAGCCAGTGTACGTCAGATCGAATGGTGAACTGTTGGAGAAGTCGACCACTGTTATCTTACCAGTAGATGGCAGTGGCTGGTTGATCTGTGTGCCAGGAGTGAGTGTGAGAGTGATTGTCTGGCTCATGCTGGCACCGGAACTGGCTGTGCTTGCTGCTCGGAACCATGACCGAACACTAACACGATCACACCTATGAGTCCAAGTATAACAGCCACAGTGACTATCATCGATTGTGTGAAGAAGTCACTGCCGAAGAAGGACATCATTCCCTCTTTGATGATGCAGTTGATATCCCATGCTGCGCATTGCGATCCGCTCGTAGTACCACCTCCTGTGTTTGGGCCTGGTGGATTAGTACCACCAGTACCGCTCGCTGCTGGAGCACCTGTAGCTAGAGCAGCCAGCCAGGGTCGTGGATCGCTAGGCCAAGGCCCTGGATGAGCGCTTGGCCCATAGAGTGATCCCCAATTTGGATTGAACCCCAGCTCTGTCTCACCGACGCTACCAACTGTGCCTATCTGCTGACCTGCTTGTATTATACGTCCACCACAGGCACCTCCAACGCATGTCTGGAACCCTGGCAGCAGGTCAATATGCTGGTAGTAGATGTCCTGTGTACCAGCACCAGGGACATTCACTCTTTGTGACAGTACAGAGCCAGGGTGTGGTAGTCCTAGAGCAGCAAATGTGTCTGCACTCAGCAGTGGCCCAGTACCCAATGCATACACAGGTGTCCCGGGGGGTGCGGTTAGGTCGACGCCACCCTCGCCTGGTGCATTTGGGTTACCAGCAGGAGGTGGGTGGTTCCATCGTCCGTACATTGGTATGGATGGATTATTCACCCATGCTTGTAAGTCCTGGAGATAGGTGTAGAAACTCACTTCTGATGTCCTAATACAGTCATAGCTAACTTGCCGGATGTAGCTTGCATAGCTGCTAACGTAACTACTATGCCTGCTGCGGCAGCAGATGCCTTACGCGGAGTAGGGAATAACACATTGTATATCTCACCTCCAGCTATTGGATTGACTATCTCGGCAGTGAATGTAGCACCGAGACCAACGATGGACAACTCGCTATTTCCTACGACTGTGCCAGGAGCGCCTGTTATCAGGATACCATCCAGGTACGTGAATACACCTGCTGCACCTGCTGGTAAAGTAAGTACAATGGCTCCTGCTGTGTTCTGACCAGATTGGTCGACCTGTACTTCTGTTGGCTCACCAGGTGGAGCGAAGTTACCCTGGTCGTCGCTCGGTACTACCCAATAGAATGGTGCTCCCTGTGCAGGAGTTGGTAGTTTTGCCACTATAGCACTCTCCAGTTCTGATTCTTCAAACCAAGACCCATGATCTCAATTGAGACTAATCCCGTACCACCAGTGACTGTCAGTACAAATATATCATTGGGGTAAACCACCATCGCTATGTTGTTCAATGGCCCTTGTGCTGGCTGAATGCTGACCTGTCTCTGCCTTCCACTTGCACCGATGGTAAGTACTCCAGTGGTGGCTGCTGGTATACTTGTTAGTATGGACATGATTAGGGCCGGGTACTGGAGTTGTGGGACAAGAGTAGCCACCGAGCTATTGGGTGAGAATACGAACTCATCGATGAGTATCCTGTTATCGACAGGGTACATACCAATGGTGAGTTCGTTTAAACTGTTAAGAATCTGTTGCAGTCTCTTGTCAAGTACATCGAATGGAGGCATCTGTGGTGTTGGTTCATTCATGGCATCACAATCCAGGCGAGAACTGCTGCCTTCAGGAGTGGTGCTCCTTTGACAGCTACAATGACTATTACGATAGCTCCTATGATGAGCATAACAGATATGGTCTGGTCTGGCCATCCAGCAAATTCATCATTCGCTTGTTTGATCAAGGGTGGTAACTTCATCCAGCCTTCTTCCACATGCAGTATGCAATGTATGTCTCAAATCCTACGAGTACCACAAGCACCCATAGCAGGAATGTATCAAGCTTCGCTCCAGTCATGTGACCAACCTTTCTGCTGATAGCAAGAACCCGATGCTTGCTACGAGGAGAACCATAGCAGTATCGAAGACGATAGTATGCAGAAAGAATAGCAGGCATACCACCACCACCACTATGAGAACAATAAGTGCTAATAGCTTAGTCGCTGCCATGTCTTCTCCTCCCTTTCTTATGGTGTCCCTTCTTATGCAATAGACCATGCTTATTCATCGTAGCATACACCTCCTGGTCGACTCGTTCCTTGTCGTAGTCAGGATGCGCACGTTCCACAGATGCTCTGATCTCCTCCTCGACATGCTTTGGCATCAGTACCTCCGTACACCTGGAGGACTAGCTGCCTTAGCACCGAACGCTACTCCGCTATGACTGAGATCCGTGCCTGGGACTGACTCTGGAGACAGCTTCATGAAGTTGTACATGGGGCTGTGGTTCGCTTGTGAATTCAATGGCTGCTGAGCAGGAGGATTGTATGCAGACGATGGCCCATAAAGTAGGACTTGATTACCTTGCGAGGTAGTACCCCATAGTCTTCCGCCAGCACCTGCTCCCAGTGTATATTGCACTCCCTGATATGTATACTTCGTACCTGACTTCAGGTTGCTGAAGTTAGGGCCACTATATGTTCCGGATGGTATGAGTGGTGCCTTCCAGTTCAGAGTTGGTATAATACCACCTGTACCAGACGTACCAGATGGGCCTGCTGGCCCCGCTGGCCCAGTAGCTCCAGCAGGCCCATTCGGTATAGCAGATACAGTGGCAGCAAGGTTATTGAGCTGAGTCTGAAGTGCGTCCAGAGCAGTAGCAGTACCAGTGGTCTGGTTACCTGCAAGGCTACCCTGCTGGTTAGCAGTAGTGGTCGAGCTGGTCTGTCTCCCCTTCATGATGACATAGAAGACAATGCCAAAGCCCACCACTGCGAGCACTATCATCTTATGCTCGCCGAAGAATTCCCCTATGCCTCCGATAGCCTTCCCAAAGTTGCCACCTCCAGTAGTCCTCTTTGTTGGCATGTTAGCTGCCTCCTTCCGTCTCTCGTGGGCATGAGTCAGTCGCTCCTCCTGCTTACTAAGACGCTCTTCTTTCTCAGAAGGTTCCTCTGCCATAGATCACCTCCTACATGAAGGGTATTGGCCCAGGGTTCCTGGCTGCAATCATTTGTGCCATCGTTGTCTGCGCTTGCTGTGTCCCTATTGTCGAAGTCTTAGGAGACACCTTCGACAGTGGGAACTGGATATGCGCAGTGGTCGTTGGCGTACGTGTGGCATTGAAGCCAGCATCCTTGTAGTCGTATGGCTGATTGCCATGATTGTAGTTCAGGTAAGATACATACCCACCCCATCCTGGCCCAGTCATGGATGTAAATGCCTCACTGTATTTGGATACAGGGAACATGTAGTTGAAGCCTGTCGCTGCTCCCTGGTGAGGAGCACCAGTAAGGCTTATCTTCTGTTGCCAATCATTCCACGCTGGCCAGTGAGAGGGCAGTCCTACCCTTTGATTGAAAACATTGTTCATTATGCTGCCTGCTTTGCGTAGCCCTTTGTTCCATATCCACTACCAGTGAACATGGCTGTCTCGTTGCCCCAGAATCCCGTGAGGGAACCTATGGCTGTAGCAAAGTTTTTCGCGTTCATGATGATCAGCACTATGATCGCAGCCACGATCGTCCATGAGACGATCTCCATAATCATTTTGCCACCTGGCATTTCATGCCTCCTTTCAGGCCCATCCCATGCGCTTCGATACGAGGTACAAGACCACCAGAATTACGATGATCCAAACTAATGTCGGCAGATGTGGCATTCGCCTTCTCCTTCCTAACTTGCTTTTTGACCACCAGGTTTTGGTGTCGGAGTAGCAGAGGTTGGTGTCTTACCTGCTGCTCCTCCTGTTACGGCTCCAGATGTTTGTTGGAACCAGCTAAAGAACTTATTGAGTTGATCACCACCAGTACCTAACGTGATGTATACCAACCACATGGCAATCATGATCATGATCATGACTCCACCAGCATCTGGTGATTGACTGGCTATAACTCCTGCTATGGTGATGAATAGGATACCTCCCAGGATCATGCGTCCATCAATGTTCGCCTGGAGTGGTGTCCCATTCATCAGTGTGTCGAAGTATGGCTTCCAGAAGTCATTCCATGTTACCGTCACCATGAGTGCAGTACCCACAAGGACTACTGTGCCAGCAGAACCAGATGGCCCTTTAGGGAGTCCTATGCTCGCACCACCTGACTCTTCCTCTACCTCAGTATCTGATGGAGTATGAGTGGTGGTACGTACAAAGTTCTTGCCAGAGCCAGTCGAAGATGTCACTGTCTGTGATGGAGTGCTATACCTTCTCCTGGCTCTTCGCCTCATACCTAAGTGTGCCATACTTCCTCGCTTATATCCAGGGTGGCCCTAGTTGTACACAGAAGCCACCCACATTGATTGATCCACTTGGACAGTTACCCTGCTTGTCTGGCACATTGGTGGGTATATTCGTACCAGGAGCGACTGTCGACTGTTGTCCCTGTTGAGCACTCGGAGCACCAAAGATCTGTGGGAATAGCTGGTGCTGTGTCCCTTTGATACCCATTAGGAAAAGGAACGCAGCTATCCCAACTATGATTATTCCTGCTCCGACATGCCCGTTCATTTGGTGTCATACCCCCAATGTACCCACCTGATAAGAATGTATCCTACAAGAAACATTCCAATCAGCCAGGGTACAGGACTGTGCACTGGATTCCATGGATTAGCACCTGCGCTTGGTGCAACTCCACCAGCGCTTCCACTACTCCCACCCCCATATCCAGGAGGTGACTGTGGAGGACTGGCAGGCACCCCCTGGATAACAGGGCCAACCACAAATGGCGCATACCACTGTGTTTTTGTTTGTGGTACCAACTGCGAGTTGATGATCGCGCTGCCGGTGTTAAGCGATGTTGTGTACCCACTATAATTTGCACCAGGCATCTCACACCTCCTACTGGCTAGGATTGACAGGCAGCGGAACCCACCGGAGACCTTCAATCGTGACTTCAGCATATGCTGTCGCACTCTGGGCAGCAGTGAACTGCAAGTTGAGCTGGACTGCAGCAGTCCTGAGTGTATTCAGGCAGTAGCTATTGGTGATGTTCAGGTTGCGATCCATCGCGAGGTCTAGGATCAGTATGCCTTCCGAAGGAAGGTACAAGTGCTGTTCCATGAACCTGCGTTGAAGTCGCCTTACAGAGACAGTACCTACACCGTTACCAGACCAGCGTTGGACGCTGCCACCATATTGGAGCTGGTAGTTCAACACGTTGGCGACGGGGATGGCGGAACCACCCTGGCCGGCTGCCGGGTCGAAGAGTCTCACACAGATGGACATGATCTGACCAGCGAAGATACCGTTCAGAGGGATCTGCACCTTAGAGAGACCGTTGATTGCCACCTGCTGGTGTGCAATGTTGTACTGCCAGTTTGTGGGCTGTGGCAGAACGCTGGCATCAAGGGAACCAAGTACACCAATACGACTGAAGCCAAATGTGGTAGTCATAGCAGTCGTGGCACCTGTACCAGATGGCGCGGAGAAGAGTGCCTGGTCGAAGCCACCCGTGTTAACAGCAGAGATGGACACATATTGATTGTGCCTGATGGAAGGAGTCACGACACGAGCGTAACCACCCATGTTCTGTGGACTCACAAAACCCTGGTGAGGGCCGCTTAATGGCATACCAGTCTCATCCAACTCGTAGTAGGAGTCGAACCAGACAGAGGCAGGAAGTTCGATGTTGAACGTGGGTGATACGGCGACACCAGTGGAGTGAAGCGCAAGTGTGAAGTTAAGGTTAGCTTGTGACGCATTCTGGCCAGCAGCAGGAGATGCCTGACCACCTGGGCCAGCGGCACCAACTTCCTGTATGAACCTGCCCCAGTGTGCATTGCCTCTGTTGGCAACTACCAGTGGGCGATACCCGTTGATGAGTGCCAGGTCGTATCCAGTGGCGACACTGATGCTGGGGTACTGATACTGCATATTCAGTAGGATAGGGCCGAGGATGATCCACGGATTATAGGGTGATACTGTGACTGTAGAAGTACCATCTGTCTCTGTGAACGTTGCAGTCACTTCCATCAGCCATCCGTAGATCACATCGGACTGTTGGAATGGAATGACACCTTGGAGTGGTGTCTGGGTTGACGAGGAAGGAGTCATAGTCAACTGATCATTATTTTCTGGTTGTTCGATCTCGTCTGTAAATGGCGGAACCGAGAACCTACTGCCAGGTGGCAGTGATCCCTGCTGCGGGGGAGCCGCAGTCTGAGAGGGCATGTTTCTTTCTCCTATTTCCCTCTGCCATGATACCAATGCGAGCTATGGAGTCGTTGATTACATAAAGCGCACCAGTACCATGGCAGAAACAACTAAGGTGTCTGGACGAGACTGGCAGGCCCAGGCCATCCTAAGAACTTGAACAATGCTGTCATGAGTGCCATCATAGGCACCACCATGAAGGTGACAGCTAGCGCGAATACGAGAGGGTGATCGATCATCTCGACAAATCGAGAGACTGCACCAGTCGGTGTTGTACCCTCAGCCATAATTAATCCATCCTTTCGAGCCTTTACGCTCTTTAGGCTTGACAGAGATGGGTTTGATCCTGGCCCACCCCTTCTTCTTACGAATACGGTCGAAGAATAAGAATGCATACGACCTCGACTCTGGAGGTATGCTATCGATTGGTAAGTCCATCGATCGTAGGTGTTTGTTATCCTCAATGAAGGGAGTGTAGAACCAGAATAACTTGGTCATACTCTCTATGGACTCTACGCTGATGTTCCTGGGTCTCTGTCCAGCACCCAGGAATGCCGTATTCCTCTCACCACCACTAGTTATAGCCATAATAATACCTGTACCTGCTTGTATACCCTTCACACCTACTTTAAAGAAGTTATTCAGTTCGTCGACGTAGATGAATAATTTATGTCTCTTACGTCGCTTCATATATGCGATCTTGAGCGCTTGGTCTAGTAAGCCTATATCTGACCTATCCTGTATCTGCGCGATGATTATTCTATATCTGAGTGACCAGGCAAGCCTTATCTCTGACTCCACATCTCTCATAGGTATAACTACCGAATTAGGTACAAGTGTCCCCCAATCCCAATTGCGATAGATGGGAGCCGCAGGCAAACCATTGAGTTGCCACTCTGCACGAAAACGGGGTTTACTATCAACAATAAGTATATCTGCATCTTTGTAATTGTTATACCAGTGATCAATCTGTACCTCCGACAGAGTGCTCTTACCCTCACGTGTCATACCGAGCATGAGACCGCGTTCTCCAGGCGCCAGCATGATGTCATCCATGCTCGCAGGACTTGTGTATACTGCGGGCTGCCGACCTTGAGGCTCGACAACGCTTCCTTGAGAGCCAGATGTTCTGGTTGCAGCGGCGCTGCCACTAGCTCTCTGCTGCTGGTACTGCTTGTAGATTCTCTGGAGGTTGCGGTTCGCCATGTTCTGTTGTACCTCTTGTATCCACTGGGCCGTCTCGCCATGTCGTGATCTCCTCGATGATATAGTTCAAGGTACCTTGTAGGTACTCTTCTGGCATGGTATGAATGTACTGCTCTGCAAAGCGTTTTATCATACCATTAAGCATACCCATCGGCCCAGGGATACTGCTACCCATTGCGAGTAGATTGGGTAACCCCGACAGGACTCGGGCGGCTGTGGGGGACAAATTGGTATTGTCCGTTCGTGCTTCCCGGCTCGCCAGCTCCGGAGCTTGTTGGTTGATGTATGCCGCCATGAGCTCGTCTAGCATCTGCTTTCTCCTTAACTGCTCCATATACTCTAACGATATATCCACCCAGGACATATCCTATCATTTGCCAATCGCCAGTATCAGCAACTAGCCATCCATACTTCTCATTCCAGTCTGTCGGTTCAAGCAGGTTTGCTAATGCTATACCGAGAGCAGTTGCTTCCTGCTCTGACATAGCAAACCTATTGTCCTTCATGATGTTAGCAAAAATGACTGCTGTGATGAGGAGAGTCAACTGCTTGAAACCTATAGATAGTGCTACCTGGGACGGACGAGGATGCTTTTTGCTACCAGTGCGGGACTTTGTCCTTGGCTCGAGATCCTTGACTAAGTCTCCATACTCCATCGCTTCCGGTTCTTGGTTCTCTGATTCTTGGTTTCCTGCTTTTGATTTTGCCCGTGTTTTTGTGGATAGCACAGAACCCATGAAGCCTTTGGGATTCTTATTATAGTCTGGGTCGTGTAACTTGAGGTCTTCCAAGAGTGATGATTCTGGTATATATTTCTGTCCCTTATATTGCTGAGACAGTCTGAGGAACCTGGATGCTGAGATCTCGACACCACCTGGAGAGACATAGCGCCGCGATGATCCCAACTGGACTTTCGTCCATCCAGGCCATCCGGCAACTTCTTTCTCTTTGACTTCAGGTGTATCAGTGCTCATGCTAGCCACCTTATCTCAGTGCCATACTCCGGGTGTCCGGTGATATGCCAGAATGAGTCCCAGTCGTCATAGATAGTAACACTCTTATAAGCGGTCTGCCACTCCAGTACAACACGACCCTGTGGAGTCACGAAGCCAACATAGTCAGGCTTATCGCCAGAGTTAGTGAGACCAGCATCAACATATTGCGATGGTGGCTTAGGTCGGTATCCTTCAAATACATGTGTTCCTACTGGTACTTCATTATCGCTCATCTTCGTCCTCGCCTTCCGTGAGCTTTATGTCGTCTCTCCGCTGGATGATGTTCTTCCGGAGTTGACTCTGATGCGGGCTGTGCCTCTGTAGATGGCTCGCCCTCTGACACAATTTCTGCAATAGCCGGTGTTGCCGGTGCTGCTTCAACTTCTGCATCCCTGGCTTCAATTGCATCTAACCTCCTGAGTATCTCCTGATACTGCTCGGCAGTCATGGCGTTGACTGCTACTGCTACCTCAGCAGCCGACTCCGCTTCTGATGCAGCTTGTTCTGCGTCTCCAGCACTCTCGCGAGCATCCTCACGGGCATGTTCCATAACTTGCCCGATAAGTTGCCCTTGAGCCACAGTTGCACCAATGGCGCTAGCGGCAGCCACATCAGCATTGCGAGCAGCCAGTTCAGCATCCATAGCTGCACTCGTAGCATCCATCTCGGCTTGCGCCAGAGGCACTGTATCGACGACTGCGATGACTTCATCCAACTAACTTACGCTCCTCTTGGGATTATACTTAGGTTGTTCGACAGGAGTCTCGGCAACCTGGGCGATATTCAGTTGGGTAAACACAGTGGCCAGTGCATTGACTCCATCAGAGCTGTCCAGGTAGTAGGAATAGTGAGAATAGGAGCCAGGTGCAAAGTCTCGATGCTTCAGTTCATCGACGACCAGTCCTGCTAACTCCAATGTTGCTTGATCGGGTGCTTGTGTCTCGTCGGGCATATTTACCTCCATGTATTATACTCGTAGGCCAGTGAAGGTTTTGCTCATCACTAGTTAAGTCTGTTTGTGCATTCCTCAATCAAGTTCAGCACGCCTACATATTTTATACTAGAGCTTTTCCTATAGGAATTGTAGCATATATTTATCCACAAGTCAAGTGGATAACTTGTGGAAAACTCTTTGCGATTTGTCAACTTGACAAATAGAAAAAACCATGATATACTTACATTGGTGACCTGCCAATCCCCCATAGCAGGAGCCAACGCGTAAATGCAGGGAGCCCTTTCACTCCCTGCAATAATCTTGAAAGGAAACTGTATGTCTATAGAATCCAGATTTGGTTACGGCAAAGGATATACACCAGGAAGCCAATCATCCAACTTTAATATGTCTGATGCATCCAACATTGCCTCGATACACATTCTCTCACTGATACCAAAAGTCAATCCACCACACGATAACTGCTACTGCATCGATTGTGCAGGGTTCCATCATGAGAGGGAACAGTTATTCGATACCATCAAGACAGAAATAGAGAATGCTATGGAGATAGCTTACATAGAGGGTAAGGTAACATGTGGCTAAGCAGAACTACCTCAAGAAGATTTGGAAATCATTCAAGAAGATGGTCATCCGAGAAGAACCCCTCGGAAAGCAGACAGCAGTTCCACCCACTCCGAAGGCTCAGAAGGCTGCTGCTCGTGGCCATGCTGCTGGCGAATATCATTACGGCCGTGTCAGTGCTGTTAAAGATAGCGAAGGCAATGTCAAGAGCTATAGAGTTGGGCCAGTACCTGACCCTTCAGGCGAAACGTACAGAGGCGCACGCCAGGCTTCTCTCGATCATATCAGGAAGATGGTCAAAAAACTCAAGCCAGGACGAGTGACTATATCAGCGTATGGTCGACTATATCCAGGTAGGAAGAATATGCAGTGGGTGGCAGGTGTATTTGATCGAGACGATTTCATAAAGAGTCTTCAGACTTACATCGATAATGGGTTATCACTTGAAGACTTCGCATTCGATATGTACGATCTAAACAATATGCCAGACTTAGTGCTGGCCTGGGAGGGGAGACAGAGTGCTCCACTACCAACACAAATACAGCAGGTGTAGAGAATGAACAGAAAGATACTCCAGATAATCCCGACCGATGGCAACTACTATGTGAAAGAAACCAAACAAATGAGGAAGTTCTCATACAGGGTAGTTGCATGGGCATTAGTGGAACTGGGGGAGATCAATGATGTAATCCCAATGATAGCAGGACAAAGGACTCTTATCCTTATGCCAGCAGAGTCAGATTATACAATAGAAAGACAGCAAGTTGTGGGACAAGTCTGAACATGTATCTCAGTGGCCCAGTTATGACTTACCAGATAAAGACCACAAACGGACACTAGCACTATGGGATGAGAAACGTAACTGTGTCACAATATACGATACTGGTGAAGTCATATATTTCTTGGATGCCGAGCAGTTTATCCACGAGATAACTGAGCGTCACCTGTATGTCTTTGCCTATCGATTGATAGACAAACACTACTTTGCACCATTGGAGGAGTTGTTACATGACAGAAGAGCGAAAGCCTATTGCAGCAGGACGGGACACGTCGTTGGAGTTTACTGTAAGAGTAAGTATAGTGCGTGGATCATCGATAGTGCAGTCTGGGACGACCGTATATGTCCCCCTAACAAAGCGTTCCTTGACACTATTAATGAAGTATATACCAGGAATGGCGGCAGATATGCAGCAACTCCAGGCAGTCTTGGAGAGCGGATTATCAGGGAGCACCTCCCTAAAGGTACTCGATTTAATCGACCTACTCAAGCTCTTAGGAGAATCCTCCTCACTAATAAAGTTGGAGGTCGAGCCGACACCAAAGTAGATAAAGCACACTTCGGAGTACTCTATGAACAAGATCTCAATTCAGCGTATCCTGCGATGTCGATGGAAACTATTAACCCATCTGAGCGTCCAACTCGCTTCGGAAACAGGATGTCTACTACTGATAGCTCCACACTCGATCCCTTCCATTCCTACTATGCGTATTGCATTGCACAGATACCACTCAGCACACCACAGAAGTTTGGCCCATTACCAAGTAGACAAGACGATGGTAGGTTAAGCTATCCAACAGAGACAGGGACAATCATCGAAGGATGGTACTGGAAAGAAGAAATCCAGCGTGCACGTGACGCTGGATATATCGTTGATGTGTATAAGGGTTATGGTTGGTACACCTCTAGCGACTGGCTCAAGGAGTGGGCTCTTCACATGTACAAGCTGAGGTCAGAGACCGAAGGTGATGTTAAAGACATCATCAAGAAGGAGACCGTTGCCGCTTTGGGTCGGTTCGGAATATCCCCCGAGACACTCACACTTGTAAAAGAAGAGGACTATCAAGATGGTGATATTCCTGTACCCATAAGCGACGCCAGAGCATGGGAGTCGTCGATAAGCGGCTATTATATTCATGTCACACCAGACCCCGATTCGAACCACCTGACCCATATCTACTTCTATATTTTAATGAAAGCCAGGTGTGCGCTATATGACAGGATGTTAAAAGAAGAAGCAGCACGAGTAGAAGTAGTTGCATCGAACTATGACTCGTATTATACAACCACACCGACAGGACTAACGACGCAGCGAGGACTGGGTATAGGAGAATGGAAATCACGAGTAATACGTAAAGCATATATTTCAGCTCCTCGATCGATATCGGGGATACGCGAAGGTATCCCCATTGACAAACGTCCTGGTGTCAAACGACAGGGTCGGAAGATGCCGACCTAACCAGGATGTGCTCCTGTGGCGAGTATCGCCAGTATTATGATGATTGCCACAGCACCAAGCGCTAAGATCAACAACCAGAACCAGGGATCTTTGCGTGGAGGCGGCCCTTCCCAGTCACCCGAGTCCTCCTCCATCTCATACATGCCATGAGCAGTTGGATCAATACCAGGACTGCCTAGATCATCAAACTTCACCTGAACCTCCACATGTGGCACAATCATAATACGCCGTGACATAGCCAGATCCACCGCACTCTGGGCATACCCAGTTATCGTCTGGATTGGGATTACCCATGCTCCCACCAGTGCCACCACATAGATCACATGTGATGGTCACACTAATAGTACCACTACCGTTACAGGTAGGACATTCAGCTCTCATACATAATCCTCCTTTGCGAACATGATTATCAACGCGAATGCTACACATGCTGCAGTTGTTAGAAACACTACGAGTACGAAGAACAAGTCCTGGTACTTACTGCCTGACAGATAGTACACCAGGCAGTAAGCATCCAGCACAACTACACCACCCAATGCGAGGATGGAGCCGAGCAGGATGAGACACTTCACTTTATTTCCCCCAGATCACATAACCTTGCGATACTAAGATTATGATTGTCGTGAGCATCCCGAGTATCACCACAATGATCAGTGTAGTTAGCACTCTAAGAACCCAGGATATAACCAGAGTCACGGTTATTCTCTGTACTATCTCCACTTGTACCGGAACTGGGATTTCGTGTGTCTCCTGCTTGATCACTGCGAGTTCGATGGTGTCGTCTTCGTCATATTCCATACTTCCTCCAGTCGTCTGATAGACTCAGTAAGAGTCTTCAATGTGTCCTTCACGCTGTAGATGCCTTCGTATCCAATGCTCTCGTGCATGGCCGCGAGCCTGTCATAGACATCGATGGCGTAATGCTCCGCGTGCTCGAGAGCACTCTCCATTGCCTGGTTCTTCTTCAATCTCTCACTCCTGTGCATTCCTTCCATATTCTTCTTCTTCTTTCTATATCGTCTCCTGGCCATCTGTTGTGCAACTGATGCATTCTTGCGTTGATACATCTCTTTCTTGTCACTCCACCAGTGGCCAGGAAGTGTC
>Ga0137363_10001457_pt1 | contig 13677 bp, 12 predicted proteins | sample MadtaG_FD_104800 | JGI IMG/M metagenome (GOLD analysis project Ga0137363, IMG submission 104800) | Vadose zone soil microbial communities from Angelo Coast Range Reserve, California, USA - Mad1_115_16 metaG | ecosystem: Environmental > Terrestrial > Soil > Vadose zone | place: USA: California...
ATAACCGGTGTTCTGCCTCCGCGCAAAGAGATTGAAGAGCAAGTTGCCGCCTACCGCAAGGCCCTGACGGAAAGAGCCCAAGCGCTCACACTCCGCCGATCGTTTGTTGACGTGAATCGACTGGGAGAAAAAATGTACGCGTCGCTGCTTCAGCCAGTGGAGGGCGCCCTCACGCTCAGCGGCAGGCTGATTATCGTCCCCGACGGGGTGCTGCACTATCTTCCGTTCGAGACGTTAATTCCCAGCGGACGCCGCGGAGCGCCCGGCGAAAGTCAGCCGGCCTATTTAGTGGAAAAGTTCGCAACGGTTTACGCTCCGTCTGCGTCCGCTCTTGTGACGGTTCGCGCGATAAACGGGCAAGCTGCTGCGCCGACGAAGGTGCTTCTAGCGTTCGGTGATCCCATCGCGCCACCCGCACCCGAGCGGAAAACAGCCACCGACAATGCCACGCGGACGGCGCTTCCAGGACTGGACACTCCGGTCACAGACGAATACGGGGAACGCGGTTTTTCTTTTACCCGGTTGCCCTTCACGCGTGAGGAAGTGCTTGGAATCAGCAAGCTCTACAGCGCCGCACAACGTGAAATTTATCTGGGGGATCAAGCGCGCGAAGAAACTGTCAAGAGCGAGAAGATGGATCAATTCCGCTATATCCATTTCGCGAGCCACGGTTTCATTGATGAGTCCAAACCAGGCCGTTCGGGCATCCTGCTCTCACGCGATGCGCATTCGGCTGAGGATGGCGTCTTGCAGATGGGCGAGATCATGCGCCTCAAACTAAACGCGGACCTGGTCACGCTTTCCGCCTGCAACACAGGTCTGGGCAAGCTGGTGAATGGCGAAGGAATCCTGGGCTTGACCCGCGCGTTTTTCTACGCCGGTGCGCGCAACATCACTGTCAGTCTTTGGAATGTGAACGACTCCTCGACCTCAGCACTGATGAAAGACTTTTACGAAAATCTCAACCGGGGAATGTCAAAAAGCGCAGCCTTGCGCCAAGCGAAGTTGACCCTGTTACACGACAAAAAAGCCGCATGGCACCACCCTTATTACTGGGCAGCATTTGTTCTGGTCGGCGAAGGCAAATGAAGCAAAGATGGCCGCGGCCGTGCAACTCTACGGTGCGGCCAGAGATGAAAGGTGGAAGCCGCCCACCTTAGCCAAGCGTGCAGCGCTCTCGCTGTCAGACGCTCAGCACAGGACAAGGAGCGTCACGCGCTATTGCGTAGCTGAGATCCCAGGGTGCCGGACCGAGGACTTCTTCCTAGCACCAGCACATCCGCCCGCGCCAGTATATAAGTGCCGCAGTGTCAGCGATTTAGGCGCTTTAAAATATATGTTACAACGATTATCGTGATAACACATCCAATAGAACGGAAAGGGAGGCAGCGATGAGCACACTGGCTGTACTGCAAACCGCAACGGCAGCCTTCTTGTGGGTGACGAGGTGACCATCACCCTCGACCTCCAGTTCGTGAGGGCTTGAATCATTTGCCGACCGGCACACATCCAAAGTGCTGTGTGCCGCAGAAAGGGGAAAGTTATGTCACTCCGTCCAATTAAACAGATTATTCAGACCAAGCCGACTCTGGAGGGGGCTGGTGTAAAACTGCAGCGCGCCTTCGGCTTCGGCAAGACAAAGGAATTCGATCCGTTTCTGCTACTGGACGATTTTCGCAACGACAACCCGGAAGACTACCTGGCCGGATTTCCGTGGCATCCGCACCGTGGGATTGAAACGATTACCTATGTGCTCGCCGGTTCGGTGGAGCACGGCGATAGTCTCGGAAACAAGGGCAAGATGACCGCCGGCGATGTGCAGTGGATGACCGCCGGCAGCGGCATCCTGCACCAGGAGATGCCCAAGGGTGATACCCAGGGGCGTATGCACGGTTTCCAACTGTGGGCCAACCTGCCTTCATCGCTGAAGATGACCGACCCGCGGTATCAGGACATTCCGTCAAGCGCGATCCCCGAGGTCACCGACGATGACGGCACACGAGTGCGCGTCGTCAGCGGCGAATTCTGGGGCAAGAAGGGGCCAGTCGAGGGCGTAGCTGCTGATCCGCAGTACCTCGATATTTCCGTTCCGCCGGGGCAGCGGAAGCGGCTCAAGATCGAGACGACGCGCAATGCCTTTGCCTACGTGTTCGCGGGCTCCGGCACGTTCCGCGACGCCTCGGATCCCCGAGCGGTTCTCACCGAGCAGGTGGCGAAACCGAACGCGGCGCCGGTCTACGATGCCGGCAATCACTCCCTGGTGCTCTTTGACCGCGGAGACGAGATCGTGGTGCAAGCTAGCGAGGAGGGCATCCGATTCCTGCTGGTATCGGGCAAGCCGATCGAAGAACCGGTCGCTTGGTACGGCCCGATCGTGATGAACACGCAGGAACAGCTACGCCAAGCCGTTGCCGAACTGAATGGCGGCACGTTCATCAAACATCGCTGAAATCAACACTAAGACGAGTAACCCCTGGGCGGATCGGCCTGCTAAGAGGTCGTTTCGCCCAGTGCTATTTCATTTGACGTGCTGAGAGATTGCCGGGCGTATTGTCAGCAAGCCGGAAGCAATTCGGTTACTCCCGCGTAGCCCGTAATCCCGGCTCGGCGACCAAAACTTTAGATATACAATCGGCTGAGTGGACCACCACACAGTAGCGGTTGTCAGCATCACGGGGACCTGCCTTGATGTGCTGGGCAGCCTCTATCTAGCCTACGACCTATTGGGTGGACAACACGGACCGTTGCGGCTGCTTACCCGCGCGGTAACATACGCTGTTGTCTTCGGTGTTGGCTACGGCCTCGGCCTTGGTCTTTTCTTTGGCTTGGCTTCCGGCATCGCCGCCGGGATCACTCTATCGATTGAGTTCAGCCGGGCGGCGCGCGGGCTGGATCATTACTCCTTGTTTTGGGAAGGAGTGTTTTCCGTCATTCGCGGATTGGCTTTCGGAGCCGGACTCTACAGGATTGTGGGCTTCCGATTTGCAGTCGCCTTTGCCATTCTCATCACCATAGGCCAAATCTTCGCCTACTCTCGCGGTGTGCGTCCTTCACTCGCTTATACATCTGCTCTGCGTCCACGGCTGACGCCCCGCCTGTTGTGGGCAACAGTGGTCCGTACGGTCGGCTACACGGTGACTGCTCTGGTTTGCAGCGCCTTCATCCGCCACGTGGATCATCCATGGTTTTTTGCGACTCGCGTAGGCCTGGTGACCGGCATCGTTACCGGTGTGGGAATGACATTCAATCCTTACATCGAATACTACGCCGACAATCTCCCGGAGCGGCGGCTTGGAGTATTCGGCATTGGACTCATCCTTTGCGGTTTTGCGCTGCAATCGCTTCAATATTGGCTGGCGCTATTTGATGTGCGTCTGACTTAGGCAGTCGTCCTCTCACGCTCCTTCTTTATTTTGGAGAATGGTCCGCAATCCGGAAGTTGGAATGAATTCCCTCGTTTGACATTCCGAGTAGCTCGTCACTCGGGAGTGATTCGAAAGGGAGTCGAAGCCTTACGCCTAGCGAGCCAGCCACAGCGCATACCGAATCGCTTGGAACACGGTCCATTGATGGTGGGCTCGCAGAATGCGATACCAATCCAGGAGGGATGGCGATTTCATGATGGCAGTCCTTTCGCGACACTCGAAAACATGGCTTCGATGGGTCGTGTATTCATGTCATGTCGTAGCTTGCAGAATGGACAGGAAAAGCACATCACGAGATGGAATGGTTTTTCGCTACCACGGAAGGTTTTCTGGCGCGTACCTCCATTAGGGTAGTCAAGAACACGGATACATCCGGGGTGAACTTTGAAGACTTGCTGCCCCGCTCCTGCAAAGTTGGCAAATGCATCGCATCGGCTGTAGGATGATGAAGACCTCAAGAAAATGACCGCGCTCCACGATTGTTAGCGGACGGAAGATACCGCACCGCCGAGGAAAGACTTGACCCGCTTCGACCCCTGCCGCGAGCGAGTATGCCGTCCCCGTTTCGACCGATGGAACCTGGAGAGACCCGCCCATGCAGTTCAAAGCAGTCGCGCCCCGGAAAGAGCTCTTCTGTTCTTCTTTTGCGTTTTCTTGATTGGGTGTCGTTCTGGCCAGAACGGTTTCAAACCTTCCATCGAATTCACCAAGGTTCCTCCCGCGCGTGAAGGCGGTCCAGCCATTCTTGAAAGGATCGAGGGACGTGTCGTGGGAGCGCATTCCGGGCAGCAGTTGGTCTTGTATGCGAGGAGCGGACAATGGTGGGTCCAGCCGCTGACGAACCAGCCGTTCACCAAAATTCAAACGGATTCGAAATGGAGCAACTCCACGCACCTGGGGACTGAATACGCAGCCCTTCTTGTCGAGCCGGGATACCGTCCGGCGTCCATAATGGACGCGCTGCCAGCGAAAGGCGGTGCGGTCGCTGCAGTTGCGACTGTCAAAGGTGAACTGACCCCGCCGGAAATCATCAAGACGGTGCGCTTCAGTGGATACGAATGGAAAGTCCGGACAGCTGACAGCAACCGCGGAGGGGGCATAACCCACTACGATCCCGCAAACGCGTGGACGGACGACGGCGGAGCACTGCATCTGCGGATCGCGAACAACTCCGGTGAATGGACCTGTGCGGAAGTAAACCTTACGCGAAGCCTGGGGTACGGGTTGTATCGTTTTGTCGTACGGGATTCCTCTCAGCTAGAACCGGCGACTGTCCTTAGCATGTTTACGTGGGACGATTCGGAACAGGAGCATAATCACAGGGAACTCGACGTTGAGATTACGCGCTGGGGTGATCCACTGAGTAAGAACGCACAATATGTGGTTCAACCTTACTATGTTCCTGCAAATGTCGCCCGATTTGTGGCGCCATCCGGAATCTTGACCCATTCTTTCCAGTGGGAACCAGGAGAGGTTTCGTTTCGAACGGTTCGGGGAACCAGCTCGCGTAACGGATCACGCACGGTCGCCGACCACGTATTCACATCGGGAGTCCCCGCGCCCGGCGGGGAATTGATCCATATTAACCTCTATATCTTCGGGAGCGCCGCGAGGCCGTTGAGAAATCAGAACGAGGCCGTTATTGAGAAGTTTGAGTACCTTCCTTGAAGTTATGAGCGAGCGACGCCGACTACTGAAATGGCTGGCGGCAGGTCTAAGCCTTGCGTGTGCTTCCGGAGTGGGAGACGCGAAAGAGCCAAGAAAGGCGATGTCGCAGTATGTGCGCGAACGCTGGGAAAGTGACAGAGGGTTTCCCAGCGGGCCGGTCTATGCCATAACACAAACAGCTGACGGCTACCTGTGGATTGGGACGGCAAAGGGGCTCATAAGATTTGACGGATTGAACTTTCATCTTTTTCAACCGTCGAGTGGCGGAACAGTTCCCAGCGGTCTCGTCCTGGGGCTGATGGCGGATTCAGAAGGAAATTTATGGGTAAGGCAGCAAGGCGCAGGATTGCTGCGCTACCGCGACGGAAAATTCGAGGATCTCTCGAACAGTCTCGAGAAGCCGGAAGTTGCAGTAACAGCGATGTGCCGCGGAAAAGACGGCCAAGCCTTGTTTTCGGGGCTGATCAACGGCATTGTCCAGTTTTCGGGGGGGAAATTCTCGAAGCTGGCATCAATGCCCCCGTTGCCGAACTTTCTCGTGATTTCCATGGCGGAAATGCCCGACGGACGAATCCTGACAGGTACCCGAGACACGGGCCTGTTCCAATTGATCGCAGGCCAAGTATCCCCAGGTCCGAGAGAGTTGCGGGACCTGAAGATCAACACTCTTCTTTCCATTGATGAGCAAGAATTGTGGATCGGAACGGACAATGGCTTAGTGCGCTGGAACGGAAAAGAGTTGCTCAAGACTCGAATACCGCCTGCGTTGACCCACGCTCAGATTCTCGCTATGGCAGGTGATCGCCAGTCGAGTACCTGGATTGGAACAGCGGACTCGTTGTTTCGAATCGACGCTGTCGGCGCATCGTCTTTCGATGATGTGAATCAGCACGCGGGCGGAGGTGTGACAGCGATTTTCGAAGACCGGGAGGGCAACGTTTGGACAGGCAATACGCGAGGCCTGGAGCGTTTTCGTGATAGCGCGTTCACAACCTATTCCGTTCCAGAAGGCCTGCCGTCGGAAAGCAACGGACCTGTCTATGTAGACGCAGACGACCGCACATGGTTCGCACCTTCTGAAGGCGGACTGTATTGGCTGAAAGGGGGAGTCGTCAGGAGCGTGAACATCGCGGGGCTCGACAAAGACGTCGTTTATTCAATAACTGGTGGCGGCGGCGAGCTGTGGATTGGAAGGCAACGCGGCGGCCTGACGCGCCTACAGTTTAAGGCGGGCGAGTGGGGGAACGAGACGTACACGCAGGCACGAGGGCTGGCGCAAAATAGCGTTTATGCGGTTCATCAAAGTCGTGGCGGAGCGGTTTGGGCTGCGACACTGAGCGGAGGCGTGAGTAAGTTGATGGACGGCAAATTCTCTACATACACCACGGCGAGCGGACTGCTGTCCAATTCGGTGACTTCGATTTCGGAAAGCTCAGACGGCACAATGTGGTTCGCAACTCCCAAGGGCTTGAGTGCGCTTTCGAATGGCCGTTGGCAGTCTTTCACCTTGGGGAATGGATTGCCATCGGAGGATGTGATCTGTCTCCTGGCAGATTCAATGGGGGTGCTTTGGCTCGGTACATCCAGGGGTCTCGCTTCGATTCGTTCCGGGAGCGCCTGGGTGCCGGACGTGGTGCCGGATGCATTGCATGAACCGATTTTGGGCATGGAAGAGGATCGGAATGGAGGTCTGTGGATCGCGACAGCAAATCATGTGCTGCGCGTGGATCGTGTCAAACTGCTCGGAAACAAGATCAGCGAGGGCGATGTGCGCGAATATGGACTTGCCGACGGCCTAAGAGGTACAGAAGGGGTCAAGAGAAACAGGTCGGTGGTTGCGGATCGGCTTGGCAGAATCTGGTTTTCGATGAACCGCGGGCTTTCGTTTGTCGATCCTGCTCAAGAGGCAGGCAGTTCCGCTCCCGCGCTGGTCCATATCGAAGGGATAACTGCGGACGGCAGCGCGATTCGTTTGCAGATCGGAATGAGAATTGAGGCAGGGCACCAGAGGTTTACCTTCAGCTATGCCGGTCTTAGCTTATCTGCGCCGGAACGCATCAGGTTCAGGTATAGGCTGGATAGCTTCGACCGAGACTGGAGCGAGCCGGTGGCCGAGCACGAGGCGACCTATACCAACCTTGATGCAGGCGCGTACCGCTTCCGCGTGATGGCTTCCAATAGCGATGGGCTATGGAATAGCGCGGAATCCGCAATGCAATTCGAAATCGACCCGGTATTTTGGCAGACATGGTGGTTCCGGCTCTCGGGCGTATTGGTCATCGGACTCGCGATCCTGATGTTCTTCCGGCTCCGGGTGATTAGACTGACCAGGCAGATGAATATGCGCTTTGAAGAACGACTGGCGGAGCGCACGCGCATAGCCCAGGAACTGCACGATACTCTGTTGCAGGGCTTTCTCAGCGCGTCGATGCAGTTGCATGTGGCAAATGATTATCTGGGTGTCGATTCGCCTGCGAAACCTCTTGTGGGGCGGGTTCTCGGACTGATGGACCGTGTGATCGAAGAGGGCCGGAACGCAGTTCGGGGGCTGCGCTCATCGAAGATGCGTTCTCCCGATCTGGAACAAGCATTTTCACAGATTCGGCAAGAATTTCCAGTGCAGCCTCAAATTGGGTTTCGCGTCATCGTTGAGGGTACGCCTCGGCCTTTGCGCCCCGTTATCCGCGATGAAGTCTACCTTATCGGCCACGAGGCGTTGTCAAATGCATTTCGCCACGCTCATGCAAGCGACATCGAGGTGGAACTTGAATATGAGGCGAGCCACTTGCGCGTGCTCGTACGCGACAACGGCGGCGGAATCGACCCTGCGGTTGTGCGCTCGGGACGCGACGGGCACTGGGGCTTGTCTGGGATGAAGGAGCGTAGCGAAAGAATTGGCGGGAAACTGAGAGTCTTAAGTCGTGCAGTCGCTGGAACGGAGGTTGAGCTGTCCGTGCCCGGCCAAATTGCTTTTGAGTTTCGATCAGAGAAACGCCCCATCAGGTGGCTAACCAGGCTCTATCGCGCAAAGAGGAGAAGAGAAAAGCAACAATCCGGAAACGAGCAAGCTTGATGACAAAAGAAGATCCGATCCGCGTCCTTACTGTAGATGATCATCCTCTGCTGCGCGAGGGCCTGGCCGCGATCATCAACAATCAGCCGGACATGGTGCTGGTAGCTCAGGCCTCCAACGCGCAGGAAGGCCTTGAGCAATTTCGGAAACACCAGCCGGATGTAACGCTCATGGACCTCCGTCTTCCGGACAAGAGTGGCATCGACGCGATGATGGCCGTCCGCGCGGAATTCCTCGAAGCACGCGTAATTATGCTGACGACCTTTGAAGGCGACGTGGAAATTCAGCGCGCCATGGAAGCGGGAGCCCGCGGATACATGCTTAAGAGCATGCCCCCCAAGGAGCTGGTTGAGGTGATTCGCCAGGTCCACGCGGGGAAGAAGCGCATTCCCCCGCAGTTGGCAGCACAGCTCGCGGAGCATTTGAGTGACGAAGACCTAACACCGCGAGAGATACAAGTCCTCGGTCAAATTGCGGGGGGAAACCGCAATCGCGACATCGCGGAAAAGCTCTTCATCACAGAAGAAACCGTAAAGGTGCACATCAAGCACATCATGGAGAAGCTCGGGGCTAGCGATCGCACTCAAGCGGTCGCGATTGGCCTCCGCCGCGGAATCATCCAGCTGTAGGAAGCGGAGTCCGCGCAAACCCGTACCCCAAAAGTAGTATGAAAAGATTCCGCCATGTGGGGTTTCAGGGGTCCGAATATTTGCGTATCTTGAATTGTAATGCGTTTCTGAGGGCGCCCAAGGGAGATACGCCCTGCAAAGATTATATTCCACGTTTCCGGGTGGCCGGCCCGGCATAGGCCTGCTGCTGTTGCGCGGCGCGGTTGGTCTTACGGCGACCGCTGAAGGGATTTTCTATCTCTCGGGTCCTTCCAGCCCCTCTTCGGGCAAATGGTTACTTGGTTTGATATTGATCGCGAGCGGAGTGGCCCTGACGGCCGGATTTCTTACTCCGATTGTGGGGGTCTTGGTGGGGCTATGCTGCCTGGGGACGGCACTTTCATTGTTTCCCGCACCCTCTTGGGGCATGCACGATGCCAGGATGGTGGCTTTTGGAATGATCGTTACAGCTGCCGCGCTGGCGTTACTGGGGCCGGGAGCCTTTTCCCTCGATGGTCGCTTGTTTGGACGCCGCGAAATTGTGATTCCGCCCTCATCGCGCCCCCCGGAGTCTTGATGTACCAGGTTTGGGTGCTGTTCCTTAGACTTAGTCCGGACCCTAGTTTTTAAAACGACGTCTCCACCGACCGAAAGTGGTATTCCGAGTCACCCCTGGAGTGGTACCCAAAAACTATTCCATCTCGTGATGTGTTCCCGGACTCGAACATGCATAGTGCAACGCGCGAATAACCTTCAGTGCGTGGGGGGCCACATGATCTTGGAAAACTCAGCAATTTCGACCGGGAGAATGAAAGCGCGCTCTGTCAATTCTGAATCTCAGGAGCCTGCTGAAAGGACGCTCATGGAAGCTGCCAAGGGCGGACACTCGACCGCCTTTGGCATGCTTTGCGAACGACATGCGCAGCAACTCCTTGGTGCTGCGCATCGTATAACGAGAAGCCGTGAGGACGCCGAAGACGCCGTTCAAGACGCACTGCTCAGTGCATTTGTTCACCTGAGGGACTTTGACGGCAGGTCAAGCTTCGCAACCTGGCTCACGCGCATCGCAATCAACTCGGCGCTCATGATTCTGCGGAAGAAGCGAAGCGCACTTGACATCGCCATAGTGCGTACCGATAATCCCGGCACGGATGGCCGGGGGTACGAAATGGCGGATCGCGCACCAAATCCAGAAAGGCGCTACGCGCAACGCCAAGAAGAGAGAATTCTAAGGAAAGCCATCCAGAGGCTGCGGCCGACCCTCCGGGAAGTCGTTGAGATTCATCAACTCCAAGAACGCTCGATGCGGGAAACCGCGGAAGCCACGGGCATCTCGTTGGCCGCGGCTAAAGGACGGTTGTTCCACGCCAAGGCGACGCTCCGCAAGTCGCCGATGTTGAAGCTGGTGTACCAACATCGATGCGGCCGTGAGTTTCGCGCTTTGTCGGCCGCGTGATGACGAATGAGCAGTGCAAGCGGGCAGAAGAGTGGAAAGCCAGCCAGAAAGGACGATAAGAAATGAGAAAGAATAATGCAGGTGGATCCGCTGCTGCGGCGCAAGCCGCTTTCGAACCGACGGCTGATCTTGGCCGTGAAGGAGTGGCAGAGATATCCGAGGAACTTCGGCACCTCCTCGCCGACGTGTTTGTGCTTTATCTGAAAACGAAGAATTTCCACTGGCATATGAGCGGCCGCCACTTTCGCGACTATCATCTGCTTCTTGACGAACAGGCCGAGCAAATTTTCGCCATGACGGACGACATCGCGGAGCGAGCGCGCAAAATTGGCGGAAAGACGGTGCATTCCATCAGCGACATCTCCAAACATCAACGGCTGAAGGACGACAACCGAGAGTCCATCCCTCCCGAACAGATGCTGGCTGAACTTCGCACGGACAATCGGGAACTCACGCGCTTTTTGCGCCTGACACACGAGGTTTGTGATAAGCACAAAGATGTCGCAACAGCCAGCCTGATTGAAAACTGGATCGACGAGACAGAGCGGCGGACGTGGTTCTTGTCAGAAATAGTAGGCGATCTTTAGGCAGTTCATCATTCTAGGGGCTAAGGAAGCAGCAGAAGAGGAGGAAAGATGGCGACGATCACAACGAAAGATGGAACACAGATTTATTACAAGGATTGGGGCAAAGGACAGCCCATCGTATTCAGTCACGGGTGGCCGCTCACCGCGGACGATTGGGACTCCCAGATGCTGTTCTTTGGACAGCATGGCTATCGCGTGATCGCGCACGACCGGCGCGGACATGGCCGTTCCTCCCAAACCGGTGGCGGCCATGACATGGATCATTACGCCGACGACCTAGCGGCGCTGACCGCGCATCTCGACCTCAAGGAAGCGGTGCATGTCGGCCACTCGACCGGCGGTGGCGAAGTCGTGCACTACCTGGCACGCCACGGCGAAAGCCGCGTGGCAAAAGCGGTGATCATTAGCGCGGTGCCGCCGTTGATGGTGAAGACGGCGGCCAATCCGGGCGGGCTGCCCAAAGACGTGTTTGACGGGTTGCAGGCGCAGCTGGCTGCAAGCCGAGCCCAGTTCTATTACGATGTCGCGGCTGGACCGTTCTATGGTTACAACCGGCCCGGTGCGAAACCCTTACAGGGGGTGATCTGGAATTGGTGGCGCCAGAGCATGATGGGAGGCGCCAAGGCGCACTATGACGGCATCGTCGCCTTCTCCCAGACAGACTTCACGGAAGATCTGAAAAAGATCGACATCCCCGTGCTGGTGATGCATGGTGACGACGATCAGATTGTTCCGATCGGCGCGGCAGGTTTAATGTCCGCGAAGATACTCAAGAAAGCAACGCTAAAGGTCTATCCGGGCTTTCCGCATGGCATGCCCACAACCAACGCGGACCAGATCAACGCTGACTTGCTCGCGTTCATCGGCCGCAGCGCTCAAGCTGCGGCGTGATTGAGGATTTTGCCAGCCTCTAGGCGACCCGCCGTTTTGTGAGTGGACGCCGTGCTCGCTTAATTCGCGGCGCGTCGTCAAGCTTGCAGAGATCATGTTCCGGAGAGTAAGCAAAGCGGCTAAAAGGAGAACATTATGATCTTAAGTGCATTTACTCTCTTTCACGTCGTGTTGAGCTTGGTAGGAATTGTCTCGGGATTCATCGTGGTGTTCGGCCTGCTTACTGGGAAAAGGCTCTACGGCTGGACGGCCCTTTTTCTAGCGACCACGGCTTTGACGAGCGTGACCGGGTTCCTATTTCCGTTCCACAAATTCATGCCTTCCCATGCCGTCGGCATCGTCTCCTTGCTCGTCTTGGCAGTGACGATTCCGGCCCTGTCCGTTTTCCACCTAGCGGGTCCCTGGCGCCGCCCTTACGTCATCGGTGCAGTCATCGCTCTTTATCTCAACGTTTTTGTTTTGATCGCTCAGCTTTTCATGAAGATTCCCGCGCTCAAGGCTCTTGCGCCCGCGCAATCAGAACAGCCGTTTCTCGGGACGCAAGCCGTGGTGATGTTGATCTTCATTGTGCTTGCGATTCTGGCAGCCAAGCGCTTCCCGGCGGAAGCCGTCCGCGCAGCCTGAGCGCCCTCGTCAGGTTGGAAAGTTTGGGGTACCCTGCATGTCAGGCGGAGCATCAGACTTTTATAATTCCACGCGAAACGGAAACATGGATTCCTGAATCCAGGGAAAGGTCTTACCGCCGGAGGGGAACATGAACACGCTTTCGAAATATAAGTTCTGGATAGGCGGAGCATTTTGCTTGCTGGTCGTCGGCCTGATTGTTGGTGCGCTGCGCCCAAAACGTGTATCGGGGGCGCCGGGCGGCGGGCCGGACGTTGAGGTTGTGGACGTGGAGAAGAAGGACGTTCCGATTTATGGCGAGTGGATCGGCACGCTCGACGGACTGACAAACGCCGACGTCCGGGCGCAAGTCACCGGCTACATAATGCGGCAGGGCTACCAGGAAGGCGCGTTCGTCAAGAAGGGTCAGTTGCTCTTCGAGATTGACCGGCGGCCCTTTCAGGCAGCGCTCGACCAAGCAGAAGGACAGTTGGCGCAGGCCAACGCTTTGCTTGCCAACGCCAAGGCAGTGCAAGGCAGAACTCAACTTGATGTAGAGCGTTACGCCCCGCTGGCCAAAGAACAGGCAGCGAGCCAGCAGGATCTCGATAATGCCGTCCAGAATAACTTGGCCGCCAAGGCCACAGTAGCGACAGCCGAAGCGCAAATCAAAACCGACGAGGCGGCCGTCGAAACCGCCAAGATCAACCTGGATTTCACCCGGCTCGTCGCGCCCATTGACGGCATCGCGGGGCAGGCGCAACTTCAAGTAGGCGCCTTGGTGAATCTAAGCAGCGGGCCAGTGACCTCCGTCTCCACTGTCGATCCCATCAAGGTCTATTTCACCGTGGGCGAGCCACAGTATCTCGCATGGCGAAAACGGTTCCCGACAGAGTCCAGCCGTCTGGCGGCAGACAAGAATTTGCGCCTCCAACTGATCTTGGCAGACGGCTCAACGTATCCTTACGAGGGCTCGTTCTACTTCGCTGACCGCCAAGTCAACGAGGGCACTGGCGCAATTCGGATCGCCGGTTTGTTTCGCAATCCTAACAATATTCTGCGGCCGGGCGGTTATGGCAAAGTTCGCGCCGTGATTCGGCTGCAACAAGGCGCGCTGCTTGTTCCTCAACGCGCGGTGTCAGAACTACAGGGCGGTTATCAGGTTGCCGTTGTAGGTGCCGACGACAAAGTGAGCATTCGAACGGTCACCGTCGGCGACCGTGTCGGTACGGAGTGGATTATTGCGGAAGGGCTGAACCCAGGCGAAAGAGTCGTCGCCGAAGGTGTTCAGAAAGTGCGGCAAGGCGCGCACGTGAGCCCCAAGCCCTTTGGCGGGCAGGAAGCAAAGGGAAAATAACCCATGTCA
>Ga0137363_10001461_pt1 | contig 13650 bp, 9 predicted proteins | sample MadtaG_FD_104800 | JGI IMG/M metagenome (GOLD analysis project Ga0137363, IMG submission 104800) | Vadose zone soil microbial communities from Angelo Coast Range Reserve, California, USA - Mad1_115_16 metaG | ecosystem: Environmental > Terrestrial > Soil > Vadose zone | place: USA: California...
CACCTCCTCCGCCGGCGGTTGAGAACCATAGAACGGCACCACGCCGCTCAGGTCGGGAATGCGGGTGGCCAGCACATTCGCGATTCCGCCGCCCCAGCAGAACCCCACCACGGCGACCTTGCCGGTGCACTCGGGCCGCGCCTTCAGCCAGGGGACCGCGGCCACCAAGTCCTCGCGGGTCTTGGGCTGGTCGAGCTTTGCGAAGAGCTCGCGGGCCTTGTCTTCGTCCCCGGGATAGCCCCCGAGCGGGGTCAACGCGTCGGGCGCGAACGCGACGTACTGCTCCAGGGCGACGCGCCGGGCCACGTCCTCGATGTGGGGATTGAGGCCGCGGTTCTCGTGGACCACCAGGACGCCGGGAAGGCGTCCCGAGCGCTTCACTGGCAGGGCCAGGTAACCCCGCACCTTCCCATTTCCCTTGGGAGAGTCGTACTCCACGCGGCTCGTCGAGAGCCGCGCATCGTCCTTGGCGATTTGCTGCGCCTCGGCGAACCGGGGACTCAATGCATCGAGCAGCATGGTGGCGGTCACGCCGCCCGCAGCGAATCGGGCCGCCCGCTCCAGGAACCCACGGCGGTCGAGCAGCCCGTGGACGAATTGATCGAAGAGCCTCAAGACCTCTGGATGGAAGTCCGACGCTTGCTTGCGCTCCATGCCGTCACCTCGTTCCGTGGACGTTCTTCGCCACGACGCAAATCCCCTGTCGCGGGATGCTAGTCAATGGCGCGTCGCGTCGCCGCATTTGCGCAAGATCGGGATGAAAGTCGCAAGAACCTGAAAGATCGAACGCCGCCCCCCTCGCTAGGGTCGCGGTCCCCTCGTAGCCACCCAAGGAGACCCTGATGCGGCGAACCCTCCACAGAGTCGGAATGCTGGCTGCCGTGGTCGTGCTCTTCGGCGCGACAGCTTTGCAGGCGCGCGACGACAACGCAGAGGCCAATTGGTACACGGCGTGGTCCATCTCCATCGGCCATCGGATGGGGCCAGCCTTCTCCGGCGCGAACTTCGCCCCGGATGTGTCGCACAGCACCTTGCGCATGGTGGTGCGGCCCACCATCTCGGGACAGGCGGTCCGGGTCCGCCTCGAGAACACGCAGGCCCTCACTCCGGTGACGTTCTCGGGCGCCTTCATCGGGGAGCTCGCTTCCGGCGCGGCCCTGGTGCCCGGAACGAACCGGCGGCTGACGTTCAACCGCAACCCAGGACTCACGCTCGCGGCCGGAGCCAGCGCCTGGAGCGATCCGGTGACGTTCAAGGTCGAGGTTTTCCGCCGGCTGGTGGTCAGCCTCGAGGTGGCCAGCGCCGTGGAGATCAGCGGCCACCAACTCGGCCTGGCCACGAACTTCATCGGGGCCGAGAAAACGGGGAGCAGCGCCTCGGGCGCGGGCTTCTCCCCGGTGCCGGCGAACGCCGGCAACTACCCCTTCTATTACGTCGCCGCCATCGACGTGAAGTCCGCCACCGCCTCGGGCACCATCGTGACGCTGGGCGACTCCATCACCGATGGACGCTGCAGCACCCGCGACCCGGCCACCGGCGACATTCCCGCCGACCAATACAATCGCTGGGGGGACGTGCTGGCGGCACGGCTCCAGGCGCGGTACGGCCGCTTCGCGCCGGCCGTCGCCAACGAGTCCATCGCAGGAAACCGGGTCGTGCTCCCCAACGGCAACGGCCCGGCGGCGGTGCTCCGGCTGCAGAACGACGTGCTCGATCGCGCCGGCCTCCGCGCGGTGATCTTCTATGAAGGCACCAACGACATCACCGGAAACGCCACCTTCGACCAGCTCAAGGCCGGCTTGCAGGAGGTCATCGATCGCGTGCACGGCAAGGGCGTGCCGATCTACGGTGGCACGGTGGTGCCCCGCGGCCGGCCGGCGCCCATGACCGGATGGACCGGCTCCATGGAAGCCGTGAAGCTCGCCACCAACCACTGGATCCACACCGAGGCGAACTTCGACGGGATCGTCGAGTTCGGAGCATTGCTGGCGGGCCCCATCGTCGTCGGCAGCGACGGTGCCGCGGCCGAGTCGCTCTGGGACGCCTGGAACTGCTTCGACTACACGCACCCGAACAAGTTCGGCCTGGCGGAGATGGGCGCGATGATCGATCTCGACTTGTTCAAGCCCAGGGCCAGGGACGACTGAGTCACTTGCGTGCCGCGGCGAGGATCGCTTTCGGAATCATCACGTGCGCGCCGACGTTGCCGTCCACCAGCTGGGTGACGGAGGCGTCGCAGGAGACGCTCACCAGCATGTACGCGTCTTCCTTCGAGAGCCCGCGCGCCGCGCTGAGGAACTGGATGGCCTCGCGCACCGCGATCTTCATCGCCACGATGAAATCCTTGTCGGTTCCCATGGTGATGAAGTGAGTGGGCGTCTCGGCGCGCGGCCAGGTGAGATGCTGGTCCTTCCGCACGGCCAGGCGAAAGGTCCCGACCAGCGAAGTCTCGAGGGCCGTGATGTCGACCTCGCCGTTCCCCTGGGCCGCGTGACCGTCGCCGATCTCGAGCAGCGCCCCGGGCACGTACACCGGTACGGAGAGGATGGTCCCGGCGACGAGCTCCTTGTTGTCGAGGTTGCCCGCATGCATCCAGGGCGGCGCGCTGTCGATGCGACCCATCGAGGGAGGCGGCGCAACGCCGATGCTGCCGAAGAAGGGACGCAGCGGCACGTCGATGCCGGGAGCGAAGTGCGCGACCATCGCCTTGGCGTCGAGCGGAATGATGCGCATCCGCGAATACGGAAAATCCTCGGGAAGGAAGCCGCGCAGTGGACCGAAGGCGTTGTAGGCGTAGGGGATCGCCAGATCGATCTTGTCGATGTGCACTTCGAGCGTGTCGCCCGGTTCGGCTCCTTCGACGAAGATGGGCCCGGTGAGGATGTGCCCGCCGGGACCTTTGTCGGTGACCGTCTTCACGATCTCGCGCAGCGCCGGCTCGACGTCCGCGGGAGCCACCCCCGCCTTCTCCAGGCGCTCGGGAGTCGAGGTCAGCAGGGTGCGGACGACGACCGTGTCACCCGAGCTGACCCGCAAGACGGGCTTCACGGCGGCGTCGTAATGACCCCAGGCCACCGTGGTCGGCGTGGGATCGAGGCGATGGGTAACGGCGAGCAATGCGGCCAGGAGCAGAAGGCTCATGCGCGACTGGTACTAGAACGCCGCCGCGCCGTAAACGCCGAGGCTCAGGCCGCCTCCCGGCGCTCTACGATCGTCAGCGTCCGCCAGACCAGCCCACGGAGAGAAGCAACATCAGCGCGCTGACGCTGAGGTCGGACCGCGCGGGAAAGGTGGTCGCCCCGTACGTGAATTAGGGCGCACTCTAGCAGGCGACGTCGGTCTCAGATGGCCGTACGCACCCAGCCGTACCTGGAGCGGCTCGGCTCCACGCCGATGCTCAGGTACCGCTCGCGCCACTTGGACAGGTTGTCGTCCTGCGCCGTCAGGTTCAGCGTGTTGTCGAACGGCGGCATCTCCAGCGTCCGCTTCAGGCTGTCGGTGATGCGGCTTTCGAAGTTGGCCGGGATCGGACGGTACGCAGCTCCCGAGCGAGGCTCGAGCCCGTAGAGCTTGGCCGAGGTGCGCCCCAGGATGTTCCGCTTCGCGTCCTCGTCCAGCTCCGGATAGTTCCAACGCTCGCGGATCTGCTCCGGGATCTGGAAGCGCCAGAGAGCCTCGATCTGCCATTGCGGGCTCCCGTACCAGAGGGAGTCGGACCCGAAGACGATCTGCTTCGGACCCTTGAACATCAAGAGCTGCCCGAGAATGTGCGCGGTCACCGTCGGGAACGTCACCACGGAGGAAGCGAAGGTGGTGCCGATCTCCGCGAACGAGTTCTTGAACGGCCCGGTCAAGATGGCGTACGGCGTGGTCCAGTCGATGTTCGGGACGCCTCCCATCAGCGGCCGCGTGCCGGCTTCGCTCGCGCGGATCTCCGCCAGCGCCTGGTCGTCGAAGAAGGTGTCCTGGATGCAGGAGTGATAGGTGAGGAAGTTCAGGTTGGGCCAGTCGCGAAGCGCCTTGGGCATGTCGGAGGGGTACCCGTTGTGCGCGAGCGGCGGCGCGCCGCGGGCGAGACCCTTGTGGACGGCGATGATGTTCCCGCCCTTCGAGAGCTTGCCAGCGCGGTACATCTTCGAGATGAGCTCGAACGTCGGGTACGCCACGTTCTCGTCGTCGTGCTGCCACTGCTGCATCGGCCCGGAGTCCACCTTGGCCGCGTTGGAGATGTTGTAGCCCTTCCACGCGTCCGGGCGATGGTTCTCCGCCTGGAACTGGATGTAGTCCAGGTTCCCCCTGCCGACGTAGAGCAGAGCGTGCGCCATGGCGCGCCGCGACCCGGCCAGCTCGTTGATGAAGTCGCGGCCTGCCGCCGTCTGCGCGGCAGTGAGGATTTCGCCCGTGCGGGCGTCGTTCACGTCGAGCGCCGGCGTCCCCGGATTGGTCCCGCTCGGACCGGCGACGAACGCGGTCACGTTGCTGATCAGGCCGACGGTCACTTGCGCGTCGAGGAAGACGCTCTTGATGAAGTTGACGATGTTGAACATGTCCCTGGTGACCGGCATCCCGATCAGGTCCGGGTTCCACACGCCCCAAGGATTGCCGAACTCGTCGCCCACGTTGTTCGGGTTGAACGGATTGCGCGTGATCGGCGTCACACCGGCGTTGATCATCGCCTGCGTGATGCTCGGACCCTGGGCGATCGCGCGCAGCGAGATCGCGCCGATCGGGTTGTTGGCGCGGTTCTGGCGGACGAAGTGGAGCTGGTCGTCGACGACGAACAGGTCCTTCGGCGGCGCCTTGCCGCGGCTCGCAGCCGGCTCGAACAGCTCCTCCTTGTCGACATTGAAGAACTTCCCGTGGACTTCGTTCATCGCCATGAACGCCGCCGCCATCCCTCCCGAGGATCCGAGGAACTGCCGCCGGCTGACGCCCAGCTTCTTGGAAGCGATCTCGGTGAGCTCGTTGATCCTCGCTTCGACCCTCTTCTGAGTCTCGCTCTGCGGCGGCGGCATGTACTCGCCGTTCGAGACCACCCGGGTCGGGACAGGCGAAGGGCAGTCGGCGTCGGCGTCGTAGGCGCGCGTGCACTTCGCGAGCTGCTCGTCGTTGAGCAGGGTGTGGTCAGGCTCCCATGTACCGCCAGTTTCCTTCCATCGGCTCGACATTGAAGCGCCCCCTTCATTGGCCCGGCACGATGCCGCGGAGGGCGAGCGCAGCCGCTCGCCGGCCGCCTGCGGCGCTACGCTCCGGCCCGCGCGAAGTCAATGCGCGCCGGGTCAACGCTCCGGGAGCATCGCGCCACTTTCGTTCGAGGAGAGGCCGTAGAGTTTTCCGTCCGAGCCGCGCGCGAAGACGTCGAGCTGGAACCTGCCCCAGACGCAGGTCTGTGATCGGCCGGTAAACGGAATCCGTTCGCCGTCCTTCAGGGATCGCGGCAACCCCAGCGATTCGAACCTGCTCCAATTCTTACCGTCCCACCACTTGTGGAGCAGATCGCCTCGCTGACCGCGCGCGAATACGTCCAGGCGGGTGGATCCGCCACCGGAGGCGACGGGCAATCCGCTGAGCGGGACCTGACAAGGAACCGCCGGGTAGGTCGGGTCTGGTTCTTCGGGCAAGCCGACGGAAGCGAACGCCGTCCAACTCGCACCGCTCCACCATTTCACCAGCAGATCGCCCGCAGCGCCCCGCGTCACCACCGCGATCGCCCGCGCGCCGCAACTCGTGGCCGCGACTCCGTTCGGGATCGGATCGTCGCCTCGACCTGCCGTGGCGATACCGCCGAGCGATTCGAATTCGCCGAATTCCTTCCCGTTCCACTGCGAATGCAGCAGCGCGCCGGCGGCACCCACGGCGAAGACGTCCATCGACCCCGGCGCGCGGCTGCAGACCGAGGGCGGGCTCGCCAGTCCCATCGGAACCGCCATGCCGCCGATCCAGTTCGCCGGAGAGCCGATGCAGTCGAACCCGTTCCATTCGCCCGAGCGGAACGTGGCGTGCACGAGCTCGCCCTCGGGTCCGCGACCGACGAGCTGGATTTCGCCGGGACCGGTGACGCAGGCCGCGATGGGCCACTCCACCGGAACCGTCGGCGATCCAGGTCCCTCCACGCGCGCGAGAGGGATCCCTAGCGAGCGCGGAGCCGTCCACCCGTTCCGGTCGCGTTCGAGGACGAGCAGATCGCCGCCGGCGCCGCGGAGGAAGAGGGTCACCCGCCTCTCGTCGGTCGCGACGGCCGCTGGAGCGGAGACGCGTTCCGCGATCACCTGCCAGCGCCCGGGCTCCATGGTGTTGCCATCTTACTCGCGCGCAAGCCCGGGCGCGTGCCCTCAACCTGCCGTTGGTGATGCGACGTTGGGCGCTCGCCGTTGCTTCTTCAGCAACTGCGACCGCAGCGTCAGGAAGAACGCGTCCTGCGATCGCTGCTGCCCCAGCAGGGTCGTCCGCGTCGCCTGCGCGCCGGCCTTGTCGCCGGCCTTCTCCTGCGCGATCGCCAGATGGAAGTGGCAGAGATCGAAGGTCGGCACGCACTTCTGCATCTCCTCGGCCGCCGATTTCGCGTCGCCCTTGACCAGCTTGAGGACTCCGCGGCCCCAGGACGCGGCCGACTGGACGTTGAGGTTGTTGGGCGACCCTGCCGCGTCCTGCTCGAGGAGGGCCAGCGTCTTCTCCGCCTCCGCCGTATTGTTCCCGAAGGCCTGTGCCCACATGGCGGCGATGTAAGCGCCCCGCTTCAGTCCTGTGCGGCCGGCGTCGGAGAGCGGCTCCTCTTCGATGCGTGCCAGCGTCTGGGCCGCGTACTTCTGGCTTTCGCCATACTTGCCGAGCAGATTCGCCGCGAAGGAGCGATTCGTCGCTGCCAGCACGTAGAAATTCGGGTTCTTCTTGGCTCGCGCCTCCTTCTCCAGCGCGCTCGCGGTCTGCATCGCGCCCTGGTATTTCCCTTCGGCCGTGTAGCCGAACATCTCGAAGAGCATCAGGCCCATCCGCTCGTTGTCGTCCTTGGAGACCGAGCGGGCCTTGGCCAGATCCTGGCGGCCGGCGGCGTACTGCGAGCGGTAGAACTTCACATTCGCCAGCGCCGCCAGCGGCTTCGCGTCGGCGTTGGGCAGCGCCGCGGCCTTGCGCGCAACCTGTTCCGCCTGATCCAGGCGGCCGGCGGTGATCAGCGCATAGGCGTAGTCGGCCTGCGCGGCCGGATCGTCGGGCCGCATGTCGGCGACCTTTTTCTGCGCCTCTGCCGCTCCGGCCTTGTCGCCCTGTTCGATGGCGATGGCGGCCAGCGTGGCCCAGACCGAGACGGCTTTGGGATTCAGCGCCGCCGCGTCACGCAGGTGCGCCTTGCTCTCTTCGACCTTGTGTCCGAGGAAGAAGGCCGTGGTGCCGACATAGACGTGGGCGCGCCAGTCTTGTGGCGCCAGCTCGAGCAGCTTCAACTCGAGCGCGCGGGCCTTCTCGGAATCGGCGTGCTTGTTGGCGGCCCAGACGGCCAGCTCGGTCCGCTCCGCTTCGGGCAGCGACGCGCCGGCCTCCGCGGCAGCGTCTACCTTCTTCATCGATTCCGTGCCCGGGGTGATGGCGTAGAGCAGCGCCTGTGCGAGCAGCAGGTTGGGATCGAGAGAGAGCGCCTTGTTTGCCGCGGCGCGCGCAATGTCGCCGTGTCCCGCGAAGAGCTGATCGTAGGCTTCGACGTACGCGGCCGCGGCCTCGGGAGAAGTGGTGGTGATGCTGATGGTGCCGCCTTGGGGCGCCGCGGCGAGCAGCGCAGTCGCACAGAGTGATGCAAGCGATGTCATGGAAGTCCCCCTTCGGACGATGAACACCCTTACGGTCGGGGGATTCCCGAAATTTCAACCCGCGTCGCGCATCGGGAGAGCGATCACGGCTGGACCGGAAGAGCGGGATAACTGCTGACCTCAGCAGTTGGAGAAGCGCACCGGTGCTACCGGAGAAGAGATGCGCCCAGCACAGACAGAGCGGCGAACCGGAGGAGTCCTTCCAGGTGGAGGCGCCTGTCACGTGACATCAGGGAACCCGCCCGGGAGTGCCTCGATCATGGCAGCAGAGGCGGTGCGACGTTGCCCGAGGACCCACTGACTTCGAAGCAGGGCTACTTCGCGGGCCAGACGCTCCTCAGGCACCTGGCGAAGCGGGTCGAACACCACGGTCTCGACAAGGCGCTCTGCGAGAAGCTCATCGATTACTACCGGAGTGCGATGAGCGATTGGCCGGCCGCGCTGGTTGACGGCAGTCTCGCAAGCAAGCGCGAGCTCGCGATGCAGGCGCTGGAACACGCCGTTCAGACGGACGATACGGCCTTGCTCGCGAAGCTGGTTTCCGCGCGAGTCCCCCTCGACAAACCCTTGTTGGGCAGCGCGCTCCCGCTGGAGGTGGCACTCGGCAAGTCGCTCAACCACGCGGCACAGGCGTTGATCGATGCCGGCGCTCCAGTGACTCCGGGAATCCTGGCGGCTCTCCACGATCCAATGCCCCTTGCAATTGTGGAAGCGCTGCTCGCGCGCGGAGCCGAGCCGACGCCGCGCGCAGTCGTCGCGTGCGCCGAATGCGGCTCAACGGAGAGCGCACAGGCGACCGTGCGGGCTTACGTCGCTCGCCGAGGTGACTTCGCGCGGGTGTTCGCGAACGCGAAGCGAGAGCGCCTGAATGCGCTCGCTAGAGATTTGAGCGAGGTTCGTTCTGGCAAGCTCATTCACCACCTCGGCGAGAAGGGACTGCAACGATACATCGACGCTCTGAAGGAGTTTGCGCCGTCGGCTTGAGGCGACTTGAATCGGGAGAGATGTGGCGACACATGCTGAAGGCTCATCACCAGCACGCCTGGCAACACATCGGCCGGCTCGCCGACCCGCCTTTGAACTGGGAATGGTGCCAACTCTGCGGATCGTTCGCGTACTGGGCGCGCGGGCGGAAGCAGCGACGGCGCGTCATCCACCATCCGTTGTATTGGACGCAACTCCTGAAAGGGCGCAGCGTCCCGGTACCCACGCCGCCGGGGGCAGCCGAGCCGTTGATGAACCGGTAAGTCGTGTGGTCGCCCACCCCGCCGTCGTAGAGGTCCCGTCGGAGAGAACGCAGCCCTGAAGCGCGCTCCCAGACGCGCCGCATACCATCGGATGCGACAGTACAGACGATGAGATGGCTTCAAGGCGCGGCGTCTTACATATAGGGACGCAGGACGGAGGCACCGATGCCCGAACGGAAATCCGAGGCGTCGCCGGCGGAGGTTGCCGACACGCCTACTGTCAGCCGCCGGTCTCTTCTCGTCAGTGCAGGAACGGTCGGAATCGTGAGTGCAGTGGATCCCGCCGACGTCATGGGGCGGAGTCAATCTGCCGATCCGCCCGCAACAGCCGATCGCCGCGGGACCGTCGCGGTCATGCTTCGCATCAACGGCAAGGAGCATCGACTTCGCGTGGACCCGCGGACCACGCTGCTCGATTGCCTGCGCGAGACTGTCGCGCTCACCGGCACGAAGAAGGGCTGCGACCACGGCCAATGCGGCGCCTGCACGGTGCACGTGAACGGCCGGAGGGTCAATTCCTGTCTGAGCCTCGCGGTGATGCACGACGGCGAGGCGATCACCACCATCGAGGGCGTCGGCACCCTCGAGGCGCTTCACCCGATGCAGGCGGCGTTCGTCTCCTGTGACGCCTATCAGTGCGGCTACTGCACCTCGGGCCAGATCATGTCGGCGGTGGCGTTGCTCAAGGAGCCCTGCGGCCCGGCCGACGCGGACGTGAAGGAGTTGATGAGCGGCAACATCTGCCGATGCGGGGCCTATCAGAACATCGTCACCGCCATCCAGCAGGTTCGCCGGACCGCCTGAGCACCGCACGCGCGGGGGCGAAAGCGAGGAGCCATCGTCATGCAGACATTCGAGTTCGTTCGCCCGAAGAACCCGGCCGAGGCGGTCGCCGCCGCGGCCAAGGCGAAGACGGCCCAGCAGGGCGCGGACATCCGGTTCCTCGCCGGTGGCACCACGCTGATCGATCTGATGAAGCTGAACGTCGAGCAGCCGGCGCGGCTCGTCGACATCAATCGCCTGGGACTCGACAAGATCGAGGCGATTCGCGAGGGCGGGCTGAAGATCGGGGCGACCGTCCGGAATTCGGACCTCGCGTACCACGCGACGGTGCGGCGCGACTACTCGGTCCTGTCGCAGGCCCTTCTTTCGGGCGCCTCGGCGCAACTCCGGAACATGGCCACCACGGCGGGCAACCTGCTCCAGCGCACGCGGTGCGTGTACTTCCGCGACACGGCAATGGCGTGCAACAAGCGGGAGCCCGGGACGGGATGCTCGGCCATCGGCGGCAGCAATCGGACGCTCGCCATCCTCGGCGCGAGCGAGCAGTGCATCGCGACCAATCCGTCGGACATGTGCGTGGCGCTGGCGGCGCTGGAAGCGACGGTCTACGTACAGGGGCCGAAGGGCTCGCGCGCGGTACCGATCGGCGACTTCCATCTCCTGCCCGGCAGCACGCCGCAGCGCGAGACCGTGCTCGAGCCCGGCGACCTCGTCACGCACGTGACGCTGCCGCCGCCCGTCGCGGGAAGTCGTCAGGTCTACCTGAAGCTTCGCGACCGGGCGTCGTACGAGTTCGCCCTGGCGTCGGCCGCCATCGTGCTCTCGAGCGCGGGAGGCAACGTGACGAGGGCGCGGGTTGCGCTCGGAGGTGTGGGCACCAAGCCCTGGCGGTCTCTGGAGGCGGAAGCCGCCCTCGTCGGTCAGCCGGCGAACGACGCCAGCTTCCGCAAGGCGGCCGAGGCCGCGCTGCGCGACGCGAAACCCCAGAGCGAGAACGCTTTCAAGGTCGAGTTGGCCAAGCGCTGTCTCACCCACGCGCTTCGCATGGCGACGACGGCCTGAATCGACTGGAGGAGCGGAAATGGCAACGACGACGCCGATCGGCCGCGACACAGTGCGCGTGGATGGCCCGGCCAAGGTGACCGGAACGGCGAAGTACACGTCGGACTTCCACTTCCCCGGGATGCTCTACGCCGTGCCGGTGGAGGCGACCATCGCCAATGGCGAGATCGTCAAGCTCGACACGGCCGCAGCCCAGGCCATGCCCGGCGTGCGGGCGATCTTCCATCGCGAGAACATCGGGAAGATCTTTCGCTCGGTGAAGGGACCAGGCTTCGACGTCATCTGTGAGGAACGGCGTCCACCGTTCGAGGACGACGTCGTTCGCTACTACGGCCAATACGTCGCGCTCGCAGTCGCCGACACGTTCGAGGCCGCCAAGGCCGCTGCCGATGCGGTGCGCGTGACCTACAAAGCGGAGAAACCGAACGTCGAGACCCGTCTCACGCCGGACGACGATCCGGACGTGGTCATGGCGACGTTTGGCCCGGAGCACCGCCTGCAAAGCAAGCGCGGTGACGCCGAGGCCGCCTTCGCGAGCGCGCCGGTCAAGCTCGACTACACGTACGTGACGCCGATCGAGACGCACAATCCCATCGAGCTGCATTCGACCATCGCGATCTGGGATGGCCCGGCGCTGACCCTGTATGAGTCCACCCAGGGAGTCGTGAACCTCAGGAGCGTCCTCGCGCAGATGTTCGGCTTGCCCCAGGAGCACGTCCGCGTGATCTCGAAGTTCCTCGGCTCCGGGTTCGGCGGCAAGCTGTTCCCCTGGACGCATTCGGCGCTCGCCGCCGCGGCGGCGCGCCAACTCGGCAAGCCGATCAAGCTCGTGCTCAGCCGAAAGATGATGTTCCAGAGCGTCGGCCACCGGGCCCGCACGCAGCAGCGCGTGCGTCTCGGCGCCACGCCCGATGGCAAGCTCGTCTCGCTGCAGCACGACTACGTCTACGACAGATCCATGCTCGACGCGCATCACGAAGATTGTGGCGAGGCCACTCCATTTCAGTACAGCGTGCCCAATCTCCGTGTGAGTTTCGGCCGGGCCCGGCGCAACATCGGGGCGGGCGCCGACATGCGCGGCCCCGGCGCCGTCCCCGGTCTCTACGCGACCGAATCGGCGATGAACGATCTGGCCCACCAGCTCAAGATGGATCCGGTCAAGCTGCGCGTCATCAACGAGCCGAAGATCGACGAGGGACTGGGCCTCCCCTTCTCCTCGCGGCACTTGCTCGAGTGCTTCCAACTCGGCGCCGAGAAATTCGGCTGGTCCAAGCGCACCCCCGAAGTCGGCTCGATGAAACGCGACGGCCTGACGCTGGGCTGGGGCATGGCCGGGGCTGCGTGGATCGCCGCACGCTTTCCCGCCGAGGCGAGCGTCGAGCTTCGCGACAACGGCACGGTCCGCGTCGCCTGCGCGACGCAGGACATCGGCACAGGCACCTATACCAACCTGGCGCAGCTCGCCTCGCACAAGACCGGCGTGCCGCTCGGCAAGATCGAAGTGGCGCTCGGTGACACGCTGCTCCCCCCGGGCCCTCTCTCGGGCGGCTCGATGGCCACTGCCTCAGTGGTGCCAGCCGTGCTCGCGGCGGCCGACGGCGCGATCGGCTCCCTGATGAACCTCGCGACGACGACGCCCGGGTCGCCGTTCGAAAAGCGGCGGCGAGAGGATCTCGCCTTCGAGGACGGCCGGGTCTTCGTCAAGTCGGACGGCCCCGGCAAGGGCGTGCAGTTCGGCGACGTCCTCCGCAAGGCCAACGTCCGCCACGTGAGCGGCAGCGGCAAGTCGGAATCGACCTTCGGCAATCCCAAACCGAAGTTTTCGACGCATTCGTTCGGCTGTCACTTCGTCGAGGTCGCGTGGCAGCCGGAGACCGTCCGCCTGCGAGTCAGCCGGGTCGTCACGGTCATCGATGCCGGCCGCATTCTCAATCCCCTGGCCGGCCGCAATCAGATCGAGGGCGCGGTGGTGATGGGCATCGGCATGGCCCTGCTCGAGCACACGACGTACGACCCGCGGAACGGCGCTCCGATCAACAGCAACCTGGCCGATTACGTGATGGCGGTGAATGCCGACGCGCCGTCGATCGAGGTGCACTTCCTTGACTTCCCCGACACGCAGATCAACGAGCTCGGCGCGCGCGGGATCGGGGAGATCGGCCTGGCGGGCTTCGCCGCCGCGGTGACGGCGGCCGTCCATCACGCGACGGGAGTGCGGGTGCGTGAGCTGCCAATCCGGATCGAGGATCTCGTGGCGTAAGCGTCGCTGGACGCCAGGGGAGGGAATGTCTACGTCTGAGCTGAAATGGCAACTTCTCACCAAGAAGCGTGGCAGCTCCACCCAAGGAATCCCCGCCGGCAAGGAGCATCTTGCTTGGGTCACCAATTCGGTGACGCTCATTCATGGCCGGCGCGATGCCGTGCTCGTGGATGCGTTCATGTCCGCGCAGCACTCGAGGGAGCTGGTGGATTGGGTCGCCGAGAGCGGCAAGAATCTCGTCACCATCTATGTCACCCACGCCCATGGTGACCACTACCTGGGTCTGAAGCTCCTGCTCGATCGATTCCCTAATGCCAGAGCGGTCGCCACCGCACCCGTGGTTGCGGCCATCCAAAACCAGATCAAACCCGAGTTCGTAAAATCTTTCTGGGAACCGCGCTTTCCCGGACAACTTCCGTCGCAGTTCGCAGCGCCGGAGGCTCTCGATGGAGATACCTTCTTGCTCGAATCGGAAGCGGTGAAAGTCGTCGAGCTGGGC
>Ga0137363_10001463_pt1 | contig 13640 bp, 10 predicted proteins | sample MadtaG_FD_104800 | JGI IMG/M metagenome (GOLD analysis project Ga0137363, IMG submission 104800) | Vadose zone soil microbial communities from Angelo Coast Range Reserve, California, USA - Mad1_115_16 metaG | ecosystem: Environmental > Terrestrial > Soil > Vadose zone | place: USA: California...
ATATGCGCGAGGTTTTGCGCGATTACCTTGCGGGAATGACCCTCGTCACGTTGATAGTGATTACCGCAAGCAGTCTGTTCTTCTGGTTTATGGACATGGACTATCCCATTCTGACCGGAATCGCCTCTGGCCTGCTGAACATGGTGCCGTACATCGGGGCAGTGATGGCGTGGCTGCCGGCGTTCTTGATCGCGCTGGCGAAGTGGAAGACCATTGGCTCGTTTTTGCTGATTGCCGGCGGGCTGACCGCCATTCACGTGCTGGCGCTGAACTTTGTGGCGCCGCAACTTGTGGGCCGCCGCGTGCGGCTCAACGCCGTGGCGATCACCATCTCACTGCTTTTTTGGGGCTGGGTATGGGGCGGCATGGGACTGCTGCTGGCAATACCGATAACGGCTACACTGCGAGTGATTTGCGACCACACGGAGTCCTGGCGCCCCATCGGGCGCTGGCTCAGCGCGTAGGGGAGGTTCTCATAAACCGCTATTTGAGGTGTCTGTGTCTCGCGTTGTGCTTCCCCTGTCTCGCGTGCGCGCCACCAGCTGAAGGCTGGGGTTGCCGAGGTCATGAAACTGTGGCAGCACTGGCGGAGAAGCACCTCACGCCCCAGACGAAACAAGCGGTACTAGCACTCCTGACGGCCAACCCAATCGATTCGCAATTGAAACGGTATTGCGGACAAAGGGGGCTGGATCCGTTCGTGGATTCTTCCACCTGGGCCGACGACGAGCGTGGCCGGGAACCGGCCACCGCGCCGTGGCACTTTATTGATATCCCTTTGAGCGCGACGCAAGGCTCGGCGCAGGCTTTTTGTGGCGCGGGCGGGTGCGTGACACAAGCCATTGCGGATCAACTCGCCATTCTGAAGGACAAGAACGCGCCCGGAGCAAAGCGCGCTGCCGCGCTGCGCTTCATCATTCATTTTGTGGGCGACCTGCACCAGCCGTTGCATGGATCGACCAACAGCGACCGTGGTGGAAATTGCGTTCCGGTAAAATACTTCACGCGCAATCCTCACGCTAGCAACAACTCCTATATTCCGAATCTCCATCACGTTTGGGATACGGAGATTCCGGAAAGCCAGATCCTAGGAGCGGATCCCGCGGAGTTTGCGGACACACTGGATGCCGCGTTCGAGGGCTCCTTCGCGGCGTGGCAGCAAGGCGGGATGCAGTTGGAGGCGTGGGCTTGGGAAAGCCATGACCATGCTGCGGAGACGGCGTACGGTGCTTTTAACAAACCAATTTCAGTTGAGCCGGACGTTCCAGTGAACACCTGCACCGACGATAACAACGTCGGACAGCGAATGCTGCACAAACACCTCGTGATCGGCCAGGCTTACCGAGATCAGGCGGCGTCGGTGGTCGAGGAACGGCTGGCGGAAGCGGGTATACGGCTGGCCATGATCTTGAATGACGCGGCCAAGGCTGGCCTGTAGCGAGCTGGCGATTTAATTGCCAAATAAGATCAATCTAATGCTATTGAACGGGCTTGGACGGTTGACGTCCCAGCGACATTCATGATTCATCTCCATTGCGATTTGAGCGAGAAGTGATAACCTGTGTGTGCAAGGGTTGATTTTTTCTTGCTGTGAAGTCTGTGTACGGCATTGCCCGCTTGGCCCTCTCGCCGGCAGGAAACCCTAGCGCTTCCAACGAACGCCCTCCCCGTTCCGAAAGACGAGAAGTGTAGATGCCGCCCAGCCTGGCGCCGGAATATGTACTTGCCGCGATAATGTCCTCCACGGAGGGCGGGCTACTCTCATTTTCACTCGACGGCACCATCCAATCCTGGAGTCGTGCGGCAGAGCAGTTGTATGGTTATGCCGCCGCAGAAATCACCGGGCAGCCAGTGAGCATACTCCTGCCAATCTGCGAAATGCCCGCCTACGAGCAGTTGTTGCGGGGCGCCAAAGACGGAACCTTCGCTGGCTGCGAAAGTGCAGAGCGCCTGCGGAAAGATGGATCAAGAATCCGCGTGGCCTTGAAGCGGGCTGCGGTTCGCGACGAAACCGGCGTGGTCACCGGAATCGTGGAGACGGCCAGAGCCGAAGGCTTGCAGACGCAGAGCCCGACGTCCGATGAGCAGCTCCATTTACTGGCGGAACAGATGCCCGCGATATTCTGGACCACGGATCGAAATCTCAGGATTACCTCCAATTGCGGAGCGGGGTTCGGTCCGTCGCAGGTCAAGGCAGGCGATTGGGTGGGGCGAACTCTTTACGATTACTTGAAATGCCAGGATCCTCACGCCGCGCCCATCGCGCAGCATGCCGAAGCGCTACGAGGTGACTCCTCTTATTTCGAGTATCAGCATGGCAACCGTCATTTTGCCGTCCATCTCAGCCCGCTGCGCGCGGCGTCAGGTGAAATCAAAGGTGTCGTCGCCGCAGGTATCGACATAACAGAACGAAAGAAGCGCGAGGATCACCTCCGTTATGAAGCGACCCATGATGCACTGACTGGGCTGGCCAATTACCGCGAATTCATGGACACATTGGAACGTGAAGTACGCCGGGCCGAGCGCAGTGGCCACGTTTTCGCGCTGCTGCTTCTAGACCTGGACGACTTGAAAGCGATCAACGACAATTACGGGCATCTGGTAGGAAATCGTGCGCTCAAGAGACTATCGGACGTAATCAAGGACCACTCCCGGGCGACCGATCTGGCCGCTCGGTATGGAGGCGACGAGTTCGCGGTGGTACTGATCGACGCAGACCCGGGAATGGCAAATCGCATTGCGCAGCGTATCGAGCGGGCATTCCGCGATGGGCAAGAAGGGCCGCCGCTGACCGTCAGCATCGGCATCAGCGTGTATCCGGAAGACGGACGCACAGCGCCGGAACTCCTGGAAGCCGCCGACCGGCGCTTGTACAAGCGCAAGAAGGCAGCACGCGTACAGGTGTCAGCGCCGGTTAAACTCCACTGGAAACAAGCTGGTTGACGTTAAAACTGCGCAGAGCCCTTGTGGCCGCGTTTCTGCTCGGCGTTTTGCGTCTCTGGGAGGACCGCAACCAGTATCGACTTCATTGACTTGCACCGCAACGCAGCCTAAGATGCGCTGCATCTGTCGGATAGAGCGCAAATCGTTGCGCCATCCTTCCGGGCCGATTCCGCGTGGCCGGCGGTGCCTGTTGCCAAGCTCCGTAGTGTCGCATTACCGACTACTCGATCCGCTGGGCAGCGGCGGAATGGGCGTGGTCTACCGAGCGGAAGACACCGCTCTAGGCCGTACGGTAGCCCTGAAGTTCCTCTCCTCGCAGATTGTGCAGGATCCTAAACGGGTGGAGCGCTTTCGCGACGAAGCGCGCACCGCATCTTCCCTGAATCATCCCAATATCTGCACGATCTATGAAGTGGGAGAACAGGAAGGCGAGATGTTCATCGCCATGGAGTACGTTGAGGGCCAGCCGCTCTCAGAGTTCTTGCGCGACGGCAGGATTCCTGTGGAAACGTTGCTGCGATACGGGCGGCAGATCGCCAGCGCGTTGGAACACGCGCACGAGCGCGGCATTGTGCATCGCGACCTGAAGCCTGCGAACGTGGTTGTGACGCCGACGGGTAACGCGAAAATCCTCGATTTTGGCCTGGCCAAGCGCAACGATCCCGAACAACTCAAGCGTAAAACCACGCAGGGCGTGGCTACGGAAACCAGCGTCGGACTGACCGGAACGCTCCCGTACATGTCGCCAGAACAACTGGAAGGCAGGGAAACCGGGCCGCGCAGCGATATCTGGTCTCTGGGCGTCCTGTTGTATGAAATGGCGTCGGGCACGCGGCCCTTTCGTGGGGAGAACCTGTACCGGCTTTGCACCGCGATTATTGAGGAGCCTATGCCGCCGCTGCCGGAGAGGGTTCCTGCGGGGCTTGCGGCGGTCATCAAGCGGTGTCTGCAGAAAGAACCGGCGCGGCGCTATCAGCGCGCAAGCGAGCTGCGCGCCGCCCTGGAAGCGCTGGAAATAAGCGGCACAGCCGTCCCGGCCCCAGCGCCTGTGAAGAGGGCAGAGGTTGCCTGGAAGCCTGTGCTATGGGTTTCGCTGGGTTTGGCAGCCGTGCTCTTGGCCAGCGTGGGTCTCGGGCTGCTGTCGCGCAATGGCAGAGCGTCGAAGAGCGCGGGCAAGAGCGGCATCAGCGTTCCTGAGAGGATGCAGCTTGCGGTTTTGCCCCCCAGCGACGCGACGGGATCCGAGGACAGCGCATTTAACGACGGCCTGGTAGAGACTCTAACGTCGCGCTTGACCGCGCTGACGGAAAAGCATCCGCTGGCGGTGATTCCGGCAAGCGAGGTGCGTGCGCGTAAAGTCACGACTGTCGATGCTGCGCGCGCGGAATTCGGCATCAACCTCGGCTTAGTCGTCAGCGTGCAACATTCGGCTGGACAGGAGCGTGTAAATTACTCGCTGGTGGACGCCAGCTCTCACCAGCAATTGCGCGCAGGCACCATCACGGCGCCGCGCGGCGACCCCTTCGCACTACAAGACCAGGTATCCGAAAGCGTGACCCAGGCGCTGGAATTGGAACTGCAACCGCAGGAGAAGCGCGCGCTGCAGGCACACGGTACGACGGAGCCCGCAGCGTACGATTTTTATTTGCAGGGGCGCGGCTACCTGCAAGATTATGTCAAGCCCGAAAACGTAGAGAATGCCATCAAAGTCTTCAACTCTGCGCTTAAGAAGGACCCGGCCTTTGCGGCTGCCAACGCAGGACTGGGAGAAGCCTATTGGCGCAAATACGAGTTGACGCATGACAAAGAGTGGGCCGACGCAGCCGTGGAGAACTGCCAGAAGGGCGCTGAACGTGACGCCGCAATTGCGGAGGCTCATATCTGTCTCGGCCGGGTCTTTGTCGGCACTGGCAGCTATGAGAAGGCACTTCATGAATACCGCCGGGGAATCGAGTTGGAGCCGACGAACGACACCGCGCATGGAGGTCTCGCCTACGCGTACGAGCACCTCGACCGGTTAAATGACGCCGAAAAGACGTTCAAGCAGGCTATTGCGATGCGCCCCAACTACTGGGCGACGTACAACTGGCTGGGTCGTTTTTACCAGCGTCATGCGCGGTACGAAGACGCCGCAGCCATGTTCTCGCAAGTGGTTTCTCTGGCGCCAGATAGCTTTACGGGCTACTACAACCTCGGAGGCGACCGCATCTTGCAAGGCAAATACGCCGAGGCCATTCCACTGCTGCAGCGTTCGCTGGAAATCCGGAAAACGGCGGATGCGACATCTAACCTAGGGACGGCATATTTTCAGTTGCATCGCTACGCGGACGCAGCGGCGGCGTTCGAGCAGTCAACGCAACTTGATCCTCAAAATTATCTATTTTGGGGCAATTTGGGCGACGCTTACTACTGGGCTCCAAGCAGACGCGCCGAAGCGGCGGCGGCCTATGGCAAGGGCGTCGCGCTGGGAGAAGAGAAGCTGCGCGTCAACCCGCGCGACGCCGAAGTACTGAGCAGCCTGGCCATCTACCACGCCATGCGGAGAGAGCGAAAGCCGGCGCTAGACAATCTGGATGCCGCGCTCCACCTCAAGCCAAAGAGTCCAGACCTGCTCTTCAATGCCGGCATTGTCTATCAACAGCTCGCCGACACCCAACACGCTCTTGACGCACTCGAGAAGGCCGTCGCGGCGGGCATATCGCCAGCAACCTTACGCGACACGCCAAACTTTGATGGTTTACGGGCCAATCCAAGGTTCGCCAAGCTGATCCAACGGTAAGAATAGATTAGAGGAGGTTGAAATGGATGCCATTCTCGTGCCGTGCCGTGCCGCGAGCCGGTTCGGCTTGGCTCTGCTCCTGATGCTTGGAGCGAGCGGCTGTAAAGAGCACAAAGTCGAAAAAAAGACCGAATACTTCCCTTGCGGCGATAAAACCGTAGACGCGAACGCAAATGATGGGGCAACGCCGCAAGCGGTGTACGTCTGCGTGGGTGACACAGTGACGTGGAATCCAGGCGGACACAATTTTCTCGTCGAGTTCAAGAAGGATTCCCCGTTTGACGATGATGGAAAGAAGTTTGACAACGGACACGCGAAATCGGGGAAGGCAAAGCGCGTTTCTCAGCTCACCGTTTACGAATACCGGATAACCGTGGACACTACCCACGTATTTGACCCGCAGGTAGTCGGCGGCGGCGGTACCCCCTGACCAGTTGACGTAACCGCTGGATGATACTGATTGGATCGCTTGCGTCCTGGAACAGGCGGATGGCTGCGATTCCCGCGGCACCCGCGACAACGCAGGACTTCGCGTTGTCCAGCGTGACGCCGCCAATAGCCAGAACGGGAATGGATACAGCACGGCAGACCTGCTCTAAGAGCGTTGTGCCTTGTGGAGGACCGAACTCCTCCTTTGATGGCGTCGTGAAAACCGGACCGAAAAAAATGTAGTCGGCGCCAGAACGCGCGGCCGCTCGCGCGGATTCCAGCGAATGGCAAGAAACGCCGGTGAGAAAGCCTTCGCTGCTCGTTAAGCGAAGGCGAATCAAATGTTTCGCGTCCTCAGCGGACAAGCTCCTCTCGCCTAGATGGACGCCGCCGGCCCGCTCGGCAATAGCAACGTCAAGCCGATCATTGACCAGGATGCGAGCGGCGAAGGACCTCTCTGCGGAAGACCTCTCTGCAATGCGCAGAGATTTGCGAGTAAGGGATGCCAGTTCGCGCTCTGTCAAATCCTTCTCGCGAATCTGCACCCAGTCGACACCGGCGGCCGCGACTTCTGCGATCTTCCGGGTCGGCGCTTCGATCGAATCTGCCGAATTCGCGACGGGCAGGCCGTGGCGGTCCGTGACATAACAGAGCAACGGGGAATCGCCCGCCGGAAACGGATTATTGCTGGCGGACACTGGAAGTAGCGGACTGATTTGGGTCAGGCCCAATCATGTTGACGGCCAGAAAAATGTCCAGCACGCCGAGTCCGCTCACGGCGCCGCGAAATGCAGGATGAAGCAGGATGCGCATTAGCGAAGGGAAATGGCTGAGGAAGTAATTCTTTTCCCAGATCGAGGTCCATGGCAGATAAAACAGGATTGCGCCCATGATGCACAAGACGACCACTAGCATAGCGCTGAGCATTCTATTCATGAGTGAAGGGTAAGCCCGGCAGGCGGACCCAAAACGTCAACGAATGGGCTTCTGAAGAGCGGCGATGCGCTCACCCACATCGCGATAATCGATGTTCATCGCGTAGACCTGGGAAAAACTCTTCAGTGCCGCGCCCGGTTCGCCCGCCGACTCCTGTGCTACACCTAAATCATACCGCAACGCGAGTACACTTTCCGGGTCGAGGTCCGGAGTGCGCAGGGCGCGGTCGTACCAAATCGCCGCGACGCCGGGCTGTCCCTTTTCCATGAAGGCAAGTCCGAGGAGCGTGCAGCACTGCATGGTGTAGCGGAACGCGCGGCCGCGATCCGTGGCCTTGGCCACCTTCTGAAACTCGCTGATCGCTTCTTCGAGCAAGCCCATCTCGCGGAAGGCGATACCAAGGTTGTAGTGTGTCTCAAGGTCTTCCTCTTCCGCTCCCATTTCACCCAACTCCGCGCGAAATTCGTCGAAGACTTCCTTGAGCGGACCGCTTTCTAAGGAGCTAGGCGCCGGTGGAGGCGCGGGCGCAGCCTTGGAAGAATTCTTTCCTCCCGCAGGTGCTCGCGGAGTCGAACCTGCGACTTCGCCGAGGCCCAGTTGGTCGATCTCATTGGCGAGTTCCGCGAGAAACTGGTCGGAGGCGAAGCTCTCTTGCCCTGCCGCCGGCGCAGCGGTGTTTTGGTGTACCTGTTCCGGTTTGCGACGGCTCGGCGGAGGACTCGGCGGCTTCTGCTCGTGCACGGGCTCGAGCGGTTCGGCGTCGAGAACCAGCTCGTAGTCCTGCTCTACGTCCAACTCCGGTACCGGCGCCTTGGTTTTCTCTTTGGCCGGAGGCCGTTTTTCCTTGGGGGGTTTAGCCGCGGGCGGTAGTCCTGCGCGCAAGAGAGGTTCGGCAGATTCTACCGACGAAGTATCCTTCTCGAAAATCGACGCGGTCTCGTGAGATTCCCGTCGAATAGAAATTTCGGGCTTTTCCCCTACGGCAGGCTTCTCTGCGGCGCTCTCAGCGAAAGGATTCGTATTTTCCGGTTGCGCAGCTTCGATGGGGACTTCAAATTCTGCCGCGCCATCTTCGTGACTGGTGGGTGCTTTGCCGGCAGGCTCGGCTGTCCGAGTGTCGTTGAGCATCGACGCCCATTCGTCCGACAGATCGACTTCGTGGACCTCTTCCTTGTCCGGAGCAGACGGCTCGGCCACTGCAGCCTGCTCTGGTTCAACTTCTGCAACGCTCAGCTCAGGTTCTGGCGCCGCAGCTAGTCGTGGGGCCAATTCTTCGTCGGACAAACCTGCCGCGCGTTGGAAGCGGCGGCGAAGTTCTCCGAACCGTTCCGCGCTGCGCACGTCACCGCGCTCCGTGTGGATTTGCTCCAGTTGTGCTGCAAGTTCCGCGGTGCGGCGGTCGTCGCCCGCGCCGAGAACGAAGTCCAGAAGTTTCTCTAGTGTCGGGGCGTGCCGCGCTGCTCGCCGCAGGATCGCTTCCAGCAAACCTATTGCTTTCTGCGTCAGTCCATAGCTGGCGAAGAGGTCGACATCGGTCAGCGACTGCGCGATGAATTGCCGCGTATCGTCATCGAGCTCGCTATCCGCGGAGTCCCCTGCCGGCTTGGCTCTTACTTCCGGGGCTTCTGCCTCCCTCGGCAATTTGGGAGCAGCCGGTCTCGTCAACTCGACAGGCAAAGCCTCTTCTTCTTGCTTCTCTGCCGGTACAGGAGCCTCGTCCGGAACGTCCCGGCCAAGCTTGCGCAGAACGGCGTTCAGCTTGCGCTTTGGCCCATCGCTTTCCGGCTCCTGAGCGACGAGTTGCTCGAAAATCTCCTTGGCCCGATCGTATTTCTTGGCCGCCACCAGGGCATCACCGAGATGCGCGAGAGCATCGGGCAGGTGGAATGAGTCGTTGCCGCGGCTATAAAGTTCGACCAGCCATTCCAGCGGCTCGAGGCGCCCAGGCAGCCGCGCGCTCAAGTCGCTCAACAAACGGCCGACTACCTCGTTCTCGCCGGCATCCAGCATGGGGATGCGAATGCGCTTGAGAAGCGTGAAGGCTTGCTCGCCTTCATCGGCCTGCAGCAGAGCCTCTACCACTTTTTGCGACGGTCCGAAGTTCTTTATGTCCGCGTCGAAAACGCGCGCGGCCAGGGCCGCAGCCTGCCCCCAGTCCGAGTTTTTGAGATAAAGGTCGAGAAGCAGTTCGGTTTGCTCGCCGCCCTTCTCGAGATCGCCGACTTTCTCCAAAGCCTTGGCGGCCTCCGCGACATCTCCCTTGGAGGAATGGATGCGCGCCTTCACGATTACCGCGGCCATGTTCTTTGGATCGATCTTTAGTGCTCGGTCCGCCAGCTTCTCGCACTCCGCGGAATCGCCGCGCGCCAGCGCTCGTTGCGCAGCGGAAACGTACGCTTCGATTGCGTCGGCGGTCTGCCCCATTGCGGTGTAAAGATCCGCCAGGCGAATCTGAATGCGCAGGTTGTCCGGCTCCGCTAGCAGCAGCTTCTTCAGCAACGCCACCGCTTCGGGCTGGCGGTGGCCCTTTAGATGGATTTCCGCGAGCTGCAGGAAGAGTGGGCGCGCCTCGCTCATCACCCCTTGCTGCACATAAAGATCGGCGAGTTTCTCGAGCGGGCGAATCTCTTCGGGCGCTAGTTTGGCGATGCGCTTGTAGACCGCGATCGCCTTGGTCAGGAAACCGTCGCCGACGAAGATCTGTGCCAGGCGCTCGAAATAGTCAATGGCTTGAAATGTCTCGCCCTGCCGGATGTACAGCTCTCCGATGGTCATCAGGGTGACCTGGTCTTTGGGCTCGTACTTTAGGATTTGTTGGTATTCCGCGATGGCCTGCGGGACCTTGCCCTGATTGAGGAGCTTCTGTGCGGCTTCGACGTATTTGCTTTTGCTATAGGCCATTCGCGACTCAGACTCAGACACAGCACCGCCCGTGCCTGCTGGAGAGGTTGTCCTCCGCGCCCGAAGGTGAAAAAGGCAGGCAGAAAGCTGTGCTGGCTTACGCTAGCAGGCGGGCAAAAGCCAAGTCAACGAAGCCAGAGTTTCGTGTGAGCAGCCAGTTATCCCCGTTGGACTTAGGAACGCCAAGGCGAAAACCAGGCGAACGCAATGAATGGCCGTCTATATTGGAAAACTCTTTCCGCATTCTTTGACCAGCCCGGTCTAGCCCCCTTCAGGGCAGAATCGCGTCCGGCAGGAGGGCGATCTGGATGGCCCCGGCGGACCAGCAGCCTGCGTCGCGAACGGGAGCGAACGAATACCGGTGCAGCGGCGTGGGACCGTGCTGGCGTAAAGCCTCCAGGTGGTCGACCGTGGCATAGCCTTTATGGCGCGCCAGACCATACTGCGGGTAGACGGCATCCCACTCTTCCATGCGGGTGTCACGATGCGTTTTCGCCAGGATCGAAGCGGCAGCGATCGAAACGCTCCGGCAGTCGCCTTTGATCAGCGGTTTCTGCTCGATCAGCACATCGAGCTGGAGGGCGTCGATCAGTAAGTAGTCCGGGGCGATGGCAAGTTGCTGCAAGGCCGCGGTCATAGCCTGACGGCTGGCCTGGTAGATATTCCACGCGTCGATGCGCTGCGCATCTATCTCCGCAACCGCCCAGGCGACTGCGTGCTCGCGGATGCGCCCAGCCAATTGCGCGCGCCGCTCCGGCGCAAGTTGTTTTGAGTCGTCGAGCCCGACAATGCGGCGCTTCGGGTTCAGAATCACCGCGGCGGCCACCACCGGGCCGAAGAGCGCGCCGCGGCCGGCCTCGTCTAAACCGGCGATGCGCGTCCAACCGAGTTTACGCGCGGCGCGTTCAAAACGCGTGCAACAGAGACGGCTCATTCGGCCGCGATTTTAGCACGAGAGCAGAAGCTGGGAACCGGAAGTCGGAACCAAGAGGGAAAAACTACTCATAACGCAGCGCAACCATCGGATCCACCCGCATCGCCCGGCGCGCCGGGAGCCATGCGGCCAGAAACGCTACCGAAAGAAGAATCAGCAGGGCCAGCGCCAACAGCAGCGGGTCATGCGCGCGAACCTGAAATAGCAGGGACTCCAGCAGACGCGAGCAAAGCCAGGCACCGAGCAGGCCCAGCGCGGCGCCGGATACAGTCCAGCGGGCCACGCTCGAAAGCACTAACTTCAAAATGCCCTCGGGAGTGGCGCCCAGCGCCATGCGCACGCCAATCTCTCGCGTTTGTTGCGCCACCAAGAATCCCACCACGCCGTACATGCCGATAGCTGCAAGCAGAACTCCCATCGCCGCAAAAATCGACAGCAGAATGGCGTTGAATCTCGGGCGATCGGCAAGTTTGCCGACGCGTTGCCTCATGGTTTCGATCGTGACCGGGACGGTCGGATCGATCGCCGCGCTTCCGAGCGTACCCAGCGCGCCAGCGCTTGCGGGTTCGGCATCCAGATTTTCGTCGCTCTGCCGTTTGCGGAATAAGCCCAGCAGGCTTGAGCCAAGAATGCGCAAGCCGCTCATCTCACGCCCCTTCCGCGCCCAGCAGCCGCGCGATCACGCCGGCCATGCGCTCCCAGCTTTCCGCTTCGGACGCGAGTTGTTTCCGGCCGGAGCGCGTCAGCGAGTAATACTTCGCTTTGCGATTGTTGTCCGATACGCCCCACTTCGAGGCAATCCAGCCGCGCTGCTCCAGCCGCAGCAGCGCCGGATACAGCGTGCCTTGGTTCAGCTTCAGCAAGTCCTCGGAAACTTGCTGGATGCGTTGCGCGATGCCGTAGCCGTGCAGCGGCCCTAGCGCATCGAGTGTTTTTAAAACGATCAGGTCCAGCGTTCCCTGCAGAACCTCGCCTCGCGGAGGGGTCATCGAACGGCTCCTTTAGATAAGCAACAGAAGGCTAGCCGACTTCCTGTTGAGCGTCAACAGGAAGCTCGCTTCCTATAGACGCCGCCGCCCGGAAAAGGTTTCCACGAAAGTTTGACCCGCAAGCCGAGCCCGCCCTAGCATGTCGAGGCCAACCCAATCACTTCTTACGTGGCAAAGGGGAAACTATGCGAGCGCTTCGGAGTGTGGCGGTCGGTGTTTCAGTGGCAATTGCTGCCTGTACCTTCGCCGGTGGCAGCGCGGCACAAGGATTGGCCAGTGCCGATCTCGCTCGGCTTCGCTCCGTCGGCAGCGTGGCGTTATCTCCCGACGGGCACCGCGTCGCTTATACCGTCGTGATGCGCGACCGGCCGGGGCGGCCTTACGGCCAGCTCTGGCTCATGGATATGGCCACGCAGAAATCGGCGCGAGTTGGCGGTGAAAAAGATTCCGGTGACAGCCCCCTATGGTCGCCCGACGGCAAGTGGCTGGCGTTTGACGGAAGCCAGAGCGGCAAGGGTGGACTCTATGTCGCCCGCGCGGACGGTTCGGAGATCACTTTCCTCGCTTCGACCAGCGGCACCAACAGCCCGCTCCCCGGCACCGGCAAGGGCATGACTTGGTCGCCAGACGGCAAGCAGATCGCTTTCATTTCTTCGACGCCGGGAGCGGAAGCGGCGCAAGCCTCCGGCGATCCCATGGTCATCACGCGCTATCTCTACAAGCCTGACGCCGGAGAAGGGATGACGCGCTTCAACGATAACCAGCGCCTGCATATTTTTGTTGTAGACGTAGCTTCAAAGCAGGTGCGCCAGCTCACCCAAGGCGAAACGGACGAGCACTCTATCGATTGGTCGCCGGACGGCAAGGAGATTTTATTTGTCTCCAATCGCGAACCGAACCAGGACGAATTCTTCAATTACGACGTTTTCACGCTGCGCCTCGCCGACAGCAGCATTCGCCGGCTAACCGCCACCGAATACAACGAGTACGACCCGCTATGGTCTCCTGACGGTAAGCATATCGTTTATCGCGGTACGCGCCGCGGCCTGACCGACCGCGAGACCACCATGGAAGACACGCACGTCTGGATGATGAATGCCGATGGCAGTGACCGCCGCGAAATTGGCGCGGTGATCGACGATCGCCAGGGCGCGCCGCAGTGGGCGCCGGACGGCAACTCTGTCTACTTCACTGTGCAGGAGCGCGGCAGCATCCATCTGGTGCGCTTGCCGCTCGCCAGCCCCAAACCGGAATACATTGTGAACGATATCGGCACGGTCGGCGGTTGGTCCGTCAGAAAAGATGGCGCGCTCGCTTACAGTTTCACTTCGCCGCTCGACATGTCTGAACTCTATCTCAAGAGCGGTGCCGCGGCCGCGCGTAAGCTTACCGAGCTAAACGCCGAAATCCTGAAAGGAACGCAGCTCGGCGAAGTCGAATCCTTTAAGTTCATCAGCAACGACAACAAATTCGAGGTGGAAGCCTTCCTCACCAAGCCGCTGGGCATGACGACCACGTCAAAACATCCGCTCATCGTGAACATTCACGGCGGCCCGCACGGCCAGAACGGTCCCAGCTTTAACTTCAAGAATCAGGTCTATGCCAGGCGCGGTTGGGCCACGCTGAACGTTAATTTTCGCGGCTCCACGGGCTACGGACAAGAATTCGCCGATGCCGTCTTCGGCGACCAGAATGGAAACGAAGGCCAGGATGTTTTGTACGGCGTGAG
>Ga0137363_10001464_pt1 | contig 13637 bp, 13 predicted proteins | sample MadtaG_FD_104800 | JGI IMG/M metagenome (GOLD analysis project Ga0137363, IMG submission 104800) | Vadose zone soil microbial communities from Angelo Coast Range Reserve, California, USA - Mad1_115_16 metaG | ecosystem: Environmental > Terrestrial > Soil > Vadose zone | place: USA: California...
GGAAGTCAAAAAAAACAGTTCACATGCGGACAATGCGGTCAGGAATGCAACGGACTATTTAGGTCAGGTAATAAGCGCGTATGTGCATCATGCGACAATAAAAAAGACAAAACTCTTGAGGATCAGCGTAAGGAGTTCAAACACGCGGGACTTGAAGAATTGAGGGCTGGTAGAGCTGAAGCAAAAGAAGCAGCTCTTAAACCTCTGCCAGGGCGTCAGGAAATCGGTCACTGGGTACAGGACATCCAGGGAATCCAGTTTATGACCCGCGTAACGAGCGTAAATGCGGGCAGCGTTAAACCGATGCCGCAAAACTGGCTCTGGAAAGACAGAATCCCAGCTGGCGCGATTACTTGGGCAGTGGGCAAGCCAGGCAATGCCAAATCCTTGTTCTCATCAGACCTTGCCGCACGGGTGAGCAATGGACAGGACTTCCCCGATGGTGCCAACAATGAAAACGGACCAGCCAAAGTGATGATGTATTGCGGTGAAGATGACATAAACAGGACCGTTGTGCCTCGCCTGATGGCGGCTGGCGCTAATCTCAGCAATATAGAGCTGCTGGACAATCGCAGTTTTGAAGTGTTCGATAAGGAGTATAACCGCATTGACCGCCGATCTATTGACTTGAGCCAGGATTGCGCCGTGCTGACGGAGATGCTGAAAGCCCATCCAGACATTAAACTTTTAGTTATTGACCCAACTACGGGCGTTTATGGCAGTAAGAACACTAATCATGATAAAGACATGCGCCCCATCATGAATGAGCTAAGGGATCTATGCGAAGCGCGGGGGCTGACGATTGTGGGAATAACCCACACCAACAAACGCGGGGAAGCAGCTGCGATTGACCAGATACAGGGCGCGTCTTCCATTGCTGGCGCGGCGCGAGCCGCGTGGCTATTCACCAGGGATTCTGAATCAGATGATGAACACGCGCATGTAATGACCTGCATCAAGAGCAATCTAAGCGACAAACACGACGGTCTGAGGCTGATTACTCGCGCAGCAGAGGTAAGCCCAGAGGTTGGCAGTCATCCCTTCATCGTCTGGGGTGAAAGCGTCAGCATGAGCGCCGATGATGCAAACCAGGCGATTAAGGAAAAGCGGGAGAGTAAGCACAGCAGACGGGATGCAGCAAAAGCAGCTCTGCTGGCTTTACTGTGCGAAGGTCCGAAGCTCAGTGCAGAGGTTTATCCAGCACTGGAAAAGCAGGGTCACTCTGGGGAAACTGTTAAACGGGCAGCGGGTGAGCTTACAGACAGCGGGGATATGCTGCGGAGGCAGCGAAGCAAACGCTGGTTCATGCTTTTACCAGAGCATTTGTATGAGTTTGAAAATCCAGAGCCTAAGTCTGAGTTTGTCATGCAGGATCAGGAAGTTTTATAACCAAAAATAGGCTACCTTACCAAAACCCCATCAATGATGGGGTTTTTTACTTTGGACATATCAGAAGGTCAAAACCCTGTGTAATACACTCTGACCTTCTGACCTTCTGACCTTCTGACCTTCTGACTCAGAATGTAACTATGTCATAATGTATTAAAATTATATTCAAGGGGTTAAAGTCAGAGTGTCAGAGTGTCAGAGTGTCAAACACACACAGTTGACCTTCTGACTTTGACCGTAGTCTAAGGCTCAAATACTTGGCATGGACAGTTTAGTCTACGTCCGCTCACCACAATCATAGCCCGGCAGGCACCTAACCCATTCCCGCTACCATGCTCCTGCTTCTGATGGCCGCACCCTTTGGTTTTGCACTTGGGAGGCGTTACCGTGCCGGGAACGTAGGGATGATCAAGTAACTCCTCGACAGTATCCTTGAGATCACTCTTGAGTATGGTACAGGCGCGGAAAATATTTGTGTCCACGCTGAACGACTCATTGTCCTGCTCAAAGATGACAGTTTTGACATCCGCACGAATGGGATGCTCTGCGTGTACCTCTTCATTTTGCCTAATAGTCCTTTGTTCGCCCGAGTCATGCTGGGCCATAAAGTGGGAAATTACAACATAGATTCTCCTGCCTGTGTTTGTCATGTAACAGATTATAGCTGTGAAGCCTGGAAGCGCCAACTAATAAATTTACCGTCTTCCTATTCCTTTATTAGGAACCAAACAGATGGCTTGCCCACGACATCCCGACACTCAACAGATATGCCCGGCGTGTCTGGGATCAAAGAAGTCACAGGCTAAAACTGACGCTGCCCGTAAAAATGGGCAAAAGGGCGGCAGACGAAAGAAGGACAAAAAATAATGACTAGCGAACATAAACAACGTGTGCTCATAGTTCTGGACTCTTTTATCTGGACGCTCGCCATATGCGACGTTTGCTATCTGTGCTTGTCCATACTGGTGAAATAACGAGGAACTAAATGACAACACAACTCACAATGAAAAATAAAGACGGCCAGCTGATGGCATACAACCTGCCCGAAGGGCATACGGCTGATTTTCGCTCGAACAGTCACGGCTATGAGCTGGTCGAGTGTTGGCAAGAGACCAACAGCCAGCATATTGAGCTGAACACACTGCTGGAACGCTCTGTTGTACGCACCACGTTCTTTGATGCTCAGATGAATGAGATTGCCAGCATTACGAAAGCAAATGCCTGGACATCAAAAGTTGACAACAGCGGCAAAAAGATTCTGCTGCCGGGTGATTTCGGCGGGATCAAAGGACCAGGAAACCTGGCTCACTAAAATATGGACGAAGAACTCAAGACGGATTCCCCTGAGCCTCAGGACAAGCCCGTTAGGACTCACACGAAAAACGGACGTGAGCTGACAAAACTTGAACTGATGTTCAAGCGTCCCCCTGGACGCCCACCTGTAGAAATTGAATGGGAAGATGCCGAGCTTTATGCAATGTATGGCGGGACTCTTGCTGGTATCTCATCAGCTTTAGGCATAGGTCAAACAGCATTTATTAGCGCAATTCAGAAAAAGTACAATAAAACTTTTGGCGAGTGGGCCACTGCATTACGTGAAAAAGCGGATCTTGCTTTACAGGGTGAACTGGTTGAGCGTGCAATATCTGGTGACGCCTCATTACTTCGTTTCCTTGCGGAGCGTCGCCTGGGTATGACTCATAAAGTCGAAGTGACACACAAGAGCGCAGCAGATCAAATGCGTGAGCGTTTCGCCTCTATGACTGCCGAGCAAAGACAGCAAGAATTAGCGCAAATAAAGGCTGAAATGTTACAGCTTTCTACGAATATTACAATGCAAGAGACAATCCCAGATGCTGAGTTTGAAGATATATCGCAAGATGATAAGTAATTTCTTGCCAAGTAATCATAAATAATTTTTCCGCAAAAACGCCCCACGCCCCAGCCCTAGCGCCCGCCAACATGCCCAGCCGTTCGTTTAAACCCCCATTGCCAGTTACTAAGTAGTACACGACCAGCCGCTGGCTTTCACCCCTTGCAGATAATTGTTTATTCTCCAGAAACCCCGCTTTGGCGTATAGTTCAGCGCCCTGCATACCACTTGACCCAGCCGCTGGTTTACCAATCACCTGAAAATTAACGACTTTCTGACTCCTCTTGCATATGAAGGGTCAAGTCGAACTCGAAAAACGTCTGGCAGCAATACGCAAGAAGAATGCCCGCAGAGCTGCTAAAGAACAACAGTCAGAGCTTGCGGCGGCCGCTATAGCGCATGAGCAGCGCCAAGATGAAGCCAGGGAACGCCGACAGGCTGCGAAGACCTCACAGCCAGCGCCAAAGCCGGCAGCACCCAAGCCAGCGCCGGCCGTGCAAGATGTGGACGTAGATGCTTTGCTAAAGCTCAAGCTTCTGCAAGACGTTATCCGCACTGATGAGTGTGCGTCTGATTTGCGGGTCTTCGTCCGTGATGCGTGGAAGGTATTGCACCCCACTGAGCAGCTGATTGAAGCCCCGTATATTGATGCAATTTGTGAATATTTGATGTCGATGCGCCGGGGGGACTTCTCCCGCCTCATTGTGAACCAGCCGCCCCGCACGCTTAAAAGCACCATCATCAGCGTGATTTTCCCCGCATGGGTTTGGGCAACAGACCCCACAATCAAGTTCATTTTCTGGTCATACAGTTTTGAAAAATTAACAGTTCCCTTGTCTGTTGACCGCAGAACTTTGATTCAGTCCCCCTGGTATCAGGAAAGCTGGGGCAGCAAGTTCAAGCTGAGCGCAGACGAAAACCAGAAATGGGCTTTTAGCAATGACAAGAGCGGTCACATGGTTTGCCTCAGCGGGGCAACCGGCATCGGGGGAAACTTTTTGATAGTTGATGACCCGCATTCAGTCGAGGAAGCTATTTCGGATGTTGACCGCGAGCGGGGCGTCCGAATGGTCAGGCAAGGCTTGATGAGTCGCCTAGATAACCCCCAGAAAGACTCCGTGATTCTGGTCATGCAGCGTCTTCACCATAAGGATGTGGCTGGTTCGTTTATTGAAGACGGAACATGGACGCATCTGAAGCTGCCCGCTGAAGAACAGAAAGGCGCAAGTATCCCGCTGCCGATCAGCAGCAAAGTCTGGGAACGCCCTGCGGGTGATTTGCTGGACCCAGTGCGTCTGAGCAAGCAAGTATTGCAGCAAAAGCAGCTTGAGCTGGGCGCGAGTGGTTACGCGGGGCAATATCTGCAAGAGCCATCTGTTGACGGCGGAAACATTTTCAAAAGTGACTGGTTCCAGTTTTATGACCCTGAGCACGTCCCGCAGTTTGAACAGGTCATGCTCAGCGTAGATGCCACGTTCGGGAACACAAAGAACGCCGATGATTGCGCAATCCACGCCTGGGGCATCGTAGGGAATCGCTCTTACCTAATCGAGCGCGACACACGCAAGATGAACTTTGCAACAACAAAAGCCGCTGTGCGGGCGATGTACCAGAAACACAATGCCCACGGAGTATTAATCGAGAAGAAAGCGAACGGTCAGGCGCTCATTGACGAGCTGAAGCAGGAGTTTTTTTGTATTCCCATCAGCCCGGACTGGGGCGATAAGCAAGCAAGAGCGCAAGCCTGTTCGCCGATGGTCGAGGCTGGTACGGTTTATCTTCCTTCAAATCTGGACGGCACAACGCTGCAATCCCTTGCAGCTAAATTCCCCAATGCAGACAAAGACGATATAGACGCAATGACCCAATTCTTGAACTGGCGACGGGCCGCCAACGGTTGGGGGATGTTCCTTGAGACGCAAGCCCGCATGGCAAACGCAAAGCCACGGGATTCGCAGATCAGCCCCACTGGGGTTTATCAAGGCAAAAAACCCAACGTCAGCGCGTCAGGCGTTTATCAGGGTGACGCCCAGCCCCTGGTCAAAGGGCTGACATGGGCGAAGGAAAATCTCACGAACTGAAATTAAACGACTTCCCGCCACATTCATATGTGGCTAGCAAAACTAATTTTCAAACTCAAATACCGTATCGCTCAATTACTTGAGATCAAGCCATTCTTGCGAGTGGATGAACACGCCTATTGCCCCGCCTGCGGCTCACGCAAAGGTTCCATTTCAGCCCGCACAGACGGCGCTTTAGTGGTAGTGCAGCACCTCTGTTCTGTCTGCCAGTGGAAGTGGATTGAAAACACAGTAACGAGTATCAGCCGGGACGCCATTGGGCATGTCTGGTCGAAAGAAGACGAGGAAATCCCCCATGCCTAAATGGTTCCAGTTCAAGAAAAACAAAAACAGCGCCATAGCTTCTCAGCCATCTGGTAAGCAACGTCTGTCTCTGTCTCAGATCATGGACACGGGCGGGCAGCAGAGCATCAGGGACCTGAGCAATACGTTGTGGTTCCCCGCTGGTCAGCCAATCCAGTCTGTTGCCCCCAAGGGCACAGCCCCGCGTCGTTACGCCTATGATCCATTGGCGAATATCAACTGGAGCGGTCGAGATGGCAGAGTTGACTTTCCGGTATTGCGGGAGTTTTCAAAATATCCGATAGTCCGCGCCATCATCGAAACAGTTAAAGACAAATGTTGCGGGGTTAATTGGGAGTTCACTCTCACGCCTCAAGATGGCGAAACAAAAAAGCAACTCAAGCAACGCACCCAGGATGACCCGCGAATACAGCAGCTAAATGAGTTCTTCCGCAAACCTGACGGCTGGCAGAACTTCCGTACCTGGTCGCGTGGATTGTTTGACGACATGCTGGTACTGGATGCCGCCAGTGTCTGGTTCAAACAAGATGAAGATTCAAACATCTGGGCAGCTTCACAAATTGACGGCAGCTTAGTTTTCCCGCTTATTGACGAATCAGGCGAACAGCCAGCAGCTCATGCCACAAACAAAAACCGTGGCGCTCAGGGTCTTGCAAAAGATATTGGGGGAGTTCTTGCGAAAGAACGCAGGAAGCGTATTCCCATTGCCTTGCGCCAAACGTCTGACCAGAAGCCATCTGATGACTGGGTACAGCAAAAAGAAACCGCCGACAAAAACGGCGGATCACCCGCGTATCAACTGACGCCCTACGGCTATCCGGCCCAACAAATGACCGGCGACGAACTGGGTTATTACGTCCGCAATCGCCTTACAAATACTCGCTACGGCTACAGCATTGTGGAGCAATGCCTGGCTTATATCGCTCTGGGACTCGGACGCCTGGAGTTTCAAGCTGCTTTTTACAAGAGCGGCAACGTCCCGGAATTCATCATGTTTGCCCCGTCTGATGTTCCGCCCCAAAAGGTTGAACAATTCCAGGGCTATCTGGATTCCATCCTTCAGGGCAACTTACAGAACAGACGCAAGGGTTTTATTTTCCCCGGCATGGGGCAGGACGGAAAGCCCAGCATCACTTTCCCCAAGGTTAATGACACCGTTCTTAAAGATGAGTTTGACGAATGGCTGGCGCGTGTACTGTGTTATTTCTTCGGCGTTAGTCCCACGTCATTCACGAAGGCCGTAAACCGCGCTACAGCTCAGCAAGCCGCTGAATCTGGTGAAGAAGAAGGATTACAGCCGTATATCGACTGGTTCCGCGACTTACTTAACGACATTATTCAAGACCGTTTTGGCTTCACTGATATTGAAGCCACTCCCCAAGTCCGCCTTGAGCAGAACGCACAGGTTCAATCAGAGATTAATGCCAGTGACTTCAGCAAAGGTCTTGCAACGCTGAACGAAGTCCGCAGCCGCATGGGGCTGGACCCCGTGGACGCTGATTGGGCTAATACCAATCTCATTATTACTGGCAGCGGGCCTGTTCGCCTGGATGGTCAGCCGATCTCCCAAGACGTTACCCTGCCCGGCGATACAGCCAACCCCCCGAAGGGAACTGATGGCAGCAAAGATCAGCAGCAATCCCAGGGCGCCCCAGCAGAAAAGCCCAGTATTACTGATAAAAACTTCGTCTCTGATGATGACGCTGAAAAAGTTGAGAAGAAAGTTACAAACCCCAAGGACATTGACCCCGGCGACAGTCGGCACAAATGGCCGTTCTCATCTCCGTCTAAGCTCGCGCCGATCTCTCTTAAGGCTCAAGGGTCGATTGAAAGCACATTGAAAGCCTGTTTTGCCCGCAGCAAAAAAGTTATGGGCGAGACGCTGGACAAGTTCGAGCGGAGCGAAAAGGTCAGCAAAGCAGATTCTGCTGATGATCTCTTCAACCGTATATGGGACATAGTAGCGCCTGAGTTCGGCAGTATTCCCCACATTGTCCGTAGCCATCTCGAAGATGCCGCCCGCGCTGGCGTGTCTGAAGCCGTGGAGCAATTATCTGCTGAAGACACGGGACTCATTGACTCAGCAAATGAGCAAGCAGCCAAATGGGCAGCCAATCGAGCCGCTGAGCTGGTTGGCAAACAACTGGTCAATGGTGAGCTGGTCGATAACCCAGACGCAAAATGGGTCATTAGCGAAACCACACGGCAGGAGATCAGGGACGCTGTAACTCAGGCTTTCGAGTCTGAAACTGATTTCGCAGCACTCAAGACCCGCATCCTGAACGCTCCTGGTATTGAGAACACATTTAGTGATGCCCGGGCCAGCATGATCGCAAAAACAGAAGTAGCCAAAGCCCAGATGGGCAGCACTTTTGATTTTTGGAAATCATCCGGGTTGGTTAAGCAGGTTCAATGGTTCACCGCTGGGGCTGACCCGTGCGATGAATGCCAGGAAAACTCAGGCGAAGTTGTGGAACTGGGGCAGCCGTTTCCATCCGGAGCGATAACCACGGCTGACAGTCACCCCAATTGCAATTGCGGAATCTTCGCGATCATGGGTGAAAAGTAATGACTATCTCCCCCATTGGTATGAAGCAGATTCACGCAGTTTTTGAAAAGTACGATCCATTTTTGGGGATAGCTACCGGCATAATCACTGCCCAGCAGCCCGACAATGACAACGAAGAATTGGATTATGACCGTTCGAAACCATATTTCGAAGCATGGTCTGCCGAAGTAAAAAAAGATTCTGACGGCAAATCTCTGGGAAATGTTCGATTACAACATGACCCCAAGCGCCCAGCGGGCAAACTCACAGACCTTGTTTTTGATGACGCGAACAAGACGATTCGTGCAACTGCAAAGATTGTGGACCCCACGGCTAAATCAATGCTGGCTGAAGGTGTTTTAACTGGTTTCAGCATTGGCGGATCTTATGTGGATAAGACCGTGCAGAAAGACGGCACAACTCTTTATGTTGCCAACCCCATAGAAGTTTCAGTTGTGGACCGTCCCTGCCTGGGATCAGCAACATTTGATGTTGTACGCGCTGACGGGCGCACTGAGCTGCGCAAGTTCCGCAAATCCCAAGCCGCGATTAAAGCAGCTGGGGATGAATCCTTCGATGCGATCCGCTGCAAGGTTCAGGCTGAACTGGATGAGCAACACGCAGACCCAAAAAACAATATCTGGGTTTGGATCAAAGACATTTTCCCTGATTCCGTAGTTTATGAATGCATGGGATCAGATGAAGCTGGAAAGCTTTTCCAGGTTTCTTACGAGCAAGACGGGGATGAAATCGAACTGGGAGACCCGCAGGAAGTCCGTACAGCATACGTCCCTGTAGAGGATCAGTCAGACCCCGATGAGCTGAAAGAAGCCTCTGCGCAACTTGCCTCACTCGAAAAACTACTCGACAAATTTACAAAGAATTTAGCAACCGACAAAAGTTTTGACTTTCGAACTCTTGTTACAGAGCTGGAAAAAGACTCAGGAGCATTAACGACAATGAACGAAAAAGATTTTAAAAAGGCGCACGCAAGCCTCAAGCAAAAGATAGAAAAGGCGAAGGACGCCATTTCTGCCCATTACGAAAAAATGGGCAAGGTTCACAAAGCGATGCATGACGATATGCACGACCATCTGGACGGCATGGCTAAAGTATTGGGCGGCGGCCCTGATTCCGGCGGTGATGAGGATGAGATCGAACGCATGGACCCCCGTGTTGTTCCGCAGGATGACGAAAGATCAGATTACGCAGACAAGAGCCTTTCAGCTGCTGCGATCAAAAAGCAGATCAGGGACGGAATCCTCGAACTCGCAAAAGCAATGTCTGGCGCTCAGCCTGAGGCTAATAGCTTTAAACCTGTCAGCAAATCGTCTGACGGCGCTAACTCTGCAAATGACGCCAACGCAATGACTGACCAGGACTGGGCTGATTATCGCAATGAACGCGGTGCAAAAGCGCGTCAAGCTGCAATCGCAAAAGCACAGAAATCAGCTGGGTCTAAATGGGGGGCTGTACCAGCCCGCATACTTGCACGCAAGTACTAACAAGGAATTTATCAGGAGCAACATAAGATGAGCATTTTTTCTAATACAGAGATCAACGAACTAATAAAGGGATTCAGCGGCTTAAATAAAGCTACACCATCTCTCACAACTGGCGGTGGGCTTAACTTCCTGCCTCTGGAAGAAGAGGCACGAAACACTTATCCAGTGTTCCATCCGGTTTTGGACGCAATTCCTCGCGTGACTCCTGAAGAGCTGGGGCATGAAGTTGGCGGCCTCCAGGTCACCTGGAAACAGGTTCTTAACCCAGGCACGAACGTGCTTCCTTCTCTCCCAGAAGGCAGCCGTGGAACTCCGATCAATATTCCCACACTGACAACCAGCGCAAACTTTGTAACCCTGGGTGTCGATGCAAGCGTTACCTTTGAGTCTCAGTCTGCGGGTGTAGGTTTTAACGACAACTTAGGGACTGTGAATCTTGCAAAGCTTAACGTCCTTCTCAACCTCGAAGAGCGTATGGCGATTTTCGGCAACCCTGGCAACAGTGGTTCCGGAAATAACGGGTTTCAACTCGGGACGCCAGCTGCTCCAGTGATTGCACTGGCAAACGGCGGATCATTTGGCTCTGCTGTAAGCGTGACCGTTACAGTTGTGGCTCTCACAGGCTGGGGAGTGTATAACCAGCAGAATTTTGGGGCTTTCCTCACTCGCCCTGGGATTGCTCAGCAAGTTACCACGACATCAGCAGAAGGAAACACCGTCGTAAATAACGGTGGAACCTCTATTGCATCAGCTGCAAGTAACACCGTTGTTACTTCATCTGGTCAGCAAACCGTGACCGTGACTGTTACCCCTGTAGTTGGCGCATTGGGTTATGCTGCTTTCGTCAGCACCAACGGCACCCCTACAGCTGCAAACAGCTTCTTCGCCGGTGTGTACACCACATCAGTATTCACCATCAGCGCAGCGGCTTCAGGCTCTAACCAGCGCGTGAGCGATCTCACAGCAACTGATTTCAGTGCAAACCCAGCTGTTACTAACAGCACTGGAGATTTTGCGGGAATCGCAACATGGCTGTTTAATTCACAGACCGCAAACAGCGGAGCACGTCCAGCTTATGTGAAAGATCTTGCAGGGGCGGGACTCACAGCTGACGGCGCTGGCGGTATCGTAGAATTTGAAACCGCATTGTCCAGTCAGTGGAACCAGTATCAAGTCACCCCAGACGCAATCTGGGTTTCAAATGATTTGATGCAGTTCGTCAATCAGAAAATTCAAACCAGCCCCAGCGGGTCAGGTGCAGCATCAACAGTGTTCGTCCGTAACGGCGGACCTAATGGTGAGGTTATCGGCGGTTCGATGGTTCAGGAATACAAGTCGAAATTCTCGGCTTATAACGAGCAGAAAGTATTACCAATCAGGAACATTCCTTACCTGCCTGCTAATACAATTATGATGCCTACACTAAATAACCCATACCCGGCTGCTGGCGATACGATTCCAAGCAACTACAGGATTGTTTGCCGTGAAGGCTACTACGGCCTGAAGTTTCCTTACAGAACACGTCAGCACGAGGTTGGTATTTACGTCGAGGAAGCGATGGAAGCCTACGTTCCATGGGCAGGCGTGCTTTTGACCTCAGTTGGCGACAAATAAATATAACGATTAACCACAAACTAAAGGCAGACAGAGAAAAAGCTGTCTGCCTTTTTTACCAAGGTCATCATGCAACCACTCGTAACAGTACAGGAATTTGAAAGCTGGGTTGGCATCCAGTCCAACACGGCGAATGATGCTTTGGCGTCAGTGATAATCAATGGCTGGACTCAGTATGTTTACTGGGTCACTGGTCGCCAGCCTGATTTGTTTGTTTCTCAAACCTCATTTACTGAAGTTCGAGACGGCAACGGCTCGAATGTCATGTGGCTGCTAAATGACCCCATCATCAGCGTGTCATCCGTTATTGTGAACGGTCAGACCATACCCGCTTCAACTGGATACGGTAACGGCGGCTGGTTCATCCAGCAAAATGCTGATTCAATCGCAATCCGCAGCTCAGCCAATTACATCGGCTTTCCCTTCCCCCATGCAACACGGTCATTTGTGCGGGGCAAGGGCAATGTGACGATCAGTTACACCGCTGGTTATTCCACTTTACCCCCCGATTTATATTTAGCGACTGAAAAGGCTTGCACCGTCATCTGGAATCGCCGTCTGCGGGAAGACGAAGGCAGCAAAGTTATCCCCCAGACCGGGCAGAGTAATTATCGCAGTTGGCCTTTTCCGCCTGATGTCGTGGAAATGCTCCGCAGTTACAGACGCACGGCGATGGTGGGCGCATAAATGCAAATCCAGATTCAACATGTTGAAGAAGTCAAAGAGCGCCTTTCAGGGGCATACAAAAAAGCCCTTGTGCTCATGCAGGAAAAAGTAAACCGGGCATCTCTCTTTCTTCAAAGCAAGATCGTCCAGGGATTAGCTGCCGGAACTTACGGGATTAAATCCCGTCGCGGGTCTGCTGGTCTCGCTGGCTCAGTGCGCGTTACTCCTTCCGAAATCCAAGGCGATTTAGTCGAGGGGTTTGTCACTGGGGCTGGTGGGACAAGTTGGTATGGCAAAGTCCATGAGTTCGGCGGTACACGTTCATACACTATTGAACCAACCAGCGCGAAAGCACTCGCATGGAAACCTTTTGGCTCTTCCGGATCAGTGGGCAAACAATCCGCTTTTGCATTCACCAGAGACGTTATTTTTGCCCGCAAGGTCATTCATCCCCCATTGCCTCAGCGCCGCTGGATGGGCGAACCTGTTTCAGAGGGTAAAGCCGATGTGGTCAAGATCATCAATGAAATCAAGTCAGAGCAATTATTCTGACTTTCATTTGCTTGTATGAATGCCAATCAATCGTCAAGCAATATCGGATGCCCTTTTCAATCTGCTGCTCACCGCTCAGCCGAACTCAGCAACCTGGCAGAACATGAGTTCTCAGCATTTTCAATTGTGGTCGAGTAACCCCGGCGGGGCTGCAAACCAGCCGCTTTTTTATCTTACGAGGATCAGGGAGACCGTCACCCAAAAGGCTTACGGTCAAAACAAATATCAGTTTCATTACGAGGTATGGGTCTATTTGCAGATACCGGGGATGAATGACCCAACGCAAAACCCTTACGCCACGATAAACCCAGTAATTGATTCCATTGACAACATCATTTCACCCCCGCCCCCATTATCCAGCCAAACCCTTGGGGGTCTGATTAACATGGTTGAGATCAGCGGAGAAATAGACATTGCAGACGGGTCTGAAGATGGGCAAGCGGTTATCCGCATTCCAATTCTCGTAACTCTGGGAAAAAACTGACTACAGACCTCTAAAGTAGAGCATTGGCTAAAGCAGGAGCACGCGACAGATGAGCAATTTTATTACAGACACATACAACTTTGGAAGCGGATACGTTTTTGGAGTGGCGACTAACTTGGGGGCACAGCCAAGCGTTGTAATACCCGGTCAGGTCCTCACTTTGCAGGATGCGCAAGTTGACCTCAGCACTTCGATTAAAGAGCTTCGAGGAATTGGCGAAGACCCCGAGCAGCTGGCAACTGGTACCCGTAAACTGACGGGTAAAGTCACCACTGGTCGATTGAATTTGAACCAGTTGAACCAATTTTACTTTGCCGACACTTACACCACTGGCGCAACCGCAACCGCTGTTGCTGAGCCTCACAGCATTCCCGCAACCATGCCTTTCACCGTCACCGTTACGCATAGCGCAACCTTTGTTCAGGATTTGGGCGTGTATTTCGCGGGTACTCGCAACCAGCTTACACCTGTCGCGTCTGGTCCAATAACTGGACAATACAGTGTAGCAGCTGGGGTCTATACCTTCGCGGCTGCTGATGAAGGGTTGGCGGTTACGATGAGCTACACTTACACGACCGTAACGGGTCACACACTGACCGTTAATAACAAGGCAATGGGTACC
>Ga0137363_10001465_pt1 | contig 13636 bp, 13 predicted proteins | sample MadtaG_FD_104800 | JGI IMG/M metagenome (GOLD analysis project Ga0137363, IMG submission 104800) | Vadose zone soil microbial communities from Angelo Coast Range Reserve, California, USA - Mad1_115_16 metaG | ecosystem: Environmental > Terrestrial > Soil > Vadose zone | place: USA: California...
CGATAGGCGCGGCGCCCCGGTAGCGCGGCAGGATCGAGGCGTGGACGTTGATCGAGCCGAGCCGCGGAACGTCGAGCACGGCCTTGGGGAGGATCTGGCCGAAGGCGACCACGACGGCGACATCGGCGCCGATCTCGGCCAGCCGCGCGGGCCAGCCGGGGTCCCGTAGTCGAGGGGGCTGGAGCACCGGAATGCCCGCGGCCAGGGCTCGCTCCTTGACGGGCGGTGGCTGGAGGCGCTGGCCGCGGCCGGCGGGTTTGTCGGGCTGGGTGACGACCGCGGCGACGGTGTGGCGCTCCAGGAGGGCGTCGAGCGTCGGCAGCGCGAACTCGGGCGTCCCGTAGAACAGAACCCGCAAGTTAGAGCGCGAAGGCTCGAGAGCGCCTCTCCTTGGGGAAGCCGTGCTTCTGGATCCGTTTCTTGATGCGATCGCGGGCGACCGGGGAGAGCAGGTCGATGAACAGCACGCCCTCCAGGTGGTCCATCTCGTGCTGGATGACGCGCGCCTGCATGCCCGTGGCCTCGAGGTCGAAGGGCTGGCCGTCCTCGTCCGTCGCCTGGACGGTGACCGTTTTGCTGCGCTCTACGTCGGCGAAGATGCCGGGAAGCGAGAGACACCCCTCTTCGTCGACCACGGAGCCGCTGCGGCTCGTGATGATGGGGTTGATCAGCGCGCGGGCGCCTCCCTTGCCGTCGTCCATGACCAGCAGGCGATAGGGAATGCCCACCTGGGGCGCGGCGAGGCCTATGCCGGCCTGGTTGTACATGGTCTCGACCATGTCGCCGATGACCCTGCGGATCTCCGGCGTGACCTCGCGCACGTGCGCGGCCTTGCGCCTGAGCATCGGGTCGCCGTAGAGCCTGACTTCGAGCAGAGCCACTGGGTCTCCTAGCTGGTGATCGGATCCATCTCTATTTCTACCATACCGAGGGAGCGTCGTCCGCGCTCGAGATACGGCCGGAGCGCCGGGCCGATGAGCCTCGGCAGATCCTCCGGGCCCTTGATCACGCAGCGCATCCGCGTCGCGGCGATCGCCCCGGGAGCGCCGAGCGCCATGGCGGGATAGACGGTCAGCCCCTCGATGCCGGCGAGGGCGCCCGCGGCCTCCTCGATCAGCGCTTTGGCGCCGGCGGCGGTCTTGCCGCGCGCGGACAGGTGACAGAGGCGCCGGAATGGCGGATAGCCCAGCTCGGAGCGGAACCGCAGCTCCTGCCCATAGAAAGCCTCACGATCCTGGCCGCGCACCGCCGTCACCGCGTAGTGGTCGGGATGGAGCGTCTGGACGATGACCTTACCTCCTGCGCCGGCCGCCTCGGCCGCCGACCAGAGAAGCTGGAAGGCGCGCTCGCCGGCCCGGAAGTCGGGCACCCGGAGGAAGCCGTCGAACCAGACGAAGCCGACAGCCCCCCACGGGCGCGCTCGTGGCGCGCGCAGGAGGCCCGGTGTGCCGACGACGACGTGAGCACCCGGATCGGCGCGCGACACCGTCAGGCGAGGGAAGCGCCGGCGCACCGAAGCTTCGACGCGCTCGATGTCCCAGCCGAATGGCTGGAGCCGGTGGCCGCCGCAGCCCGGGCAGCGCTCGGGCAGGGCGTCGGCTCTCGCGCACACCCGGCAGGCCATCCCGCGGCGGTCTCGCCGGAGCTGGAGGGCCACGCCGCACTCCGGACACCGGAGGACGGTGCCGCAGTCATTGCAGCCGATCGCTCCCGCTGACCGGCTCACGATGAGCGCCACGCCGCGGCCGGCCCGCCCCATGGTCTCGATCGCGCGCGTCAGCGGCAGCGTCAGCGGGTGATTGCGAATTATGCCGCGCGTGTCGGCGGTGATCACCTCGGGCCAGGGCGCCGGGCTGCCGACCACTCGCGTGACCGTGCCCGCGTCCGCTCTCTGCCAGGTCTCGGCCGACGGCGCTCCGGCAAGCATGATCAAGCGGCTGCCGTCGAGCGCCGCGCGATGGACAAGGATGTCGCGCGAGTGGAGCCGCGGCGGTCCCGGCGGCTTGTGTGCCGGGTCGTACTCGTCGAGCAGCACGAGGGTCGCGGGCGGCGCGAGCGGCGCCAGGAGGGCTCCGCGGGTGCCCACCACGACGCGGGCGCGTCCCCGTGCCGCGGCGAACCACGCCGCGCGCCTTTCGGCGGGGCGCGCGCCGCTGTCGAGGCGGGCCGCGTCGAGACGCCGGGCCCACCTGGCGGCGCTGTCCCTGTCAGGCGCGATGACAAGGGCGCCGCCCGGCGCATCGCCGAGGAGAGCGGCCAGGCGGTCTTCTCGCGCGGCGTCCATCCAAACCTCGGGTAGGGGGCCGTGGTCCGCTCGCGCGGCTTCGGGCGGCGGCGCGATGACTTCCGCGCGCTTCGAGCGGGGCGGCGGCGGCAGGAGCGACAGAAGCGTCGAGCCCCAGGATGACAGGCTCTCGTCGGCGATCCAGCGGCCAAGGGCGAGGCCGCCCGGGGAGAGGATCGGCGTGGCTTCCACCACGCGCTCGATGGGACGCAGCCCGGTGGAATCGCCCTCGTGAAGCGTCACGACCACGCCCACTCGCGTGACGCGCCCGCCGAGCGGCGCGCGAACCCGCTGGCCGGGCCTCAGGTTGAGCGAGTCGGGAACGTTATACGAGAAAGCACGGTCGAGCGGTAAATCGAAAACGACATCGGCAATCACGAAACGCCCGTGAGGCGCTCCCATTCGCGCCTTGCGAGCTTGAGATCGTCCCAGGCCATGCGCTTGTACTGGTCGCCCGGGTTGCGCAGCAGGAAGGCGGGGTGGAAGGTCGGCACGAGCACGATGTCGTGGTAGGAGTAGGCGCGGCCGCGGAGCTTGGTGATGCCCTCCTTGGTGCCGAGGAGTGTTTGCGCGGCGAAATTGCCCAGAGCCAGGATCACGACCGGCTGGACCGTCTCGAGCTGCGCCAGCAGGAACGGGTTGCACGCCGCGACCTCGTCGGGCTCGGGGTTGCGGTTGCGCTCGGGGCGGCACTTGACGACATTGCAGATATAGCAGTCGCGGTCGCGGTCGAACTTCACCGACGCGAGCATCTTGGTCAGGAGCTGGCCCGCGCGTCCCACGAAGGGTATGCCCTGCTTGTCCTCCTCCTCGCCGGGTCCTTCGCCGATCACCACGAGCCGCGCCCCCGGGTTGCCCACGCCGAAGACGATGGTGGAGCGGCTGCGGGAGAGCTTGCAGCGCGTGCACCCCTGGAGCGCGCGCTCCTGCGCGAAGAGCGCCTGCGCGGGATCCGGCCGCTCGGGCCGGGTGATGGCTATTTCCTTGAGCCCCAGGTCGCGGTGATGACGGAGCGTATCGGCGACGGCGGCGAGCGCCTCGCCGAGGGCCTCGCGCGGATCCGGCATCGCGGTCAGCGGGAGGGAGCGCGGCGGGGCTTCGGGGTCGAGCGCAGCGCGACGACACGGTCCAGGATGGCGTGCGCCACCTGGATCTTGGTCATGCGCGGCAGCTCGAGCGTCCCGCCCCAGCGGTCGAGCAGGATGACCTGGTTGTCATCCGCCTCGAAGCCGATGCCCTGCTGGCTGACGTCGTTGGCGACGAGAAGATCGACGCCCTTGGCGCGGAGCTTGTCCGCCGCGTGCGCGCGCACGTCGTTGGTCTCCGCCGCGAAGCCCACGAGGAAGGCGCCGCCCTTTTTCTGCGCCAGCTCCTTGAGGATGTCGGGATTCGGGACCAGGTCCAGGCTCAACCCATCGCGCTTGCCGCCCGACTTGATCTTGGTCTGGCTCGGCTTGTCCACGCGGTAGTCCGCGACGGCGGCGGCCTTGATCACGACGGTGGACGCGGCCAAGTGCTGGAGCGCGGCCTCGCGCATCTCCTCGGCCGTCTGCACGGGAACGTAGACGGCGCCCGCCGGCGGCTTGAGCGCCGTCGGCCCCGAGATCAGCACGACCTCGGCGCCGCGCCGGAGCGCCGCGACCGCGACCGCGTGACCCATCTTGCCCGAGGAGCGATTGGAGAGGTAGCGGACCGGGTCGATGGGCTCGCGCGTCGGTCCCGCGGTGACGAGGACCCGCTCGCCCGTGAGATCCCGTCCGGGTGTGAGGAGGCGCTCGATCTCTTCCACGATCGACTCGACCTCCGGCAGGCGGCCCTTGCCACTCTGCCCGGAGGCGAGCGCGCCCGCCTCGGGCTCGAGGACCGTCACGCCCCGCTCGCGCAGCGTGGCGACATTGGCGGCGACGGCGGCGTGGTCCCACATGCCGCCGTCCATGGCGGGCGCCATGAGGACGGGGCACCGCGCGGCCAGAAGAAGCGTGGTGAGGAAGTCGTCGGCGATGCCGTGGGCGGCCTTGGCGAGGACATTGGCCGTGGCCGGCGCCACCACGAAGGCGTGCGCGCGCTCGGCCAGCGCCACGTGCTCGACGGCGTCGTCGCTCTGCGGGTCGAAGATGTTCGACAGCACCGGCCGGCCCGACAGCGTCCGGAAGGTCAGCGGGCCGACGAAGTGCTCGGCGCCGGCCGTCATGACGACCGCGACCTTGGCGTCGCGGGCGGTCAGCTCGCGCAGCAGCAGCACCGCCTTGTACGCGGCGATGCTGCCGCTGACGCCGAGGATGATCTCTTTGCCCGCTACGCTCATGGCCGTTCTACTGCTTCGCTGCGTCCTCTTCGCGGACGCGATAACCGACCTTGGCGTCGGCGATCTCTTCGAGCGCCGTGCTGGTCGGTTTCTTGTGCTTGGTCTCGACCTGCGCCACCGCGCCGCGGTTGAGCTGGCGCGCGCGCTTGGCCGCCAGGACCACTAGCAGATAGCGGTTGGACACCTTGTCGAGGGACTGCTCCAGCGAGGGGAATGCCATCACTCTGGGACCTCCACGTCGGGGAACTTGAGAGTTAGCCGGCTCGTGCGCCAGCGCTCCGCCTGGATGACGGTGGCGAGCTGGTCCACGGCCTCCTTCACGTCGCGATTGATGATGAGATAGTCGTACTGCCGCCAGGCCGCGATCTCCTCGCGCGCCCGGGTGAGCCGGCGGGCGATCTCGACGGGCGCGTCGCTGTTGCGCTCTCGGAGCCGCGCCTCGAGATCCTTCATGGACGGCGCCATGACGAAGATCGAGACGGCCTCGGGGTACCGCTGGCGCAGCTGCCTGGCACCGTGCGTGTCGATGTCGAGCAGCACGTCGAGCCCGCGGCCCAGCGCCCCCTCGAGCGCCTTCACCGGCGTGCCGTAGTGATTGCCGTGGACGGTGGCCCACTCGGCGAACCCGTCCTTGTCGCGCAGGTCATTGAATTCAGCCTCGCTCACGAAATGAAAATCAGTGCCGCTGACTTCGCCGGCCCGGGGCGCCCGCGTCGTGTGCGACACCGAGTAGAAGAGATCAGGCACCAGGCGCCGCACCTCGTGGCAGAGCGTCGTCTTGCCGGCCCCCGAAGGGGCCGAGACCACGATCAGCGCGCCGCGCCTCTTGATCAGCTCCAACTCAGCACTCGCCTCACCGTTGTGCTTCTACTCAATATTTTGCGCCTGCTCGCGTAGCTTCTCGAGGGTGGACTTGGCGGCGATGGCGGCCTGCGAGAGCTCGAGATCGTCCGCCTTCGACCCGACCGTGTTCACCTCGCGGTTCATCTCCTGGATCAGGAAGTCGAGCGTGCGCCCCACGGCGCCGCCCTCGTCGAGCAGCCGCGCCAGCTCGGCCATGTGCGCCCGGAGCCGCGCGAGCTCCTCGGTGATGTCGCTCTTCTCCGCCCACATGGCGACCTCGGTGGCCAGGCGCGCCTCGTCGAGCGGCGTCGAGCCGATGAGCGCCTGGACCCGCTCGCGGAGCCGCTGCTGCTTGCGTGCGGTGGCGGCCGGGCCGCGCGATGCCATGACACCCACGTGCTCGCCCATCGTGGCCAGGAGCGCGCGCAGCTCCTTGTCGAGCGCGGCGCCTTCGGCGTCGCGGCGCGCGCGGAGATCGCCCAGCGCCTTGTCGAGCGCATCGTGGAGGAGCGGCCACCCCTCTTCGGCCGACAGCGGCGTCTGCTCCTCGCGCGTGATGACGCCGGGCTGCTCGAGCAGCCACTGGAGCGGCGGGGCTCCGCCAAGGTTGAGCTCGTCGCCCGCGCGGCGCACGAGCTCCGCGTACGCTCGGGCCTGGGCGATGTCGATGCTGAGACCGGTCGCCGGCGCGCCCTCGAGCGGCGCCACGGTGACGCTGACTTCGACCCTGCCGCGCTGGACCGCGCCCTGGATCAAGCGCCGCGCATCGACCTCGAGCGCCCCCAGCGCGCGCGGCAGTCGGAGCGCGACGTCGAGATGACGATGGTTGAGGGACTTGCACTCCACGGAGAGACTCAGGCGGACCCCGGCCACTTCGGCGTGGCCATACCCGGTCATGCTGCGGATCATAGGAGCCTCGACCAGTCAGTGGAGGGGGAGGGAATCACCAATTCCACCAAGGGAGGATAGCCCAAAAAACCTTTTGCGTCAAGGTGTTTGGGCTAGTCGCCGCCCGCGTGGTCGGGATCGTCCCAGTGCCGCCAGATGTGCAGGCTCATCGCGCCCGATCCCAGCAGCACGGCCGCTCCCATGAGGGTCCCGCCCAGGTAGGGCACCTGGTTCGCCAAGGCCAGAACGGCCAGCGCCAGGATAAGCCAGAGTACGCGCGTGGATCTGGATCGCCGGCCTTCACGCAGGAAGGTGAGGCAACCGACATCGCCGAGGAAAAATGCCGTGATCAGGAAGCCCACCAGGAGTGCGGCGAAGTAGAACACGAACAGCAGGAACCCCAGCGGGATGCCGAGAATCGTGAGCATGGTGAGGATGGCAATGACCGGCATCGCGACGACGAAGAGAAAGCCGATGCCCAGGCTCCTGAACGGATCCGAGCCGATGGTGTGCGCCGCGAGCGTCGTGAAGCCCGGGAAGATCAGGTAGAGGGCGACCCCCGTCACGATCAACCCGACCATGAAGAGCAGTCGCGAGACCGTGACGAGGGCCGTGCCCGTGCGTGTGAGCGCGTGCGGCAGCTCCGGCGGCAGGTTGTGGATCACGCCGCCCTGGATCGTCGCTTGGCGGTCGATCGTGGCGTCCCGCGGGCTCCAGTAGGTCAGCGTGCCCTTGATCCGCGCGGTCGGGAGCACCTCGATTTCCTGGGCGACCAGCTCGACGTCGCCCTCCACCTCTCCCGCGAGCACGATGACGGCGGCCGCCGCGTAGAGCCTGCTCGCGACCTTCCCGGCCATGCGGATCTCTCCGCCGACCAGCCGGGCGTGGCCGTCGATGACCGCGTCCTGCGTCAGGACCACCGTGCCGCCGCCGACGTTCAGGTTGCGGCCGACATGCCCGTTGATCGTGACCGCGCCGCCCGCGCCTCGCACGTTGCCGTCCACGGTGCCGCCGAAATCGATGGAGCCCGCGGCGACGATGAGGTTGCCCTGGACGCGTCCGGACGTGACGACACGCCCCCCGGCGGCGACGAGATCGCCCTGGACGTCGGCCTGGATCTTCACCCCGGCGCCGAAGGCGTAGAGGTCGCTGGCGACGGCGGGCCTGCTCTGGACCACAGTCTGGCCGACCTGCGGGTCGGCGGCGCGCGCGCGGGTCGCGGGCACGAGGAGCGCAGCGAGGGTCGTCAGCGCCAGGCAGAAGCGCATCAGGCGAGGCGCGCGATGTACGGGAGGTTGCGGTAGCGCTCCTGCGCGTCGAGTCCGTAGCCGACCACGAAGACGTCCGGAATCTCGCGGCCGACGTAGCGCAGGGTGATGTCGCTGGGTCGTTCGCGGCGCTTCGCGACGAAGGCGCACGTCTTGATCGACGCCGGCCGGCGCGTCTGGAAGTTGCGCAGGAGGTAGGAGAGGCTGAGGCCGCTGGCGCAGATGCCTTCGACGACGAGCACGTCCTTCCCTTCGAGCGGCTCGTCGAGGTCCTTACGGATGCGGACGACCCCGGAGGCGGTCACCTGGCCGTACGGAACAATCGAGATGAAATCAACCGTCGCCGGCACCGTGAGCACGCGCAGCAGGTCTGCTAAGAAGACGGCGGAGCCCTTGAGCACGGCGACCAGGTGGAGGGACTTGTCGGCGTAGTCCGTCGAGATCTCCGCGCCCAGCCGCGTCACCTCCGCGCGGATCGCTTCCTCGTCCAGCAGGACCTCGCCGACGCCGTCGCCGGCTCCGCCTCCAACGAGAGCCATCAACCGAACCGGCTGGCCTTGATGAAGTCGCGGGACTGCGCGACCGAGGCCGCGCTGACGGCTCCCGTGCGCTCCCACTCGTCGAAGCACTGCGAGATCGTCAGGATCGCGTGGAGCGCGTATCCCTTGGAGGCGAGCAGCTCCCGGCCGCCCTGCTCGCGGTCGATCAGAATCACGAGATCCTTGACGACCAGGCCCGCCTCCTCAAGCACTTCGATCGCCTCGAACTTGCTGCCACCGTCCGTGATGATGTCGTCGATCAGGACCACGCGGTCGCCGGGCGCGAAGACGCCCTCGATGCGGCGCTTGGTGCCGTAGCTCTTCTCTTCTTTGCGCGGGTAGATAAGAGGCAGGTTGCCGGCGAGGGAGGCGGAGACCGCGAGCGGCAGGCCCGCGAACGGGATGCCGGCGATGCGGTCGCCCGCGCAGCGGCTCACTTCGGCGGCCATGAGGACGCCGATCCGGCGCAGCACGTCCGGGTAGCAGATCACGACGCGAAGGTCGATGTAAAACGGCGACCTGATCCCGGATTTGAGCGTGAACTCACCGAAGCGGATCGTCCCGATCTCGAAGAGGCGCTGGATCAGCGCGGCGTGCTCGGTCGTCGGGGTCATGCGCCCATCTCGGCCAGGACGGCTGCGGCCGCGGCGGCGGGGTCGGGCGCGCCTGTGATCGGGCGCCCGACGACGAGATAGTCGGCCCCCGCCTCGACCGCGGAGCGCGGCGTCGCGACGCGCGACTGATCGTTGCGATCGCTGCCCGTCGGGCGCACTCCCGGCGTGACGACCGTCCAAGCCGGTCCCATGGCGTTCCGGATCGCGCGGATCTCGTTGGGCGAGGCGACGCTGCCGTCGAGCCCGGAGGCGCGCGCGAGCGAGCAGAGGTGGAGGACGTGACCCTCGACGGAAGAGGCGACGTGGAGCTCGCCCGCCAGGGCGGCGCGGTCGAGGCTCGTCAGCACGGTGACGGCGATGACGAGGGGTCGGGGCACGCCGAGGGCCTTCGCCGCCTCCGCGGCGCCGCGGGCCGCCGCGCTCATCATCGCGCCGCCGCCCGAGGCGTGGACGTTGAACATGAAGACGCCGAGCTTCACGGCCTCCCGCGCCGCGCCCTCGACCGTGTTCGGAATGTCGTGGAACTTGAGGTCGAGGAAGACCTCGCCGCCGCGCTTCCGGACCGCCTCCACCGCCGAGGGGCCAGCAGAGGTGAAGAGCTGGGAGCCGATCTTGAAGCGGGTTACCTGGCCGGCGAGGGCGTCCACGAAACCGATGGCATGATCCACCGAGTCGACATCGAGGGCGACTATAAGCCGATCGGCTGGCATTCGATCGGCGGGGCTCTGGACTTTACGATCGCGGGGCATGGTAGTCCTGTAGCGGCTGCACGGTCATCTCTCCTTTGAGCAGCGCCTCGATGCCGCCGACCGCCGCCTGGGCGCCGTCCACCGTCGTGTAGTAGGGGATGTTCTGCGTCACCGCCGTCCTGCGGATCAGGAAGGAATCCTTGCGCGCGCGGCCGTCCTCCGGCGTGTTGAAGACGAGCGCGATCTCGCCGCGCTTCATGAGATCGACGACATTGGGACGCAGGCTCTCGTTGACCTTGTGCACCAGCTCGACCGTCATGCCCTGGCGCCTGAGGAGCTTGGCGGTGCCGACGGTGGCGACGAGGGAGAAGCCCATCTCGGCCAGCCGCTTGGCGCTCTGGACCACGGCGCGCTTGTCGCGGTTCTTGACGGAGAGAAAGACCTTGCCTGACGTGGGTAGCGGCGAGGCGGCGGCGATCTGCGACTTGACGTAGGCCTTGCGGAAGTCGCGGTCGATGCCCATCACCTCGCCCGTCGACTTCATCTCGGGTCCCAGGACCACGTCCACCCCCGGGAATTTCACGAAGGGGAAGACCGCCTCCTTGACCGCGATATGGCCAACCTCGCGCTCCTCGCCGAAGCCGAGGTCGCGCAGGCGCCGGCCCAGCATCACCTTGGTGGCGAGCTTCGCCAGCGGCACGCCGATGGCCTTGGAGACGAAGGGCACCGTGCGCGAGGCGCGCGGGTTGACCTCGAGCACGTAGACCGTTTCGTTCTTGATCGCGAACTGGATGTTGAGGAGGCCGATCACGCCGAGCTCCCTCGCGAGCGCGCGCGTCTGGATCTTGATGCGATCGATCTGGTCGTCGCCGAGGGAGTAGGGCGGCAGGGCGCAGGCGGAATCGCCCGAGTGGATTCCGGCCTTTTCGATGTGCTCCATGACGCCGCCCACGACCACGCGCTCGGCGTCCGCGATGGCGTCCACGTCCACCTCGAGGGCGTCCTCCAGGAACTTGTCCACGAGGACGGGGTGCTCGTCGCTCACCCGCACGGCCTCGGACATGTAGCGCTGGAGATCCTCGCGGTCCCAGATGATCTGCATGGCGCGCCCGCCGAGCACGTAGGACGGGCGCACCAGCACCGGGTAGCCGATCGTCTCCGCGATGCGCTCCGCTTCCTCGTACGAGCGCGCGGTCTCGCCTGGGGCCTGCTGGAGCCCGAGGTCGGCGAGCAGCGCGGAGAAGCGCTGACGGTCCTCGGCGCGGTCGATGGCGTCGGGCGGTGTGCCGAGGATGGGCACGCCTGCTTTTTCGAGCGGCACGACCAGCTTGAGCGGCGTCTGGCCGCCGAACTGGACGATGACGCCCCGGGGCCGCTCGCGCTCCACGATGTTCATCACGTCCTCGAACGTGAGCGGCTCGAAGTAGAGCCGGTCGGAGGTGTCGTAGTCGGTGGAGACGGTCTCCGGGTTGCAGTTGACCATGATGGCCTCGACGCCCGCTTCCTTGAGCGCGAAGGCCGCGTGCACGCACGCGTAGTCGAACTCGATGCCCTGGCCGATCCGGTTGGGGCCGGAGCCGAGGATGACCACCTTGTCCCGCGGCGTCGGCGGAGCCTCGTCCTCCTCCTCGTAGGTCGAATAGAGGTAGGGCGTGTGCGCGACGAACTCGGCGGCGCAGGTGTCCACCATCTTGAAGGTCGCCCGGATGCCGGCCCGCAACCGCGTGGCCCGGACCTCCGACTCTGTCGTTCCGCAGAGCTCGGCGATCCGCCGGTCCGCGAAGCCCATCTGCTTCGCCTGCCGCAGCACGTCGGCGTCGCCGAGGCCGGCGGTGGCTATCTCGTGCTCGAAGAGGACGATCTCCCGGATGTTTTCGATAAACCAGGGATCGATCGACGAGAGCGCGTGAAGCTCCTGGGTCGACATCCCGCGGCGGCAGCCCTCCGCCACGGCGAAGCAGCGCTCGACATTGGGCACGTGGATCTTCCGGCGCAGCTCCTGGTCGTCGGCGGGCTCGCGGTCCATCACGAGCCCCCAGCGGTCCTGCTCGAGCGAGCGGACCGCCTTCTGGAGCGCCTCCTTGAAGGTCCGGCCGATGGCCATGGCTTCGCCGACCGACTTCATCTGCGTCGTCAGCGTCTGGTCGGCCTCGGGGAACTTCTCGAAAGCCCAGCGCGGGAACTTGACCACGCAGTAGTCGATGGCGGGCTCGAAGGAGGCCGGCGTCTCCCGCGTGATGTCGTTCCTGAGCTCGTCGAGGGTGTAGCCCACCGCCAGTTTCGCCGCGATCTTGGCGATGGGAAAGCCCGTCGCCTTGGACGCAAGCGCCGAGGAGCGCGAGACGCGCGGGTTCATCTCGATGACGACCATGCGGCCGTCGGCCGGGTTGACGCCGAACTGGATGTTGGAGCCGCCTGTCTCGACGCCGATCTCGCGGATGATGGCGAGCGAGGCGTCGCGCATGCGCTGGTACTCCTTGTCGGTCAGCGTCTGCGCGGGCGCCACGGTGATCGAGTCGCCCGTGTGGACGCCCATCGGGTCGAAGTTCTCGATCGAGCAGATGATGACGACGTTGTCGGCGAGGTCGCGCATCACCTCGAGCTCGAACTCCTTCCAGCCGATCACCGACTCCTCGACGAGGACCTGGCCCGCCGGGCTCTGCTGAAGCCCCCACTTGATGGCGGCCTCGAGCTCTTCGGGGTTGTGCGCGATGGACCCGCCCGTTCCGCCGAGGGTGAAGGACGGGCGGATGATGAGAGGAAAGCCCAGCCGCTGGGCGCGCAGGCCGGCGACGGCGTCCTCGTGGCTCCTCGCGAAGAAGCCCTTGGGCATCTCGAGGCCGATCCGCGCCATGGCGGCTGCGAAAAGGTTGCGGTCCTCCGCCGTCTTGATGGCCGCGAGTTTGGCGCCGATCAGCTCGACGCCGAAGCGATCGAGCGTGCCGTCCTCCGCCAGCGCCACCGCGAGGTTGAGCGCCGTCTGGCCGCCGACCGTCGGCAACATGGCCTGGGGCCGCTCGCGCTCGATGATCCGGGTGACGAACTCGGGCGTCAGCGGCTCGAGGTAGGTGCGGTCCGCCATCTCGGGATCGGTCATGATGGTCGCCGGGTTGGAGTTGACCAGGACGACCTCGAAGCCTTCCTCACGGAGCGCTTTGCACGCCTGCGTGCCCGAGTAGTCGAACTCGCAGGCCTGGCCGATGACGATGGGCCCGGAGCCGATCAGCAGGATCTTCCGGATATCAGTCCGCTTGGGCAAGGCGGAGTCTCAGCCCTCGACCTGGCCGTAGACGATGGAGGTTTCGGGCGCGGCCTCCTCGCGCTTGTAGAGCAGGTTGTCGAGCCTCGCCGAGCCGATCCACACCGCTTCGCCGTCGCCCCAGAGCTTTTCGCCGAGCACGCTCATGCGCTTGAGCACACGCTCCTTGATGGCGTGGGCCTCCATGGTGAGGTCGTTCTCGCAGGTGAACGCGGCCCACTCGGGCTTTTGCCCCGTCTCCTCGGTCTTCCGGTACGAGACGAGATATTTCGGCATCCGATCATCCTCCTCTCTTCATCTGGTCGATGAAGCGCGCAAAAAGATAGTGGGAATCGTGAGGCCCCGGCGAGGCCTCGGGGTGGTACTGGACGGAGAAGACGGGCAGCTCGCGGTGGCGCATCCCCTCGGACGTCCCGTCGTTGAGGTTGGTGTGCGTCTCCACGAGCCCGGCCTTCTCCACCGACTTCGGGTCCACGGCGAAGCCGTGGTTCTGCGCGGTGATCTCGACGCGCCCGGTCAGGAGGTCCTTTACCGGATGGTTCGCGCCGTGGTGGCCGAACTTGAGCTTGAAGGTCTGGCCCCCAAAAGCCAGGCCGAGAATCTGGTTGCCCAAGCAGATGCCGAAGATCGGCGCCTTGCCGATGAGGCCGCGGACGGTTTCGACCAGATACGGCACGGCCTCGGGATCGCCCGGGCCGTTCGAGAGGAAGATTCCGTTGGGCTTGCGCTCGAGGACGGCGGCCGCCGGCGTATTCGCGGGCACCACCTCGACCGTGCAGCCAAGCGAGGACAGCTGGCGCAGAATATTGTTCTTGATACCGGAATCGAACGCGACGACGCGGAAGCGCGCGGCCTGCGGAGGCGTGTACCCCTTGGCCAGGTCCCATGCGCCTTCGCTCCACCCGTGGGAGACGTCCACGCTGACCTCGCTCACGAGATCGCAGCCG
>Ga0137363_10001466_pt1 | contig 13627 bp, 10 predicted proteins | sample MadtaG_FD_104800 | JGI IMG/M metagenome (GOLD analysis project Ga0137363, IMG submission 104800) | Vadose zone soil microbial communities from Angelo Coast Range Reserve, California, USA - Mad1_115_16 metaG | ecosystem: Environmental > Terrestrial > Soil > Vadose zone | place: USA: California...
AATGGGGAGTGGGTGGAACTTTCGGATTCCCTGATCAAGACACGCGCGAAGATTAAGCCGGGACATAAAATCGTGTTGCGCTACTACGGGAAGCACGGCCTGGTGGAAATGACTTATGAGCGGCGGGTGGCGGAGATGGGGAAGACCTCGCTGAGCTGAGAAGTTTACACTGGCTCATCTGCATCGAGTATCGATCGCTTACAGCAGCTCTTCCGCGTGCAAAGCGCCTTCCTGGGTTTCTTCGCGTTTGAAATAGACAAAGACTTGTCGCTTTTGGGCAAGATTTAGAACCTTCCGTTTGAGTGCCTTCCGAACCTTGGAAGAGTATTCCTGCTTCCGCTTGCGCATACTTGCGCATATAGGAAAAATCGGCAGTGTTGACATCGGGCGTTTCCAGTTTTTCGCTCTCGGCGAGACACTGAGCAATGGACTGGCCGAGCATTTCAATGAAGCCGGGGGGGCCACAATGCGCCCTTTGGGGTCGATTTCGCGTTTGGCATGGGCTTCGCGCAAATCGCCGATTGCGGCGAGAGGATCGCCGCTGACGGCGACGTCAGCCGCATACCAGGGATTTCTGGTGCCGTCGATGATGTGACCGTTGTGGATGATGAGGTCGTAGTCGCCCGCAGGTGAAGCGGCATCCAGGTTGGCGTCGTAGGCGGCCGCGGCAATTTCTCCCAGGGCTTGACCGGCGACCCGCTGCGCGGCCTCCGGATCGGGAGCGAGCGAGACGTGATTGACGTAGGCAGCGAAGGCGAGTTTTTTTCCGTCTTTCGTGATGACATAGCCGGCGAGGCCTTTGCCGTTAAGCATCATCATGCCATTGAGCCTGTCTTCGGAGCCGAAGGTGCCGGTTTTCGCGAAGACATGGCCGGCGCCAGGGGAATTTGTCTGAATTTTCGCGAGCGTGCCGTCTTTGCCGAGAATCGGGAGGGCATTGAAAAAAACTTGAAAGTCAGGGCGAGTGGTCCAGTAGGTGAGGTAGTGGACCATAAAGTCGGCGCTGAAAAGATCGGCCCAATCGCCGCCGGCCCCATCGCCCTGAGCGGCTCCGGATAAGTCTAGATTCGCTGATTGGAGAAAGTCATGTTCGACTTTGAATCCAGCGTCGAGAAGATGTTTTGTATCTTTCTCAACGAGAGTGCCGAGGAGGTACGGCCCCATTCCGGCGTGCAGATTTTGGCTGACCTTGAGCGTGATTTTGATTTCTTCCGAGAGTGGAGGAGACAAGTGCTCAGTCACCTGATTCTCCACCGAATAGAAACGCGTATAGGCGGAAAAATCAGTGACGGCTGGCGCGGGGGTATTCTTGAGTTGAATGCCTGCGGCTGACAGTGCTTCGCGGAATACGGTTTCTGCAAACCTTGTCGGGGATGGGACGGCAATCGCCGCGGGTTGGGGACTGATGCCGACGGGCAAGCTGCCAGAGAGGGTGACCAAGACGGAACCATCCGGGTTCGTGGCGATATCCGGCGGCTCGAAGGACGGCTTGGTGCCCGCAGGAGAGGTGGTCAGGTGATTCACGAATTTGATGTAAGAAGTCTTAGGCGAGGATTGGAGAGCGGCGGGCTCGCCGGCCTTCGCGCCCGGCGAGCCGATGAGATCGATGACATTGTCATTGATCATCATGGAGGACATAACGACGTTTGTGCCGCCTTCCCGTGGGCCGTCGGGGAAAAGTGAAGCGTCAATCAGCACCCGTCCTTCGATTTTGCGAATGCCGTTGGCCGCGACATCTTTAGCGAGTCGATGAATGACCAAGAGAGGATCGCCGGGAAGGGCGGGACCCTCGTAGGAGTGATCTTGATCGACGAAGGCGAGGGTGCCGTCGGGCTGGATGCGATTGGAGAGATTGGGATCGCCGCTGGCGACGAGGATGAGGTGGCCCTTGAGTGTGCCGTGTTTGTCGATTGAACCCGTGCGGTAGACGCGGGTGTGAAAGCGGTAATCGGCACCCAGCTTCGCGAGGAGCGCGCCTTCGGTGAGGATTTTGGTGGTCGAAGCGGGCACAAACAATTTGTCAGCATTGAGCGCATAGAGGACTTTGCCGGTGTCAAGCGAGCAGAACTCAATGCCAAAATTCGCGTGGGCGAATTCGGGGCGACTGATGATCTTCTGTATGCGTTGAGCCAGAGTGGATTCAGACTGCGCACGGGCCGGCACGGCTTGGAGACAGAAAAGGAGTGAGGAAATCAGTGCGTAATAAAGAGGAAGGACGCGCGAGCTATTTTTCAAAGCGGAATCCTCCAAAATTCATTCAACCGCTTTATCAATGGACCTCGGGCGAATCGCGGGTCGAGCCGAGCTTTTCAAAGGGCACATTCAAGATCGGATATTCCCGCCAATCCTGGTAGTCGAAATGCCACCACTCGGACTGGTAAACGGTGAAGCCCTGCGATTCCATGGCGCGGCGAAGCAGATCGCGATGCCATCGCTGGAGCGAAGTGCCGCCGGGATAATCCGGGAAGGAGCGCGGGGACATTTCGTCATAGGTGCCAGGCATTTCGACGGGTTTTCCAGTGATTAGATCGTAGAGGGTGAGATCGACGGCGCAGGCGCGGTTATGGCGGGAGCCCTGGGCAGGATCGGCGACAAAGATCTTGCCTTCGGGGGGCGTGGCGTCCCAGAAGATTTTGGTGACGTACCAGGGGCGATAGGCGTCATGGATCAGCAGGCCGTAGCCAAGCGGTTTGAGTTTTTGCTGGACTCGGAGGAGGGCATCGGCGGCAGGCCGCTGAAGAAAGGCACGCGCTTGCGAATAAACCGGAGTGCCGAGAAAGTCGTTAGACGTGGCGTAGCGAATATCAAGGTGAATTGAAGGATTGAGAAGCGCCAATTCGACAAGTTCCGGCTTTCGAAACGAGCCAGATTCCCGCGGAGGCTTGGCAGCGAACGCGAGAGAGCGGAGTTCATCGATGGGGTGAACAGGTTTCATTCGCGCGACATGCTGATCATCCACGCCGTACGTTCTCTTCGACCAGCCTAGATCATTCGTAAGCAATTCCTGTGCACCGGAAGGATTGCGTTCGAAAGTCACTATGACGTGTGTCGTACTGGTCCGTTCGGCAACCACAGATTCTTCGGTGGGTAGCGAAGGCAGGTCCCATTTCTTGCCGTGATTGTCGATTATTAACAGGCGGCCTTCCGACTCGCCGACGATGAAATTCACGCTCTCGGTCCCGTAATCACCAATCCAAGGCTTCCAATGCTCCGGGACGTCCGCAGGTTTCGGGCCAGGGAGTAGAGCGTTCGGCGATTGAGCAAACGCAGCACATCCGAGAAGGAAGAGGATTACTCCGGCCGGGAACGAGATTCTTCTCAGTGGCAACGGCAGATCATCGGGCACGCCAGGTTTCCTTCTCGGTGGTCCAGCGTTCAATGAGCTCACGGCGGACATGATAGCTGAGACCGGGCGAGGTGGGGACTTGAATCGTGCCGCGGGGCGAGACTTCGATGGGTGGGTCGATGACGTCCTCTTCCCAGTAGCGCTTGCTGGCGGAAACATCGCCGGGCAGAGTGTAGCCTGGCAGAGAAGAGACCGCGATGTTGTGAGCCCGACCGATACCGCACTCGAGCATGCCGCCGCACCATGCGGGTATGTTGCGTGAGAGGCACAGAGCCTGGATTTCGCGAGCGCTGGAGTGGCCGCCGACGCGGCCCACTTTGATGTTAATGATGCGCGCGGCGCCGAGGTCCAGAGCGGTTTCAGCATCGCGGACATGGCGGATCGACACGTCGAGGCACAGGGAAGTTTTCAGATGCCGTTGCAGCTTTGCGTGATTGGCGATGTCATCCCACCAGAGAGGCTGCTCCATCATCAAGAGGTTAAATTCGTCGAAGCGCTTCAGATGTTGCAGTTCCACAAGCGTGGAAGCTGAATTGGCATCGACGGACAGAAGGATGCTGGGATGGGCGTTGCGGACGGCGCGCACAACTTCGAGATCTTTGCCGGGTTTGACTTTGAGTTTGATGCGCTGATAGCCGGCGTGAAGCTCAACGGCAACTTTTTCGAGAAGCACTTCGGGAGCGGCTTGCAACCCTAAGGAGACACCGCATTTGATTTCCGATTGCGTGCCACCAAGCAATCGGGCGAGAGACAGATTTTTTTGCTGGGCCTCGACATCCCAGAGAGCATTTTCCAAAGCCGCGCGGGCCATCTCGTGCCCCCGAATGGCCGTAAAATGCGCGGAATATCCGAGGCGGCGCCGAATTCCTTGCCAAGAATCAGGGGAACGAGAAATCCACGAATGATAAGCCATGCGGTGTCCCCGGTTTCGGAATTGTAGAAAGGACCTTCCGAGGCGGCCACTTCGGACCAACCGGTGAGGCCGTCGGCGAGGACTTCGACGAGAACGACGGCGCGGTCATGCGTGGTGCCAAAACTAGTTTCAAAGGGGGACTTAAGGCGCATCTTGAGTTTGCGCAGGGCGATCGATTCGATCCGCATGGGGCTCCCAGAAAAGAGTTAAGGGGTTTTCTGTAACAAACGTTGCAGACCGAAACGAAAGGCCACTCCCAACAGTAAGCAGCCTAAAAAAGCTTGTCAAGGTCAGGCAAGTAAAGACTATTGTTGAACGCCGGGAATGAATGTTCGTTACTATGATGAATGATGAAGCGGTGTCAGGAAGGGTACCAGCGGAAGCCTTTGCGCTGTTCTTCGGCGATTTCCTTGACCAAGGCGAGTGTTTGCGCCCGACGATACTGGCCAACAGCGGCGAGGATGGCATTCAACAGGGCGATGGGGGCGGCATAGGAGGCCCCGAAAGAAGTTGACTCGACCGAGGCCAGGAAAACTTCGTCACATTCGCGCGCCAAGGGAGAAACATAGGTGTCAGAGATACCGACGCAATAAGCGCCGCGAACGCGCGCTTGCTGGGCCCCCTCGATGGTTTGTCGAAGTCCGCGGCGGAAGCTGATCGCAATTACCAAGTCCTGCTTATTGACGGAGCGGACGAGATGTAGAATCCTGCCCGCGGAGGTGGCGGCAAAAATCGGGAGACCTAGGAGGCTGATCTGATATTCGAGGTAGTGCGCGAGATGAACCGCCAGGTCGCCAGCGAGCAGAACGATGCGGCGGGCTTCGTAGAAGCGTTTTGCCAGCGCGACAAGGCGCTGTGCATCGAGGCTGTTTTTCAGACCCTGCAGGTTCTTCAAGTCCTGCCCGAGCGAGTCGCGTACGTGTGACGGCGTGCTCCCATCGCGGTCGCCGGACTGCATGGTGTCCAGGGAAGTAGCGTAGGCGAGGGAAAGCTCATGCAAATGACGCTGAAACTCGCGGTAACTGCCGAACCCGAGACCACGGACTATACGGACGATCGTTGCGGGATCAGTCTGAAGGCGCCCGGCCATGGCGCGCACGCTGAGGAGCACGAACTCACGCGGGTGCTCGAGGATCGGGCGGATAATTTCCTGGCGCTTGATACTCAGCTGATCGATGCGCTCAACGAGATTCGGAGTGGTTGCCTGAGAAGGGGCCTCTTTGCGTTTCATCACGCGAGAGGATTGCTCAATTCCAGCCGGGTGTCAACTAAAGTTGAGTACCGTAAATAAGCGATGCCCAAGTAAACTATTCGAAGTTTATTTTTTCGACGCGGCCGCTTTGTTCTCGAGTCCGGGGGCGATCACCGGCTGCAGAAATGGCATCATGGCGCGAAGTTTGGGGCCGAGTTGCTCGATGGGGTTTTGCTGCTCGCGCTGACGCGTAGCGAGGAAGTTGGGGCAGCCCTTTTCATTTTCTTCGATCCAGGCCTTTGCGAAACTGCCGTTGCGGATCTCCGCGAGGATCTTGCGCATCTCTTCCCGCGTCTGTTTGGTGATGATGCGCGGTCCGGCGGAATAATCGCCCTGCTCGGCAGTATCGCTGACGGAATAGCGCATGTAGCTGAGGCCGCCGCGGTAAATCAGGTCAACGATGAGCTTGAGCTCGTGGAGGCATTCGAAGTAGGCAACTTCGGGCTGGTAGCCCGCTTCCGTGAGGGTCTCAAATCCCGCCTTGATCAATTCACTTACGCCGCCGCAGAGAACGGCCTGCTCGCCAAACAAATCCGTTTCAGTCTCTTCGGTAAAGGTGGTCTCCAGAACGCCGGCGCGCGTGCAGCCGAGTCCCTTGGCGTATGCGAGAGCAAGCGCTTTCGCTTTACCGCTGGCATCCTGCTCGACCGCCAGAAGCGCGGGTGTTCCGCCGCCTTCGGTGAAGACTTCACGAACTCGGTGGCCAGGGGCTTTTGGAGCGATCATGGAAACATCGACGGCAGTAGGAGGCTTGATCGTACCGAAGCGGATGTTGAAACCATGCGCGAACATCAAAGTCTTGCCGGGCTTGAGACTTGGTTCAATGGCGTCGCGATACAGCTTGGGCTGCTTGGTGTCGGGAACGAGGAGCATGATGACGTCAGCCCAGGCAGCGGCTTCTGCCGGCTTGTTGACCGTCAAGCCTTCCTTTTCCGCTTTGGCGCGCGACGCGCTCCCTTCGTGGAGGCCGATGCGGACGGAAACGCCGCTATCGCGCAAGTTGAGCGCGTGAGCATGACCCTGCGAGCCGTAGCCAATGATGGCGACTTTCTTTGCCTGGATCAGTGAAAGGTCCGCGGAATTGTCGTAGTAGAGATTTGCCATTCTTTTCCTCTCGCCGGCCCCATGCGGCCGAACACTTGCTTCGATGGCGCGGGATTAGTTTAAGGACGCCCGCGCTTGGCGTCCGGATATTTGAAACCCTCGCTTCAGAGCAAAAGCGTTCACTTTACGTTTGAGCCTGTGGATTCGAGTTTGGAACCTGAAGGTTCCTCAACCGGCGGCTGCAGCAAATCGCCGCCTCGGGTCATGGAAATCCGTCCGGTGCGGGCCATTTCAAGCACACCGAATGGCCGAAGCACTTCGAGCAGGCCATCGATTTTGTCGACGGCGCCGGAAACTTCGATGATGAGCGACTCCGGAGCGACATCGACGACACGCGCGCGGAAGACCTTGATCAATTCCATCAGGTGAGGGCGATTCTGCTGATCGGCGGAAACTTTGATCAAAGCAAGGTCTCGCTCGAGGAGCGCACGAGTGGAGATATTTTCCGCAAGGAGGACATCGACGAGCTTTTCGAGGCTGGCTTCGAGGCGATGCGCACCTCTTTCATCGGTATGCGCCACAATGGTCATCCGCGCGATCGCTTCATTCTCCGTTGGCCCGACGGTGAGCGAATCGATATTGATAGCCAGCCGCCGAGCAAGGGAAGAGACGCGATTGAGGACGCCGGGTTTGTTTTCGACGTAGGCGACAAGTGTTTGCATGCTTTTCTCGGTTTCTCCTACGGTTCGGTCGCCGTTTCGACGAGCGGGCTGTTCGGGCGGCGAATCATATCGCTCAAGGAAGCGCCCGCGGCAACCATGGGATAGACAGAATCTTCCTGTTCGACGCGGAAGTCGATCAGCACGGTTTCGGCGGATTCGCGCGCGGAGCGGATGGTGGGAATCACTTCAGCGCGCTTGGTGATGCGCTCTCCGCGGATGCCGAAGGCATTGGCGAGTGCCGCAAAATCCGGCGCGACGAGCGGAGTGGCGACATAGCGCTTGTCGTAGAAGAATTCCTGCCACTGGCGGACCATGCCCAAGAAGCCGTTATTAATGATGGCGATCTTGATGTTGATTTTTTCCTGGACGATAGTAGCCAGCTCGCTCATGGTCATCTGGAATCCGCCATCACCCACGACGACCCAGACTTCGGAGTCGGGCTTCGCGAATTTCGCGCCGATGGCGGCCGGCAGGGCAAAACCCATGGTACCAAGTCCTCCGGAAGTGATCAGCGTGCGTGGACGATTGTGGTGGTAATACTGCGCTTCCCACATCTGGTGCTGGCCCACATCGGTGACCACGATGGCTTCGCCGCGGGTTTCTTTCCAGATATCGTTGATGACATGCGCGGCGTAGAGGTGGCCGTTGTCGGGCAAGCTCTGGATATCACGCACCGCCGAATCGCCCTTCAGTTCAGCGACATGCCGAATCCAGGCGCTGCGATCGCAGGTCTGGAGGTGGGGCATGACCCTTTCGAGCACCTCGCGCGCATCGCCGACGAGGGCGGCGTCAACTTTTACGTTCTTGTTGATTTCGGCGCGGTCGATCTCAATGTGGATCTTGCGGGCGCTCTTGGCATAAGTGCGCAGGTCGCCGGTGACGCGATCGTCAAAACGCATGCCGACGGCAATGAGGAGATCGGCTTCCTGAATGGCGTTGTTGACCCAAGCTTCGCCGTGCATGCCCATCATGCCTAGGTTGAGGGGGTTATCGGCAGGGAAGCAGCCGATGCCGAGAAGCGTCATGGCGACGGGATAGTTGCCGGTGCGGACGAACTGCTCAAACGCGCGCATCGCGCCGGAAACCATGATGCCGTGGCCGGCGAGAATGATGGGGCGTTTGGCGGTGTTCAGCATCTCGATGGCGCGGTCGAATTCGGCCTGGTCGTGATTGTTGCGCCGGCGCTTGGGCGGAAGTTTTGGCGCGGACGCTTCCCAGTTGAACTCGGCGGAAGCCTGTTGCGCGTCTTTGGTGATGTCGACAAGGACTGGACCGGGACGTCCGCTTTTGGCGATCAGGAAGGCTTCGCGGAGAGTGCGCGCAACGTCCTCTGCTTTCGTGACCACCACGTTGTGCTTGGTGATGGGCATGGTAATGCCTGTGATGTCGATCTCCTGAAACGCGTCGGACCCCAGGACTTTGCTGCTGACCTGGCCGGTTATGCAAACGACCGGAGAAGAGTCCAGCATGGCCGTGGCGATGCCGGTAACCATGTTCGTAGCGCCCGGACCAGATGTGGCCATGGCGACGCCGATGCCACCGCTGGCGCGGGCGTAGCCATCGGCCATATGTGTGGCGCCCTGTTCGTGTCGCACGAGGACATGGTGCAGCTTCGATTTGCCGAGCGCGTCATACACCGGAAGAATGGCGCCGCCGGGATAGCCGAAGATCTCGCGCACGCCGAGACGGGTGAGCGACTCACAAAGAATTTCCGCACCGGTGAGCTTCATAGAGTCCTCGCTTCAGGCGACCGCGAACCGGTCGACGCGTTCAAAACAGGTTGAGCTGTTCCTGCAAAGGAGGCAGGAACGACAGTGACTGCGCCGAGAGAAGAAGAAGAAACCAGCAAAGCGTACTTGGCCATGACGCCACTTGTGTAGCGTGGGGCAGGCGGGTTCCACCCGGCGAGACGCTTCTGGATGTCCGCGGCGCTGAGTTCGACATTCAATCCCCTGTTGGGAATGTCGAACACGATGATGTCACCGTCCGCGACTGCCGCTATCGGGCCACCGTTGGCGGCTTCGGGCGCGACGTGTCCGGCCATGAAGCCGTGGGTAGCGCCGGAGAAACGGCCGTCGGTGAGCAGAGCGACGGAATCGCCCAGACCGGCACCCACCAGAGCAGCGGTAACAGCGAGCATTTCACGCATGCCCGGGCCGCCTTTCGGGCCCTCGTAACGAATGACGATTACATCCCCAGCCTTGATGATGCTTTTTTCGACGGCGGTGAAAGCTGCTTCTTCGGTGTCAAACACGCGGGCGGGGCCGCGGAAATTCTGCAGATTGTGGCCGGCAACCTTTAGGACGCAGCCTTCAGGAGCGAGATTTCCTTTGAGGATGACGAGCCCGCCCGTCGGCTTGAGCGGCGCGTCGAGCGTGCGGACAACTTGCTGCGCGGGCGCTTCTTTGGCAGCGGCCGCTTCTTCAGCGAGAGTGCGTCCCGTAACCGTGATGGAATCGCCGCGAAGCAATCTAGCTTCAAGGAGGCGCTTTGCGACCAGCGCAGTGCCGCCTGCTGCGTAGAGATCCGTTGCGACAAAACGTCCTCCGGGTTTGAGATCTGCAATGATGGGCACGCGCGAACTGATGCGATCAAAATCATCAATGGAAAGGGAAAGCTTCGCTTCGTTGGCAATGGCCAGAAGGTGCAGCACGGCATTCGTCGAGCCGCCGGTTGTCGCTACGCCCGTGATGGCATTCTCGATCGCGGCTTTGGTGATTATTTTCGAGGGAGTGACATCGCGGCGAAGAAGATCAACGACTAATTCCCCCGCCCGATGACCGGCGTTTGCTTTTCCGGCATTCGTGGCGGGAACGCTCGAAAGTCCCATGGGTGCGATTCCCAGAAACTCGCAGACCAGTGCCATCGTGTTTGCGGTGAATTGCCCCCCGCAGGCACCGGCTCCGGGGCATGCAGCACCTTCAAGCGATCTAAGCTGAGCGTCCGTCATTCCGCCGCGAGCGTGCATTCCGACCGCTTCGAAGACATCCTGGATGGTGACGGAATGGCCCTCGAACTGGCCCGGCGCGATCGAGCCGCCATACAGAATAAGTCCGGGAATATTGAGACGCGCCAAAGCCATCACGCCGCCGGGAATTGTTTTGTCGCAGCCGACGAGAACAATCAGCGCATCGAAGAGATTCCCTCGTGTGACGAGTTCGATCGAATCAGCAATAACTTCACGGCTAACTAGAGAGGTCCGCATGCCTTCCGTGCCCATGGTGATGCCATCGGAAATAGAGACAGTATTGAACTCCAGAGGAGTTCCACCGGCGGCACGAATGCCTTCCTTCACATGCTGCGCGAGTTCACGGAGGTGATAGTTGCAGGGACCGATCTCGATCCAGGTATTTGCCACGCCTACTAAAGGTTTCTTGAAGTCCTCGTCGCCTAAGCCGGAAGCACGTAACATGGCGCGGGCCGGCGCACGATGCGCTCCGTCCGTCAGAGTGCGGCTGCGCGGCTTGGGTAAAGAATCACTCACTGCTGAGTCCCTTCGATGGTCGTCGACGGCTTCCATCTTGAAATTAACAGGCCGAGAAAAACTGAGGCCACCATCTAGTCTCAGATGATGGCCCCGAAGGCTTCCGGCGATACTGTCTTAGGCCGCCATCATCCGCCTGTGGCACCCCCGCACGAGGGCTGGGCTAATTCGTACGACGAGGCGGAAAACTCGAGGGGCTATGAAACCCATCGGCAAGATCCGTTCGTTCACGATGGCAAAGTGCGACATATGTGTTGGCCATCAAATTAGCAGGATGGCGCGGGGAAGTCAATGAGTCAAATTAATAGTTATGCTGAAACGAATTAATTTGGCTTATGTGGGACCCGCGGAAATTGAAGGCTTGCATCCCGTCTGAGCAAGCGCGCGGACAAAGAGTGGAGATGGCGGGCATCTTCCCAGCCGTCTTAACATCTAACGAATGTACGTTTCGGCCGCCCAGAGTAGAAGCGATCCAAGGAGACCACGTGGAGGAAGACACTGATGTGCTAGTCATAGGTGGGGGGCCGGCAGGATTGGCGGTGGCCATCGCGGCGCGAATGAAGGGTTTTAATGTTACCGTCGCGGACGGCGCAAAGCCTCCCATAGACAAAGCTTGTGGTGAAGGGCTGATGCCGAGCACCATGGCCGCATTGCGCGCGCTAGGCGTGGCGATTTGTCCAGGCGACGGGCAGATCTTTCGAGGAATCCGGTTCATTGACGCCGCGACCTCGGCGGAAACGAGCTTTTCCGGTGCCAGCGGTGTTGGCGTACGTCGAACAGTCCTACACCAGAAAATGGTGAAACGGGCACAAGAGTGTGGAATCACTCTGCTATGGAACACACCGGTCGCCGGCTTGTCCAATGACGGCGCCATCCTTGGCTGTACGGTAGTGAAGGCGAGGTGGATCATTGGAGCCGATGGAATCCACTCCCGGGTGAGGGGTTGGATCGGCCTGGATGCGAATGCGCGGCAAGAAATCCGGTTCGCGCAGAGGCGACACTATCGAGTGAAAGCGTGGACCGATTGCATGGAGATTCATTGGGGCGAAAAGGCGCAGGCGTACGTCACACCACTCAGCAACGACGAGACATGCGTGGCGCTGATTTCGCGCGACCCGCGGATGCGTCATGAGGAGGCCTGGAGGCAGTTTCCCAAGCTAGCCAATTATTTGCGCCAGGCGGAACCAAGCAGCACGGAACGAGGCGCCGTGACGGTGACGCGCAGGTTGCGCCAGGTTTACCGGGGGAATATCGCCTTGGCAGGAGATGCGTCGGGAAGTGTTGACGCAGTTACCGGAGAAGGACTTTGCTTGAGCTTCCGCCAAGCGATAGCGCTCGCCGACTCATTGGAGAAAAGAGAGCTACAAAGTTACCAGCATGCACACCGCCGGCTCGCAAGGCGACCGAATACGGTGGGCCGGCTCTTGCTTTTGCTTGATCGATATCCGTCCTTAAGAAAGCGCGCGCTGCGAAGTTTGGCGCAAGATCCGCAGCTATTCTCGCGACTGCTGGCGGCGCACCTGGGAGAGGCTTCCCCGAAGTTTCTGGCGGCTACGAGTTTGCGCCTCGGTTGGCAATTTCTGAACGCGTGAATGGAGAGGGTGAAAGATGAATTGGTCTCGAAGCCGCCTGGCAGCGGTCTTCTACGTCCTGGTAGCAGTGCCCGTGACGCTGATGGTGCTGAGTGCTCTGCCCCAGCATGCCGCGCCGCAGGCCGCGGCGAGTGAAATTGTTCTCGGGATCGATCCAGCTCAGAGCAAGGTTCACTGGACGCTTGAGAGCACGGTTCACACGGTCCACGGATCATTCGCATTCAAGAAGGGAACGCTGCAGCTGGATACGTCAACGGGCAAGGCCCGCGGCGAAATCATCGTGGACGCAACAAGCGGGAATAGCGGCAACGACTCACGCGACAAGAAAATGCACAAAGAGGTTCTCGAAAGCGGGCGATATGTGGAAGTCGTTTTTCGACCGGACCGCGTGGAAGGGAAAATTACGCCGCAAGGAACTTCTGCGGTTCAGGTGCATGGAGTTTTTATTTTGCATGGCACCGAACACGAATTGACCGTGCCCGTCCAAGCAGAACTCGCCGGAGATCATTGGGCGGGCAGCGCGAAGTTCAACGTGCCTTTCATCGATTGGGGCCTCAAGAATCCGGGCAACTTCTTCCTCAAGGTGAACCACGCGGTAGAGATCGAAGTTGAATTGAAAGGCAGTATGCAAAATCCCGCGGCGCCGTAATCCAAAGCTACTCTTCAGATTCCTGCGTGACAATATGAACGTCCACGGCCGGCGATTCGCGCAGGAAGCGGTGAACTGCCGATAGGTATAAATACTTGCGCCAATCGTGAATCGCAGCGCGGCCAAAAATCACGTGGGTGATGTGTTTCGAGCGGACAAATTCCGCCACACTATCGGCAACGCTCCGGCCTTTTAGACGGACCACCTGAGCTCCGAGGCTTTCCGCGAAGCGCAGATTGGCATTGAGGGCGTCCGTATTTGGTTCTTTCGCGCCGAATTCGCGGTCCACGTGAACCACGTAGAGTTCGGCATCCATGCGGCGCGCCATGCGGGCCCCTCGAGCGATCAAGTACTGCCCCGAGGGATTCGATGAGATACACACGGCCATGCGCTCTCGCACCGCCCAGTTTTTCCGAATGTCCTCTGCTTCCATGTAGGATTCGAGGCTGCGGTCAACTTGTTCGGCAACCTGCCGCAAAGCGAGTTCGCGGAGGGCAATGAGATTTCCGCGGCGGAAGAAATTCTTGAGAGAGCGTTCCACCTTTTCGGAACTGTAGACGTCGCCACGCTTCATGCGGTTCTGCAAGGCTTCCGGAGTGAGGTCCACCATTACGGTTTCGGCGGC
>Ga0137363_10001468_pt1 | contig 13615 bp, 9 predicted proteins | sample MadtaG_FD_104800 | JGI IMG/M metagenome (GOLD analysis project Ga0137363, IMG submission 104800) | Vadose zone soil microbial communities from Angelo Coast Range Reserve, California, USA - Mad1_115_16 metaG | ecosystem: Environmental > Terrestrial > Soil > Vadose zone | place: USA: California...
GTGTATCCAAGTGCCACTGCCATTCCGAGCGACATCCCCAGGTAGCGCATCGTCAACCCAAATGTCAGCCCGCCAAGTCCCCACAAAACGCCAAAACTATAGGACCAAAACAAACTTCCGCCGGGCGTCTCCCGCAACACACTGACAAGACCGTTGGTCATGAACAAAGCAAGTATCCAGGGCACGATAATCCAACTAAAGAATCCGCCGACGAGCCAGTACGTTTCCCATGCCCAGGTCTTCACGCGGCGATATGGAACGTAGAAGCTGCCGGAAGCGAGCCCGCCCAACCAGTGGAAGAACACGCCGAGCAAAGGATTTGGAATCAAGGAATTTCCTCCAACAAAAAACGCCAAGGTATTGAACGAAGTGAACTGCTGAATCGAAATTCAATATCAGACCATGGCGCGCGACTTTAGTGCGCCGTACACTTCACAGTCAATACAAAAGCAATGTATCTATTGAAACCAGGATTCAAGCGGCCAGCTGAGATATACTCCGGTTCTCATGAGCAACAGGCAGCCACGCACCGGCCCACCTCGCCTCTATCTCATTCCGGTCCTATCCAAAGCGCTGGACATTCTTGAATTACTGCAAAAGGAAAGCCAGCCGAAATCACTGGAAGAGATTTTTCAACAAACCAATTTCTCCAAGACGACCGTCTATAGAATACTCAAAACTCTTACCCACCGCGGCTATATCGCCCAGTCCGAAAACGGCCTCTACCGCCTCGTGGGAAGACCGCGCAAGGTACGATTGGGGTTCGGCGCGGAGTCGTCTGACATGCCCTTCTCCGAAGCGGTCCGCGAAAGCCTTGTCGCCGCAGCGGCTTCCGCCGGTGTCGACCTTCTTGTCCTGGACAACAAATACGACGCAAACACAGCCATGCGAAACGCCGAAGAATTTGTTCGCCAGCGCGTCGATCTTGTCATCGAATTTCAGATTGATCAGCGAATTGCGCCGGCAATCGCCGATAAGATACACGGCTCTAAAATTCCGCTGATTGCCGTGGATATTCCTCATCCTCACGCTACGTTTCTAGGTGTGGATAATTATCGCGTGGGCTATGAAGCTGGGCTATTTCTCGCTCAACACGCCAAGAACAATTGGCGTAGCGCGGTGAGCTGGATTGTTGGCTTGGACATCAAGGAAGCAGGCCCGCTCGTTCACAGCCGCATCGGTGGAGCGTTTGCAGGCATTCGCGCAAAGTTTCCCGCATTACGCGAGGAAAAATACATTTCGCTCGATGCCGAAGGACTGCGCGGAAGAAGTCATCGAGTCATGCTCGATTTCCTGCGCCAGCATCCCAAGGATCGTGGAATCCTGGTCGCCGCGGCCACCGACACGAGCGCCCTTGGTGCGCTGCAGGCGGTCCGCGAAGCCAAGCGTGAACCTCACGTGGCTATAGTCGGACAGGATTGCATTCCCGAAGCGCTCGACGAGTTAAAAGTCCCGGGAAGTTGCTTTATCGCCTCGGTATCGCATGAAGCCGCGAGCTACGGACCGCAACTCATCCAACTGGGACTTGCCATCTTAAACGGGCAGATGGTCCCTCCGTACAATTACGTCAAGCATAAGTTGGTGGTTGCCGCCACGCGCTCCAAGGTTAAGCGTAAAACCACAAGGTGAGCGCGCGTGTTCCTCTATTGAAACAATTAATCTATTGCATCAGTTGGCCCAGCTAAAGTATCGTCTCGAAGTTAGAGTGGCACCGTGTCTGTACTCCAGTCGCATGGCTGGTGGCCCTCTACTTAGGACTAAAGGCTTTCCATGAGCGCTCAAGGGAACTTTCGCTACCTGGAGGACCGGTGGGATGAACGCATTGCAAGTACCTTAGACGAAGCCGAGCTCCTCCGTTACCGTTCCAACGTCCTGGGCTCCGACCTGCGCATCACGAACTTTGGCGGGGGCAATACCAGTTCGAAATTCACTGACGCCGATCCTCTCGACAATTCACAACAAAAGGTCATGTGGATCAAGGGCAGCGGCGGAGACATTGGCAGCATTGAGCGTAAGGGTTTTGCCGCACTGTACTTAGACAAGCTGCATGCCCTTACCAGGCGTTATCGCGGGGTGAACGCCGAAGACGAAATGGTCGACACCTACCCACTCTGCGCTTTCGGCAACAACGCTGTGGCCGCCTCCATCGACACCCCGCTGCATGCCTTTCTTCCCTACAAGCATATCGATCATCTTCATCCAGACTGGGGCATTGCCTTGGCTGCCGCGGCTAACGGTCGCGAAAAAATGGAAGAGTTCAACCGCATTTATTCACACCAGCTGATTTGGCTGCCATGGCAGAGGCCCGGATTCGAACTCGCAATGATGCTGCGTGACGCCGTAAAGCAAACGCCGGACTGCGACGGCATCGTTCTAGGCGGACACGGACTTTTTACGTGGGGAGACACGCAGCGCGAATGCTACGTCAACACCATTACTATCATCGACCAACTCGGGCAGTTTGTATCTGAGCACTTGAAACACCGTGGAGAAAAGCTATTCGGAGGCAGCAGCACTTCGACTCTCGAAAATAATATCTTGCGCGCACAAGAGATTTTCCCGTTCGTCCGCGGTCGTGTTTCCGCCAAGCAGCGCCTGATTGGCAATTTCACCAGCCTCCCTGAAGTTCTGCGATTCGTAAACTCTTCTGATGCTGCGCAACTTGCGCATCTCGGAACAAGCTGCCCCGACCATTTCATTCGCACGAAAATCCGTCCTCTGTTTGTTCCTTGGACTCCTCGAGCAAATCTCCTCGGCCTGCGCGAAGCGATCGAAGCCGCCTTGAACAATTACCGCGAAGAATATTCCGCTTACTACAAATCTTTTGCACAGCCCGACTCGCCCAAAATGCGCGATACCAATCCGACCGTCGTGTTAATCCCCGGCATTGGCATGTTCAGTTTCGGCAAAAACAGAACCGAAGCCTGCATCACCGGCGAGTTCTATACCAACGCCATCCACGTGATGGAAGGCGCGACCGCACTGGCTTCGGGGGCAACGCCCACTGTTTTGCCACAAGCGGGGCCGGCCGCCAGAACCGAAGCTTTCGCGGTTTATTCAAACTACGTCGCTTTACCGCCATCCGAAGCTTTTCGAATCGAATATTGGCAGCTGGAGGAAGCAAAGATTCGCCGCCAACCTCCGGAAAAAGAATTGAGCCGCCAGGTTTGTCTGGTCGTGGGCGGCGGGAACGGCGTAGGTCGGGAGACCGCGCTACTTGCGGCGCTTCGCGGAGCCCAGGTCGTCGTAGCCGACAAAGATTTCGAAGCAGCCAATGCTGTCGCGGCAGAAACTCATAAACTATGCGGCAAGGAAGGCGCCTCTGCCGTCGCCATAGATATTCGCGATCGCGAATCCATCCGGCAGGCACTTCACGAAGTCGTCGCTAAATACGGAGGTTTCGATATCGTAGTCAACACCGCAGCCATCTTCCCTTCTTCACCCGATGGCCAAATCAACGATAACCAATGGGGAGTGACCCTGGACATTAACGTAACCGCCAACCACCGGCTTCTCGAAGAAGCTGCAAAAATATTTCGCGAACAAGATCTAACGGCGACCGTTGTCTTGGTCAGTTCTGCGAACGCCGTGGTTCCAAAACGCGGCAGTGAAGCTTACGACGTAAGTAAAGCGGCAGTGAATCATCTCGTCCGCGAGTTCGCAATTTCTCTTGCTCCAAAAGTCCGTGTCAATGGCATCAGCCCGGCAACTGTCGTCCAGGGTTCGACAATGTTCCCTCGCGATCGAGTCATCGCTTCTCTCACCAAATATTCGATTCCCTTTGAACAAGCGGCCTCTGACGAACGGCTCCGCGCAATTCTCGCGGAATTCTATGCCCAGCGAACTCTGACTCATCAGCCAATCGACCCGCAGGACTGTGCCGCAGCCATCTTGTTCCTTGCCGGCCCGCAATCGCGTTGCACAACCGGTCATTTGATTCCCGTCGACGGCGGTTTGCCGGAGGCATTTCTTCGCTAGCTCTCATTCGTTTGCCAAAGTCGGAATTCGCCGAGGGCAAGAAAACATATATATATGGAGTTTGCACCCAACCGGAAAGCTCTTGTCGCCGTCGATTTAGGCGCGCAGAGTTGCCGTGTATCTCTTCTCCGCTGGCATCAAGACAATCCCGAACTGGAAGTCGTCCACCGCTTTTCGAACGCGCCGCTTGCCATGGACGGTGATCTCCGTTGGGATTTAAACGCGATATTTGATGGGATCATGGTCGCCTTGCACTCTTGTGCCGATCGAGCTCCTGAGGGAATCGCGTCGATTGCCATTGACGGATGGGCCGTCGATTACGTGCGACTGAATAGCGAGGGAGACCCCATCGCACTTCCCTTTTGCTATCGCGATGCCAGAACAGAAAAATCTGAAGTCGCAGTCCATTCCATCCTGACATCAGCTCGGCTCTACTCGTTGACCGGAATTCAAATCATAAGATTGAACACCCTGTATCAACTTTATGCCGACAAACTCGCCGGGGAAGATGTGCACACTCCCTGGATCAACCTTCCTGAATTCATGGCATACCGCCTCTGCGGCAAGCGCGTGAGCGAGTATACCAACTCGACCCACACCGGCCTGGTGCAGCTTGGAACGTATTCCTGGTGTCCTGAGATATTTAGCGAGCTCGGATTGGACATCGCAGCTGCACCGCGAATCGTAGCTGCCGGGACCATTCTCGGCCCGGTAACCGCAGAGGTTGCCAATCTGCCGGCATTTCGCCATACGCGGGTAATTCTTCCGGCCTGTCACGATACCGCTTCCGCCATTGCTGCTATTCCAGCCGTGGGCAATGATTGGGCTTTCATCAGCTCAGGTACCTGGTCTTTGGTCGGAACGGTTCTCGACACTCCGTGCGTTACCGGGGAGGCATGCGCAGAAAATTTCACCAACCTCGGGAGCGTGTCTGGAAAAATCTGCTTCCTAAAAAATGTGAACGGCTTGTGGTTGTTCCGGCAATGCATGGACGAATGGGAGCAACAAGGATTTAGCATAGCGTCCGAAGATCTTGTCTCAGGTTGCACTTCTTTGCCCTCGCCCACTGCACTCATCAACGTAGACGAACCTGAACTCATGCTCCCCGGTAACATGCTCAATAAAATTAATTCGCAACTGGAACGACTCGGTCAACCGCAGTTCAACTTGAACCTTTCCAACATTCCGCTTATCGCCAACACCATTTTTCACAGTATGGCCCAGCGTTACTCCGAAGTCCTTTTTTCCATCGGCAAGATCACCGGAAAGAAACTCAAGCGGCTTTTCATTGTGGGCGGCGGCAGCAAGAATATTTTGCTCAATCAACTCACGGCGGAACGCACCGGTCTGGAGATCGTCCTCGGTTCCAGCGAGAGCGCCACCATCGGAAATTTTGCCATCCAGATGGCAGCACTCGAGCATTCTCACAATTCCTCCGCGGGCGTGACTGCGGATTCGGTTGCGAAATGGGCCGAAAGGTTAGCTGCAATTCCTTTGTTGATCCCTAATGATCGCCAAACAAATTAGCATCAGCCGCGGGCATGCAAAATCCCAGGAACGAATGGAGATTCCGTGATGAACGATAAATCCGTTGAAACGATTTGGAAGGCTCTCGACAATTTTCATATCGAGCTCCCCTCTTGGGGATTCGCCAATACCGGCACGCGCTTCGGCAAGTTTATCCAAGCCGCTGCCGCGACCACCATCGAGGAAAAATTCAGCGACGCCTGCCAGATTCACGCCCTCACCGGAACTTGTCCGACGCTGGCCCTGCACGTCCAATGGGACCTGCCCAAAGGTTTACAGGATGTGCCCGAGGTCGAGAATCTGGCGCAACGCTTCGGCATTCGCCCCGGATCGATCAATCCGAATATTTTTGAGGATCAACAATATAAATATGGCTCGATCGGCAATCCAGATCCCGCCATTCGCCAGATGGCCATTCAACATATTCTCGATTGCGTTGTAATTTCTCAGGCTCTCAAATCCCGCGACGTCGCGCCTTGGTTCGCAGACGGTTCCAACTATCCTGGCACACAAAATATCCGAAAGCGCATAGGCTATTTCGAAGAAGGTCTTAGGAAAATCCACGCCACTCTGAAACCTCGCCAACGACTTCTCATCGAGTACAAGCCTTTCGAACCCGCTTTCTATCACACGGACATAGCGGATTGGGGAATGGCTCTCCTGCTGGCGAAGCACTCCGGGCCGCAAGCCTCAGTCCTGGTAGATACCGGACATCATTATCAGGCGCAAAATATTGAACAGATCGTTGCGTGGCTACTCCATCAGAAAATGCTTGGCGGATTTCACTTCAACGACCGGCGCTACGCGGACGACGATCTCACCCTCGGCTCCATCGACCCTTATCAAATTTTTCGAATCTTCCACGAGATCAGGATGTTCGAGTGGGAAACGCAAACCACCGCAGACATCGCCTACATGGTTGATCAGAGCCACAACCTGAAAGGAAAGATCGAGGCGATGATTCAAACGGTCTGTACCGCCCAAGAACTCCTCGCCCGGGCAGCCCTCGTCGATCACGATCGTCTTTCAACACTGCAGCAGAAGTGTTCCCTCGTCGATGCGGAAGAAACACTGCGCGGCGCATTTTGGCAAGACGTTCGACCCGCGATCCGGCAATGGAGAAAGACGCGCGGCCTGCCAGAAGATCCCTTGGATGCGTTTCGCGCCAGCGGATATCTACAACGGATCACCGCGGAACGAAAAGAAAAAAACCGTTCAACAGCCGCAAGCTACGCTTAGATATGTAATTTGTTGCTCTCACTTTAAAACACTGGCGTCAATCGGGAGGTTATTGTCCGTCACTCAGACAACTATCGAGCTCAACTCCGGTTACTAGCCGGCCACAACTGGTACACGCGAGAGTTCACCGTTGAACTTGACATAATCACTTGGGCTTGAGCCCCTGATGCGCACTATCATCTGTAAGGCCGTGCCAATAGCTCCCACAGGAACCCAAGGAGAACCCCAGTGAATCGAATTGCTTTGCGCACTACTGTCGCCAGCGTTGCTTTGGCCACCATGTTTGCTCCAGCCAAACTTTCAGCTCAAGAGCCCAGAAATGTGCCTGAAACCAAAGCCCCAGGCCTACGGCAAAACGCGCCGCTCACACATCCTGATAACGATTATTGGCGTCAGCACGATGCGCAACTGCTGACTGACTTTCCGTGGCTGGCACGATTCAAGGAGGCTGATTTGAAGCTGGGTCAGCCCGCGCCGGGCGAAAACCGCGTTGTCTTCATGGGCGACTCAATCACCGAAGGTTGGCACTTCGATGGGCCGTCTCCCGCCTTCGCTGGAAAGCCCTACATCAACCGCGGCATCAGCGGTCAAACCACCCCGCAGATGGTGCTGCGCTTCCACCAGGACGTGATTGCGCTGCAGCCCAAGGTCGTGGTGATCCTCGGCGGGACCAACGACATCGCCGGAAACACTGGTCCCACGACGCTAGAGCAGACCGAGGACAACCTAGCCGCAATGGCCGAAATGGCCAACGCTAATCACATTCGCATCGTGCTGTGTTCAGTCCTCCCGGCCTTCGACTACCCTTGGCAGCCGGGCCTCACGCCCGCCCCGAAGATCGACGCCATCAATGCATGGATCAAGGCCTACGCCGAGAAGCACGGATACATTTACGTCGACTATCATTCCGCGATGAAGGATGAGCACGACGGCCTGGCGCCGAATCTTAGCCGCGACGGCGTGCATCCAACACCTGCCGGTTACGCCATCATGGCCCCGCTGGTCGACGCGGGAATCGCAAAGGCGCTCGCGCAGTAGCGGCCGCACTCTGCTCGGTAGTCTTCGGAGAGTAGAAGCTTTCAATGCCTTCAACCACACGAACTTCCAGGCCCCGACCAATAATTTCACTTTTGGGGGGCGACTCGGCTTCAACCAGGAGTCCCCTGGAACTGCCGGGCTGTTGGACTCCACAGCCACGCCCTCGCGACAGGTGCAAATAGGAGCTAAAGTAATCTTTTGAAGAGGTGCCGCGGTGTCCGAGAGACTCCGAGACAGAATCGGAATCGCTATTCCAGCTCAGCGTATCGCCGCGAGGAGGGAGTGCAATCATTCCCGCGGTTGGGACGCAGAGTCATCTCGAGAGCGACGTCGCTCTTAGCATGCCGTGGAAAATGGAGTTGAAGATTGCGTCTCGAGCGTTCGCCAGAGACGTTCTGGCAGATCCTCCCGGCCGACTACATCCTCAGGGGCCAGCCAGCAGCACACCGCCTGGATTAACTCTCATCGCTGTCTTGTACAATGAAAATAACGTATGTCAATAGCATTGTATGTATCTGGCATTGTCCGCTTGTTAGGAACGAGGCATGGCTTCTCTAACTGAACTACGCGCGAATCATGAAACCGGGGGCAGCTGTGAGGGCAGAATGGCCTTGATTTTCACGTAATCGCCGCCAGAGAAAGCCCTTAGGATTTTTTGTATGCTATTTCGTAGAGTGAACTGATCGACGTATGATTTGGTGATCCGCCTTGTTTTTCTGCAAACGACACGCGTATAGGGACCAGGATGACTACTCTGCTCCTTCTGCGCGGTCTCGGCAACGGCAACGGCACCCGCACCGTTGCACGACCTCGAATTGTGACAGAGAAGGATCACTACACAGCACGGCTGACTCGCCTGCGTCATCATTTATAGTGAAAATTGACGCAATATCGTCATTATATGCTGACAGAAAAACTACGAATGGCCGAGGTTGAAGCAGCCTGATTCTTGCAACTATTTTTCCCAAACAAACTTAGAGCGTGTAAAAGAACCCCTCTGAAGACTCGCAAGCACCCCTGAAGGGGTGGTCCGCCGCGGTCAACTTCCGTATTGCGACAGATCGCCCAGTGAGCCACGATTTCGTAGTGATCGGGCCTGGATTTCCGCGGACTGAAGCTCTGCGCGTGGCAAAACCATTTCTTTCTGGCATGGACTAAGGTGTTGGTGCGATTGTCTATCCGGACCAATACGTCCTTGCAGAGATGAAGCCTGAAGCTCCGTCTCTGCAAGGTCCAATGCCTTTAACCAGTACTCACTGTCCCGCTAGTTGAAACCCGGCATACATGGGTTGCCCTGTATACCCCCACTGTCGGTCCCGAAGAACCAGGCTAAATTCGACGTACCGAACTGCGCGTCACCTCCAAAATTGTTGAAGTCCGTGCCGCTGAAATTACCGAATAGCAGTGCGCAGCCCCCGCTGGTGGACAAACTATAGAACGGGTAGAACGCCGCATGCACCGGCGGTACGACACAGGCTTGACCGTTTGGATGGCATGTTTTTTCTGAGGCCGGTACATCGGTCTCAAACTGAATCTGGGAATAGGGCTGATCATACGCCCGGCCAGATACGCTCAGCGGGCCGATGCCGCTGCCCAGCACGGAGCCGATCGAGACTGATGTGGCGTTGTTGTTGCTAGTTCCGTCCGGCCAGTCGAATAAGTAAGAGCTTCCATCAAAGTCAAGGTCGCCACCTCGGGCCAAATCCAGGCAGCCAGGAACCGTGGGGCCAGGGAAACACGGTGCATCGTCAGCATCCTTATCACCGTTGATCCCCGGAGTGAAGTGCCCAAGCTCCATGGCGAAATTCACATTTATCTGCAAGGCCGCCCAGGGGACAAAGTTGCCAACCTTGGCAGTCGCGAACTCCGGATGGAAATTAAAGTTCGTCCCCTTGCAGCTGTTTAGATCGGTGTTCTGGAAGCCATTCGCCGCGCTGGCTACCATGAACCCCGAGCGTCCCGTAGTTAAATCCTCTACAAGAGTCAGTAGACCTTGCGGCGTATCTTTGATCGTGACGCGAATTCGATCGCCTTGATTCATCAAAAAGGTCTGGCTGTTGGGAGTGAATGTCGCGTTCGTTGCATTTGCAGGACCTGGCGCGCCGGGGGGAATCCCGTTGGTCTGAACGAACGCAAAGTTTACGGGCTCGATGCAGTTGGCATTACAAAACGCGAAGTTCAGGGTGCACTCTAAGCTGTCGATGTTTAGCGCCGCACACCAGTGCGTCAAGTCGCAACTGATCTGGGTGATGAACGGGGAAAATCCAGGAGGATAAAACTGCAGCTCCAGGACTGCGGAACCTGCCTTGGCGGGATCGTTCGCGTCACTATCTGCGATGCATGCCCCCTGTGGATACGAATTGGGGTCACAGAGCGCCCCGCTCAACCAGAAGGTAATGAAATTTTCGAACGACTGTGTCGCAGGCAGCGGGCGTTCGACAGGCAGGGTGAACTCCCACTGCAGATTGTTCCCCGAGTTCGGATCCGATGAATAGAAACCGATGCTGGGCTCGTCGTGTCCAATATAGTGGCCGTTATCTTCGAAGCGCCCGCCGTTTAGCCCGCGAATGTCGGTACACCGTTGTTGCGGCCTGAGCGGCTTTTGAATCGCACTGAAGCCATTGCAATCCAGGTTGCCCGCGGGTGCGAACTCCGACTGCGCCCGCGAAGAAACCGCAAACACCAATAACAAGGCGAGGCCAATAAGAAGTACTGCAGAAAATCGCGCCATCGCGACACCTCCTTTTGTGAGCGAAGGTCCCTGCAACTACTGCTACGTTTCAACTCCTCTGCTCTGGATAGGGGTATGGTACTTTGAGTGAGAAGAAGGCGATATTTTACTCCCCCGGACTTAAATTTGTCACGAGACATGGTTTATTGCGGATATTGCGAACCGCGCATGCGGCAGGCGTTTCGAAACTTTGACCGCTACCGGAAGGAACTTGCCCTGATTCAGGGCGGAGCGCGGTCACAGTTGATACGAGTTTCGAAGCTATTCCTTTCGCTTGGCCACGTACACAAGCCAATCCAGCAAAATGGGTATGTGGAATTATTTGGAGTTTATGCCGGCTTTACGGAACGAAACCGCTGGCGCAAGCTGAATAAGATCATTATTCATAGCGGAGGGCGAACATGGGGTCGACCTTGGTGGCGCGGCGGGCGGGGATGAAACACGCCAGTAAGGCCACGGCGATTAGTGCCGCGGCTACGGCCACGTAGGTGGTTGGGTCAGTGGGCTTGACGCCGAAGAGGAAGCTGGCGATGACGCGGGCGAGACCCAGGGCCAATCCGACGCCGATAAGGACCCCCAGCAAAGCAAGCTTTAGACCTAGTTTTGTCACGAGGCGCAGAACATCCAAGGGCCCGGCGCCGAGAGCGACACGAATGCCGATTTCTCGTGTGCGTTGATTGACGAAATAAGACATCACGCCATAGATGCCCATTACAGCCAAGAGCACGGCGATGCCGGCAAAAATGCCGAGCACGCGCATGTAGAACTTATCACCGCCGAGGGATTCCGCCAAAAGCTGATCCATGGTCATGACGTTGGTGACGGACTGATCGGGATCGAGATTTGCGACGATTTTTCGTACGGCCGTCGGTAAGTCCTGTGGTTGCGCGCCACGAGCGGTGCGGATCGCCAGCTCCTGCCAAAGGTGAGCCACGATTGCGCCGCCGGGATAGACAGCGGGCTGCTGGAGGTGGGAAGCATAAACAAAAGGAGGAGCGGGCTGCCCTAAACCCCAATGCTTAACGTCACCGACGATGCCGACGATTTGGCGGGAGCGTTCCTGGTCCACGGGATAAGGATCGTAGCGAAGAAGCAGTTGCTGGCCGATGGGGTCTTCGTTTGGGAAAAAGCGATGCACGAAGGTTTCATTGACGACCACAGCCCAGGGTGCGGCTGCTGTGTCGTGTTCGTCGAGGTAGCGTCCCTTTTTCAGAGGGATCTTGAGCGTGCGGAAAAAACCGGGGCTGACTTCGTTATATCCCGCACGCGGCCGCTGCTCTGGAGGTGGAGCGGGATGCCCCAAAATGGAGAAACTGTACTCTTCGGAAAAATGCATCGGCAAACCACTGATCGAGCCGACGGATTCGACTCCCGGAAGCGAGGCGACGCGTTCGAGAAGCTGCTGATAGAAGGCGGTTACCCTTTGCGAAGCTCTTTCCATATCGCCCCCGGGGACTCTCTGCATATAGTTGCCGCCTTCGGGCAAGCGGATGCGAAGGGTCAAGAGGTTGCGGGCGTCGAATCCTGGATCTACTTTTTGCAAGCGCAAAACGGAATTGATTGTGAGGCCCGCGCCGATGAGAAGCACCATAGCCAGAGCCACTTCACATACGGCCAAGGCGTGACGCGTAAGACCCCGGGAACCGGCGGAGGTCCGGCGTGAGCCTTGGCGAAGGGCTTCGTTGGGATTGGGATTAGAAGCCTGAAGCGCGGGGATGAGTCCGAAGAGCAAAGCGGTCAAAAGGGAAATGGCCAAAGTGAACAGAAGGACGCGAGTGTCGATGTTGACGCTCTGGGAGCTAGGAAACTCACCAGCAAACGAACGAAAAAGCTGAATGCCCCAGTAGGAAAGGAGAATTCCGAGTGTACCGCCCAGCAGAGCTAAGAGGCCGCTTTCAGCTAACAACTGCTGCATCAGCCGACGACGACCGGCGCCAAGGGAAGCACGCACGGCGTACTCATTGCGGCGAGTTTCTGTGCGTGACTGGAGCAGGTTGGCGACATTAGCGCAGGCGATGAGAAGCACAAAGGCTACCGCGCCGAGAAGGGGATAGAGAGGCTGCCTGGCCCAGCCGAACAGAGCTTCGTGCAACGGCTGCAGCTTCTTGCCAATACCTTTGTTGGTGGCCGGATGCTCTTGCTCGAGGCGACGCGCGATCACGTCCATTTCGGTTTGAGCCTGGGCGAGGATAATGCCTGGCTTAAGCAGTGCGATCGGCATCAACCAATGATCCTGGCGGGCTGTGTATCTGGGGCTTGCTGGATTGATGGGCTCCCAGAGGTCGACGGGGTCTCCATAGAAGGGCGCGAAGCCCGGAGGCATAACGCCCACGACCGTGGAAGCAATTCCTGTGTTGTGGTTCGTGAAAGTCTTGCCAAGTACGCTGGGATCGCTATTGAAATGAGTCGTCCAAAAAGAATAGCTGATGACTACGGTTTGGGTGAGCTCCTGCATTTCATCGGCGACAAAAATTCTGCCCAGGATTGGCTTCACGTTCAGAAGACTGAAGAAGTTAGGGGTGACATCCTGGATGCGAATAGGCTCGGGTCCGTTGGTACCGGAGAGAATAGAAGATTCGGTGCCGCTGGTGAGAGCGATGTCGTCGAAGACGTGATTCTGCTTTTGCCAGTCCAGCAGCTCAGCGATGGGCGGAGGCTGGCGTTCGTCGGGATGCGCGAGAGGTATTTCCCAGATGCCTACCATTCTGTCAGCGTGAGGATAAGGGAGGGGGCGGTAGAGCAGGGCGTTCATTACGCTGAAGATAGTGCTGTTTGCGCCGATGCCCAGAGCGAGTGACAAGACGACGACGGAGAGAAAGCCGGGATTCTTGCGCAGGCCGCGCGCGGCGTAGCGAAGGTCCTGAAGGAAGGTGTGAAACCAGGAAAGGATTCGCATGGCGCGGCACCCCCGGTAGCGTCTAAACATTAGAACGCTGGCGGCTGGATTTTGTTTCCTGAGCTTACCTAACGAAGCTTATCGTTTTTGAAGAAATGTTTGCTTGCTGAGCCAACTAGTGCGCACAAACCATAATTCCGGCCTAAAGACGACTCGCAGCCGTATGGCGAACCTTCTAATGGCCCTGTACGACCTGGGGCGCACCA
>Ga0137363_10001481_pt1 | contig 13577 bp, 12 predicted proteins | sample MadtaG_FD_104800 | JGI IMG/M metagenome (GOLD analysis project Ga0137363, IMG submission 104800) | Vadose zone soil microbial communities from Angelo Coast Range Reserve, California, USA - Mad1_115_16 metaG | ecosystem: Environmental > Terrestrial > Soil > Vadose zone | place: USA: California...
AGCGCACTGCCTAAATTCGCCGCCTCGAATCCTGTTGACTTGCCCAGCAGTTCCGCAATGATGTTGGCTAAGCGTTCCGCCTGGTCGCCCTTGACCTGAGGAGCCAACGCCGCCAGCGCACTGTCTAAATTCGCAGCCTCGCTCCCTTTGGTCTTGCCCAGCAGTTCCGCAATGATGTTGGCTCCGCGTTCCGCCTGGTCGCCCTTGATCTCGGGAGCCAATGCCGCCAGCGCATTGCCTAAATCCGTCGCCTCGGCCCCTGTAGCCTTGCCGAGCTGTTCCACGATGCTATTGGCAAAGCGTTCCTGTTCACCAGTAAGACGTGTCAGCGTATAACAAGCTTTAATATATGCTCCCGACGGTGTTGCACATGGTCCGGTTACGCTCACGCTCCTCAGAGCATCCAGCGCGCTCACCCGCAGCCCAACTGAAGTTTGAATTGCCTCATAATGTTCGTTGAACTTAGCCGCACTATCCTGCGTCGCAAGAAAATCTACGAACACCGCCCGTATCGTTCGGCTGGAGTGGGACTTGGCGAGACGCCAGAGAGCGTCATACTCTTCCTTTTCGTGGCCGTCCCCCTGATGAAACGTATCAACGATTTCCCTGGCTTCATATGTCTCTTGCCAGAATCCCCATCCACATCCGCCGACTACCAGACTTAGTATTAAGGGATTTACTGCCATGCGAATCAAGCTGAGTCTGGCGAATCCTGAGTATGCGCCGTACCGGAAATCACGATCCTTAATTCGCCGCCATAGGAGCCGCAACTGGAGTGCGGGGCTGAGTAAGTGCATCCACTTTTCCTTCAGCCCATCGGACGACCGAAAGCGCTCTGCGGCGACGCTAAGCAGGAGGTGCCATTTTCGTTTCAGGCGATCTAGTGCGACTATTGCGTCGGCAAGATAGTCATGATACAGCTGCCATACCTCCTCTGGCGAACCTGCCAGACGCTGTCGTAGAATTCTTGCTGCCGCAAGGTGCTGCAACAACTGGTCGTTCTGCGCGGATGGCTGAATCAGGGTAAGTAATTCCTTCCGCGGTAGGGTGATGGCTTTGGCGCCTCCTATTGGCGTACGTTCCGCCATCACGTTGAGAATAGGCCATGCTTCGGGTGACGTCCTAAGTACGGAATCCAGATAAATAGCGCCAAGAGCAGAGATCCCACCAAGCTTGTCAAGTCGCCCTGGTGTCAACGGCCCGCCGAGGCGACCCAATCCTGCGAGGGCGACACGTAATTGCATAGGTAGAATTGCGCCCTGGCCGTCTCGACCCAGCTCTGACACGATCTGCTTAGTCAGATCGGTGAAACCATTATCGGGATTCTTGATCACGCCTTCGGGGCTCAGGCGCTGAATTAATGTCACAGCATCGAGAGGGTCGAGGCGAGGAAGCCGGTAAACGCGTGGTTGTGTGAATCCAAACGAGTGGAGCCCATCCTGCGCATCTTCCCTTGTTGCCAGGACAACGTGTACAGGCTCGCTGCGATCCACGAGAAGATCCCGCAGTTCTTTCCAGAACGGATTAGTGATACACAGTTCGTCGGGGCTAAGGAAAAATTGAGTTGCAGGATCACGAAAGCGTGCTCGATGTGCATTCTGGTAATCGTCGACCTGGTCTAAGATCAGCAAAGGGCGGCGGCCGGTCTTCGCCCGCAAAGTTCGTAGCTGTTGGAACACCGAGTCGACTGTGACCGCAGTATGGCCATCGCAGCCAATGCCCAGTGATCGGAGGGCATAATCGGTGGCATCGGCCAGGCTCTTCCATGGGCCACTGACCCAGTCGGTGCCCCATACATCGACATATATTGGGACCCAACTTTCTTTCAGATCGCGGCAAATGCCGAGTTTTAGGAAGGTAGATTTTCCTGAGCCGGACTCGCCATAAATGAACGTGAGAACCGAGCACTTTATTTTGGTTGATACCTCGCGCACTGCGGTATCCCGCCCAACTAACAGGGTGTTTAACTGGGGAAAGTCCTTTGCAAAGATCGCCTGTTCCCCTGGGACTTCAGGCAATGGGAACGCATCAGACTTAATAAGCCGTGACCGGCTTAGATGAGTTTTTACCCGGTATACAGCCGTCACGACCGCAACGAGCGCTGCTGTAATCGTGGCTATGGCTCCGGCTTGCTCGTTCAGAGCTTTTAGTAACTCAGTGAGATTCATTATCCGCGAAAAGTCGTGGAATTATACCTCAGCCACCGGATTCCCGATCCTTAATTTTTGGTGGGCGGCACGCATTCACGAAGGCCACGGCAAAATCTGTAAACAGGTAGGTTTCCTCAAGCTCCCCATCAAAATAACCTTCACCCTGAACCCCGGCATATCCCGGCCACTTCGACATGTCAATGTTCGGCACCGTCACCTTTATCTCTCGCGATTTAGAGTCAATGTCGAAACTGATCTGGATTAAGCCAAGCCTAATGAGGTTGTTGAACCACGTGGAGAGTTTCGCGCCCGCTGCTTTGAATTCGTCGTCCGTGACAGCGGTCGTTTCCACCTTCTCCCACTTCTTTCCTTTGGCAATTTTGTACAGCGCATCCAGAAGCCGAGCTTCTACTGACGTTAACTGCTTGAGAACTTCGATGTATGAAGGATGCACTACATCTGTAGACGTAGCCGCGTTTGCCAAAAGCGCAGCCCACCGAGTGTGCAAGTCCTCATCCTTCTCAATGGACGCAGCTTCCATCATCGGCAGGAACAATCTTGGGGGCACCGCTTGCGGACTGATCCCGGATTCCTCAAGCATGCGTTGCGTCTTTTGGAACATCTTCAGGCTGAGCCTAATGCGGTACGGTCGGGCAATGATCGCTAAGGAATCGCCAATCTCGTCGGCAAGTGGCCCAGCGATTCGTTGTAACAAGGCATCTACGGACCCAAGTGCCTTCTTCGCTAACGGCGCGTTGATGGGATCGACCATTTCAGCGGAATTATAGCAAGGTGGTGCTCCTACTGGCGGAGAACATGCTTATGGTCCTGGTCGCGGGACTGGAGTTGGGAAGCGCTCATTGCAGCATCACTATACCGCTTCATGAGATGTATGTTCATGGCCTGGGACGTCTTTTCGCTTGCATTGCGGGAGGGAATCGCAGTATGCAGCGGCTGAAGCCCAAACTATTTTTACCATCGGTGCGGCATGGCTGAAGCCATGCCCTGATACAAATCTCTGGTTGATCGAATCTTTGGTTTATCGATAGCTCCCAGGCAAAATCACCAGCACGTTGTGTGGCACTCTCATGCCGGCAATAGGCGCAACCCCGCGCGCGTTGGAACCCTCAAGCGTGAAACGCAGGTATTGACAAATTATGGCATTGATACGCATAGCATTTCTGTGGTATCACGCAGAGACTTGTCTGAGGACGAGGTTGGGCTTGCTCTTTGATAACTGAATAAAAAGCGGCTTTTAGTCTAGCCCTGGCTCTCGGCTTTTGGTTCCAAAGGAAGCCGCCTGGCATTGGGTGGGGCTTGGGTGGCCCAAGGGTGGCCCTTGGGCCTGTTTGAGCTAAGCCCTTTGTTTCTCGTGGTGTGAGTACAAAATGGGGAAGGGGGGTACGGTACAGACCGGGGTACGGACCGGGGACATAGCTGACCAAAATTCGGTTTTGCCGCTGATTTGCGCAGATGGATGCGGATAAAAACCTAAACCCGGACACAGCCGGGGGCACCTAAGCTTCAGGCTTCGTGTATATGGATACGTAGTCATGCCCGAGCACATCCATTTGTCATTTCGAGCGCAGCGCCGCAACGATGTTTGCCATTTCCGGGTGGATGGGCGCGGAGTCGAGAAATCCCGAGGATGTGTATTCCGCGATGCTGATTCAGGGAGTTTCTGCGAGGGACTGTCCCGGAAACCTGATTTCCGCGCCCCAACTCTCGGCAAGGTCCTGCCAGCGCGGATTCAGTTTCTCGATTAGCCAGATCTTTTTCCCGGCGCCAGCGCTTGATTTGCTTCTCGCGGCTGATGGCGGCCAGAGCGTCCTGGTAGCTCTCGTAATAGACCAACCGATGGACCTGATACTTCCTGGTAAAGCCTTCAAGCGTGTCGTACTTATGTTGACGGATGCGTCTGTCGAAAAACCCCGTGACTCCGACATAGAGCGTTCCGGATGGGCTGGTAAGAATGTAGACCCAGAACTTGTAATGGCGTCCGTCACGCATGCGGGAGATCGTAGCACGAACAATCTCGCAGAGACTCCCTGAATCAGCATCGCGGAATACACATCCTCGGGATTTCTCGACTCCGCGCCCATCCGTCCGGAAATGGCAAACATGGTTGTGGCGCTGCGCTCGAAATGACAAATGGGTTGGGTGACGTCGTACGGGAGGATAGCTGACAGAACCCCTTGCCGCTGATTAACGCGGATGGACGCGGATGAAACCCAAACCAGGACACAGCCGGGGGCGCCTCCACCCCATTACGCGCAAAATCGGCGCGGAATGGGGGCCCCGGGCTGTGCTACATGTGCCTGGGAGATTCGGGCATTCTTCAGGCTTGTTAGCTGTCTTTCCGGTACAGCAGGTTTTTCATGGCCTCACGGCGGGCTTCGTTGGCTTCGCGCGAGACTTTGTTCTGGGCGTCAGTGGGTTGTTTTGCGGCTTCGCCGGAAGCCTCGGTCTCGGTGCAGTCCGGGCAGCGGTTGGCGAAGCCGGGTTTATCGGGTTTCAACTCAAACTCTTCTGAGCAGACTACGCATGTCTTGATGGGGAACCGCATAACGCTTCTATGATATCGCCTTCCATGCCGGTTTTGCGCCGCTTACGATGGGCACTTGCGGTCGAGATCAGATTGTTACTCGACGGAAGCGGTGGCCTGGGCGGAGTGCTTCGCAGGTTGCTCGTGGCCGTTCATTTCCTGAATCAGCCGGGAGTAGAGCTGGGCGCTGGGGCGTGGGCGGCGGGCCTGGGTTTCGGGGTCGAGTTCGATCAGGCCGAAGCGCAGATGCCAGCCTTCGCTCCACTCAAAGTTGTCGGTGAGCGTCCAGTGGAAGTAGCCGCGCAGGTCGGCGCCTTCGGCCAGCAGGGCGCGCATTTCGCGGAATGTGGATTCGAGCACCCAGGGGCGAATGCGGTCGGAGCGGTCGGGCACGCCGTTTTCCAAAATGTAAATTGGCTTGCGGAAAGGAAGAAAGTGCCGCACTGCATGGCGCAGTCCGGCGGGATAGGCCTCGCCATAGGGGACTTCAATGCCGGCATCGCCCTGCGGCTTATGCGGCGGCACGGTGAGCTGGAAGAAAAAGGTTTTGGGGCTGCGCAGTTCCAGACCCGCGCGCAGGCGGCTGTAATAGTTAATTCCGACGTAGTCGCAGGTGCCTTGGACTTCCTGAAGATTGTGGCCGAGGCGGTCGAGAGGAAAGGGCGCGCGGCCGGTGCGGATGCTTACGGCAAAATTGTCGTTAAAGCGGCGGTCCATGAAGGCGGCAATCCAGCGGTCGAGGGCCGATTCCGGACGGCGGGCCTTGAAGACCACATAGTGCTGCGCCCAGCCCACATTGGCATGGGGCTGCAGGCGATGAATAGTGCGATACGCCGCGGCATGGGCCAGGCAGAGATTTTCCGTGACCCGGGCCGCCTGCATAAACCGGCCTTTTTTGCCCGGCGGAAACTCGCCGAGAAAATATCCCAGCGAGACATAGACGTTGGGTTCGTTGAAGGTGCTCCAGTCGGAGCAGAGGTCGCCCAGAGACTCGACGACTCTCTCGGTAAAGCGTTCGAAAATGCGAGGCGAATCCGGCGCGAGGAAGGCGCCCTTTTCTTCGAGCCAAAGCGGGTTGGTGAAATGGTGGAGAGTGATGAATGGCCGCAGTCCGCGTTCGCGCAGGCCTTGCAGCATGGTTCGGTAGCGGGCCAGGGCCTGTGTGTCCCACTCGCCCTGGCGGGGTTCGAGGCGGCTCCACTCGATGGAGAGGCGCAGAGCGTTGACGCCAAGCTGCCTGGCAAGGTCAAAATCCTGCTCGGCGTTCTGCCACCAGTTGCAGGCGAGGCCGGCACGGTCACGGGATTTAATGCGTCCGGCCTTTTCCCAAGCGGCCCACTGATTGTTGAAGTTGTCGCCTTCCACCTGATGGGCGGAGGTCGAGACACCCCAGACAAAGCCGGAAGGGAACGCAGAATGATTGTTGTCGCCGGAGCCGTTGTCCATCAAACGTATTGTATCCGGCGATTACGAAACTTTATGCTGCCAGTATCCTTTGTCATGCAGAAAGTAATCTTCGTTGAAGGTGTTCAGCATGGTCTTAAAGAAGAGCATGACCACGCGGTGACGTCCCATGCTGCGGAAGCGGCGATTGGTGGTGGTGATGCCGCCGGAGACGATGCCGAAGCGGGCATTGGAGACTTTCTTGCTGAGGAGATAATCCTCGGCATAGAGCGCGCCTTCATGGAAGCCGCCCAACTGGCTGAACTTTTCGCGGGCAAAGAGCATGAACATGCCGGTGCTGAAGGGGCGGCAGAGCAGCGATCCATACTGCATGATGTTGTTGCAGAGATAGAGAAGGTTATCGGCCAGATGGCCGGGTCCGCACCAGATGTTGGTGGTGACGCAGTGCAGCCTGCGCTTTGCCGCCAGGTCCAGAGCGCGGCGAATCAGCGTGGAATCTTTCAATTCCATGTCGGCGTCCATGAAAAGGACATACGGCGTGGTGGCGCGGCGCGCGCCGGCGTTGCGTCCTACAGAGGGCAGGCCGCCGGGGATGACTTCCACATTCAGGCGGTCGGCGAAGCCCATCACCAGTTCGGGAGTGCCATCGGTGGAGCCGGCGTCAGCAACGAATACTTTCGTATGCCGCATCCAGGGGTAATCCTGTTTGCAGAGCGATTCCAGCAGGTTCGGCAATAGTTTCGATTCGTTCTTCGCGGGTATCACGATTGTCAGTTGGTTCGGAGGTGTATTCACGAATGGCAACTCCTTTTTCGTTAATTGCGATCCAGTTGCAATGCGAGTCCACCCACGCGCCCGAGTTGTAATACTCGACTCCGTCGCGCATCAGGGACATGGGAGCGTGGGTGTGTCCGCAAAAAATGCGCTCAGCTTTGCCAGGTTTTGCGTAGCTGAGCGCGCCGTCTGCTACCTTGCTGGACAGTCGTAACCATCTTGTGTTCAGACGGTCCAGATAGCGGGCGAACCTTTTCTTTTTGGAGTCAAACTTTTGCAGGTAGATATAAAGAAACTGGCCAATCTGGCTCAGCAGAAAATTGTTGATCACAAAGCGGTCGAACTGGTGCCCGTGAATGGCCAGATGTCGCTTTCCGGCATATTCCCAGACATACTGCTGATATACCGGTATGCCGACCAGGTGCGACATGATGTCCGACAGGCCGTGATCGTGATTGCCTTCCACCCAGACGACCTCTATGCCAGTCCTGGGATTGGAGAGCTTGCGAATGCAGCTCAGAAACTTCCAGTGTTCCTTGGTCAGGCGGCGGAAATTCAGATCGTTGAAGATGTCGCCCAGCAGGATCAGGCGTTTAAACTGCACGGACTGAAGCAGATGAAGAGCGTCACCGGCGCGGCTGATGTCTGCGCCAAGGTGAACATCCGAGATGATGAGCGTATCAATACACTCTGCCTTCATGCACCATACTTGTAGCAGCCGAGTATTAAAGAATGAATAAAGGCTGGTGAAAATCCGGCAAATAGAATGTTGCAGTTGGTGATACCTGCTGATAGAAGCAATGGATTTAACGTAACATTAACAACCGATGAGGGTGACGGTTTTGTAAGCCTGATTAGCTTGACTGCAAAGGGAGCCACGAATGAGATTTTCACGCGCAGATTCGGAGAAATATGGTCTTGCCCAGCGCAATCACCTTGGGCGCGCCGCGCTGGCGGAGTTGAAGCCGCGCGGCTTCGATCCTGTTGAGGTGTTCCAGCAGTCGTGCGCGGGCAGAATCCCCAAACTGCTGCCGCTCAAGTTCAGGCTGATGAGTTCCTCGCCGTTCGCGTTTTTTCGCGGCTCGGTGGAGATCATGGCCGCCGATCTGGGCGCGGCGAAAAACACTCGTATTGAAGTCCAATTGTGCGGCGACGCTCATGTCAAAAACTTTGGTTTTTTTGCCACGCCGGCGGCGGAGATTGTCCTCGACATCAATGACTTTGACGAGACTATCCGCGGGCCGTGGGAGTGGGACGTAAAACGCATGGCCACGAGCATTATTCTCGCGGGAAGAATGGCGGGCGGTAAAGACGCGCGCTGCCGCGAGGCGGCGGAGGTTTTTGCCGAGGAGTACTGCGAGTGGATCCACAAGTTCGCGGCGATGCCTACGCTGGAAGTGGCGCGCCATCGAGCGGTGCGCGACCTGCGCGATCCTTTTATCCGCTCCGCGCTGAAGCAGGCAGAGCGTTCGACGCCGCTTTCGAATCTGGAAAAGCTGACGCAACAGAAGAACGGCAGTCGGCACTTCATCTTTAAGAAAGACAGCTTGTGGGAGATTGAAGGCCGGCAGCGCAAAGCAGTCCTGCATGCGCTGGAGGCATACCGGGCCACGCTGGCTCCGGACCGGCAGATGCTCTTTGATCGTTACCGTCCGGTGGATGTGGGCTTCAAGGTGGTAGGGACGGGAAGCGTGGGCACGCGCGATTATGTGGTGCTTTTGCTGGGCCGCGACGAGAACGATCCGCTGTTCCTGCAAGTGAAGGAAGAGCCGCCTTCGGCGTACATGCCGTATGTCACAGCCACGGCCATGCCAACGCACCAGGGGCAGCGGGTGGTGGAAGGTCAGCGGGCGCTGCAGGTGCAGTCGGATCTGCTGCTGGGCTGGTGTTCTCTGGAGGGGCGCGACTACGTGGTGCGCCAGCTCAGCGATCACAAGGGCTCGGTGGAACCGGAAGAGTTGCAGGGCGAGCGGCTGGCCGAGTACAGCAGCGTGTGCGCCGAGCTGCTGGCCAAAGGACATGCGCGCTCCGGCCATCCGGTGGCCGTAGCTGCCTACATCGGCAACTCCGGCAAAGCCGAGCGCGCTCTGGTGCGCTTCGCCTTGGCCTATGCGGACCAGGTGGAGAAGGATTTTGAAATTTTCCGCAAAGCCCTGCGGCGCGGCCTGCTGAAAAATGCAGGCAAGCCGCCCCGTGCCGCCGCGGCTTCAAGCAGCACCGCGTGATGCAACTTTTTCTCTTTGCAGCCGATAAACAAAGCAAGACGCGAGGCGGAGAGAATGTATGGCCAGCAATCCTTTTTCCGGAAATGATAATTACGTGGCCTGCCAGCTCTGTGGCAAGCCGGTTTATGTGAAGGGAGATGGTTTTGTGCGCAGCTTTGGCGCGTTTGTGCTTCTTCGCTGCCAGAATAAAAGCTGCGGCTACAGTGACTGGTATGGCGAGTCGGAAGTGGTGCATCCGTCGCTGCCGTATCCCGGCGAATTCACGCCCCATCCTGATTCGGGCCTTTAATCATCAGGCGGTCCAATTTCATACAATCCCCAGGCGTTCCTTCAGTTCACGAACACGTTCGCGGGCAACGTTTAATTCGGTCCGGCGCGAATCCCTGAGGCGGGCAATCATGCGTCCGGCAAACATCGGATGCAGTTCCTGAATATAACCAAGCGCCACGATGGTGGAGCGGTGAATGCGTATAAACTTGTGGGGATCCAGTTTTTTCTCCAGATCCTGAATCGTCCAGTCGAGTACGTAATTTTTGGCTGGCGTAGCTGCCCAGGTCAGTTTGTCCATGGCAAAGAAGTGGGTGACCTGCGCCAGATCAACAAATTCAATGCGCTCGCCAACCCGGGAAGGCAGGCGCTGCGGATATTGCGCCTCGCTTGTATTCCGGGCAGCGGCAGTGATTTGGGCCAGCAGTTGCTGCAGTTGCGGACGCGCTTCACTGCCGGTGAAAATTCGTTCCAGCTTGCTCAGTGCCCGCTCCAAGTGCTGGACGGTGATGGGTTTTAAAAGATAATCAACGGAATTCACTTCAAATGCCTGCAGGGCAAATTGATCGTATGCCGTGGTAAAAATCACCAAAGGCTGTGGTTCGAGTTGTGCTACCACATCGAAGCCGGAAAGTTCAGGCATTTGTATATCCAAAAAGATGACCTCGGGCTGAATCTCCCGAATGGCGGTAACGGCGGCAAGCGGGTCGATGGCGGAACCCGTGATCTCTACCCGTCCCGTAGCCGTCAGTAAGCGGGCAAGGCGTTTCAGCGCCAGCGGTTCATCATCGACGAGAAATGCCCGAATCATGATTTATGCCTTCGCTTCTGGTGGAGACAAATCATCTTTTTCCAAACTGTTCTTTTCGAGTTTCAGGATGAGGTAAACCGCGTGCCAGCCTTCCTGCAAGCCGGTATGCAGGCGGGCGCGGTCTTCGAAGATTGCCGCCAGGCGGCTCCGCAAATTATCAATTCCATGTCCGGCGGGAGCGCTGGCCAGATCGAATCCAGGGCCGGTATCGGATATGGCCAAATGCAATGCACCGTTGTTTTGTTCCGCTATGACTCGAACGCTTCCGCCGTTGCGACTGCATGACACGGCGTACTTCACGCTGTTTTCCACCAGAGTCTGCACGGAAAAGGGTGGAAGACGGACATGCGCCAGTTCTTCAGGGACAATGATGTCATACCGCAGACGCTCGCCAAAACGGGCCTTTTCAATTTCCAGGTAGTCGGCCACGATCTTCATCTCATCGCCCAGGGCAACCAGGCTGTGAGAGTCCAGCGAAGAGCGCAGCAGCGCCGCCATTTTTTCCACCAGGTGGTCGGCCCGGTCAGGGTCTTCCCGAATCAGCGCGGAAATTGAGTTGAGAGTATTAAAAAGGAAATGGGGATGGACCCTCGATTCCAGAGACGATAACCGAGCCTGTGCAGCCAGCTTAAGCGCCCGCTCCCGCTCCAGTTCCCGGGCGGTTAATTCGGCATTAGTTTGTTCCAGCCGGCCACGCAGGACCTCATAAGCGGAGATCACCAGGCCAAAAGCCAGCGTTATCACCGTTGCTATTTTGATACTGGCCCGGAATTCCGCCCAGTATGCGGAAGTTGAATTCCAGTCCAAAAGCACAAAAACCAGTCCTGCCAGCAAAGAGCCGACAATGGCAATCAGGAACAAGGTCAACCCGACAACAACCCAGCGCAGGTTCTGGTTCCAGCGGCCTGAGATGCCCCAGCATCGCGCGAGAATAACGTGGGCAAGCCCGCCGATGATTTGCGCGTATACCAGGGAAAATTTGAAGGTCCACAAAAGCTGCGTCCGGGAAACATCGTGATTCAGCGCCCACAGGAAGACCGGCCCAAGAAGAGCGGCGAGTGTATTGGTTCCGATGATCTGTGCCAGTCGTTTCACCCGCCGCTGCAACATGGTTTCCATTGTGATGTCCTATTGTGCCGTATGGCAACCCAAACATCCGGCTTCGCGGGCCGCAAGGGAGCCGGTCTTCAGCCAGGCGTTGGCGGAATCTTCATAGAGAGTCCCGGGCAGGTCCTGACGGATTCGCTCGAACCATTGCCTGGCTTTGCCGGTCTCTCCCAGGCGGCTATATCCATCGGCCAAACCCAGCATCAGCTCTCCTCGAGGATGGGTTCCGAGTTTCTCAAAGTAGTTTTTTTGCAACTCCCAGGTCTTTTCAAAATCAGCCAACCCTCTTTCGATCAAAGGCCGCGCAATCGCAGGATTGGGAGCACGGTGCGAGCTGGTGAGCAGAACCGCACCGCGAGGAACTCTTACTTCGACGCGGTCGGGCGCGAGGGACACCGCTTTGTCCATTTCCGCAATGCCTCGCTGCCACAATTCGCCGCCTTTTTCCTGGTCGCCTCTGCGAAATGCCTGTCCGGACTGGAAGTACAAGCCTGCGCCATGCCATACCAGGGCTTCGGCTTTTTTGGGGTCGCTGGCCAGCGCTTCTTCGCATAGTTTCATGCCTTTTTCCAGCGCGGCGTTGTCCCCCTGAAAACCGGCAAAGAAATAGTTGCGGACTTTGAGATCGAAGCGCTCCTGTCCGCGTGCGACCAGAACGATGCCAGAAAGCACCAGGAGCAACGGGAATGCATAAGAGAACAGCCTCTTCGCCCTGATTAAGATTTGAGATTTCATAAGCCTCCTTTTTGCAGTTGCCTGCAAGGCCGACAATACCTGCGGGCGCTCGTCGTCGAGACCGAAAACAGACGAACTGTCGTGAATTCTGACCAACTGTTGCTGGGGAAGGATGAACGGAATGGCGGAATTCCGCAGGTGGAGTTTTTGGCCGGCGCGAGAGCCCGGATCGTTCAACGAGAATGTCATATTTATTTTTTATGACATATAATAAAATAAAGTCATTTTTATGGAGGATGCCATGGCAATTGAAACCCGGATGCGCGTCAACGAGAACGGCCGCGTGGTCATTCCCGCTTCTTTTCGCAAGGCACTGGGCATCAACATTGGCGATGAGGTGGTGTTGCGGATTGAAGATGATGAACTGCGCATCACAACGCTCCGGCGGCGGCTGGCACGGGCACAGCGCCTGGTCCGCAAGCATGTGAAGCAGGGCGACTCTCTGGCTGACGAACTCATCGCGGAGCGGAGAGAGGCTGCCCGCCGTGAATCGTGAATAGGGTGGTGCTGGACGCGTCCGCTCTGCTGGCGCTGCTGAATGGAGAGCCCGGCGCGGAAAAGCTGACGCCGCAATTACTGAGCACTGCCGCCAGCAGCACGGTGAATCTGGCGGAGGTCCAGGCCAAACTCGTGGATCGCGGCCTCGATCCCGCCGACGCGTGGGAAGCCACGCTGGCGCCCGTCCGCGATGCGGTGGACTTTACCTCCGAACATGCCCGAATCGCTGGCACGCTGATCGCTCAAACCCGCTCCTTAGGATTGTCGCTGGGTGATCGCGCGTGTCTGGCCCTGGCGCTCAGCCTGAAGGCGCCAGTCTACACAGCCGACAAATCGTGGAAGAACCTGAAACTGGGAGTGCGCGTCCACGTCATTCGATAGGGTTGTGGCGTCGAGGAGAGCAGGCGCGAGCAGGTTTCAGAGAGTGAAACAGGGGTTCTCTCAAAAAATATAGACATTTTTCAGCCGGAAGACTAACATCTGGTCGTATTTAATTTAGGTCTTAACAAAGCTGTACAAGCAGTTCTCATTCTTTTGCTCCGACCAGAGAGGCTTCAAGATTTATGAGCTTGTCCAGAAGAGATTTTCTGAAAGTCGTCCCCGGAGGCACAGCCGCACTTCTGCTGGGCTTTGATGCCGCACCGGTGCTGGCGCAATCGAAGGAACTCAAGATTGCCCGCACCACGGAAACGCGGTCCACCTGCCCTTATTGCTCGGTAAGCTGCGGCGTAATCATCCATACGCTGGGTGACAAAGCCAAGAACGTGACCACGCAGGTGGTCCACGTGGAAGGCGATCCGGACCATCCTATTAATAGGGGAACGCTGTGCCCCAAGGGCGCATCTCTCTACCAGGACATCCTGAATGAGCGCCGGCTGCTGAAGCCGCAGGTACGGCGCCCTGGCGGGACCGATTGGGAAGACATTTCCTGGGACCAGGCAGTCAATGAGATCGCGCGCCACGTAAAAAAGACCCGCGACGAGAACTTCATTGAGACCGATGCCAATGGCAAGACGGTGAACCGTTGCGAGGCAATTGGCTGGAACGGCGGCTGTACCGAC
>Ga0137363_10001488_pt1 | contig 13553 bp, 10 predicted proteins | sample MadtaG_FD_104800 | JGI IMG/M metagenome (GOLD analysis project Ga0137363, IMG submission 104800) | Vadose zone soil microbial communities from Angelo Coast Range Reserve, California, USA - Mad1_115_16 metaG | ecosystem: Environmental > Terrestrial > Soil > Vadose zone | place: USA: California...
AGTTCTGCTTTTTGAGGCGCCAGGCAACAAGATTGCTGGTGTAGAGGGCGATGCAAAGGAGATTGGCGGGAACGAAGCCGAATTGCGCTGTGCGAATTCCGATGACGCAGACTACGGCGCTGTTAAGTCCGGCAACGACCCAGCCTTGCCAGAGTTTCTTACCAATGAGCACGGTGGCGAGCACAGTCAAAACGCAGGAAAGATAGTCGAGGCGAATCATGTGGAGCATCTTTAGCATGTCGCGTAAGTGAGCCGAAGCACAAAACTGGTGAAACGTCTTGCCAGTATGCGCTGGGCCCAATGACTCTCTTTCTTCAACTGGCCAGGCCGGTCGCCCCCTCGATAACATGGTATTTCGAGGAGGCGCACACCCGATGTGCGCGGACGAACGCTTCTGTGCCGTCAAATAGGGAGCAATTGTGCGGCCAAACGGGCGTCGGAACGAAGCAAGAGTGCGTTTCCAACACGCCAGTAAGTCTTTGCGTGTCCAGCGATTAGGGAAGTCGAAGCGAGCCGTCAAAGCAAAGGGGCAGAAGGTCAAGCAAATATTGCTCACTCTGAGACAGACTGTGTCACCTTGAAACGCTTCCGAGTGGGGATGCGACTGTAGTAGCCCGGTGCGACGATAAACTCGGCTCTTCAAGATGGTTGGTACTGGGCTAGTTTGGAAGGCGAATCCTGGATCACTTCCGTATTGCCGGAAGTTGGCCAGACCAGTCAATACAAGGGCGTGTCGGTACTAACCCAACTTCCCGATACTAATTGGTATGGCAACAGCTACCGTTGTCCTTCATCGCAGCGAAATTCGAAAGTTAAAGCCTTACGGTTCGGCCGGGTTCCGGATATATCAAGAGGGCACCTTTGCACGCGTGACCCGAATTCTGTGAACCGTCGAGCTTGAATATCCCTTGCGCTTGGTCGTGAGGAGTAATTGTTGGATGGCCGCCCGGCTCGCTTCACACAGTTGAAGTGATCCGAGGGCAGGCATGACGTACTTGTCCAGATTGAATTGGTAGATTCGAGCGCTGCTCGGTTTTAGGGCGAGCAAGGTGCCAGTCGCGGACGCTGTCAAGCGCCCTCGGGAACCCTGCGATGAACGAGCAAGGGCGGATTTGCGGATTTTACGTTCGAAAAACCAGTTGAAAGCTGGAGTCTGAGTTGAAGAGCTCGTTTCTCGATGAAACTGCTACTGGCCTGAGATGCAAGAGTGTGGTTCACTCTTGATTTGCAAGTCGCTGAGATCGTGAAGAGAAAGCATTGCAGCTTAATGAAAAAGTACAGAATATTGTTCTATTTTATAGCGTTCTTCGTTTTTCTCCGCTCACCCCTTCGCGCGGAACCGGTGCTGCCGCACCTTTTCAGCGATCACATGGTGATACGGCGAGAAACAGAAATTCGAATTTGGGGTTGGGCCGATGCGGGGGAGAAGATTTCTGTCAGCCTTGGGGCTGGCAGCGGACAGGCGATTACGAACGCTGACGGCCGCTGGAGAGTGACGCTGCCCGCAATGCGAGCGGGCGGTCCCTTCACTTTGCTGGTACAAGGCAAGAAAACGATTGTATTCCGCGATGTGATGCTCGGTGAAGTCTGGGTCGCATCGGGCCAATCGAATATGGCATATGCCCTGAGTGGTGCTACAGGCGGCGAGAAAGAAATCTCCCACGCAACTTATCCAGGCATCAGATTCTTCACCGTTCCAAAGAAAATCGCGGTTGAACCACAGTCAGATACCTTGCCAGCGGCGTGGGAAGTGTGCTCACCCGAGATAGCTAAGAGCTTTTCGGCCGTGAGTTACTTTTTTGCGCGCGATTTGCACAAGGTGCTGGGTGTTCCCGTCGGAATCATCCTGAGTGCCTGGCCAGGTACCGCCGGTGAGGAATGGACAGACTCGGATTCGCTGCGGCGCGAGCCCGCCCTCAAGCCGATTGTCGAACGATGGGACGCGTCGGCCTCTTACGTGAAGTCCTACGCAGCACATCCTGCGGAATTCTCGATCGAGTTCGATGATTTTGAACTCATCTGTGTGGGGAACGACCCACAAGGCCCATTGAGCCTTAGCAACTTCGACGATGGCGCGGCACAAATAGCAACGGGCGGAAATTGGACATACGACTGGCAAGGCGCTCCAGACAGCGCGTTTGAGCTGGTCACACCAGGGAGGGGTGGCAGGGGCTTTGCCGCTCGGGCGAGAGGGGCGCTCGACGGCACAAGCTCGTCAAGGATCAAGGCCGGCTTCAACGCCGATAATGGCCCGGTGGATCATTTTTCGGTGCGGTGGACAGGTTATTTCGTTCCAAGAACGGACGATAACTATAAGGTTTATGTCTCCACAGACGATGGCGTGCGACTCTTCATCAACGATGAGCGCGTCATCGACGACTGGCAGCGGTACGGTGAGACTCTGGACACCTATTCCATGCATATGGAGCCCGGCAAGCTGTACAAGATCCGTCTTGAATATTTCGAGAACGTGGGAACGGCAACAGCACGATTCGGTATTGCTGCCGCCACGCAGGCTCTAGGGGCAGAAACCAAAGCACTAGCCTCTAAGGCCGATGCAGTGGTCCTTTGTGTAGGATTCGATCCTTCCATCGAGAGTGAAGGAGGGGATCGGACCTTCAGGCTGCCTGGCGGGCAGGACGCGCTCATCCAGCAGATTCTGGAGGTTAACAAGAATGTGATCGTTGTGCTGACCGCGGGAGGAAACGTCGACATGACGCAGTGGATCGACCAAGTTCCCGCATTGCTGCACACTTGGTATCCGGGGCAGGAGGGCGGCACGGCTTTGGCGCAGATTCTTTTTGGCGAAGTCAGTCCTTCCGGTAAGTTGCCCGCCTCGTTTGAACGCCGGTGGGAAGATAACGCTTCGTTCGGAAGCTACTACCCGAAGAAAGGCGACAAGCGAGTCGAGTATAAAGAAGGAATTTGCGTAGGGTACCGGCACTTCGATCGTGCACAGGTTAAACCACTCTTTCCGTTCGGTTATGGACTCTCTTATACAAGATTTCAATATAGCGATTTGAAGGTCACGCCGCTTTCTGCGGATCTTAGCGCGCCGATCACCGTGTCCTGCAATGTCAAGAACACGGGTTCGCGCGAAGGTGCGGAGGTCGTCGAAGTATATGTCGGCGACTCGCACGCAAGCGTGCCGCGCCCTGTGAAGGAATTGAAAGGTTTTGCCAAGGTGCATTTGCGCCCAGGCGAAACCAAACGGGTCACAGTGAGCCTGGAGCGCCGCGCGTTTTCCTTTTATGACGTTGAAAAAAACAACTGGAAGGCGGAACCGGGTAAGTTTTCCATCCTGGTAGGAAGCTCTTCGGAAAAGATCGAACTGCAGGGGGAGTTTACGCTCAGCCAATGAGAGGAGGCCTACCAGTACGTCCATGATTACCGCCCTTGCTTCGGTGAGCGCCCAGAGGCTCGTCCATCTTTCGCCGGTTGACCTGGCCATTATTATTTTCTATTTCGCGCTCGTTTTGGCGATTGGCTTTTATCTGAAGCAGCGCGCAAATACAAGCGAAGATTATTTCATGGCTGGTCGCGAGATGACCGCATGGATCGCGGGTCTCAGCTTTCTTTCGGCAAATCTCGGTTCGCTCGAGCTCATGGGATGGGCTGGCGCCTCCTATCAGTACGGGATACTGGCCGCCCACTGGTACTGGGTCGGCGCGATCCCGGCTATGCTGTTCCTCGGCATCGTAATGATGCCGTTTTATTACATTTCCAAAACCCATTCGGTTCCGGGGTATTTGAAGCTGCGCTTTGGAGAATCCAGCCGTGCGCTCTCGGCTATTTCCTTTGCCATGATGACCGTGCTGATGAGCGGCATCAACATGTACTCGATGGCGCTGGTGATGAAGGTCGTGCTCGGCTGGGACATTAACTTCAGCATCCTAATTTCTTCGATCACCGTGGCGATCTACGTCACACTGGGAGGGCTGCGTTCCGCAATTTTCAACGAAGTGCTTCAATTCATCCTGATCTGGGCGGGATCGCTGCTGATCCCGGTGCTGGGACTCGTGGAAGCTGGCGGCTGGAGCAACCTGAAGGCGCGGATCGCAACCAATGCATCCGCGGAGTACACGCACCTATGGAGCACCCTGGGCTCGTTCCGCGACAACCCTATGGGGATTCATTGGACAGGCATTGTCTTCGGGCTTGGAATGGTGATTTCGTTCGGCTACTGGACGACAGACTTTCTCGTGGTGCAGCGCGTGCTTTCAGCGAAAGATCTGCGTGCGGCGAAGATGGCGCCGATCATTGGCGCCGCCTTCAAAATGTTCGTGCCCTTCATTGTCATTCTCCCCGGCTTGCTCGCTATTGCGGTTTTGCCGGTGAAACTCACCGGCGAAGGCACTGCGATAGCTACGGGCGGGCACAGCTACAATGAAGTGCTCCCCTTGATGCTGGCGCGATACTGCGGCCCGGGATTGTTGGGATTGGGTATTACTGCGCTGATGGCTGGGTTTATGTCCGGGATGGCGGGCAACGTCAGCGCCTTTTCCACCGTCTGGACCTACGACATTTACGGCGCATTACTCAACAAGAAAGCCGACGATGCGCAGCACGTCCGCATGGGCCGTTGGAGCACGCTCGGCGGCGTGTTCATCAGCATCGTCACCGCTTATTTCGTAATGCATTTCCTCAGCATCATGGATTATGTGCAAGCTCTATTTAGTTTTTTCATCGCGCCCCTGTATGGCACCGTCATTCTGGGCATGCTCTGGAAGGGCGCCACGCCTGCCGGAGGCTTTTGGGGCTTGCTGGCTGGAACGGCTTCATCCATCGGCATGTGGGCTTGGGTGAAGTTGAGTCCAGGAGCTATTGCATATGTGGCGCTTTCAAGCCATGCCAGCGACATGGCTCAGAATATGTACCGCGCACTCTGGTCGTGGATCGTATGCGTTGCTGTGACGGTGGTGGTCAGCGTTTTCACGAAGGCAAGACCCGAGATCGAATTAGAGGGCTTGGTGTATGGCGCGACCAGAATACCGTCCGAAAAACAGATCCCACTGATCCATCGGCCTTCCTTTTGGGCCATGGTAGTTACCGTCGTTTTTTTGGCATTGAATTATTACTTCTGGTGAGGATAATGCGCTCCGGCGAATCGATTTCGATTTGGTTTTTCATCGGCGTCTCGCTGCTCGTGAACGGCCTGCTCATCTTGGCTGCAGGCCTGGACGAATGGGGACACCCGCCACAGAATCCGGTGGTGCTGTTTCACTTGCATGCCAGCATTTGGTGGGGCGGTTTTCTATTTTTGGTGGGGACGCTGTATTGCTTTCACTTCGCGCCGTGGAAGCAACGATCGTAGTCGCGCAAGAGCAAGCGTCTTTGGTCAGACGCAGCGGACGCGGTAGGCTGTTTCAGGAGAACGAAGGGTATCATGCACACAGAAAAGGTGACGATGGGGCTGATTGTCGGAAATAGGGGATTTTTTCCCGATCATCTTGCAAAGTCCGGCCGGGAAGAGATGATCAAAACACTACAGAGCGCTGGCATGGATGTGGTTGTCCTCGGACCCGAAGAGAGCAAGCACGGAGCCGTGGAGACTCACGAGGAAGCGAAGCGCTGCGCCGCTTTGTTTCAGGCAAACAGCCAGCGGATAGCCGGAGTGATTGTCTCTCTGCCCAACTTTGGCGACGAGCGCGCCATCGCCGACACGCTTCGACTGGCGCGACTGAACGTGCCCGTACTGGTTCAAGCGACGCCGGACACACCAGTGAAGATGTCCATCTCTCACCGTCGCGATAGCTTCTGCGGCAAAATGTCCGCGTGCAACAACCTTAAGCAGTATGGGATTCCGTATTCGCTGACGACACTCCACACGGTGACTCCGGATTCCGAAGAGTTCAAGAAGGATCTGGCCTGGTTTGCGGGGTTATGCCGCGTCGTAAACGGGCTGCGGAATCTGCGCATCGGTGCAATTGGTGCGCGGCCGGCAGCCTTCAATACCGTGCGATACAGCGAAAAATTGCTTGAAGCCTCAGGCATTTCCGTCGAGACGCTGGATCTGTCCGAAGTCTTGGGGCGTATCGGCCGGATGAAGGACAACGATGAGCACGCCGTACGCAAACTGCAAGCCATCCAGAAATACGTGTCAACGAGTGGAGTGCCGCAGCCGGCCCTGCTGAAAATGGCCAAGCTCGGCGCGGTCGTGGAAGATTGGATGAAGTCCGCGGGGGTGCAGATAAGCGCCGTGCAGTGCTGGACCTCGATGGAAGAAAATCTCGGCGTTGTGCCGTGTACGGTGATGAGCATGATGAGCGACGACCTGCTCTCGAGCGCCTGCGAAGTAGATGTGTGCGGCGTACTCAGTATGCATGCGCTGCGGCTAGCCTCCGAAACCCCCAGTGCCTTGCTCGACTGGAACAACAACTATGGCAACCATCCGGATAAGGCGGTGTGCTTCCACTGTAGCAACCTGCCCAAACATTTCTTCCGTGATGTCAGGATGGATTATCAGGAGATTATTGCCGGCACCGTTGGTAAGGACAATACCTTCGGTACCTGCGTGGGGCACGTTAAATCCGGTCCGATGAGCTATGCGCGCTTTTCCACCGATGACCGGACGGGAAGAATTCGTGGCTATGTCGGCTCGGGTGCATTCACGGACGATCCCCTGGAAACCTTTGGGGGCGCCGGGGTAGTCGAGATCCCGCAGTTGCAACAACTTCTGCATTACATCTGTGAAAACGGATTCGAGCACCATGTCGCCGCGAATTTCTCCACCGTTGCCGGAATGCTCCATGAAGCCGCCATTCGATATCTTGGCTGGGATACGTACTGGCATGCGCAGTAAGCGCTGTGCCTGGGAAGCCATTACTGCGGGAGTCTTGCAAGGTGTGAGTTCGAATAGAACCCAATGGCTACTGTCGCAGGCGTAGATTTTGGCACCCTCAGCGTTCGCGTCGCCATTGTGGATAGCGACAGAGGACGCTTGGGTTCGGCTGTCGCGGAGTATCCCCTGCACCGCACAAAGGATGATCCGGATTACGCCACGCAGAGTCACGCCGATCACATGCGTGCCTTGATCGAAGCTATGCAGAAGGCCTTGCAAGCAGCAAAAGTATCCGGGGATCAAATTGCTTCCATTGCATTGGACACGACGGGATCGAGCGTCTTACCCGTAGGGGAAGGCTTGGAACCGCTCGATGAATACTACCTTTGGTGTGACCATCGGGCGTGGCGCGAGGCCGCGCTTATCACCGAGACAGCCCACAAACGAAATCTGGAAGCGATCCGATGGTGCGGCGGAGTTTATTCCTCGGAATGGGGTTTCTCGAAACTGTTGCACTGGCTGAGGTATAATCCGGAAAAACGAAGCCGATTCGTTACCGCCTTCGAACATTGCGACATGCTTACCGCCGTGCTTTGTGATGTCAAAGATCTCGCGGAGGCGTCTCGTTCAGTTTGTGCCATGGGCCACAAGTGGATGTGGAACGCTTCCTTGGGCGGGCTCCCTTCTGAGGATTTTCTGGAAGCGGTCGACCCGCTCCTTAAGGGAATACGTAAAAAGCTGAACGGAAAATATTCCACGAGCGAGGTGATCGCCGGAGGTCTCTCCTCGAAATGGGCGAAGAAACTCGGTTTGCGCGCTGATGTTCCAATTCCCGTCGGTGCGTTCGATGCTCACTGGGACGCCATTGGAGCCGGCGCGCGTCCTGGTGACCTCTCAAACGTCGTGGGCACGGCGACATGCATCATGGCCATCAGTGAAGATACGCGTCTTATTCCCGGTGTATGCGGTGTCGTCCCAGGCTCGATCGATCCCAAAAGGACGGGCGTCGAAGCCGGACTTTCTGCCACCGGTGACCTATTCGGCGCCATCGCGCGCCGTGCCGGAACAGCAGTCAAGGAGCTTGCGGCGGGTCTGGAAGAATATCGCCCGGGTCAGACTGGCCTGCTACGTCTTGCCTGGGATAATGGCGACCGCACTATTCTCGTTAACCCAAATCTTGGCGGAATCACTTTTGGCTGGAATATGACGCACACTCCGCAAGATGAACTCTTTGCCGCCATTGAAGGCACTGCTTTTCACACCCGCGTCATTCTGGAACGCATGGCGGAATATGGCGTGCCGATTCGGCGGGTGATTAACGCGGGTGGAATTCCTCAGAAGAACCCGGTCTTGAATCGCGTTTATGCAAACGTCTTGAATAAGCCCGTGTTGGTCCCGCAAGTGGAGGTAACGAGCCTGGGGTCGTCCATCTTCGCGTTCTTGGCTGCGGGCACATTTCGCTCCATCGAAGAAGCGCAAGACGCGATCTGTCCGAGTTATCGCGTCGTTGAACCCAACCTCGTCGCTGCGCGCACATACGAGGAGCTCTACCAAATCTATCGGGAATTGTATTTTGGTTTCGGGGGGATGGATTCCCAACCTATGCTCGCAGGTGGCGTGCTTCCGGCGCTGCGCGGGATCGCAGCCGCGGCGAGAAGCGCGGTATGAAAGTTCGAAGTCTGCGCGAAGAAGTGCTGGAAGCAAACCTGGAGCTGTGGCGGCGCGGGCTGGTTCTTTACACGTTTGGAAATGCAAGCGGGATTGCACGCGAGGAAGGGTTGGTAGTCATTAAGCCGAGCGGTGTTCCTTATGAAACGATGAAGGCTGAAGACCTTGTTGTCGTGGACCTCGACGGCAGAATTGCAGAGGGCTCTTTGCGCCCATCTTCTGGTCTTCCCACACACCTTGTCCTCTACCGGGCGTTTGCTGGAATTGGCGCGGTGGCTCACACGCACTCCCGTGTCGCGACATCCTGGGCGCAAGCGCAACGGGAAATCCCGTGCTTTGGAACCACTCATGCCGATTATTTTCGCGGGCCCGTGCCGGTTACCAAACCGCTGACGCCTTCGCAAATCCACTCAGGTTACGAAACCAACACGGGCCATGCGATCGTGCGGCGCTTTGCAAAGCTAGATCCGCTCCAGGTCCCGGCTGTGCTGGTTTCCTGCCATGCGCCTTTTTGCTGGGCCAAAACGCCCAAGGAAGCGGCTCACATCGCGGTCGTTGTTGAAGAAATCGCGGCGATGGCCATTCAGACGCTTGCGGCAAATCCCAAGGCGCGTCCCATCTCCCGGCATCTGCATGAGAAACACTTTCTGCGGAAACACGGCGGCACGGCCTATTACGGTCAGAAGTAGGAGATGACGCGCCCGGCAGGACTCGAACCCGCGCGATTCTGCTCAGAAGGTGCGCAGTACAAAACTCTAAGTGCCGCTTCTGGTGTCGCTTGCGAGGAAGCGCGTCATTTATCTCACTCTTGAATTGGACCGACGTTGGACTGAAAACTTTGGGGTGAACCCCTAAGATGGCACCGTCTTTTGCAAGCATGGATGGCTTGCGGGCAGCACGCGCGGCGGGGCCGTCAATTCGCTTATGGCTGCTTGAAATTCCTGTTGATTTCCTGAAATCTGTCGAACTGGCGGCATCTCGTCCGTCATACATTCAGGCGCATAAGGGCGCTCATAATTGTTCCCAAAGGAGAAATGCTGATGCAGTTTGCTCTGATGATCTATCACTCACCGGAAGAGTTTGCCATGCGGAAGAACGACTATAACGACCCTCAACTCGGCGCCTGGCGGGCTTACCACAAGGCGCTCGTCCAGGCCAGAGTCTATGTCGGCGCCAATGCGCTTGAGTTGCCCGAGACAGGAACGACACTGCGCCTTCGGGATGGAAAGCGCCGAGTGCAAGATGGCCCGTATGCTGACACCAAGGAGCAGCTGGCGGGATTCATCATCCTGGAACTCCCTTCCGTTGACGCCGCCCTCGAATGGGCTGCTCGATGCCCAGGGGCATCGCTTGGCGCAGTGGAAGTCCGGCCGTTGGCGCCGGAAGCGATGCAACGAGGGTTCACGGGGTGAATGGAAGCAATCAAGAGGACACCCACCGAACCATAGAGCGGGTAGCGCGCGAATCCTATGGCCGCCTGGTGGCCTATCTTTCCGTGCAGACGCACGACTTGGCCAGCGCCGAGGACGCTCTCAGCAACGCATTACTGTCGGCCCTCACCCATTGGCCGCAGGACGGTGTACCGCAAAATCCCGAGGCGTGGCTGCTCACAGCGGCGCGGCGTTCGGTCATTGACGTTATTCGTCATCAACGCGTCGCGCAGGCGAGCGAGCCAACCCTGAAACTTCTCAAGGAAGATTCCATGGAAACTATGTTGGGAACGGACTTCCCGGATGAACGGCTCAAATTGCTATTCGTGTGTACCCATCCGGCGATCGACCCGGCGATGCACACACCCCTTATGCTTCAGACGGTATTGGGCCTCGATGCAGCACGCATTGCTCAAGTCTTCCTTATCGCACCGAAAACAATGGGGCAGCGCCTGTTCCGCGCGAAAACAAAAATCCGCAGCGGTGGCATTCCGTTCGAGGTTCCGCAAGAGCGTGATCTGCCGCAGCGCCTTGATGCCGTGTTGGAAGCGATTTACGCCGCCTTCGGCATCGGTTGGGATGAACTATTTGGCACCGACCAGCGTGGACGCAGTCTAGCCGAGGAAGCGATGTGGCTGGCGCGGGTGCTTTTGCAGTTGATGCCCGACGAAGCTGAGGTTCAAGGTCTATTAGCCCTCATGCTCCATTGCGAAGCACGACGCTCCGCCCGAAGAGGGCCTGACAGTCGTTACATTCCCCTTTCCGAGCAAAACCCGAAGCATTGGTCGCTTCCGCTGATCGAAGAAGCGGAACGCCATCTCAGCGAAGCGTTCAAGCTCGGACGCTCCGGCAGATTTCAACTGGAAGCTGCAATTCAGTCCGTGCATGCCGAGCGTGGGCGCACTGGCCGGACTGACTGGGCGGCGATTGCGGCATTCTACGAACAGCTCGTCCGCATATCGTTTTCCCTAGGCACGCAAGCTGCATACGCAGCGGCAGTCGCCGAAGCAAAGGGACCTGAAGCGGGGCTGGCCGTTCTCGAGTCGATTGACCGCGACGCTGTTGCGGACTATCAGCCGTATTGGGCCGTTCGCGCTCACCTGCTGCAGCGTCTTGGGAAAACGCGTGAGGCCGCAGACGCCTACGACCGGGCAATCGACCTGGCGGAGGATCCCGCAGTGAGAGAGTTCCTGCTCCAGAAGCGTGGCTGAGTCCTCCGGCTCTCTCACCACCGCCGAAACTCAAATCTGAACATAAGCTCTGTATTATCAGTAGCTTCCCAAGCTTCGGATTCCTTCCGCCGCTTGATGTAGAAATCGCCCTACCAAGCCCGTCATCCATACAGAGGCGGCTTAGCGGTCACGCTTCGCCACCCGATGGAGAGGTGATGCGATGTGCCCATTCTGTTTAGCAAGCATGGGGCTGATTGTCGCCAGCGCGACTTCCGCAGGAGGGCTGACGGTCTTGGCCGTGAAATTGTCTCGCAAGAAAAGCGATAAAAAAGAGAGTCCCAATTCGAATGAAAGGAGCAATCAAGATGTCAATGCGAACAGTCGATAACCCGAAAATAGTGTCGCGAGAGGAATGGCTCGTGGCCCGCAAAAAACTACTGGCACGCGAAAAGCAGCTCACTCGCGAGCGCGCTGCCGTCGCCACCGAGCGGCGCCAGCTGCCCTGGGTCAAAGCCGAAAAGAACTACGTTTTCGATTCCCGCAGCGGGAAGAAAACGCTCGCCGATCTCTTCAATGGCAAAAGCCAGCTCATCGTTTATCACCTCATGTTCGGTTCGGAGTGGCAAGAAGCTTGCCCCAGCTGCTCCTTCAACATGGATCATACGGACGGCGCATTGGTGCATCTTGCGCAGCGCGACGTTTCCTTTGCGGCAGTATCCCGAGCACCGATTTCCAAAATCGAAGCGTTCAAAAAGCGCCTGGGGTGGAAGTTTAACTGGGTGTCGTCCTACGGAAGTGATTTCAACTACGACTACCACGTCTCCTTCACTCCAGAGCAACTGGCCAAAGGCAAGGTCGTATTCAACTTTGAACTCATGGCATTCCCCAGCGAGGAAGCGCCTGGAATCAGCGTCTTCTACAGAAACAAAGACGGCAACATCTTCAACACCTATTCCGCCTACGGTCGTGGGACAGAGGCGACGATGAACGCGTACAACTATCTCGACTATGTTCCCAAAGGCCGCGATGAGGATGGCTTGCGCTTCACGATGTCATGGCTCCGTCACCACGATCGCTACGAGAGCGGCCGACTAGCCGATACGGATATGCCGTACTGGCCTGTGGCCGCTGCTCGCCAAGACCACCGAACTGGGCCCAGTACCAGTCCCAACCGATCAGCTCGTAACCGCTGATGTGCACCTTCGGGACGCCCACGAAGTGCAAAAGGCGAAATGGATTCTCAGATTATGTTTTGCGGTTCCGAATTCAAAAGCGACTCAGTTAAGGAGAACGTCATGAACATTGCGAATAAGTCAGTCTTGATCACCGGCGCCAACCGGGGCATAGGTCAGGCGCTCGTCAATGAAGCCGTTAGACGGGGGGCGAAGAGGGTCTTTGCGGGCACGCGCGGCGCATTGCAACATGCCGACAAACGCGTGATTCCCCTGACGCTGGACGTGACCCGCGCTTCGCAGATCCAGCGCGCGGCCGAGGAAGTGGACACCCTCGACGTCCTCATCAACAACGCCGGCGTCGCGATCTACGACGATCTGAGCAACCTCGAGGTGATCGAGCAGCACCTGGCCGTCAACCTTCTCGGAGTGCTAAAAGTCACCCGTGCTTTCTTGCCGCTGCTGAAACACTCGAAAGGGGCTATCGTCAACAACCTTTCCCTCGCGGGCATCGCGCCCTTGCCGGTCATACCCGGTTATTCCATCTCAAAAGCGGCCGCGTTCAACATGACGCAGTCGCTGAGAGTGCTGCTGGCAGGCCAAGGCGTGACCGTCCATGCCGTGGTTCTGGGTCCCATAGACACCGATATGAACCGTGGCTTCAACATACCGAAGGCGTCGCCCGAATCTGCAGCGCGGAACATCTTTGATGGGCTGGAGAAAGGCGAAGAAGATATCTTTCCCGATCCCGCTTCCCTGTCCATCGCCGAGGGTTGGCGCGCTGGCGTAGGCAAGACCCTCGAGCGCCAGTTCGCAGCGTTCGTGCCACAGAACGCGGCAAATGCGGGATGACGAGTAAGTGTAGCCGAAAGAAAGGGCGGAAGAGATTTGGAAACGGAGAGCTCGCGAGCCACGTCTGCCAGGCCTTGTGTTTAGAGGCCTCAAAGCCAACGTACAATCAGAACACAAAGGAGAAATGAGATGGCAACAAGCAAAGAGAGAGACAAGGAACACGGGAAAGGGCATCTCGCGATGAACACACCCCCGATCGTGTCGCAGCAGCAGTGGGAGGCTGCGCGCCAGCAGCTCCTCGTGAAAGAGAAGGCCTTGACCCGCTCCCGTGACGCGCTGGCCGCCGAACGCCGGCGGATGCCTTGGCTGGCGGTGGACAAGAAGTACGAGTTCGACGGACCCAAGGGCAAGGTAAGCCTGCTCGATTTGTTCGAGGGCCGCCGTCAGTTGATCGTCTATCGCGCCTTCTTCGAGCCCGGGGTGTTCGGCTGGCCCGAGCACGCCTGCCGCGGCTGCTCCCTGGGCGCCGATCAGGTCG
>Ga0137363_10001498_pt1 | contig 13524 bp, 12 predicted proteins | sample MadtaG_FD_104800 | JGI IMG/M metagenome (GOLD analysis project Ga0137363, IMG submission 104800) | Vadose zone soil microbial communities from Angelo Coast Range Reserve, California, USA - Mad1_115_16 metaG | ecosystem: Environmental > Terrestrial > Soil > Vadose zone | place: USA: California...
ATCCAAAAAGGAACATTCCTCATCTTTGATTGTTCGCTGCGCATACGCTATTCAGCCGTGCGCAGAGGGCCGTTTCGTTCAGTAACACGCAGTGCCCAGCCTGATTTTCACCCGCCCGTGCAAGAGGTTGTGTCCGGTCGACACACCGAGATCAAACAGGTTCACGATTGTGTTAAGAATCTGCGCGATGCTGCCAAAAACGAGCCGATTCGATTCAAACGGGTCTGAAGCGTCGAGAGTTGGGTCGTTAGATGCGCCCCATCAGCAACAGAATCAGCATGATCAAAAGTATGAGCCCCAAGCCCCCACTTGGGTAGTAGCCCCAGCCTGAGCTGTACGGCCATGTTGGGAGCGCGCCGAGCAAGAGGAGGAGCAAGACAATTATTAGAATTGTGCGCATGGGCCGAAATTAACTTAGCCCATCGCGAACTGGCAATGTTTTTATCAGCCCGCGCTCTCGCAGGAAAAGCGGTTGTTGCGGTTTAATGCAATCTTCCACGTCCAAACGGGTCGCTAGAGGCGAAACGCTTTTGGTATGCCAGAAGAAGAAGCAATCGAACGAGCGCGCGAAGACGAGCGCGAAGGCAAATCGCCTTCTACTCAGGCGGGCGAGTTTGTGCGCGAAGAAATGGATCACATTAGGGAAGGCGAGCACGGCGCCCGCTCGCCAGAGCAGGCCATCGCCATTGGCCTCTCCAAGGCCCGTCGGGCCGGAGTAAAGTTGCCGCCACCGAAGCGCGGCAAAGAACGAACAAAACGTCAGGCGAAGCGTGATCTCGCAAAAAGCCGCGCTGGGCGCCGCAAAAAGGCTTCCCCGAAACGCTCCCGCGCAACGAAACGTGCGCTTGAGCGCGAGGGCCGTCGAGCAGCGTCGAAGCGAGCGTTGTCGAGACACGCCAAGCGCGTCGCAAGGCAACGCTCTGCACGGTCGCGCTCGGCCGCGGCAAAGAAAGCAGCGCGCACGCGAAAACGTCGTCGCTGAGATCTTACGGTGACTCGGGGCACGCAGAGGTTTCATGCCCAAAGAAAAGAAACTTCACCTGCCGCAATACCAGCGACAGCAACCTGGCTGCGAACACAAGATGCAGCCGCGGCAACTCAAACGAACTTTTCGGACAAACATTTTCTCATTCTTTTTCATGGCGAAGGCAGCCATGAAACATCTGAAAAAAGGGGCTGCAATCATCAACACAACTTCGGTCACTGCGTACAAATGGAGCGCACATCTGCTCGATTATTCTTCGACCAAAGGTGCAATAACATCTTTACGCGCTCGCTCTCGCAAGCGCTAGCTGACAACGCATTCGCGTGAATGGCGTTGCGCCGGGGCCAGTCTGGACTCCGTCAAAGCTGAGTAGTCTCGAAGATTGTTCTTGCGAGCTATTCAAGGTGATTGCGGCAATGTCTTGCCAGCGTAAACTGCCGGAGGTGATTCACGCAGGCTACCGAAGCCAGGGTGGCGAAATTGGCAGACGCGCCAGATTTAGGATCTGGTGGAGAAATCCTTAGGGGTTCGAGTCCCCTCCCTGGCAGTTCAATTGCGGAGGCAAACGGCTGAATGGCCCTGCCAGAACGGCTCTACCACAGGAGCCTGCGGCAATCTGACGAAACCCCGCCTTGGGAGTGTCTGGAACATTCACGCGGCCCCTGTAGGCCTTAAGTCCTATTGCCGCCGGCAACCGCAAGCCTCAATTTGAGCACAGCCGACCGAATAGCTCGACATTCCATTCAAATAGGACGGATAATGAATGGCCGTTGAGATTCGATCGGCGCAATCGTACTATACAAGCCCACGATTATGAGCAGCGATCGTAAAAAAGGTGACCCGTCTCAAAGCGCGGAACAAAAGCGGAAAGAGAGTGAAGAGCAACTTAGTTTGCTCCAGATGATCACAAGGCAATTGGCGGCAGCCGAAGATGTCTCGTCTGCGTTAAAAATTGTGCTTCGTCAGATTTGCGAGAAAACGGGCTGGGCACTTGGGCAGGCATGGGTGCCGAATAAGGACGGATCCGTTCTCGTCTGCGACTCCGACTGGTTTTCCGGCGGGGGCGATTTGCAAGAGTTTCGAGTTGCGTCCGAGAGAATTCACTTCAAGCCGGGTGTCGGGCTTCCCGGCCGCGTGTGGGAATCGAAACAGGCCGCCTGGATTGAGGACGTTAGACAGGACCCGAATTTTCCAAGGACGATAGCGGCCAAGAGCGTCGGACTCAAGACGGCTGTGGGTATTCCGATTTTATCGGGCGACAAGGTCATCGCAGTGATCGAATTTTTCATGCGAGAATCGCGGCGCGAGAACGAACAATTGGTCAGGGTGATCGTGGCGGTCGCCGCAAACCTGGATCTGGTCATGGAACGAAAACGCGCCGCCGAAGAGCTCTCTCGCACCAACGAAATCCTTCGCTCCATTTTGTCCGACATGGGCGATGCCGTCATAGTCGCCGACACGGACGAAAACTTTCTCCTCTTCAACCCGGCAGCTGAGCGCATGTTTGGAGCGGGGGCAATCAAGACAAACGCTAGCGAATGGTCGCATCGCTACGGTCTTTACCTGCCGGACAAGGTCACCCCTTTTCCGCATGAGCAACTGCCGCTGATCCGGTCGATTCAAGGAGAGGAAGTGAACAACGTGGAGATGTTTGTGCGCCACGAAAAAGCGCCGCATGGGATCTGGACGCGGACCACGGGTCGCCCCCTACGGGATTCTAACGGCGAGTTGTTAGGCGGTGTCATCGTTTGCCGCGACATCACTGAAATTAAGGAGGAAGAATTTTTTCGCGCTGGACAAAGCGGCGTGTTGGAAATGATTGCGGCTGACGCCCCACTGACGGATGTGCTCACCAGCCTTGTTCTTCTCATGGAAGGCCAGGCAGAAGGACTACGTTGTTCGATTCTCCTTTTGAACCGCGATGGGAAGCATGTGCGTCATGGCGCGGCGCCGAATCTCCCTGAAGCTTACGTGAAAGCGGTAGATGGCGCACCGATCGGACCGCGCAACGGTTCCTGTGGCACAGCCATGTACACGCGAAGACCAGTGGTGGTGACCGATGTGATGACAGATCCGCTCTGGACTGATTATCGTGAGCTTGCTCAGATTTGTGGATTACGTGCCTGTTGGTCGACCCCGATCCTTTCGTGGCAAGGCGATGTCTTGGGTTCGTTCGCCATGTATCGCCAGGAAACGCGCGGACCGCAGCCTGAGGAAACACGGCTGACAGAGATCGCCACGCATATTGCCGGGATTGCCATCGATCGTCAGCGGCAGCAAGAAATCTTGCGCGAGCGCGATGCTCGCATAAACCTTGCTGCGGAGTCGGCCGATCTTGCCTTCTGGGTTTTATATCCCGAACAGGGCAACGCCTGGATGAGCGATGAGGGACGTAGGATTTACGGCTTCGACTCCAACCTGCCACTGACCTGTGAGCTGATCCTTTCACGGATTCATCCCGACGAACGAGCAGCAGTCAAAGCCGATTACGATCGGGCTTGCTCCTTGCATGGAGCGTTCGAAAGCGAACACCGCCTTCTTTTGCCTTACGGTAAGATCCGCTGGGTAATCATGCGGGGACGCTGTTTGCAGGATGAGCACGGAAATCTTTTAGAAACAATCGGGGTGACACTGGACGTCAGTGCGCAAAAGCAGGCCGCCCTTCAGCTACAGGTTCAACGCGAAGAGATGGCGCATCGAAATCGGGTGGCTCTGATGGGCGAAATGACTGCGTCCTTCGCGCACGAACTAAATCAACCGCTTACTGCCATTGCCAACAATGCCTCAGCCGCACGGCGTTTTCTCGAGCATGGAAACACCGATCCAGTATTGCTTCAGGAATTGTTGCAGGACATGGTCGCCGACAGTCAACGTGCAGGCGAAGTGATTCGAGGTATCCGAAGTTTGGTGCGCAAGGAGACAAGTGTGCACACTTTGTTGAACCTCAATTCTGTTATCACCGATACTGTTCGCCTTGTTAGCTCGGATGTTCTCAATCGGGAAAGTGTTGTTACGACCGAGCTGGACCCGCACCTTCCGCAAGTGCAAGCCGCTCTTGTTCAAATTCAACAGGTGCTTCTTAACCTGATCATCAACGCGCTCGACGCGGTGGAACAACTGCCGCCGGCAGAACGCCATATCATTATTAGCACCCGTTCCGACAAAGGAGATGTGGCCGAAATAAGCGTACGCGATTTTGGAGTCGGCCTGCCGAAGGATCAGCCGGACAAAGTTTTCGATCACTTCTTTTCCACGAAACAGCAAGGAATGGGTATGGGACTGGCTATCGTCCGATCGATTGTCGAAGCACACGGCGGCACGATCACGGCGGAGAACGCACCCGATCGCGGTGCGCGCATGGTTGTTCGCCTGCCGGCGGCGCCCGGACAAGTTCAAAAAAGCAAAGCAGCCGCATGAAAATTGAACAGGAGCAAACAGAGTTAGCAGAGAAAGATTACCTATCGACACCACCAAAGAAATTCTCTGACAAAAAACTCTCTGTTTTCTTCGTTACCTCCTGTTAGATCTGTATGTCACACGATCCAGCCCAGCCGGAACCAAACGAAGTCTGTCTGGTCGATGATGATCTCTCTGTCCTTAAGTCGATGCAGTACTTGCTTGCATCTGAAGGATTCAAGGTTCGCCCGTTCAATAAAGCGGAGGATTTTCTGGAACACGCCAGCACTCATCATGTGCCAGTAGTCGTGACCGACATCTGGATGGATGGCGTGACCGGCTTGGAAGTGCTGGCCCGGCTTTGCGCAATTTCACCCAAGACTCGGGTCATTGTCATCACCGCGCGCGAAGATCTGGCCGCGCGCGCCACTGCAATGGCCATTGGCCCGGTCGCATTTTTCATGAAACCGTTCGACGACGAAAAATTTATCGCCGCGGTGCGTGACGCGTTGAATCGACCCTGAGCGAAACAATTAACAGGAGACAACAGAGGAAACGGAGAAGCAAATTTCTACTCAAACACAGTGCAAACCAAAGATATTCAGATTCAGTTCTCTGTTTTCTCCGTTACCTCCTGTAAATGTCGTCATCTTGTGCATCCGTTGTTTGAGAAAGCTTCGGGATTAACAGAGACGATCATCGCTGCCGTGATCGAGGTGCATCGCGATAAGGGGCCCGGATTAGTTGAGTCTATCTACAAGTGATGTTTACTGAAGGAGCTGCAGCTTCGCGATCTAAATTGTGTCAGCCAAAAATTTGTGCCGATTGAATATAAAGGGTTCACGCGGGACGAGCCTTTGCGATTCGATCTTTTAGTGGAGGGCTGCGTGCTCTTGGAAGCCAAGAGCCGTGGAAAAGGTCCTGCCAATCCACAAGGCGCAACTGTTGAGCTACATGAAATTGCTGCACGTCCCCATCGGATTGCTCATCAATTTCCATGAGAGAAAAGTCACAGACGGGATAAGCCGACTGATTCTACCCGAAGCGAACAGATAAGCGGACGGCAGGACAGAAGCGACCAGAGTAATAGGGGTCAAAATCTCTGTTCTCTCCGTTACCTCCTGTTCAAACAGCGTAGGACTTAAGTCTTATTTACTTTTCTTGTCGGGAGAGATAGCCTTAAAACGGCATGTCCCTCAACGCATGCGGACGAGCATTGCGGACGAGCAGTTCCAGACTCGTTAGGCCGGAGATGTGTATCCAGGACAAACGGCCGGTCATTCGCGGCAGAGGCCAAACCAATGCTGGCGGTCGTTGTCTCCGTTTTCGCTGTGTCCCGTTCGCGGACCAGCAAATGCAAGCAAGCGCGAACAAAACAATAAACCAAACCTATGAACATCATTAGTCTCATTATTGAAGCAGTCAGCGGTGCAGTCGGGGGCAACGTGGCGGGGGCAGCCATGAAAGAAAATAGTCTGGGAACGATGGGGAATTCCATCGCCGGAATTGTCGGCGGCGGACTGGGCGGCACGATCCTTCATGCCGTTATGGGCGGAACGGCGGCCGCAGCTAGCGGCGGTTCGATGGATTTGACCACGATCCTCAGCAATGTCGCCGGCGGCGGGGTGGGCGGCGCCATCCTCATGGCCGTTGTTGGCATCATCAAGAACAAGATGGCGGCAAAATAACGCACAACCAACCAGGCCGAACAGGAGCTAACAGAGAGAACGGAAAAATCCTCTGTTCTCTCGGTTACTTCTGTTCCCATCCGAAAGTTCAAACATGAAAACAAAGTTAAGTGTCGCGGCGTTTGTCGCCGTGACTCTAGCGGTTTCAACGGCGAGCTGCTTCGCGCAGGCGAAGAAGCCAAATATCCTCATCCTCTGGGGTGACGACATCGGCTACTGGAACATCAGCGCCTACAACCAGGGCATGATGGGCTACAAGACGCCGAACATTGACCGACTCGCGAAAGAGGGCGCGCTCTTCACGGATTGGTACGGTCAGCAGAGCTGCACCGCCGGACGGGCCGCGTTCATCACCGGCCAGAGTGGATTCCGCACCGGGCTGCTCAAGGTTGGCTTGCCGGGCGCGAAAGAAGGCTTGCAGGCGCGTGATGTGACCATCGCGCAGTTGCTCAAGGCGCAGGGCTACGCGACCGCGCAGTTTGGCAAGAACCACCTTGGCGACGCGGACGCAACGCTGCCCACCATGCACGGCTTCGACGAGTTCTTCGGCTCGCTCTACCATCTTAACGCCGAGCAAGAGCCTGAGAATCCGGACTACTTCAAAGATCCGGCGATGATCAAGAAATACGGCACGCGCGGCGTGATCCATACCTGGGCCAACCCGGACGGCACCCAGAAGATCGAGCTGACCGGGCCGCTCAACACCAAACGCATGGAGACAGTCGACGAGGAATTCACCAAGGCCACGCTCGACTACTTGGACAAGGCGAAGAAGTCCGACAAACCGTTCTTCCTTTGGTGGAACTCGACTCGCATGCACATCTTCACGCATCTGAAGAAGGAGAGCCAGGGGAAGACCGGCCTTGGCATTTATCCCGATGGCATGGTCGAACACGACGCGATGGTCGGCCAGATCCTCGACAAGCTGCATGAGGTCGGTCTCGACGACAACACCATCGTCATGTATTCCACCGACAATGGCGCGGAGGAAATGTCATGGCCGGACGGCGGCACGACGCCGTTTCGCGGAGAAAAGAACACCAATTGGGAAGGCGGCTACCGCGTGCCCTGCGTGATCCGCTGGCCCGGCGTGATCAAGCCCGGCACGACCAACAACGACATCTTCTCCCACGAAGACATGCTGCCCACACTCCTCGCCGCGGCGGGCGCGCCCGGCGTGAAGGAGCAATTGCTCAAGGGCATGAAGGTCGGCGACAAGACCTTCAAGGTGCATCTCGATGGCTACAACATCACCGATGCTCTCGCCGGCAAATCAGCCGACCCGCGCAACGAGTTCTTCTACTGGAATGACGATGGCTCGCTTGTGGGGCTGCGCTACAACCAGTGGAAGATCGTCTTCGCCGAGCAGCGTGCCGAAGGCTTCGATGTCTGGCAGGAGCCGTTCGTCGTGCTGCGCGTTCCCAAGATATTCAACCTGCGCTCGGATCCGTTCGAGAAGGGAGATCTTGTCGGCATGGATTACACGCACTGGCGGGCTGACCGCACGTTCCTGCTCGTCCCCGCGCAGGAATACGTCGGGAATTACATCGCCACGTTCAAGGAGTTCCCTCCGAGCCAGAAGGTCGGCAGCTTCTCGCTCGATCAAGTGCTGGAGAAAATCCAGAACGCGCAAACCAGCGGCAAGTGACCGGGCTCTGAATGAAACGCTGACTCAACCCACCGGCCCGGACCTGTCGCATTCGGTGCGCGGGCAGTCAGTAACATGTTTACCTAAAGAGCAATGGAACATCAAAGGAAGCCAAGTATGATAACTAAATTCGGAAAACTCACGCTGCCTCTCGCGTTGGCGGCACTTGTTACCCCGATTCTTCGAGCGCAGGACTCGTCCTCCATAGCTTCACCGAAGGAGGAAGACCTGGCCAAGCGCACCATCGAGCGGCGCGCGGTCGAGGCCCTCATCTGGGGCATGCCGGCGGTCAACTTCGACCTCATGTATCAGGCGATGATCCGCGACGCGAAAGCGGGCGCGGGCAGTAACCAGATCGTCTATTGGTCGAAGCTCTCGGACTGGAAGAACCAGACGCTCACGCCCAATCCCGACGCGGTTTACTTCATGCCGTTCTTCGATACGAAAGAAGTCGGCCCAGTCGTGCTCGAAATTCCGCCGGCCGACGGGGGCGGATCGATCACCGGCTCGGTGATGGACTGCTGGCAGGCGGCGCTGGAGGATGTCGGCTCCGCCGGTGTGGACAAGGGAAAGGGCGGCAAGTGCCTCATTCTCCCGCCTGGCTACAAGGAGAAGATTCCCGATGGTTACATCGCAATGCCGTCGGGCAACTTCCAGGGATACGCTCTGCTGCGCTCAATCCTCCAGACCGGCGGCGACGCTGGCGTGGCAAAGGCCGTCGCCTACGCCAAGCGCATTAAGCTTTATCCGCTCTCGCAGGCGGCGAACCCTCGGGCGACGACGTTCATCGACGCGTCTGAAGTGGTGTTCGAGGCGAACATCCCGTATGACAGCCGCTTCTTCGACTCGCTCAACCGGATGGTGCAGAGCGAGCAGTGGCTAACACGCGACAAGGCGATGATCGATCCCCTGCGGACGATCGGCATCGAGAAAGGCAAGGCCTTCAATCCCGACACGAAGACACGCGCAATCCTCGACGACGCCGCGAAAGAAGCCCACGCGTGGCTGGAGATGAAGTACGAGGCCCTGTTCATGCCCGCCTACTACGAGGGGACGGGCTGGGCGGTGCCGGCGTCGCACGAGACGGTTGAAGGGTTGTCCACACAGTTCGCCAATCCGGACAGCTATCCGATCGACGGCAGAGGCTTGACGTACTCTCTCGCGTTCTTCAGCTCCAAGCACTTGGGGACCGGATCGTTCTATCTGATGACGATCAAGGACAAAGAGGGGAACCCGCTCGACGGCGGCAGCACGTATCGCCTGCACGTCCCGTCGAACGCGCCGGTCAAGCAGTTCTGGTCGGCCACCGTTTACGACCGCGCGACGCACGGGTTGATCCGCAACCTGCCGTCATCGAGCCGGTCTTCGCAGACGCCGGCGCTACAGAAGAATGCCGACGGGTCTGTAGACGTTTACTTCGGACCGAAGGCTCCGGCCAGCAAGGAATCGAACTGGGTCCCCACGAAGCCGGGTGGCGAGTTCGAAGTGTTGTTCCGTTTCTATGGGCCGGAGAAACCGCTGTTCGAGAAGACGTGGAAGCTGCCGGACATCGAGAAGACTTCGAGTACCTAACGAGTGAAGTCATAACAAACCAAGCTATGAGAACTAATCTTACGATCTTTTCGCTCGCAAGCGCTCTCGTGTCCGGCGCTCTTGCGCAGGAACTTCCTACTACCGGAAGCATCGACTCCCGGCTCGGCAAGCTTGAACTCAAGAACGGCTTCCCGACCGACGAGACGGTGAAGAAACTCTATGACGATCTCGATTTCCAACGCGCCTGCCAGGCTTACGTCTGGGCGCTGCCGTATGTGTCGATGGGCGAATGGCAGCGCGTACAGCGCGAGACCTTCGGTGCGGGAAATCTCGATTGGGTCGATTACTTCGACTACAAGGACAAACTCGGCATCCTGACCGCCAACGCAACCACGCCCTATTCGATTGCCTTTCCCAATCTCGAGAAGAGCGGGCCGCTGGTGATCGAGGTTCCGGCGGGGGCGACAGCGGGCGGACTCGGAGATTTCTGGCAGCGCAACATCTGCGACATGGGGCAGATCGGACCGGACAAAGGCAAAGGCGGGAAGTTCCTTGTGCTCGGCCCGGGGCATCCCGACATCAAGCCGGCGCCCGAAGGCTATTTCGTCTTTCGCTCGCCGACGAACAACATCTGGCCCGGGATGCGCGGTCTTGATCCGGATCTCACCAAAGCCAGGGCGCTCGTCGCGCAGCTGCGTATCTATCCTTACGCGCAACGCGATAATCCGCCCGCCAGCAAGCACATCTCGCCCGGCGGCAAGAAGTGGTCCGGGGCACACCCACGCGGCATCGCCTATTGGGAATCCCTGGCACGGTTAGTGAATGAAGAGCCGCCGATTGAGCGTGACCGGATCATACTCGCGACGCTGGTGCCTCTGGGGATCGAGAAAGGCAAGCCGTTTAACCCCGACGCCCGTCAGAAGGCCATTCTCATCGACGCCGCCAACGTCGGCGAGATTATGGCCCGCACCAACAGCTACGCCAAGCGTTTCCCCGGGTCGGTCGTCTGGCCGGGCAAGAAATGGGAGTATTCGCTCTTCCTCACCGAGACAAATCAGGAGAAGCCGAACTACACCGAACTCGACGAGCGTGCGTCGTGGTTTTACGAAGCGGTCGGCGCGACGGTCGGCATGATGGGCCGCACAGTTGGCGCCGGCCAGGTCTACCTCGAATCGCAGAAGGACAGCACCGGCGCGTGGCTCGATGGGGGCAAGACTTACAAGCTTACCGTTCCGAAGGACGCGCCGGTCGCGCAGTTCTGGTCCTTTACCGTCTACGACAACGAAAGCCGCTGCCTCATTGACACCGGCAGTTATCCCGATCGTTCTTCGCGTAATGACATCACCAAGAACGCGGACGGTTCCGTCGATCTTTATTTCGGTCCCGAGGCGCCTGCCGGCAAACCGCCGAAGAACTGGATCAAGACGCTGCCAAACAAGGGCTGGCTCACCTACTTCCGACTCTACGGGCCGACACAACCTTACTTCGACAAGACGTGGGTGCTTCCGGACATCGAAGAAGTGAAATGAATTACAACCAATCATGAAAACAAAACTCATCACCGCCGCGCTGGTTGACGCACTAAGCCTAACGAGTGCATTCGCCACGGACGTTACTCCCAACTATCAACACCAAGATCCCCGAAGAGATCATGACGCCCGATTCGGTGCAGACCCGCATCGGGACGCTCAAGTTCCTGGATGGCGTCCTCGACCTGGAACGCGACGGCCCCTGGAAGTTTCCGGAGGCGCAGGCCGAGCCTTAAACACACCGATGAAAGGAGACCGCAAAGAACGATGAAACTTCCACCTGAAATTCAGTTCCACAAAGACATTCATCTGCTCATCTATCGACCGCGCGGTGTGATTGACGAGGCGGCGCTTAACAAGGTCATCAGTGTTATCGAAGAGCTCGAAGCCGCAGCGCAGGAGCCTTTCAATCGATTCTCCGATACATTCGAAACCCATGAAGTGGAGCTCAATTTTAGATACGTTATTCACGTTTCTCTTCATCGGCGTCTCTCCCACAAAGGTCGCGCGCCGGTCAAATCAGCAATTCTCGCCACCGATTCTACTCTCATTCATTACGCCCGGTTGCTCGCCTTACTGACCCAAGGTTCTTCGATCAAAGTGCAGGTGTTCCAAGAGCGCAAAGAAGCTGCGCAATGGCTTGGTGTCCCGCTCGAACTGCTGGCGGCGAAACCACGGGTCGCGAATCACCCTGAGTGAATCATTGGAATGAACAAAATAAGGCTTCCTCCTGACGTCGAGTTTCACGAAGACATTCGACTGCTCGTTTATAGACCGCGCGGCTTGGTGAACAAGGAGGCTGTTAACAAAATCATAACTGTAATTGGAGAACTCGAGACCACGTTGAAGGAGCCGTTCGATCGATTCTCCGACACGGCGGCAGCCGATGCAGTTGATCTCAACTTCGAATACATCATTCGCGTTTCTCTCTATCGGCGCTCGGTGTACGGCAATCGCCCGCCGACAAAATCAGCCATTCTCGCTACGGATTCTACGCTCATTCATTACGGCAAGGTGCATGCCTTATTGACGCAAGGTTCTCCGATCAAAGTGCGTGTATTCCAGGATCGCAAAGAAGCCGCGCAATGGCTCAACGTTCCGATCGAACGGCTGACGCCGAATTCCGCAAGCAGTGAAACATGAGGGTTAAAACAATCCAACGGGAGCAAACAAAGTTAACGGAGAAAGTTCCTTTGTTGTCTCTGTTAGCTCCTGTTCTCACCAGAAGAGGTAAAACATGAAAACAAAACCCCAGCTGATTAATCTAATTCTGTTAGACGCATTCGTGCTGACACTTTGCGTTTCATTCGCCCCTCGTGCCCTTGCTGTGGAAGGCGCCCTGGGCCGTCCTATTTCCGGCATGTCGATCGCGCCGTTTGCAGGCGTGATTCCGCCCGAGCCGGGCTTTCTGGTGTCAGTCGCGGAAACTTACTATGACGGCTCCATCGGTGGTGCGGCGTCGGTGCCAATAGCGAATCTTCTCGTCACGAACATCGACGTGAAGGCATCGTTCACCCCTGTTGCGCTGCTCTATATATGGAACACGCCGACGAAGGAATGGAACTTTGCCTCGGCTATCACCTTTCCGATCACATGGCTTCAGTGCACGGCAAACGTCTCGCTCGGCCCGTTCTCGGTCCGAAAAACCGATAGCACCTTCGGATTGTTCGATATGGTTTTTACTCCCATTGTAGCAAGCCATCACTTTAGCCAGACTGATCATCTCGCCTTCAGTTTCACATTTTGGGCACCCACTGGATCATACGAAACGGGCCGACTGACGAACCTGAGTCTGAACAACTGGACATTCATTCCCGGGTTGGCCTATACCAAGCTTATTCCGGAAGCCAACATTGAGTTGACCGGCATCTGGCAGATGGAGTTCTACACCGAGAATCCCGTCACTCATTATCAGAATGGGATCCTCTCCGACTTGGAAGTGCTGGCGATCAAACGCTTCAAGAATGGCCTGGGCATCGGCTTTGTCGAAAGCTGGATCCAGCAGGTCACCGACGATGAAGGCACAGTCGCTGACCGGCTCAACGGTTTTGTCGGACGCGCCTTCGGCATTGGACCGATCGCTACTTACTCCACCAAGTTAGGTAGGAGCCAGCTCGATCTAAGCGCGCGCTGGATCCACGACTTCGACATCAGCAAACGATTCGAAGGCGACGGATTCAATTTCAGCGCGAGCCTGAAATTTTGAAGAAATTAAACAGGAGGTAACAGAGAAAGAGGTGAAGAACGCCCCTGTTTTCCTGTTTTCTCCGTTGTCTCCTGTTGGCCTGGCCATCGGCATGACTGTGATGACCGGTGCGTTCGCCGTCGGGGACATTTCTGGCGGCGCGTTCAATCCTGCAGTCGCTCTGGGCATATGTTTTCTTGGAATTTCCAGTTGGAGCAATATCTGGATTTATCTGCTAACGGACTTCGCCGCTGCTGTTGTAGCGGCTATTATTTTCCAGATGATCAATCAACCGATGCAAACCACCCCGATCGCAACAGATGAGCCACCTTACGAGACTCCGCGGTAATTGTTTCTTCTGCTGCCTTCTGTTAGAATCCGAAAATATCAACCATTCAAACTAATATGATCCGATACAAATTCATTACCGTTATCGCTACAGTTTGCGTGTGCTTTGTAGCGTCATCTTTAAATGCGGCCACAATTCCCGCTGGAACAACGCTGACAGTAAGTACCGTCAGTCTCATCAGCTCACAGACTGTTCCGGGAAGAAGCTTCGA
>Ga0137363_10001503_pt1 | contig 13489 bp, 14 predicted proteins | sample MadtaG_FD_104800 | JGI IMG/M metagenome (GOLD analysis project Ga0137363, IMG submission 104800) | Vadose zone soil microbial communities from Angelo Coast Range Reserve, California, USA - Mad1_115_16 metaG | ecosystem: Environmental > Terrestrial > Soil > Vadose zone | place: USA: California...
GACAGGACGATGCCGCGCCGCCACCGCAATAACACCGCACGCGCGCGGGCGTTGCCTTGCGCGGGGCCGTTTCGTATCGTTGCTGGTATGCGGTTTCGCACAGAAGGAGGTGCTCAATGACCACGCTGCGCACGCTGGCAGTGCTCGCCGTCGCGACGGCGATCATCGCCGTCGCCACGATAGCTCCCGCCGCCGCTACGCCGGAGGACACCGTTCGGCAGTACCTGAAGGCGATGCAGGACCAAAAATACGATCAGGCGTACAAGCAGATCTCCAAGGCCATGGCCGGCGGGAAGGACGCCGAGGCGTGGGCGAAGGAGCAGAAGTACATGATGCAATCGGCCGACGTGAAGATCTTCAAGTTCGACGTCTACGCCGCCAAAGTCGAAGGTGAGACGGCGAAGGTCCCGAACATTTTGAGCTCACAGGACAAATTTTTGAACCAGCTCGGCGCCGACGAGTACGAGCTCTACACGCTCGTGAAGGAGAACGGCGACTGGAAGATCGATCAGCAGGAGCAGGTCGACAAGTCCGACCAAGGAAAGTGGTTCATCAAAAAGGCGACCTGAGAGAGCGAGCTGACGAGCCGTCTCGCTACCCCCCGACGCACCACCCCGGGCGCGCTGTTGACTCTGACTGCGTTCCGGGGCACTAGGACGCTGATCCGCCGGCAGTTTCGGTCTCACTTCCCCTTCAGGAGGCGCGTACATGCGAACGATGCGATGGGCACCCCTCGTGCTCGTGTCGATGGCGATGGCGATCGCGGCAGGATGCCACCCCGAGGTCGAGCTGCCGCCGCTTCCGGACGCGAAGATCTCGATCATCGGCGACCGCTTCTTCGACGTGAAGGCGCTCTCGCCGCAGCGCGCGCTCATCATCGGCTATCGCGGGAAGATCCTCGAGACGTCGGATTCAGGTCGTACCTGGAACGTCATCCAGACGCCGACCGACCGCGCGCTCTACAGCATCCGGTTCGCTGACGGACAGAACGGGTGGATCTGCGGCCAAGGCGGCCTGATCCTCGCGACGAAAGACGGCGGCAAGACCTGGACGGAGCAGAAGAGCAACACGGACACGTACCTTTTCGCCGTCTATGCAGTGAGCCCGTCGCACGTGTTCGCGGTCGGTGACAAGTCGACCCTCGTCGAGACGACCGACGGCGGCGCGACGTGGCGGCCGCGGAAGGTGGCGCAGTCCGGCGAAGGCGTGAGCGAGGACATCGCGCTCGCCGTTCAGGATCCGATCTTCTACGACGTCGAGTTCGCCGACGAGCAGAACGGCTGGATCGTCGGCGAGTTCGGTTCGATCCGTCACACCGCCGACGGCGGCAAGACGTGGGTCGAGCAGCAGAAGACGCTCCTCGGCGGCGGCATCGTCGACATGTTCGACCTGCCGACGCTCTTCGGCGTCCATTTCGTCAACAATCAGGAAGGCGTCGCGGTCGGTCTCGAAGGCAGGATCGCCCACACCCACGACGGCGGGAACAGCTGGGCGTTCGACAAGATCGACGAGGCACTTGCCGTCGAAGACCCGCTCTACTCGCCATTCATGTTTCCGGATGGTCGCGCGTGGGCCGTCGGCTCCGGCGGCGAGGTGGTGACGAAAGATCCGGGCGCGGCGCCGTGGAAGCGCGCGAAGCTCGGCATGCGGCTCTTCACGTGGCTCCGCAGCATTGACTTCTTCGATCAGAACAACGGCTGGATCGTCGGTGGCTTCGGCACGATCCTGAATACGAAGGACGGCGGCAAGACCTGGACACAGAGTCTCGCGTGACCCCCGTTGTGGGGACGGCCGTCGTCGTGCCGCCCCCGCAGCCGGATTTCTCACCGCGGTCGAATTGATCGCGCCGCGTCGTTTCCCTACCATGGCAAGCGATGCGGATCCTCGGCGGCGCGCGGCGCGAATCGGGTACGCCGCCGAGACGCGCGGCAGTCGCCGTGCGCACCGCGCTCGCCGTCGCGCCGCTCGTCACGTTCGTCGCCGGCTGTGCGCTGGCGACGCTTCGGCCCGCGCCCTTCGACCGTGACTTCTTTCCCCTCGCGCCGAACTCGCACTGGGAGTACGCCGTCAGCCGCTACGGCGGCTCCGAGAGGTTCCGTTTCGCCGCGACGGTACGCAGCAACGATTTCCACACCGCCGACGGCCGCAGGTGTCCGATCGTCGACGAGCAGTACGGCGGCACGACCGAGCGCTTCCCGATCGTCTATTGTACCGAGAGCGGCTTTCTGCACCGCATCATGTCGCTCGAGTACCGCGGCGAGACGCTCGAGGACAACGGTTTCCGCTCCGGGGAGCTCAAGTTCTTGCCGACCGATCTTCGGCATGCCAACGCCTGGGAGGGCGTCACGAACGCGTACCGTCTTCCCGACGGCTCCGGCTTCGAGGTCCAGCAGTTGCATCGCGTGCTTCCGGACGCGGAGCGCGTGGTGGTGCCCGCGGGCGCCTTCGCGCGCTGTGTCCACGTCGAGACGACCGCGATCCACTCCGCGGTCGACGACCACGGCGCGCGAACGGGACCGCGCGTGACCTACTACTATTCGGACTGGTACGCGCCCGGCGTCGGCCTGGTGAAGACCGAGCAGCGCAACAGCGACGCCGCCGTGGTCGCAACGATCGAGCTCGTGCACTACGTCCGCGGCGCGCGGTCGTCGTCGTGATCGCCGTCGACGGTCTCATCAAGGACTTCGGCCGCACGCGCGCCGTCGCGGGTGTCAGCTTCGACGTCGCCGCCGGCGAGGTCATGGGTCTCCTCGGCCCGAATGGCTCCGGGAAGACGACGATCATGCGCATCTTGACCGGGTTCTTTCCGCCGACCGCCGGCAGCGTCGCCATCGACGGCCTCGACGTGGAGCGCCATCCGCTCGCCGTGCGGGAGCGCATCGGCTACCTGCCCGAGAACGTCGTGCTCTATCCCGATCTGACGGTGATGCGATTCCTGCGCTTCTGCGCCGAGGTGAAGGGCGTCCCCGCCGCCGCGCGCCGCGCGCGACTCGACGAGGTGCTCGCCGCCTGCGGGCTCACCGAGGTCGCGGGCAAGCTCATCGGCAAGCTCTCGAAAGGCTATCGCCAGCGCGTCGGCATCGCGCAGGCGATCATGCATCGCCCGCGCGTCCTCATTCTCGACGAGCCGACGGTCGGCCTCGACCCGCGGCAGATCATCGAGATCCGCACGCTGATCAAGGCGCTCGCCGGCTCGACGACGGTGCTGCTGAGCACGCACATCTTGCCCGAGGTGAGCATGACCTGCGGGCGCGTGATCATCATCGATTACGGCCGCATCATCGCCGAGGATACAGCGCTCGGCCTGACCCAGCGCGTGCGCGGCTCGGACGAGACGCGGGTGCGCGTCGTCGGGCCGCGCGTCGACGTGCTCGCCGCGCTGGCGACCATCGCCGGCATCGATGAGCTGCGCGAAGAGGCGACGACGGACGGCGCCATCGCGGTCGTCGCACGCTCGACGCGCGGCGACGATCTGCGGCGCGACATCGCGGCGCTCGTCGTCGGGCGCGGCTGGGGTCTCGTCGAGATGCGCCCGCTCGCGATGAGCCTCGAGGACTTGTTCGTTCGGCTGGTCCGCGACGACCGGGACGCGGCCGCGTGAGGACGCTCGCGCTCGTCCGCAAGGAGCTGGCGTCGTACTTCGCCGGCCCTCTCGTCTACGTCGTGATCGGCGCCTTCCTCTGCGCGACCGGCCTGCAGTTCTACACGACACTCAATAGCTATGTGACGATCGGCTTCGGGCTGAACATCCTCGAGCACTTCTGGGAGGAGTTCTTCGTCAATTACATCGCCTTCTATCTGCTGATCGTGGTGCCGCTCTTCACGATGCGGCTCATCGCCGAGGAGCGCCGCCTCGGTACGATCGAGCTACTCTATACGTATCCGCTGCGCGACCGCGAGATCATGCTGGCGAAGTTCGCGGCGTGCCTCGTCGTATTCCTGCTCTTCGTCGCGGGCACGCTGCTCTACCCGGCGATCGTGTACGCGATTCAGCCGTTCGATCCGCGGCCGTTCCTCGCACGTTATCTGGGGACGGTGCTGTTCCTCGCGAGCTGCATCGCGTGCGGCCTCTTCATCTCGTCGCTCACCGAGAGCCAAGTGATCGCGTCGTCGTGCACGTTCGTCGTGTTGCTGCTCTTCTGGATCCTCACCTGGAACGAGGCGGCGGTGAGCACGTCGCTGGTGACGGTGCTGAGCCAGGTGTCGACGTTCGACCACTTCCACGCCTTTGCGACCGGCGTCATCGACGCGCGAGACTGTCTCTACTTCGTCTTCTTCATCGCGCTCTTCCTCTTCCTCACGTTGCGCTCCATGGAATCGCGGCAGTGGCGCGGCCGGAGGTGACGCGCGGCGCCCGGCGCCTGCCGCCGCTCATCGTCGGCACTGTGGGGCTCATCGGCTGCGCGGCGCTGGTGCTGCTGCTCGCCTACCGGCATACGCTGCGCGTCGATCTCACGCCCGAGCGCGCGTACACGCTGTCACCGCACGCGCAGCGGATCCTCGGCGGTCTCGATCGTGACGTGCACGTCACCGTGTTCGTTCGCAGCGCCGACCCGCGGACGCCCTTTCTGAAAGACCTGCTCTGGCGCGTTACGAACGCGTCGCGGCGCGTGCGCTACGACTTCGTCGACTTGAACCGCTCGCCGGCACTCGCTCGCGAGTACGGCATCGAGCGCTACGGCGCGCTGGTGGTGGAAAGCGACGGCCACCGCCGCGACATCTCCAATCCGTCGGAGGGAACGCTCGTGAGCGCCGTCCTCGCGGTCACCAGGCCGTCGCAAAGAGTCGCGTATTTTCTGACCGGCCATGGCGAGCACGCGCCGACCGACACCGATCGGAAGCTCGGTGCTTCGAGCGCGGCGCGTGCGCTCGAGGAGGACCTGTTCGTCGTACGCGAGCTGCCGCTCGTCGGCCCCGCGGGCGTGCCGGCGGACGCGACGGCGGTGGTCGTCGCCGGGCCGCGCAAAGACTTGCTGCCCGACGAGACGACGCGGCTCGATGCGTATGTTGATGGCGGCGGGGCGCTGCTCTTGCTCCTCGATCCGGAGAGCCCGGCATCGTTTGCGGCGCTCGCCGCCCGTCGGGGCATCACGCCGCTCGACGCCGTGGTCGTCGATCCGGAGCGCCGCTTGGCAGCGGGAGAGGGGGTCACGATCCTCGTGTCCGGCCTCACGTCGTCCTTCCTCGTGAGCGGGACGCTCGAGGCCCCGCCCGTGTTCTCGCGCGCGCGTCCGCTGCAGCTCGCGAGCGGCGACGGCCCGATCGCAACGGGATTCCTGCAGAGCGGTGCGGCGAGCTATGCCGTCCCCGTTGGTCAACCGCTCGACACGGGCGGCGGCGCCGCCCACGCGCAGATCGTCGGTGCCGCGCTCGCCCTGCAGGCGAGCGACGGCAAGAAACCCGGCCGGCTCATCGTTCTCGGCGATTCCGACTTCGCGACCAACGGATTCGTCGACTACCTCGGCAATCGCGACCTGCTCGTGAACTCGGTCAATTGGCTCGCGCGCGAGGAGTCGCTGATCGCCGCGCGGGCGCAGCAAAAAGAGGCGGGACGTGAGCAGTTCTTCGTCACCGAGACCCAGGGGCGCATGGCGTTCTGGCTCGCTGCCGTCGTGCAGCCGGCGATCTTCTTCGCCTTCGGCATCTACGCATTCGTCCGCAGGCGGCGCGCGTGAGCTGGCGCGCCGTCGGTGCCGTGTACGCCGTGCTCGCGCTGCTGCTCGCGTTCGTGCTGCGCTTCGAGCGCGAGCCGGCCGTCGCGCCGCCGCCGCCGGAGGCAGCGCCGGCGCGATCGCTCCTCGGCGTCGAGCCGAGTGCCGTACGCGCGGTCACCTTCCTCCGCGGCGCCGCCCGCGTGCGCGCCGAGCGGCGCGAGGGCCGGTGGCGCGTCGTCGAGCCCGTGGGAGCGGCCGTGCCGCCGGATCTCGTCGACGCGGCGGTCGCGACGCTCACGGCCGGGCAGGTGTCCGAGGTCGTGGCCGATGGCGCGCGCGGCGGCGACCTGAGCGTGTTCGGTCTCGCCACGCCGAGCTCGACGATCGTGTTGACGACCGAGGGCGAGGGCGGCAGCCGCGACGTGACCGTCCTCTTCGGCGCCCTGAATCCGACGCGTACCGCGCTCTACGCGCGCCTCGCCGACGATCCGCGCGCGTATCTCGTCGGCTTGAACGTCCAATATTACGAGGATCTGATCTTCGAGGCGGCGGCGTCGCGGTCGGGCTGAGCGCCTCCAGGCCGCGTGGCACGGCGGGGCACGCGGGCGAATCGCGCGAGGAGCAACGCCCGTCCCTCGGCGCGGTATTTCCGCGCGAACGCGGTATCGAGGCCGGGATGATCGTCGCCCGCCGACCGCTCCGCGAACGCGCCGCTGTCGACGATCGATGTCCTGATCCTGGCCATGTAGGCGGCGACGTCGGTCGCGACATAGAGCTCGCCGCCGTCGACGAGCGATTGCGCGAGGGCGTGCACGAAGGGCGCGGAGAAGATGCGGCGCCGCCCGTGGCGGCGCTTCGGCCAGGGGTCCGGGAAATAGACGTGGTAGGCGCGCACCGACGCCATCGGCACGAGCGCGAGGACGTAGCTCGCGTCCGCCTGCAACGTCCGCACGTGGCCGACGCCGAGCCGTACCAGGCGCGCGGCGAGACGCTTGGCCTTCCGCGGCGAACGCTCGATGCCGAGGAGATTGCGTCGCGGTGCCGCGACCGCGCGGCCGAGGAGAAACGTTCCGTCGCCGCTGCCGATCTCGATCTCGACGGGTACATCGTCGCCGAAGAGCGTACGCCAAAAGGTGTTGCCATCCGAAGGCGCGACGGTGGCAGCGGCGCTCATCGGACGTACGGCGACCGCTGTGGCCGCAAGACGATCTCCGCACACGCCGCTGTCGAGCTCGTGCGCAGCGCGAAGAGCACCGCGGCGGCGACGTCGTCGGGGCGGAGCATGCGCGTGCGGTCGATCCGTCGATTCGGCGGCACGAGCGCAGTGTCGACGAAGCCGGGCGAGATCACCGCGACGCGAATACCGTGCTCGCGCACCTCCTCGAAGAGCGACTGCGCGAAGCCGCGAATGCCGAACTTCGCGGCCGAGTACGTTACGGCGCCGGCGCTACCGCTCATGCCCGCGATCGACGCGATGAAGACGATTGCCGCCTCGCGACGGCGTCGCAGCTCGGGCAGCAACCGATGCGTGAGGAGCATCGGCGCGCGCAGGTTGAGCCGCAGCGTCGCATCGACGCTCGCGATCGGCGTGCGCGCGAAGTCGCCGTGCGGCGGCGCGCCACCGGCGTTGTGTACGAGAATGTCGAGGCCGCCGAGCGCGGCGCGCACGCGGTCGACCAGGGCGACGATGGCGTCGTCATCAGTCAGGTCGGCAACGAGCGCGTGCGCGGCGCCGCCGCCGCGCGTGATCTCGTCGACGACACTGTCGAGCTCGCGTCCCCCGCGCGCGGTGACGGCGACCGTCGCGCCGGCGCGTGCCAGCGCCAGCGCGATCGCGCGCCCGATGCCGCGACCGCCGCCGGTGACGAGCGCGGTGCGCGCGTGGAATGGAGCGTCGCTCGTCACGACGGCGTTGCGTCTAGCACAGGGGGTGAGTACTATCCACGGCCTTCGTCGCGCCGCCGCGCATCGCTCACAACGAGGAGGATCCGATGAAAGCCGCCGTCCTGCACAATTTTCACGAGCCGCTCCGCGTCGAGACCGTCGATCTGATGGAGCCGCAGGCGGGCGAGGTGCGCGTGAAGCTCGCCGCGAGCGGCGTCTGTCACAGCGATCTGCACGTCGTCAAAGCCGACCTGCCGATGCCGACGCCGCTGATCCTCGGCCACGAGGGCGCGGGCGTCGTGGATGAGGTCGGCGCGGGCGTCACGACTGTGCAGAAGGGCGACCACGTCGTGCTCTCGTGGGTGCCGTATTGCGGCAAGTGCTTCTTCTGCGGACGCGGCGACTTCCACCTCTGCGAGGTCGCGGCGCAAGGCGCCTTCATGGGCGGGATGTACGACGGGAGCACGCGCTTCTCGATGAACGGCGTCGCCGTGCATCACTTCGGCGGCGTGTCCTCGTTCAGCGAGTACACGGTCGTCGCCGAGCACGGCGCGATTCCGATCCGCAAGGACGCGCCGCTCGACGCCGCCTGCCTCGTCGGCTGCGGCGTCATGACTGGCGTCGGCGCGGTGATCAACACCGCGAAGGTCGAAGCCGGGGCGTCGATGGTCGTCTTCGGCGCCGGCGGCGTCGGGCTGAACGTCGTTCAGGGCGGCGCCCTCGTCGGCGCGGAAAAGATCATCGCGGTCGATCTCGTCGAGTCGAAGCTGAAGATGGCGGAGGAGTTCGGCGCCACGCACCTCATCAACGCCTCGAAGGGGGACGCCGTCGATCAAGTGCGCGCGCTCACCGGCGGCCGTGGCGTCGACTACGCGTTCGAGGTGATCGGCAGCCCGGCCGTCGTCCTGCAGGCGTTCCTGAGCCTGCGCCGCGGCGGCAAGGTCGTCGTCGTCGGCGTGCCACCGCTCACCGCGCAAATTTCGGTGCCCGGTTTCTCGCTGCCGCTGGAGGAGAAGAGCCTCATCGGCTCGTGCTACGGCTCGGCCAAGATGCGCACCGACATGCCGCGCCTCGTCGATCTGTTCATGGCGAAGAAGCTCAAGATCTCCGAGCTGATCAGCAAACGGATCGGCCTCGGCGACGTGAACCACGCCTTCGAGCAGATGGAAAAGGGCGAGGTCGCCCGCAGCGTGATTGTTTTTTGATTTCGCCCGCGTGAACGCGGCACAGCGTCCGTCGTGCGGCGCGGTGAGAGCGGCGCCCGCCGTGCGCCGCCCGCCGCAACGCGCACCACGCGGACGCGCGGTCCGCGCCCGTCGGGCGCGTGCGTAGCACGCCGCCGCGGCCGAACGTCCTGCGCCCGCGCGGAACGATGGACGTCAGGATGGTGCCGAGCGTGCGTGTCAGCTCGCGGCGCGGTGGGGCGGCGGGGAGTCGTGGCGGCCGAGCCCGGCGTGGGCAGTCGGGGCGACCGTCCACACGGCGTGATTGTGGCCACGTAGGACGTCGAGACGGCCGAGCAGGCGCGCGGTCACCTCGAGGAGAACGGCGGCGGTGCAGGTGACGATACTCGGCCCTGCCGCGGCGCGCAGACGCGCGGCGGCGAGCCGCACCAGCCGGCGCGTCGGCAGCGTCGCGACGCGGTACCCCGTCTGTGCGCGCAGCGTGTAATGGCCGGCGGCGTTGCGACGCCGCTGCGACAGATACTCGCGCATCGTGTCAGGGCCGCGATTCACGACGATCGCTTCCGGCAGGTATTTGAGCGTATTGCCGGCCGCCGTGACCATGGCCTCGATCGTCGCCTCGTCGAGGACGCTGTCCGGCGGCAGCCGCGGCACGAGCGCTGCGCGCACGGCAATCGCCTCGCCGAGCTTCGGCGCGACGCTCGCGACGTCGTGGTGCAGCTCCCAGAGGAGAGCGTCGACGCGGCCCATCAACGTCCGCGCGTCGTTGCTCGGCACCGGGCGGCCGCCGCACATCCCGACGCGGGCATCGGCGGCGAGTGCGCGTAGGACCACGTCGAGAAATCCAGGGCTGAGCAGCACATCGGCGCTCGCGATCACGAGCACATCGGCGTCCGGGTCGCGGCTCGCGAGGTAGCGATCGACCGCAGCCGCCTTGCCGGTGCGTACCGGCTCAGTGACGAGGCGGACACGGCTGTCGCGGCGCGCGACCTCGGTGACACGCGCCGCGGTGGCATCGGTGCATCCGCTTGCGACGACGACGATTTCGCTGAGGACGCCGAGCGGCGTGCGCTGCGCGAGCAGCGAGTCGAGCATGTGCGCGACGTTCCGCTCCTCGTTGTACGCCGGGACGACGGCGCTCACGCGATACCGCGCCCGATCATCCGCGCCCATCCCGTCCATCATCTGCGAGAGTATACGGACCGTTGCGCCGCTCCGACAAGCTGGGGCGCCGGGGTCGCGGGCGGCGCGGCGGGAAAATGACACGTACAATCCGCGTCAGCCGCGCGGCAGCTTCAGCACGCGCTCGCCGATGATGTTGCGCTGCACTTCTGAGGTGCCGCCGCCGATCGTGAATGCGCGCACGGCGAGAATGCGACGCAGCCACTTCGTGGTCTCGTCGCCGACGCCGCTGCGGCGGTCGATGAAGCCGGCCTCGCCGAGAAGCTCGCTCGCGAGCTCGACGATGCGCAGGTTGAGCTCGGTGCCGAAGAGCTTCGCGACCGACGCCTCGGGTCCCGGCGGCTCGCCGCGGATGCGTCGCGTGACCTGGCGGTACTGCGTGTAGCGCAATGCCGCCGCCTCGGTCGCGAGCCGCGCCAGGCGCTCGCGGACGTAGCCGTCCTCGATCGCCGGCCGGCCGTTCAACGTGCGACGTTGCGCCAAGGTCGTGAGCTCGCGGATCAAGCGGTCGAACGAGTACACGGCGCCGAGGCCGACGCGCTCGAACTGCAGCGTGGTCATCGCCACCTGCCAGCCTTCGTTCTCGCGCCCGACCAGGTTCGTCTTCGGCACGCGCACGTCCGCGAAGAAGACCTCGTTGAATTCGGCGTCGCCGGTGATCTGCACCAGCGGCCGCACGGTGATGCCGGGGCTCCGCATGTCGACGAGGAGATACGAGATGCCGAGGTGCTTTCGCGCCGCCGGATCCGTGCGACAGAGCAGGATGCACCAGTGCGCGCGGTGCGCGAGGCTCGTCCACACCTTCTGCCCGTTCACGACGTAGTCCTCGCCGTCGGCGACGGCGCGCGTCTGCAGCGCCGCGAGATCCGAGCCCGCGTTCGGCTCCGAGTAGCCTTGGCACCAGATCTCGTCAGCGGACAGCATGGTCGGAATGAAGCGGCGTTTCTGCGCCTCGCCGCCCCATTGCATGAGCGTCGGCCCGACCATCATGATGCCGATCGGGTTGATCGGCGCCGGCGCGTTGGCGCGGCCCATCTCCTCCGCATAGACGAGCTGCTGGAGAAGCGTCGCGCCGCGGCCGCCGTACTCGCGCGGCCAGTGGATGCCGACCCAGTTGCCGGCGTGCATGGCGCGGTGCCATGCGAGGAGCTTCTCGAATCGCGTGTCGGGATCCTGCTCCTCGTCGAGCTCGCCGGGCGCGAAGTGCCGCGGCAGGTGCTCGGCGAGCCAGGCGCGCAACTCGGCCCGGAAGGTCTCCTCCTCCGGCGAGTAGCGGAAGTCCATCCTGGCCTCGGAGCGCCGTCCCCGGTCAGTCGCTCTTCACACGCGAGAGATACGTACCGCCGTCGGTGTCCACGCGGATCAGGTCGCCCGTCTCGACGAAGTTCGGCACCGGGACGACGAGACCGGTCTCGGTGGTCGCCGGCTTGAGCACGTTCGTGACGGTTGCCGTCTTCAGGCCGGGCGCGGTGTCGGTGACGCGCAGATCGACGGTCTTCGGTGGCGTGACGCCGAGCGGTTTTCCCTCGTACCAGTCCACCGTCACCCGCGTGTTCGGCAGCAGGTACGACACGACGTCGCCGAGCATCTCGCCGTCGAGCGAGACCTGTTCGAAGGACTCGGTATTCATGAAGTGGAACTCGTCGCCGTCCGCGTACAGGAACTCCATCTGTTGCTGGTCGAGCGAGACCCGGTCGACTTTGTCTTCCGACCGGAAACGATTTTCGGTCTGCGTCCCGGAGCGCACGCTGCGCATCTTCGTCTGCACCATACCGCGCCAGTTCCCCGGCGTGATGTGGGTGACCGTCATGATGCGATAGAGATCGTTCTGATAGTTGATCAGCATGCCGACGCGGAGCTGCGTTGCGGGGATGAGCATCGTCGTGGCGCTCAGGCGAGGATCGCCGCGAGATGCTCGGCGAGCCGGGGGGCGGTCGGGGTCGGTTTCACGAAGCGGTCGACCACGGCGTGGGTGCCGTGAATGCGAAGACGCGTGAAGATGTTGTCGAACGTGCGCTCGAGATCGGCGCCGATCGCATCGCGAACCGAGGCGGGAAGGTCCCACATCTTGCGCTTGAACGGCCCGAACGCCTGCTTGCGCGTTTTGTAGTAGAACTGCTGGTCCGACATGCCGGCTTTGCGTTCGTCGGCGTGCGCCTTCGCGAGATGCGCGTACATCTCGTCACGCAGCTCCCGCGGAAATTGCGGGTGGTCGTAGATCTGGTTCTGAAAGCCCGTGGCGAGGTGGATCTCGGCGGTCTCGACCTCGGGGAACTTGCCAAAGAGGTCCTCCGGCAACGTCGAGGCGCCATGCTGGACGGCGCCCGCCATGCCGAACTCCTTGCGCGCGAGGATCGAGAGCTCGCGAAGCGTATCGAAATCGACGGCGACTTTGGCGATCGTCCCGTCGGCGAGCGGCACGCCGCCGTGCGAGGTGCCGGTCTGGACGCTGATCTTGCTGATCCCCTCCGAGCCGGGAGCGATCTCGTCGAGGTGCTTGCGGTAGCCACGCATGTACGCGCGCAGCTCCTCGACGGTGCTGTTCTTGCCGCCGACCTCGCCGATCTCGCCGCCGATGGACACCTTGACGCCGGCTGGCTCGTGCTGGTGCACGTGGGCGGTGAGCTCGGCGGCGACACGGCAATTCTCCTCTTGCTGCGCGTCGATCGTCGGGCGCTCGAGCACGACGAGCGTCGAGCTGTCGATGTCGATGTTGAGGAAGCCGGCGGCGAGCGCTTCCTCGATCAACGCCCGCAGCGCGGCGAGCTCCTTCTCCCGGTCGCCCTTGTAGAACGCGGCCGCGCTCACTTGGAAATGATCGCCCTGGATGAAGAGCGGGCCGCGAAAGTCCTCGCGGATTGCGGCCGCGGTCACTGCCGCCGCGTACTCGGGTGGCCGCTGCTCGGTGTAGCGGATCTCCGAGCGCGCGACCTCGAAGACGACGGCGGACGCGTCGAGCTTCTGCGCGGCACGACACGCGGCGCGCGCGACGTCGTACGTGAGCGTCCGAATGTTGATCGCCGGCACCGTGAAGCCGCCGCACTCTCCGCGGCCGCGCGCCTTGTAGAGCGGGAGGATCGACGCCGACATGACGCCCACCGCCTCGCCCGCCTTGCGCAGGAGCCAACGGCTGGCGTCACGCACCTCCGCCTTGTCGGCGAAGATGGCGTGTCGTGCGAGCGCCTCGGCGACGGCTGCACGGAGCCGCGTCGGGTCGTTGACGGTCACCGCGCCCGCGCGATCGATCTGCACGACGCCGGCGATCGTGCTTCGTAGGCTCTGCTCGTCGAACATGGGATCCTCCTGAAGAGATTGGCACGCGCGGGGCGCGACGACGCGCACTATAAACGCCGCCCGCGCGGGTCGGCAAGTCGCCAACCGTCGTTACGGCGCGGCGGCGCCCGCCGGAATCGCGAGCGCCACCCAGACGATCCAGCCGGCGAGCACGAGATTGACGATCGAGCCGGCGCGCATGCGCCGGACCATGCTCGCGAGCCGCTCCGGGGGCACTGGATCGCCCCATTGCACGGCGCGGACGATCCGATGCGCGACGCCGAAGGCGACATACGTCACGCCGTTGATGAA